>ERZ1046740.842-NODE-842-length-23818-cov-49.038379_pt1 | contig 23818 bp, 25 predicted proteins | sample MGYA00383093_ERZ1046740 | MGnify/ENA primary metagenome ERZ1046740 (study PRJEB29581, sample SAMEA5548363) | metagenome | biome: marine; feature: coastal; material: water | depth 25 m | study: Short-term variability in the microbial, nano- and picoplankton... | reverse complement strand
TATATTTACTTAGATTTGACTGATTAATGTCATATTCTTTGGCTATTTTATAATCGGAATAACCCGTTTTATCACGCACCATAGCAAGGTATTCGGTTGTTTTAATAATCATCTATGCTCGTTAATTAAACTATATATTAGTTATTTTATACCACTATAGGTAAAAAATAACTATAGTTATTAAAAATATAAGGAAATAATGCATGTAAGATTTAACTAAAATACATATAACTCATTGAAATATAATAAATAATTTATAAAAAATTTATATTAATTTTTAGCACTACCTGATGTTATTCTTCATGAAATCGATTGATCAACTAAAAAAAATATGAACTTAAGAACTTGAATTTAATTCAACATTTTGATAGTTGAATCACAGGAAATTATTGCTTTCATAGCATTAAAGCAGCTTTTTTAGTTGAATTGATTTAAATTTTTTTTTAATAATTAATTAGTAATACTTGCTTAAGTAGTGTTAAAATTTTCTGTAATCCTCATTCATTTGTGAAGGATTGTTATACTTTGAAACTCATTAAGGAGATATATATGAAACAATTATTAAAATTGTCCGCTGCTTCATTGTTAGTAGTTGGTGCACTTAGTGTACAAGCTTCTACTTTAAGCGACGTTCAGGCAAAAGGTCACCTATCTTGTGGTGTCTCTAAAGGTCTAGCTGGTTTTTCTTCAGCTGACTCTGCTGGTAACTGGACAGGTGTTGATGTTGACGTTTGTCGCGCTGTTGCTGCTGCAACACTAGGTGATGCGTCTAAAGTTAAGTTTGTTCCTTTAACTGCTAAAGAAAGATTCACTGCTCTTCAATCTGGTGAGATCGATATGTTGTCTAGAAACACTACTTGGACAATTACTCGTGATGCTTCATTAGGTTTGAATTTTGCTGGTGTTAACTACTACGATGGACAAGGCTTTATGGTTAAGTCTTCGCTAGGAGTTTCTAGTGCTATGGAATTAGGTGGTGCAGCTGTTTGTATTCAAGCAGGTACTACTACTGAATTGAACTTAGCTGACTGGGGTAAATCAAACGGTATTGATTATGAGTCTGTTGTTTCTGATACAAATGCACAAACTCTAACAAACTATGAAGCAGGTCGTTGTGATGTTCTTACAACTGACGCATCTGGCTTGTATTCATTGCGTGCAAGCTCTAACAATCCTTCAGAGCACGTTGTACTTCCAGAAATCATTTCTAAAGAGCCTCTAGGTCCTGTTGTTCGTCAAGGTGACGATCAGTGGTTCAACATTGTAAGATGGTCTTTAAATGCAATGATTACTGCTGAAGAGATTGGTGTAACTAGCGCAACTGTTGATGACGTATCAAACAACCCTGAGCGTGAGCGCTTAATGGGTCGTTCTGGTAGTACTCATGAGTATGTTGGTTTGACTCCAGACTGGACTTATCAGATCGTTAAGCAGGTAGGTAACTATGCTGAAAGCTTTGAGCGCAACATTGGCCTTAGTACGCCAATCGGTATTGCTCGTGGTGTTAACGCTCTATGGTCACAAGGTGGTATCCTTTACTCACCTCCATTTAGATAAGCAATTATCTAGTTAAAACCTGAACCAGCCTGCTATACTTTAGCAGGCTGGTTTTTTTTTATTTTTTTCGACCTCCAAAGTCCATTTTTAGTAAAATATTCCTACTTTAAGTCTTTAACCTTTTATGAAAAAAATAATCCTCGACTCAATAGATAAATCTCAACACAGAGGGTTAAACTTTCGCAACTTGCTATATAACAACGAAGCAAGAGCTTTTTTCTTTCAAGCTGTTACCTTTTTAATAGTTATTGCTCTGTTTTATTCTGCAATTGGAAACCTATTTGAAAACATTGAACAAAGAGGGATACAAACAGGATTCTCTTTTCTTAAAAATAGAGCTGGCTTTGACATTTTGCCCTTTCTTGGTAATTATGTTGTCGACTACACTCCAGAATCGCCAAATTTAAGTGTTTTTTATGTAGGACTAATTAATACGCTAGTTGTGGCTTTTTTTGGGATCATACTGTCAACAGTCATTGGTCTATTAATAGGTATTGCCAGACTTTCAAATAATTATTTAATTTCTAAGCTTGCTGGTGGATATATTGAGCTCTTTAGAAATATACCAGTTCTTCTTCAAATACTATTTTGGTACAACTTATTTATAAACGCCTTTCCACATCCAAAACAAAGTTTTTCTTTTTTTGATATCGCCTTTCTCAATCAGAGAGGCTTATACATGCCAAAACCAATCCCTGAAGAAGGCTTTATATTTGTAGCTCTATCTTTATTAATTGGAATTATTGCAGCATATTTTATTAAAAAATTCTATAAGAAAAAACATGAATTAACAGGCATCCATACCAGCACCTGGCCCTACACAACTGCATTAGTTCTAGGATTGCCTTTAATAGTCTATTTGATACTTGGAAGTCCCCTTCAGTTTGACCTAGCAGTCCTGGGAAAATTCAACCTTAAGGGAGGTATGACCATAGTGCCAGAATTTTTAGCACTAGCCTTTGCACTTAGCGTCTATACTGCAACCTATATTGCTGAAGCAATCCGATCGGGCATTGAGGCAGTTGATAAGGGACAAAAAGAAGCTGCTGCTGCGATTGGCTTGTCACCTGTTCAGTCACTCAAGCTTATTGTTTTGCCGCAAGCTCTTAGAGTTGCAATACCACCAACAATTAACCAATACTTAAATCTTACAAAGAACTCTTCATTAGCTACGGTAATTGGCTATCCAGAGCTTATGAGTTCTTTTGGTGGAACAGTTTTGAACCAAGTAGGGCAAGCAGTTGAAATCTTAGGAATGGCAATGCTAGTTTATTTAGTAATTTCACTAGTTATATCGTTACTACTCAATTACGTTAATAAAAAGATGGCTATTCAAGGGCGATAATTATGTCAGTATTCGATCAACAAGCAACTAGAAAGCCGCCAATTTCTCAAATTGGGGCCGTATTATGGCTCAAGACCAATCTCTTCTCTTCTTGGGTTAATACAGGCCTTACAGCAGCCTCATTGTATTTGCTTTATTTAATATTTCCTCCATTGCTTGACTGGATGTTTTTTAATGCAAGTTTTAGCTTTGGAACTATTAACTTTTTTGGCTTTGAAATAAAGTTTAGTGAGGAAATGGCAACCAACAAAAACTGTGGCAGGGTGGGCGCATGTTGGCCGTACATCTACGAAAAGCTATATATGTATACCTATGGGTTCTATCCTCGAACAGAAACCTGGAGGCCTAATACAGTTTTTGCATTAACAGCACTTCTCTTTGTTATTATTCCACTAGTCAAAAACTACAAATACAAAAACAGAGTAATTTTGTCATTAATAATTTTTTATCCTATAGTTTCGTTCGTTTTAATTTCTGGAGGCTTTGGAGTATTGACAGTTGTTGAAACCCATCTGTGGGGTGGACTACTCCTAACTCTAGTAATCGCTTCAGTAGGCATCATTGTATCGTTTCCAATAGGAGTGCTACTGGCACTTGGAAGACAGTCAGAGCTGAGAATAATTAAACTATTCTCAACAATTTTTATCGAATTTGTTCGTGCTGTTCCACTTATAACAATATTATTTATGGCGTCTTTTGTACTTCCTTTATTTTTAGAGCCTGGCAATAATAGTATAGACAAGCTATTAAGAGCACTTATTGGAATAGCACTTTTTCAGGCGGCATATTTCGCAGAAGTTATTAGGGGAGGACTTCAAGCTATACCAAGAGGGCAATATGAAGCTGCCGATGCAATTGGACTAAGCTATTTTCAAAAAAATGCATTAATTGTACTACCACAAGCATTGAAAATCTCGATACCTAATATAGTGGGTTCATCAATATCACTATTTAAAGATACAACATTAGTCTTAATAATTGGACTAATGGATATGTTAGCAATGGTAGGATTGACAACAGCCGACCCTTACTGGCTTGGTAGGGAAACTGAAGGTTATGTATTTGTAACCATTGTTATGTGGGTTATGCTATATTCAATGTCAAGATATTCGAAAAAATTAGAGTTACGATTTAACACTGAAAATCAAAATTAAAAGGTCATTAAAATGAGTACTAATAAAAACAAAAAAAATATTATTGAAATATCTCAATTAAACAAATGGTATGGAGAGTTTCATGCACTCAAAAACATTGATTTAAAGGTAAAAGAAGGGGAAATAATAGTAGTATGTGGACCTTCAGGAAGTGGTAAATCAACACTAATTAGATGTGTTAATTTCTTGGAAAAATTCCAAGAAGGAAGCATTTTAGTTTCAGGAACTGAATTAACAGACGATGCACAAAAAATTAGAAAAATAAGAAGTGAAGTGTCAATGGTATTTCAACACTTTAACTTATTTCCTCATCTAACAATCGTAGACAACTTAACATTAGCACCAATATGGGTTCATAATGAAACAAAGCGAGAAGCAAGGGAAAAAGCACTAAAATTATTAGATAGGGTGGGCATTAAAGACCAGGCAGAAAAATATCCAAATCAGCTTAGTGGAGGCCAGCAGCAAAGGGTTGCAATAGCTAGATCTCTATGCACCAATCCAAAAATAATGCTATTTGATGAGCCTACATCAGCCTTAGATCCTGAAATGATATCTGAAGTGCTAGATGTAATGGTTGAACTTGCAAAAGAAGGGATAACAATGATTTGTGTAACCCATGAAATGGGCTTTGCAAGAAAGGTTGCCAATAGAATTATCTTTATGGATGATGGCCAAATAGTTGAAGAAAATGATCCTGAAAACTTCTTTAATAATGCTGAATCAGACAGATTACAACTATTTTTAAATCAAATATTAACGCACTAGTTATAATAAAAACTGCTCTAGACTCTATCAGAATAAAGATAATTAAAATATATGTTTTAATTCAAATCCTTTTCAATCCCAGACAATTCTAAAACAAGATCATCAGTCCTTATTGGAGCAAGTAACCTTTTTGTAATTCTCATTACAGTTAATAAACTGCTAGATACATCATTGAGTCTGTGATAAAGAATTACTTGCCATGATCAAGGAATAATTACCTATTTTGACGATGGAAGAATACTAAAAGGTGAAATTAAAGAAAATATACTAGTTAAAAGGTATTAACAAGATGTGAATCAGTTATATAATTTCGTTATCAAATATAAAACAATATCAAATGTTTAAGTTTTTAAAGAAGGAAGAGTCCAAAGTAGTTCCAGAAGCCATACAATCTGAAGACTGGACTAAGGATATAAAGCGCAGTAAAAAGATTGGACATGAAGTAGAGCAATTATCATTTTTATACGACTCTGGCAAGGATAATGAAACGAGAGGGACTAAGCAGGGACTAAGCAGGGACCATCTAAAAATTTTAAAAAAATGCAAAGATGAAAGTACTGCTTTGGAATTAATGAAGATCCTAAAAAGAACAAACAAATCAAAATTCAAAAATACAATAATTAATCCACTCATAGATCAAAACTTTTTAGAGTTAACAATTCCTGAAAGTCCAAAAAGTCCAAGTCAAAAATATAGAGTAACTGGAAAGTTTGTAAAGAGAAGGGTTAAAGATTAAGTAAAAAAGATGCTGGCAGCGTCAAAATAGTAGTTTTTATTATTTAAATCACCCTTTCCTTCTAAATATTCGATTTAAGACTCTTTTATAGTTTTGATAACAATTTAGCTGTATTCATTAATAAAGTGCTCCTAATTCGTAAATTTAGAGTTCAATATATAACTCATTGATTTTTATATAAATACCTTTGAATTTCAAGTTTTTTTAGTGTATTTAATTCGCATAATTTATATTATGTTAAATAAAGTCATTTTATTACTCTTTTAACATATTCTCCTCTAATATTCATAAATATGGATAATGTATTTCTTAGTCCCACCCTTCTATTTCCAATGTTATCTTTTTTACTGCCTTAGTCCCAATGTTAGCAATATGCTTATAAATAAAAGAAGTTATCAACTTTTAGGTCTGCTTGTTATTGTATGGGGATCATCATTCCTTCTTATTGACCGTGCACTTTTATTTTTCTCACCTGAACAAGTTGTTGGCTATAGATTAGTAATTGGAGCTATTACAATGCTTGGTATTGCAATTTATTATGGTAAGTCTTTCCCAAGAACAATTACTCCCTGGTTGCATTTTATTGTTTATGCAGTAATAGGCAATATTTTGCCTTATCTCCTTATTGCAACTGGTCAGTTAACTATTACTTCTGGCATGGCAGGCTTATTAATGGCGTTTATGCCTCTAGTCACTCTTGTTTTGGCTCATATTTTTCTGCCCAATGATAAATTAAATAGATTCAAAATTCTTGGCTTTATTATTGGGATTTCTGGAGTGCTTTTTATACTTGGACCTTCTATTAACAACGGCAATAACACTCTTTTTGGAATTCTATTGGTTCTTGGTGCTGCTTGTGCTTACGCAATAAACACTATCATTGCTTCTCGACTTCCTTCTTATGACCCGCTGGTATCCAGCGCAAGTGTTCTATTGGTTGCCAGTTTACTTTCTTTCTTTATTTGGCCTAGCATCTTCTTTATTGATTTTTCTAATATCCCTTTGATTAGTGGTTTTAGTATTTTATTATTAGGCGCCCTTCCAACTGGAGTTGCAGCTTTACTCTACTTTATTATTATTAATACCGCAGGTGCTACATTTCTATCCAATATTAATTATCTAATCCCAGTTGTTGCTTTTTTCCTTGGCGCTATATTACTTGGTGAAGATATACTTTGGCAAAATATATTAGCTTTACTTCTTATCATTTCTGGAATTTTTATTTCTAGAATTCGTTCTTAATTTATATATTTTTTTCTAATAAATTTATTCTTTTTTTTCAATTACTTATATTTATATTTAACTAAATTTCCTAAATGTTACTTCATCTATTTTATTTATATTCTATATTTAGTGTATATTTACCTTCGTAAGTACTAAATGTAGTACCCTATTAGGAGTTGAGTTTGAACCAGGAATTTCAGGCAGTTAAAGACAAAGCTGCAGATCAAGAAATATTAGTTACCAAAAGAGATGGTTCGAAAGAGTCAATTGATTTAGAAAAAATACATCGAGTTGTTCATTGGGCCTCACAAGATTTAGATAATATTTCTGTATCTCAGGTTGAAATCAACGCACAATTAGCCTTTTTTGATGGCATTAAAACTGAAGATATTCATGAAACGATTATTAAGTCTGCAGCAGATTTAATTTCAACAGATGTTCCCGATTATCAGTATTTAGCTGCTCGATTAGCTATTTTCCACCTAAGAAAGAAGGCATTTAAATCCTTCACCCCGCCTTCTTTAATTGATCATGTTACAAGGCTTACCGATTTAGGTATTTACGATAAAGATATCCTAAATAAATACAATTCCGCTGAATTTGAAGAGCTCAATAATTATATTGATCATTGGCGTGATATGAACTTTTCATATGCCGCTGTTAAGCAACTTGAAGGTAAATATTTAGTTCAAAACCGTGTCACCGGTGAGATTCATGAGTCTCCACAAATGCTCTACATGTTAGTTGGAATGTGCTTATTTCAAGAATACAAAGGTAAAGCTAGAATAAAAATTGTTAAGCGTTTTTATGATGCCTCATCAAACTTCAAAATCTCACTACCAACTCCAATAATGGCTGGTGTTAGAACACCTACTCGCCAGTTTTCCTCTTGTGTTTTAATTGAAACAGATGACGATTTAGACTCAATTAGTGCTGCTTCTGGTGCAATTGTAAAGTACGTTTCTCAACGCGCCGGTATTGGAATTAATGCTGGGAAAATACGTGCTTTAGGCAGCCCAATTAGAGGTGGCGAAGCTACTCATACTGGATGCATTCCTTTCTTTAAACACTTTCACACAGCTGTTAAATCATGCTCTCAAGGTGGTGTGAGAGGTGGTGCAGCAACCCTTTTTTATCCTTTATGGCATCTTGAAGTTGAAAGCTTAATTGTTCTAAAAAACAACACTGGTACCGATGAAAATAGAATTAGACACCTAGATTACGGTGTTCAATTCAATGGCTTGATGTATGAACGTTTTCTGAAAGACGAAAATATCACTTTATTTTCACCTAATGACGTTCCTGGTCTCTATGATTCTTTTTTTGCTGATCAAAAAAAGTTTAAAAAACTTTATGAAAAGTTTGAAAAAGATGACTCTATTCGTAAACAACAAATTAATGCTCGTGAACTATTTGCAATGTTTATGAAAGAAAGAGCTAACACAGGTCGCATATACTTACAAAACGTAGACCACTGTAATACTCATGGTGCTTTTGACCCCTCTCAAGCTCCGATTAAACAATCAAATCTTTGTATGGAGATAACATTACCAACAAAGCCTTTATACTCAGTCCAAGACAAAGAAGGTGAAGTAGCACTTTGTACACTTTCTGCTGTCAACTTGGGCGCCATAGATAGTCTTGATGAACTCGAAGATATTACTGATATTATTGTACGCTCCCTTGACTCCTTGCTGGACTATCAAGACTACCCTCTTAAATCAGCTGAAATTACAAGCAACAACAGGAGGACACTCGGTATTGGTGTAACAAACTTAGCATACTATTTAGCTAAAAATGACGCCAAATACTCTGATGGCTCAGGCAATGACTTAATTCATAGAACCTTTGAAGCGCTCCAATATTTTTCTTTAAAAGCTTCAAATGAGATTGCTCAAGAATTTGGTCCCTGCCCTCTTTTCTCTGAGACTCAATATGCAAAAGGGGTAATGCCAATTGATAGCTACAAAAAAGACATTGATCAATTTTGTAATACTGAACTTGAGTTGGATTGGGACTCTTTAAGAAAAAATATTCAAGAAACTGGCCTTAGAAATTCAACTTTAACCGCACTTATGCCTTGTGAAAGCTCATCTCAAATTTCTAATTCTACTAATGGTATTGAGCCGCCAAGAGGCTTTATATCTGTCAAACAATCCAAAGATGGAATTCTAAAGCAGGTTGTTCCTGAATATGAAAAACTGCATAAAAAATACGAACTCCTTTGGGATATTAAAGATAACGAAGGTTACCTTCAATTATGTGCGATTATGCAGAAATTTGTTGATCAATCTATCTCAACAAATACACACTATGACCCATCACAATATGATGGCAATAGAGTTCCAATGAAGCTCTTCTTAATGGACCTTTTAAAGGCTTATAAGTACGGCATTAAAACGCTTTATTACCATACAACAAGAGATGGAGCTAGTGACGGTCAAAATACTACTGCAAAAGGTGATGACGACTGTGAAGATGGCGTTTGCAAACTATAAATTTTATTAATTATGTCCTATAGTATTTTTAATCAAGAAATTAACGACACGCTTAAAGAGCCTATGTTCTTTGGTGAAGCTGTGAATGTTGCACGATTTGATCAACAAAAGTTTGAAATGTTTGAAAAACTTACTGAAAAGCAGCTTTCTTTTTTTTGGCGACCTGAAGAAATTGACGTATCAAAAGACAAAATTGATTTTGGCAAGTTATTACCAAACGAAAAGCATATTTTTATATCTAATCTTCAATACCAAATTTTATTAGACTCTGTCCAAGGACGCTCACCAAATATCGCATTCCTACCTATCGTCTCTCTCCCCGAATTAGAGAATTGGATTGAAACATGGGCCTTCTCAGAAACCATTCATTCTCGCTCTTATACCCATATCATTAGAGCAATTGTTAACGAACCAGGTGCAGTTTTTGATGAAATTATGAAAACTGAAGAGATTATTCAAAGAGCTACAAGCGTATCCAAATACTATGACAAATTAATTAAGCATACACAGGCCTATCTTCTGAGTGGTGAAGGAGAGCATCAAATTGATGGAAAAACGCTTGCTATCAATATGTATTCACTTAAGAGACTTCTATATTTAACAATAATGTCTGTCAATATTTTAGAGGCTATCCGCTTCTATGTAAGTTTTGCGTGCTCATTTGCTTTTGCTGAAAGGAAAGTGATGGAAGGTAATGCAAAAATTATTAAGCTAATTGCAAGAGATGAAGCGCTTCATCTTACTGGTACACAGCACATGCTTAATTTAATGCGTGATGGTAAGGATGACCCTGACATGCAAGCAATTGCGATTGAGTGTGAAGCAGAAGTGATACAAATGTTTAAAGACGCTGCAAACCAAGAAAAAGAGTGGGCTGAATATCTTTTTAGAGATGGCTCTATGATCGGACTTAATGCGCAAATTCTTAAGCAATACCTTGAGTATATTACGAATATTCGTATGTCTGCTCTCAATATGCAGCCAATCTTTGAGCAAACTACGAACCCACTACCGTGGCTTAACCACTGGCTTGACTCCGACAACGTTCAGGTTGCCCCACAAGAGACCGAAATCACCTCGTATCTTGTAAGCGCAATTGACAATACTATTGATTCTGAAGACGAAGATTTTAGCGATTTTAAGCTTTAAGTGTTTAGCATCAAATGTTTAAGATTGATGTCGACAATATTAATGGAAAAACAGAGTCACTCTATGTATACGGTGAAGACTCTATCTTAACTGAGCTTGAAGCAAACAATGTCTTAGTTAATCACAGCTGTAGACAGGGTCATTGTGGTAGCTGCATCTTAAAACTTGTTAAAGGCGATGTCATTCATCAAGATTGCCTTGTCCCCCTGTCTCAAGGCGAAATCCTAGCTTGTCAATCTAGACCAGTAAGTGACATAGAAATTACAACAAAAATTTAATTTTTATCTAGAAAACTTTTTACCTCTTGACGGTTACCCTCAAATATAACTCTTTGTTTTTTATTGTTTATTTGAAAATCATACATTGGGTCATAGTAGTCAACTAAAAGGGATTTAATCAGTGGTAAATAATCATCTAAATCACCATTATTTTGATGATTTTGAAGGGCTAGCTTTAACTGAGTTAAGAGTGATTTATATCTTTCCCCTCCCAATCTCTTCTGAATTTTATAAAGACTATTTAGCCAATAGTTTGAATAGTTTTCAAAACCGTATTCTGGATTTTTTATTGCAAATTGTTTCGCCATATCAATAACATAACTTTTTAGGCTAATGCTTAATCTGTCTTCAAGTGTGGCAGTTAATATAACAATTTTAGATTCACGTGCTTTAATTTTTATGGTTTCAGGTATATGAATCATTCCAATATTGTTACCCTCATCTTCAATTAATAATTGACTACATGACTCTTTCTTAATTAATTCAATACTCAGATCATTTTCAAAATCTATTTGTTTTGGCTGAGGTGTGACGTTATTGCCAAAAGCTGACCCTCTATGATTCGCAAGCCCTTCTAGATCTATGCTATTTTCAATCTCATTCAATAATATGGTTTTTCCACAGCCTGTTTGACCCCCAACAACTATAAAATCTTTGTTATTAACGATTCTAGCCATCTCATCAATTAAAAATGACCTTAAGGCTTTATATCCTCCTTTAATTCTTGGATAAGAGACTCCAGATTGCTCATAAATCCACTCTTGTGATATCTTTGAACGCAAACCACCTCTAAAACAATAAAGCGCTCCTTTGGGGTTTTTATTTACAAAATTAAGCCACTTTTCAACTCTTTGCTGTTTTATTGTTCCATTAATTAATTCGTTTCCAAGCTGAATGGCAGAGTTTTGACCTTTTTCTTTGAAGCATATTCCAATTTGATGTCTTTCACTATCATTCATTAAGGGATAGTTATGCGCTTGAGGAAACGATCCTCCAGAGAACTCTATTGGCGCTCTTACGTCAAGTAAAGGGAGGTCTGCTTTAAAGACATCAGAAAAATTATCAATTTCTTCTAGTTTACTCATTTCACAACAATAGTTTCAGACCCTATCTTTTTATTAGTGATTTTTCCAATAGGATTTAAATCAAGGCCATTTAACTTCATAAGCTTCTCAAATTCTCCTAACGCTTTATTTGATACTGAAACAAGGAGGCCGCCACTAGTTTGAGGGTCGCAAACAATTGATCTTTCGAGATCTGATAGGCTGCTGATCTGTTTTCCATAACTATCAAAATTTCTTAGCGTTCCGCCAGGAACACAATCATTTTGAATATATTTCAAAATATTTGGAAGTAATGGAAGTGCATCGAAATATATCTCTGCAGATGTATTACTTCCCCTACAAACTTCCAAGAGATGACCAGCCAAACCAAAACCCGTAACATCTGTAACCGCATTAATCCCTTTGATACTTGCTAATTTATAACCTATATCATTTAAAGAACACATTTGTTTTACTGCAGTAGCGTGATCAGCAGCACTTACAATCTTCTTTTTTTGTGCAGTCGATAAAACGCCAATTCCTAAAGGTTTAGTCAAAAATAAAGTGTCATTAACTTTTGCACCAATATTTCTTTTCAAATTTTCAATTTCTACAATACCAGATACCGACAAGCCAAAAATTGGCTCTGGTGAGTCAATGCTATGACCTCCTGCCAAAGTAATTCCTGCATGCTTACATATTTCTCGACCGCCATCAATAACTTTTGCACCGACATTAGCAGAAAGAGTGTTAATGGGCCAACCAAAGATCGAAATAGCCATTAAAGGCTTCCCTCCCATTGCATAGACATCACTAAGCGCATTACTGCCTGCAATCATTCCAAAATCAAAAGGGTCATCCACAATTGGCATAAAGAAATCAGTGGTGCTAATCAGCGCCCTACCATCACCCAAGTCATAGACAGCTGCGTCATCATTTGATTCATGTCCGACTAATAAATTAGAGTCAACAAAACTTTCTAATTTAGTTCCTAAAATTTCTTTTAAAAGCTTTGGAGAAATTTTGCAACCGCAGCCAGCACCGTGGCTAAATTCAGTCAGTTTAATATCTTCATTAGACATCTAACTTTCTCGACTATTTTAGCTTTGAGTAAACAGAATCAAGCTCAGTATAAAGCTCAGTTGGCGTAATTTTAGGGTTGTTATTCATAATATCAAAAGCGATTACATTATCTTCAACACCGTCCCAATTTTTTATATATGAACCATCTTTATAACCATTCTTTTGTCTAAAGGTGTTTAATTGATTCTTAATAACATATCGCTTATACAAGTCTTCAACATCGATACCTAAATGCGAGATTATTGTGAAGAATGTATCCGTAATTTCTCTAATGTTGTTAACCTTTTTATCAATACTCGAGGTGATTGACAATTTCAGCATCATTTCCAATAAGGATATCAAAGCATCAGTGTCATAATCATCCTTAACCTTCATATCTAAATGCTTATTTGCATATGACTGATCTTCAATGCGAATTGATTCTGACATAACAAAATGCCAAATATCAACCAGTTCTACTCTTATATTATCCCAATCTGGCTCATCATCTATATTTTTCCAGTGCTTCCAATTAAACGAGTCAATTGCTTCAGCAACCTCCATATAAATTCCTCTATACCAGGATATCTTTCGATTTTCTTTGGTATAACCCTTAATCCATACTTCACCATTCGTTTCATCATTTAATTGCTTTTGAAGCAAAAACATTTGTTCAATTTGATTCATATTTTTAATTAGTTAGTGGATAGATAAAATTATAGACATTAAATATAAAAAACAACGTCAATAAAACTCAATATTTTTCAACAGAATTATCAATCTCTCTAGACCAAGCGTCAATTCCACCTCTAAGATTAAAAAGGGATTGAAAGCCTTTAGATAACAAAAAATTAGCGACCTGCATGGAGCGCATACCATGATGACAATAAATAGAATAGCTTAAACTTGGATCAAGATCAGAAAATGTTTCAGTAATCGAGCTCATAGGCATATTTGTTGCGCCATCAATCTTACAAATATCTAATTCCCATTTTTCTCTAACGTCAATGAGAATATTTCTCTCATCATTTAAAGATTGTTGAAATTCATGAGGATTTAAGTCTTCTATCATTGGACTATTTATTTGCTATAAAAATATTAATTATATTTTATTATCAACAATTATGTATGAGTAACTTTAATGGGTAAAATTTAGATTGTGACTGAAATGAATGAAGATATTTTTAAATTCCCTTGTGATTATCCAATTAAAGTTTTTGGGCTAAACCAGCCTAATTTAATCGATACAATTAGCGCTATAGTTGAAAATCATGTTGGAAAACTTCACAACAATCAATTATCTCTAAAGAATAGCTCAAAGGGAAAGTACGTTTCTGTAACCATTAGAATCATTGCAACAAGTAGAAAACAGCTTGACTCAATAAATGAAGACCTTCAAAACTGCCCTCTAGTATCTTATCTTTTATAAAACATCATGATTAAAATTCGTGAAAAAGGCCTGCAAGACTACACCTTAACCTGGGAAGAGATGATTTCTTTTACTAATTCTAGAACTGCTGACACTCCAGATGAATTATGGCTTTTAGAGCATGACAGTGTATTTACTCAAGGCCTTACAGGTAACCCCGATAATCTTTTAAAGGAAACCGATATTTCAGTGATTCAATCGGATAGAGGCGGTCAAATTACATATCACGGTCCAGGTCAGCTGATAGTTTATTGTTTAATTGATTTAAAAAGACTTGGGATTGGAATAAAAAAAATGGTTAGCTTGATTGAACAATCAATCATTGACCTACTGGCTGATTATTCGATCTCTTCTCACAAAGTAAGTGGCGCTCCAGGTGTTTATGTAGATGGTTGTAAAATAGCAGCATTAGGCCTCAAAGTTAAACAAGGAAGAACTTATCATGGATTAAGCTTAAATATTGATATGGATCTCTCCCCATATAAACTGATTAACCCCTGTGGTTTCAAGGATTTAAATGTTACCCAGATGTCAAATCTAACGGATAATATTCTTGAATTTTCTGATATCAAAAAACAACTAACTCATCATCTTTCGAATTATGTCTCAAGAACTTGAAATTAAAGCCTTAAAAGGTGAATCTAAAATCAGTAGACTAAAAATCAAGCCTGACTCTAAAAGAGAGCCATTAAAAAAACCAAGCTGGATAAGGATTAGGCATACAAACTCAAAAAAAGTTAATGAGTTGAAGAGCACCCTTCGAAGTCAAGAGCTTTTCACAGTCTGTGAAGAAGCCCAGTGCCCTAACCTTAGTGAATGCTTTAATCACGGAACTGCAACCTTTATGATTATGGGCCAGATCTGTACAAGACGCTGTCCATTCTGTGATGTTGCTCATGGAAGGCCTAAGTCATTAGACTCAAGTGAACCCAATCACCTTGCTGATACCATTTCAAAAATGGCACTAAAGTATGTTGTGATTACATCAGTGGACCGTGATGACCTTAGAGATGGAGGTGCTATGCATTTTAAAGAATGTATCGATGCCATCAGAAAAAAAACTCCTAAAGTAAAAATTGAAATACTTACTCCTGATTTTAGGGGTAGAGTTGAAAAAGCGCTAAATATCCTTCAAAAATGCCCGCCTGATGTCTTTAATCATAACCTGGAGACTGTCCCAAGCTTATACCCTAAGGTTAGACCTGGGTCTGACTATCATCAATCTTTAAAATTACTTAAAAACTTTAAAGAAAAACACCCATCTGTCAAAACTAAATCGGGCTTAATGTTGGGTGTTGGAGAGACTCATAAGCAGGTCATAGATGTACTTAAAGACTTAAGGAAGCATAAAGTAGATATGCTTACCCTTGGTCAGTATCTTCAGCCTAGTCGTCACCATTTGGCAGTAGAAGAATATATTTCACCCGAGCAATTTGAACACTACAAGACTCTAGCTGAGGAGCTTGGCTTTTCACAGGTAGCCAGTGGTCCAATGGTAAGATCTTCTTACCACGCCGACTTACAAGCTAAAGGTGAGCTTGTTAACTAAGCCTGATTACTCACTTATCATTAACAAAATTAACCTCAATCTAAGCCTTTAAAAGTATACTAATATTATGATTAAAACATTCTTTATAGCGCTTCTTTTTTTCTTTATTATTGATGTTTTTTGGATTTATTTTGTGGCTACTCCTATGTATAAACAAGAAATTGCATCTCTTATGGAGCTTAAAGTGCCGCCAGCGCTCCTTTTTTATGTGATTTTTTTACTAGGTCTAATATTCTTTGTTGTTAACCCTAATCAGAACAACACGCTTGTAAATGTATTTTTGATTGGTGCTTTTTTTGGTTTAGTAACCTATGGAACTTATGATTTGACCGTTTACGCCTCAATGAATATATTTAGTTTAAAGCTTGTGGTAGCTGACATCCTTTGGGGAATGTTTCTTTCAGGTGCAGTTGCAACGCTTACCGTATTTACAATCAACAAATTAAACTGATTCGCATATGACAATTGCACTTACTTCAGGAGAACCATCTGGGATTGGGCCAGATATTGCAATTATTCATGCCCAAAGAGAAAGAACTGAAAATATTCAGGTCTACGCTGATCCAGACGTATTACGTGAAAGAGCTAAAGCATTAAATTTGCCCCTTACTCTTAAAGAGAACAGCACTAGCAAGGCAGGTGAGTTAAGTGTCTTCCCAATCAAATCAAAAGAAAAAACTGTTCCAGGGAAGCTTAACCCAGATAATGCTGATTATGTTTTGTCTCTCATTAAGCAGGCCACTCATGACTGCTTAAATAACAAATGTAACGGCATTCTAACGGGCCCAATTAATAAAGCAATTATTAATCAAGCGGGTATAAAATTCAGTGGTCATACAGAGTATTTAGCAGAATTATCTAATTGCTCAAAAACTGTCATGCTGCTTGCTACTGCAAAGCTTAAAGTGGCACTTGCGACAACACATTTAGCTCTCAAAGATGTCCCAAAAAATATCACTAAAGAATCACTCACAGAAGTGATTTCAATTATTAAAAGTGATTTCAAATATTTGGGCGTAAAAAATCCAAGAATTTTAGTGTGTGGACTTAATCCTCATGCAGGCGAAAACGGGTACCTTGGGGATGAAGAAATAAAGACTATAAGCCCAGTTATTAAAACACTTAACCAAAATGGCTATAATCTTTCTGGCCCAGTCCCAGCAGACACTGCTTTTACAGTCGACTCTTTAAAAGACATTGATGTTGTTTTGGCAATGTACCATGATCAAGGCTTACCAGTATTAAAAGCAAGTGGATTTAAGAATGCAGCCAATATAACGCTTGGTCTTCCATTTATTAGAACCTCTGTAGATCATGGTACTGCACTAGATCTAGCGGGTAGTGGAAATATTAGTCTGGGCAGTTTTAACTGTGCCTTGTCATTCTTTCAAAAACTAAGTAGTAATGGCTCATAAAGCTAGAAAAAGATTTGGCCAAAATTTTTTAGTTGATCAGCAGGTAATTAACCAGATTGTCTCAACTATAGCGCCAAAAAGAATGGATAGCATCATTGAAATAGGCCCTGGAAAAGGGGCTTTAACATTTCCATTGATAGATCATTTAGACCATATTCATGTCATAGAAATTGATCGTGACTTAATATCCCTTCTTCAAAAAAAGAGTAATAAAAAAATAACTATTCATGAATCTGATGCTTTGGTTTTTAATTTTGATCAATTTACCAAGAATATTAGAATCGTAGGAAATCTACCCTATAACATCTCATCTCCTTTATTGTTTCATTTGCTTAACTATAGAAACAATATTATTGATATGACATTTATGCTTCAAAAAGAGGTTGTTGATCGAATAGTAGCACCTCCTGGGAGCAAGGTTTATGGGAGGACAAGTGTTATTATGCAGGCTTTTTTTGATACTGAACTTATGTTTGTAGTCCCTAAAGAATCTTTCGATCCACAACCAAAAATTGAATCTGCTATACTTTATCTAAAAACTAAAAATGAGCCATTAGTTCAGAATCTTAGACCATTTGAGGAGATCGTCAAAATTGCATTTTCTCAAAGAAGAAAAACACTAAAAAATTGTTTAAAATCAGTTCTAAATCAATCTCAAACTGATATTGATTTATCTCAAAGAGCTGAAATGTTGAGCGTTGAAAACTTTGTAACTCTGATGAATGATTATGAAAAACAAAATTGAAATTAATGTAGAAGTAACCTATCTATCTGATCAATCAGATATTCTTAATAAACAGTATGCCTATGCTTATACGATTACGATAACAAATCAAGGTGATACTGGTGCTCAATTAAGGACAAGGCGCTGGCTTATACAAGATGAATCAGGCGAAACTGAAGAGGTTATTGGCGAAGGAGTTATTGGTCAGCAGCCACACTTGTCACCTGGAGAGAGCTTTAAATATAGCTCTGGAGCAATAATTAGCACTGAGACAGGAACCATGAAAGGTTCATATGGAATGATTAGCGATAAAGGTCAAAGGTTTGACGCAGATATTCCAGAATTTACATTAAGTGAACCTCATACGCTCCATTAGAAAATCATATGGATTATGCCATTGGTGATGTTCAAGGCTGCTTTAATAGCCTCAATGCGCTTTTAAAAAAAATCAACTTTAATATTGATAGAGATCGATTATATTTCTTAGGTGATGTTGTTAACCGTGGAACTCACTCATTAGAAACACTCAGGTTTATACATTCAAATAAAGATAATGCAAACATGGTCTTAGGTAACCATGATTTTCACCTACTTGTTTGCGCCCTTACAGATAGAAGCCCAAACAAAAAAGATACCTTTCAAGACATTCTAAAAGCTAGCGATAAAAACACTTTACTAGAGTATCTTCTTGAGCGGCCTCTAGTAATTGAGTATGAAGATGCCTTAATGGTTCATGCTGGCGTCCCTCCAAATTGGTCTAAATCAGATGTCATTAAAAATGCTGCACTAGTGCATAACCACCTTCAAAATGACAATCCTAGTGAATTTTTATCTCGAATGTACGGCAATTCGCCTCATACATGGTCAGATGCACTTACAATTGAGGAAAAATGTCGTTATACAATCAACGCTTTAATGAGAATGCGATTTTGCAAAGAAAATGGTGAGCTTGAATTTAAACATAAGCTTAATGTTGATAAAAATCCAGCAGGATATAAAGCATGGTTTTTGCATAAAAATCGCTTAATGAAAGAGCAAAAGATCTTTTTTGGACATTGGTCTTCACTAAAAAATGTGGATACCAAAAATATATACCCTTTAGACCATGGCTGCGTCTGGGATGGACATCTTTCCGCTTATAATTTAACTAATCAGAATTGTATTTCACAGAAATCTGTAGAAACCTAAGAAGACCCACTTCTAAGGTTGACAGAGCCTTCGTAAACGAATTTACCGGGCCCAGTTAAATAGACCCTATCTCCATTAAATTCTACAGTTGCATCGCCGCCATTTAAGTGGACTGTTACTTTAGAATCTAGTAACCCTTGTCTTACTCCATGAATGACGGCAGCACAAGCGCCAGAGCCACATGCAAGAGTCTCACCAACCCCCCTCTCTATAACTCTGAGCTGAATTTCGGTTTTATTTAAAACTTTCATAAAACCAACATTAACTCCCTCAGGAAATAACTTACTAGACTGAATTTTAGAGGCTATGACATCAATATCAGCAATTTCATCTTGAATTAAAATGGCATGTGGATTACCTATAGACAAGGAGCCAACCATATAGCCTTCAACTAAATACTCTGGTGAAACTTGAATTAAATTTAAAGGTATTTTGGAAGGCTTAAAAATAGGCACACCCATCTCGACTCTTACAGTTTCATCACTATTAATGTTCAGAATCAAAAGTCCAGTATTAGTCTCAACAGTCAAAGAATTCTTATATGAAAGATTTTTTTTCTGAATGTAAAGTGCAAAGCACCTTGCACCGTTTCCACACTGACTGACTTCAGAACCATCAGCATTATATATTACGTATCTAAAATCAGCATCTTTTGAAGTTGCAGCTTCAATCATCAGGAGCTGATCAAAGCCAATTCCAAAACGACGATCAGAAAGCTGTCGTATTTCTTCAACTGAGAGACAGACATCGCCATCAAGATTGTTCATGACAACAAAATCATTTCCTAAACCATGCATTTTTGTAAAATTTATCATGATTGTATTTTAACCTCTTGTATAGCGATTTTTTCAATTACTGCTATGCTAAAATTTAGCTATCTAGAATTACCATTAAATGTCAATGACTCCTCCAAATAACATAACACTTAGTAAAGATAAAAAACTACTCACAGTTAGTTTTAAAGATGACAATTATGCTTTGAGTAGTGAATACTTGAGAGTGTACTCACCTTCTGCTGAAGTTAGAGGGCATGGTCCAGGACAGGAAACACTTCAATTAAACAAACAAGAGGTTACTATATCATCTCTTGTTCCAATGGGTAACTATGCCGTTGCTATTCATTTTAGTGATGGTCATACTACTGGAATCTACTCATGGAGTTATTTACTTCATTTGGGTACTGATAAAGAAGAATTGTGGCTAGATTACTGCAATCGTGTAAAGGAAAATAATGGTAACAACAAAAATTATCATAAAGTTTCAATATAAGTTGAATGCTTTAATTTTTTAAAATTTATAGTTAGATTGACAATATACGAAGTTAATTTGTTAAAATTACACTATTAAAAAGTTTATTTTATGTACCAAGCTTTTTTGTAAAAATTAAATTTAATTACTAAAGGTAAAAAAATGAAAAATAAATTAAACCATGTCTTAGTTATTGTTTTCTTATTTTTTACAACAAACGCTTACTCAAATCCAATAAATGAAATTAATTTTATTGGCCTAAATAACACTTCAGAAAATTCGTTATTAAAAGAAATACCTCTTGAGATTGGTGATGAATATACTGAATCTACAAGTAATACCATAATTCAATCACTTTTTCAAACTGGCTTTTTTTCAGATATCAGCATTACCAACAATGAAGGTACTATTAACATTACCTTGGTTGAGAACCCTACTATAAAGTATTTTAACTTTAACCTTGATTCTGGCTCAGGTTTTTCAAATTGGCTCAAAGGCGAAAAAATGCTAATAAGCACGGAGTTGCTTGATGAAGAGCTTGAGGATAGTGCTCTTTCTACTGGTAATACTTATACTCAGAATAAACTTGATGATTTTGTATTAATTCTTGAAAACAAATACTCAGAATCTGGTTATTACAGTGTAATAATCACTCAAAATGTTTCTATTGATTCTCAAAATAGGGCGGGGATTGAATTAGACATTAAACAAGGTGAAAGAGTTAAAATTGACGAATTTAAAATTTCTGGTACTGACAAAATCTCTGAAGACCATTTACTTAGGTTATTCAAAATTGGTGAAGCTGACATGGCTTTAATTAATTACTTTACTAATAAAGACTTGTTTACTGAGACTGAGTTTGCTCAAGGAATTGACTTGATGACGAACAAGTATTTTGATTCAGGATATCTAGACTTTAAGATTCTTAATATTGAATCAAAACTTGATGATAATAAAGAAAAAATTTCTATAAATATTTCAGTATCTGAAGGCATTCAGTACCAACTTGGAAAAATCTCATTTGATGGGGAGCTAGGTGTTCTTAGCATAGAAGATTTAAACAGTGCAATTAGTATGAATGAAGGAGATATTTTTAATCGTAACCTTGTTATAAAAGACATTCAAATTCTCACAGATATGTTTGCTGATAAAGGATATGCATTTGTCAATATAAACCCTATAACTTCTGAGTTTTTAAATCTTGTTAATATTAATTTTAATGTCTCTTTAAATAAAAAAGTTTATATTAATAGAATTATAATTTCTGGTAACACTCGTACACAGGATGAAGTTGTCAGAAGGGAGATTGGTGTTTCAGAGGGTGGCTTATACTCGAGAAGCGTTCTTAGAAATTCACTAAAAAAATTAAGACGACTTGGTTATTTTTCAGATGTTCAAATTTCAACCTCTGAGGTTAAAGGAATGCCAGACAAGATAGATATTCTTTTTTCTGTAGAAGAAACACAAACTGGCTCTGTAAGTTTCTCAATTTCTCACAGTAACAACTATGGAGTCTCTTTTGGAGCAGGTATCGAAGAAAAGAATATTTTTGGATCTGGAAACACCCTTAACGCAAATTTAAATATATCAGAATCTTACAATAGAATAAGCTTTTACTTTATGAATCCTAATTATAATGATGAAGGGCATAGCGTCAGTATTGGAGCATTTAAAAGTGAAATTAATGATGATGATGTAGCTGAAAATTCTTACGAAATTGATACGTTAGGTTTTAGTTTTGGCTATGGAATTCCTCTAAGTAATGACTCTAGAATAAATACCGAACTTGAGTATTCAGAAAATGAAGTTAAATGTAGCTCACTCTTCTCTGGATCTGGATATGAATCAAGTCAATGTTCAGTTAAAGATAATGATGAATTCAAAGCAAATGTTAGCTGGACTATGAATACTCTAAATAATTATCTTTATCCAACTGAAGGAGTTAAAAACTCATTCTCTGGCGGAATCTCACTCCCACTCGGAGACTATAGATACTTTAATATTAATGCAGATCATAAGAGCTACAAACCAATTAGTGATAACGTGACACTAAAACTTACAGGCAATCTTAACTTGTCTAAAGGTTACAACGGTAAAGAGCTTCCATTTTATAAAAGAAATTTTGGTGGAGGAAGTGGTTCAGTTAGGGGCTTTGGAAATAAGACTTTAGGACCTCTTTACCCCAATGGAAAAGCTAAAGGTGGCGAGATTGCAATTCTTGGAAGCGCCAATCTAATAACACCTGCTTTCTTTTTTGATAACAATGAGAAAATGAGAATGAGTGCCTTTTTAGATGCGGGAAATATATTTGAAAAAAGTTCTAATATTGAACTTAGTAACATCAGAATGTCTGCTGGCTTAGGCTTTGCGTATCTTAGCCCAATTGGATCAATTGGAGCATTTATTTCAACCCCTATTCTTAAAAAAGATGGTGATACTATAGAAGACTTCGGATTTTCATTAGGAACTGGCTTCTAAATTCTCTATGAGGGCATTAGTATTATTTTTTTTCAGTTTTTTATGTTTATTTGTAAATGCCGAAAATATAAAAATTGGTTTCATTGATACCGAACAAGTGATTGTCAATCTATCTAAATATAAACAGAGTGTAGATGCATTATCACGCGAATTTGAGCCAAAAAAACAAGAGTTATTAGATTTATTCAAGCATATTGAGCTTCTCAGAGCCAATATTGAGTCAAATAAAAAAACAGGCATCTCAGATACTGATGAAATAAAATTATCCAAGCTTACTAATTTAGAAGAAAATTTTGAGAAAGAAACTGAATTTTGGCAGAAAGCTATTAATACTAAAAAAATTAATTTACTTAAAGAAATTGAAATTCTGGTTAATACAACAATAAATGATTTTGCTTTAGAGGAAGGTTATGACCTCATTCTTTACAAAGACGTTGCCTTTGTGAGCGATGAGGTTAACATAACTAAACAAGTTGTTGAAAAAATTGAAAAACTTTCACCATGATGTTAACACTTAAAGAAATTTCAGAGTTAGTTGGAGGCTCTATTGAGGGAGACTCTTCCAAATCAATTCATGGTATTGGCACCTTAGATTCTGCAAATTCAAGTCAAATATCCTATGCAGTAAATGAAAAATATAAAGATTCTCTAAAGAATTCTAATGCTGGCGCTATTATTATTAATAAAAGTCTTATGCAATTCTGTCAAAGAGACTTTATTCTAGTTGATAACGTTTATCTTGCCTACTCAATTATTACTCATAAATTTAAAGTTATACAAAATATTGAACATTTTAATTATGGCCATCTATTAGATTTTCCGGGCTCAAACATTGCAGCAAGCAGTTTAATTGGTAAAAACGTAAAGATTGGTAAGAGTTCAACCATTGGAGTTAATTGTGTAATAGAAGATAATGTTAGTATTGGCTCTAACTCCATAATTGAACCAAATGTTACTATTCAAAGAGGATGTC
>ERZ1046740.837-NODE-837-length-23952-cov-5.497887_pt1 | contig 23952 bp, 23 predicted proteins | sample MGYA00383093_ERZ1046740 | MGnify/ENA primary metagenome ERZ1046740 (study PRJEB29581, sample SAMEA5548363) | metagenome | biome: marine; feature: coastal; material: water | depth 25 m | study: Short-term variability in the microbial, nano- and picoplankton... | reverse complement strand
CGCCACACCCATAGCGCGCAGTCTGCCGGCATCCTCATCCGGAATGATGCCACCCACGACCACTGGAATATCCCCCAAACCCGCTTCGCGCATCCGGTTCATCATGTCTTCGACCAGAGGAATGTGGCTGCCAGACAGGATCGAAAGGCCAACCACATGCGCCTTGGTGTCTGTCGCAGAGGCGACAAGTTCCTCAGGCGTGAGGCGGATACCGTCATATTCAATGTCCATGCCGCAATCACGCGCACGGAAGGCAATTTGCTCGGCCCCGTTTGAGTGACCATCAAGGCCCGGTTTGCCAATCACGAATTTCAAACGGCGGCCCAATTTGTCCGAAACCGCATCCACGGCTGTTCGTATGTCGTCCAATCCTTCGGTCTTGTTTGAAGGCGAGGCCGAGACGCCGGTCGGTCCGCGGTATTCACCGTGTACGCTGCGCATTTGCGCGGCCCATTCGCCGGTGGTGACACCCACTTTGGCGGCTGCAATTGATGCGGGCATGACGTTGTCGCCATTGCTTGCGGCAGAGCGCAGATCAGCCAAGGCTTTTTGAACAGCACTCTCGTCGCGTTCAGTCCGCCATTCGTTTAGGCGGTCAATCTGTTCTTTTTCGGCTGCGGGGTCCACAACCATGATGCCGCCATCGCCTGTCATCAAAGGAGACGGCTCACCTTGTTGGAACTTGTTCACGCCAACCACAACAACTTCGCCTGCTTCAATGCGGTTCAGACGCTCAGCGTTTGAATCGACCAAGCGGGCTTTCATGTAATCGATGGCGCCAATCGCGCCACCCATTGAATCGAGCGTGGCCAATTCGTGACGTGCGCCGTCCTTCAAAGCGTTCACTTTGCGATCTACGGCTGGGTTGCCATCAAACAGGTCATCGTATTCCAGAAGGTCAGTCTCAAAAGCCATAATCTGTTGCATGCGCATCGACCACTGTTGGTCCCACGGACGCGGCAGGCCAAGCGCTTCGTTCCATGCGGGCAGCTGAACAGCGCGCGCACGGGCGTTTTTCGACAGGGTTACCGCCAACATCTCGATCAGGATGCGGTAAACATTGTTTTCCGGCTGTTGTTCGGTCAGGCCAAGCGAGTTCACCTGAACGCCATACCGAAAGCGACGATGTTTCGGGTCTGTAACGCCATAACGTTCCAGACAAATCTCGTCCCACAGTTCAACAAAAGCGCGCATTTTGCACATCTCAGTCACAAACCGGATACCTGCATTCACAAAGAAAGAAATCCGCGCAACCATTGGGCCAAAGTCTTCTGGGGCAACGCGCGGCTTCAGGGCGTCCAGCACCGCGATGCCTGTGGCAAGCGCGAAAGAAAGCTCTTGCTCGGGCGTCGCACCTGCTTCTTGCAAGTGATAGGAACACACATTCATCGGGTTCCACTTGGGCACATTGGTGTAACAATATTCAGCCACATCCGCGATCATCTTCAGCGACGGCTTTGGCGGGCAGATGTAAGTGCCGCGTGACAGATACTCTTTGATGAGATCGTTCTGCACCGTGCCTTGCAGCTTCGAGATATCGGCGCCTTGTTCTTCAGCCACGGCGATGTAGAGCGACAACAGCCAAGGCGCGGTGGCGTTGATCGTCATAGATGTGTTCATCTGGTCCAGTGGGATTTGGTCAAACAACGCCCGCATGTCGCCCAGATGGCTGACGGGTACGCCAACCTTGCCCACTTCTCCGCGCGCCAAAACATGGTCGCTGTCGTAACCCGTTTGCGTTGGCAGATCAAAAGCCACAGAAAGGCCAGTCTGACCTTTTGACAAATTCGAGCGATAAAGCGCGTTTGAGGCTTTGGCGGTCGAGTGTCCGGCATAGGTTCGTATCAACCAGGGGCGGTCTTTCTGCGTCTGCGACATGGAACGTCCTTTATGAATCGTCTGGGCAATTTTGTTGCGTCAAAGCGTAGATATTCGAAATATCATGTGCAAGTCAATTCGCTGCGTTGCGGCATCAAGAAACGGGATAATGCATTTCTGTTTGCTTTTCGAATCCAAAAACATACCGCAGAGGGTCAATGCTTGTGGTGCCCTGCGCCACAAAGCCCTCGCGTTCATAAAGTGCACGTGCTCGGGGATTGATATCAATGACATCTAGGCGCACAGTTTTCAGGCCGCGCGCCTTGGCCAAATCCTTGATGACGCGTAACAATGCCGTGCCTGCCCCAAGGCCACGGGCCGTCTCGCTCACAAAAATGCCATCCATCAACAGAACTTCGGGCTCAAATTTTCTGTCCATCCAGTCGAGTGACAGGCCGCGCCATAGGCCTCCAAACCAGCCATAAGCCCGCGCCATGTCGCTCAAACTGCCGCCGACCAGAGCACCTTTGACGGTCTTGATCCCAGCCACACCCAACAATGCTCCCTCACTGTTTCTGGAAGAAATGGCGAATTGCGGATCCACAACCTCCGTCAAAAAGGCCAAGGCCTTGTGTTCGGGTGCCATAACGGGGCCCAGTTTACCCTTGAACGCTTGCCAAAACAGGTTTGCCACCATCAAACGCTCGTTTTCATGAAAGCCAGGCGTAATTGTTACAAGAGTCATGGGTGTTCTCCTACATTCCTGCATTTTCATATTTACCTTGGGTGTCGCACTTGCAAGAGTCGCTGAATGACATCGATGGTCCAACTTCCTCTTTGGCTCTTTATTCTGATCCTGCTGTTTGCAGCGGTCACTGCGGCCAGCCATTTATTGTTCCCCTCCGTGCGTTGGTTCTTTCGACGCCGGATGGAGAAAGCTGTTGCGCGCCTTAATCAACGACTTGAACGTCCCATAGAACCGTTCAAACTGGCACGCCGCCATGACATGATCCAACGTCTCATGTACCACCCCGACGTGACCGAGGCGATTGTCGAACACGCGCGCAAGCAGGGCATACCTGAAAACGTCGCCTTTGAAGAAGCCAAGGGATACGCGCGCGAGATTGTACCGTCCTTTAGTGCGTCAGCTTACTTTGGCTTTGCTATTCGGTTGGCGCGTTTCCTTAGTCAGGCATTGTATCGTGTGCGGTTGGCCTATTTTGACGAACACGGCATGCAGAACATCCCAAAGGATTCGACCGTCGTGTTTGTTATCAACCACAGATCCAACATGGATTATGTGTTAGTGACATATCTGGCGGCTGAACGCTCGGCTTTGGCCTATGCGGTTGGGGAATGGGCACGGGTTTGGCCATTGTCGCGACTGATCAAGGCGATGGGTGCCTATTTCATTCGCCGTAAGTCACGAAATGCTCTCTATCGTAAGGTTTTGGCCCGATATGTGCGTTTGGCGACAGACGGTGGTGTCACTCAGGCGATGTTTCCAGAAGGGGGGCTGTCTTTGGACGGAGCCCCCAAAGAACCGAAACTGGGTCTGCTGAAATATATCACAGATGGTTTCGATCCAGAGGTACGCGATGTGGTGTTTGTCCCTGTGGCGCTGAATTACGATCGCGTTCTGGAAGATCGTATTTTGATTGAGGCGCATGGACGCGGTGGCAAAGGGTTTCGGGCGCGCATTAGTGTTGTTGCGGGATTTTTTCTGAAACAGATATGGCTGCGTTTGCGGGGCAGGTATCACAAGTTCGGATATGCGGCCGTTAGCTTTGGACATCCTTTGTCGCTTACAGAGTTTGGCCAAGGAACCTCGGATGAAGCTGCTCAAGTTTTGGCGGAAGAACTTATGCGCCGGATCAAAGAAGTGGTGCCGGTTCTACCAGTTCCTATGGTGGCAGCTATTATCGAGGCGGCTGAGGCACCTATATCACGTGCTTCAATTGAGAACGAATTTGCGAACCGCGTCGAACAATTAGACAAGGCGCACATACATTTACCACGCGACGACATTTCTTATGCGACTGAAGTCGGTCTGAGAACACTAATTGAACGCCGCATGGTCTTAAAAAGTTCAGGTATGTTTCGACCTAATCCTGAAGAGAAAGCTGCATTGGCGTTTTATGCAAATTCCATACGCCATTTGATCGAATAATGCTGCAAGCGCATTGTGATTTTCTGCATTCGCTCGGTCATAAAATTACAAAATAACCCCGATTGTGGTTGCAATATTACAATGGCGTAGATATTTCATCCTCATAAAGCGCGATTCTGCGCCGCGGCATAGAATTAACATCAGGAGATGAAAATGGCTCTGGACACCAACAGCGGCATTGCCACCTACGACGCCCCAGAAAAGGACCTCTATGAGGTCGGTGAAATGCCTCCGATGGGCTATGTGCCCAAGAAAATGTATGCTTGGGCGATCCGTCGCGAACGCCACGGTGAACCGGATAAGTCATTTGAAGTCGAAGTTGTGGACACATGGCAAGTGGACAGCCATGAGGTTCTGGTGCTCGTGATGGCCGCTGGCGTGAACTATAATGGCGTTTGGGCGGGTCTTGGCACGCCGATTTCACCGTTCGACGTTCACAAGCAGGATTTCCATATTGCCGGTTCAGATGCAGCTGGCATCGTTTGGGCCGTGGGCGATAAGGTGAAAAACTGGAAAGTGGGCGACGAAGTTGTGATCCACTGTAACCAGGATGACGGCGACGACGAAGAGTGTAACGGTGGTGATCCAATGTTCTCGTCCACCCAGCGGATCTGGGGGTACGAAACTGGCGACGGGTCGTTTTCACAGTTCACCAAGGTGCAAGCGCAACAGCTTATGCCACGCCCTAAACATCTGACATGGGAAGAATCAGCCTGTTACACGCTGACCCTCGCGACAGCCTATCGTATGCTGTTCGGTCACCATCCGCATGAACTGAAGCCCGGCCAGAATGTTTTGGTTTGGGGGGCGTCAGGTGGTTTGGGGTCTTATGCGATCCAGCTTGCGAACACGGCTGGTGCCAACGCCATTGGTGTGATTTCGGATGAAAGCAAACGTCAGTTCGTCATGGACCAAGGCGCCAAAGGGGTTATCAACCGCAAGGATTTCAACTGCTGGGGTCAACTACCAACAGTGAACAGCCCTGAGTACAATGAGTGGCTCAAAGAAGCGCGCAAATTTGGCAAAGCTATCTGGGATATTACCGGCAAAGGTGTGAGCGTCGATATGGTGTTCGAACATCCCGGCGAAGCAACTTTCCCAGTCTCGACCTTGGTTGTGAAAAAGGGTGGGATCGTGGTGATCTGTGCTGGAACGTCAGGCTTCAACACGACCTTTGATGTTCGGTACATGTGGATGCACCAAAAGCGTCTTCAGGGGTCACACTTTGCCAATCTGAAACAGGCCGCGTCTGCCAACCGTTTGATGGTCGATCGCCGCCTTGATCCATGTATGTCCGAAGTGTTTGAATGGGACGAAATTCCTGCGGCGCACATGAAGATGCTGCGCAACGAGCACAAGCCGGGCAATATGTCTGTGTTAGTGCAGGCCCCTAAGACCGGGCTACGCACGCTGGAAGACGTCTTGGAGGCGGGTAAATAACCCTCAACAAACGTTAAAAAATTAAAAAAGGTTAATAGCCGAATCGCCCGCGAATCCATCACAGGATTTGCGGGCGATTTTCATTTCCACCCAAGTTTTAATAGTAAACAGTAACTTACAAATCCTGCCCTCACTATTTTGGGGGAGTTCAAAGCGGTGAATTTATGAACGGGATCTGCAGATGTTATACTTGCGTTAACCTTTCATTAACTACTGAACCCGAGACTAATTATGAAGCACGAATGGATACTCGACGTTCTCGCAGATTTGGAAATTTTCGCTAAAGCGAATGATCTGACTGTTTTGGCTGAAAAGCTGGATGAAACCCGATTGATTGCCACTTCCGAGATTGTGTCGGCTTCTGAACTGGCGGGGGTGGCTTTACATGGGAATGATGCATCGACGGGAACTGATCCTCGAGGCACTCGGGCAGGCGCACGGGCTTGACCAGTTGCAAGCTTCAATCACGGCCCTAAGAGATCATTTTCACGTTGACCACCTCATTTACCATTGGGTCAATTCTGATGGTAAGCAATACGGATGTGGCACCTATCCTGACGCATGGGTCCAGCGATACATAGACCAAGATTATCTGCGGGTTGATCCTGTTATCGTTGGCTGCTTTCAGCGTTTTCACCCGGTGGATTGGAAACGGTTGGATTGGTTTTCTAAAGCTGCGCGCGCATTTCAAGCAGACGCCATTGCACATGGGATTGGCAATCAGGGGTTTTCCGTTCCTATCCGGGGGCCAAACGGACAATTCGCATTGTTCACAGCCAGCCATCACTGCGACGACGATGATTGGGAAGAATTTACCGATTCGAATCGACGCGATCTGATCCTGATTGCGCATGAGTTCAATCAAAAGGCACTGGAACTTGAACCTGGACGCAAACCCGCGCAATCACGTGGGCTGTCCCCGCGAGAGGTTGATGCGCTGACTTTAATCGCCATGGGATACAGCCGGGCGCAAGTCGCTGAAACACTTGCGATTTCCGAGCATACGCTTCGAGTTTATATTGAATCTGCGCGTTCAAAATTGGGAGCATTGAACACCACTCACGCGGTTGCAAGAGCCCTAAGTCGCGGTCTTATTGTTGTGTGATATGGTTAATTTTTGGCGCCTGTTAGGAGGTCGTTAACCCTGTCCCGCTAGCTCTTTTCTTGTTTGAAAGGGAAGGGATGTAACGATGATCCGCTATATTTACGCTAATGATCTCAATGATTTTCCTAGGCTGAAACGCACCATGTTTCAGGAGCGTACGGACCAATTCAAAGCCCGTCTTGGATGGGATGTGAAGATTGATGAATCCGGCGAAGAGCGTGACGAGTATGATGCTCTTAACCCTCTTTATGTCATTTGGGAAAAACCAGATGGAACCCACGGGGGATCGATGCGGCTGCTGCCAACAACCGGATCGTGCACGGTGAACGATCATTTCCTTGATCTGACCGATGGAGTTAGAATCTCGAGTCCGCTGATCTGGGAATGCACACGATTTTGCTTGTCGCGCGACGCCGAGCCACGCACGGCTGCTGCTCTGATGCTCGCAGGCGGGGAAATCATGAATGGTTTCGGTATTGAGCACTATGTTGGTGTGTTTGACGCGCGCATGGTGCGCATCTATCGCATGATCGGCTCATCACCAGAGGTGCTGGGGGCCAGCGGCTCGGGGCGCGACCAGATCAGTGTCGGTTTGTGGAGCTTTACGGAAGACGCACGAGTTGCCGTTGCCGAGCGCGCAGGTATTGCGCCTGAAACCTCGCGTCGATGGTTTAACATGGCCTTTGGAGACTTGGTCACAACAGATCAACCCGCGCAGCGTATCGCCTGATTTTCCAGTTGGGAACTGGTGCTTGTCACGGGGCGGCTGTAGGGTCGCCACATGAAAACAGCGCTTACACTTTCCCACGATCAAGCCGACGCTTTTGACAGTATCGCCGAGATGCTACGTAGCGCCGGTGTGGACTTTGAAAACAGCCTTTTAACCCCGCCACGCGATGGAAAGCCCTCGGTCGCTGCGGTGATAGGAAAGGCGGGATCAGGTAAGACGCTTTTGTTGGCAGAACTGGTAAAAGAGCTAGAGGCCGCTGGTGTTGATATTGTCTCGGGCGACTACGAAGGTAAACGACGTAAAGACCGTCGTACTTTGGCTATTCTTGCCCCGACAAACAAAGCGGCCAGCGTGCTGCGGATGCAAGGCGTACCAGCGACGACGATTCACCGCATTATTTACACGCCGGTCTATGACCCTGAATACGAACGCATAGCCGAATGGTTGGCCGGAAACGGAGAACGGCCCGATATTGAGGGGCTGACTGAAGAGGCCTTGAACCGAGCGTTGGCCTTTTATCAGACCCACAAGTCTATCCCCGGCGCGTTGGCATCTGCTGGCTTACGTGGCTCGGACTTTATTACCGGTTGGAAGCGTCGTGATGAGCCATTGGATATCGGGTTGGTGGACGAGGCGTCGATGCTCGACGAAAAACAGTTCGAAGACCTCAAAGAGATTTTCCCAACACTGTTGTTGTTCGGCGACTCAGCTCAGTTGGCACCGGTGAACCAATCAGGCTCGATGGTGTTTGAACGGTTGCCTGAGCCTGCCAAATTTGAGTTGAAGCGCATTCACCGACAAGAGGCCGATAATCCCATTCTTGATCTGGCGCATGCGTTGGCTGACCCAGCACTTGAGTTTCACGATTTTGAAAAGCTAATCGAAGAGACCGCAAAAAAGGATGATCGGGTTGTTTGGGGGCAAAGGGTCGAAGTGGATTTGATGGCGCGCTCGCCTGTGTTGGTCTGGCGTAATGCGACGCGCATTCGCTTGATAAATGCCTTTCGCGCGGTCCACGGCGCGCCTGAGGATATGCTTCTGGAAGGTGAGCCGTTGATTTGTGATGGGCTTGAATTGCCCTCAAAGCATCGCAAGAAACGGTTGGATCTTGAAGCGCGCGGTCTGATCAAAGGCGCGCAGGTGATCTACCTTGGGCCAGGCCGCAAGCCGGGTTTCTCTAAGCTGCACGTGATTGGGGCCGAAGACCCGCAAGTGTCTGCCGCGTCCATTGTGAAAATTGAAAAGCCCGACGAGGAAGAGCCGTTTATCCCATTTGCCGCCCGCATGGGGGCAACATTCCTTCATGGATCAGCGGTTACAATTCACAAGGCGCAAGGATCGCAATGGCCAACCGTTCAGGTTTTTGCACCAGATCTGGCTGTAGCGGCAAGGATGGGGCGTGTCGAAGCCGGACAACCCCTTTGGAAGCGCTTGGCCTATGTCGCAATCACACGGGCACAGGAACGCCTGATTTGGGTTGTGCGCAACCGTTTGTCACGCCCGACAGGTCTTTTGCGCGTGGATGACTTACGCGTGGCCCCTGCGCCATTGAAGCTTGAAGAGGAAACATCATGAAATCTGTTCTGATCACGGGGGCGAGTTCGGGTATTGGCGCGGCCGCAGCGGCTGTGTTTCTTGATGCGGGTTGGCGTGTTGGAATGGTGGCGCGTCGCGCGGACCATTTGAAAGCCTTGGCTGATAAACATGAAAATGCGGTTGTCCTGCCCGGAGACGTGACCGATGCAGCCCGGATCGAAGAAGTCTTTGCTGAGTTTGTGGAAACTGCTGGTCGGTTGGATGTCCTGTTTAACAACGCTGGTCTTTTTGGAGCCGGTGGTCCGATTGATGAAATCCCTCTGGAGGACTTTGAGAACGTCATGAACGTCAACATTCGTGGCATGTTCATCTGTGCGCGGCTCGCTTTTGGGCACATGCGGCGGCAATCCCCTCAGGGGGGGAGGATCATCAACAATGGTTCTTTGTCGGCCCATAATCCGCGCCCGGGGTCTGTGTCGTATACGACCAGCAAACATGCGATCACGGGGATGACCCGGACGCTGTCTTTAGACGGGCGTCCGTTTGATATTGCTTGTGGTCAAATTGATATTGGCAATGCACGCACCGAATTGGTCGAGGACTTGAATGCGCGTGTGCTGGCGGCCAATCCAGAGGCTGAATTGATGCCGATGATGGATGTCAAAAATGCCGCCGAGTCGATCTTGCATATGGCAGAAATGCCGCCGTCGGCAAATGTGCAGTTCATGACTGTTATGGCGACCAAAATGCCTTACATCGGACGCGGCTAGACACCCGGTCCAATCAACCCTGACGGAAAATACGGAACACTGCCGAAGCGCCCCAACCGGCGGCGATGGCAATAGCAAGCGACAAGAGCCCATAATACAGGGGTTGTTGTCGTGACAAATTATACAGCCAGCGTTCCAGACCAACCTTGCTCACGTCGATTGTGGTTTCAAATTGCGAAACGACCTCTCCACCGCGGGTCAGAAAAATGCGCGTGACATAGTCCCCTTCGGTCAGGTTTGCAGGCATTTTCACGGACGTGCGGAACAGGGTTTGCTGGTCTACGGAAACAGAGTTTTCACGCAATTGGTATAGGCCATTGTTGGAGCGGATGCGCATGACGGCTTCCGAAAACCGTTGTGGATTGCTGACGTCCATAGGGGCCCCAACAGATCGGATCATGCGTGGTATGGAAACTTTATAACGCAGATCATTGACGTGGTTCATGGCTTCGTCAAAGGGCTTGCTGGTGGCGACTGCATAAAAACTGGGTGCCTCGTCCACTTCGACGCTTTCAGTATTTATCCAGATACCAAACTTTTTCTGCTTGTAGCGGACTGTGACCGGTTTTGACGGACCCGCAATTGCAATCACCACTTCAAGTGGGGGCTCTTGTTGAATTTCACTTTCGCGTTTCACAGCGCCAAAGATCAGGATTTCTGATCCATCAAAGTTGGCCGTAATGGCCACGCGGTTCTGGCTCAGCCCGAGAACCACTTCCTCGGCCATCAGCGGTGTGGACAGCAAAGTCAAAAGGGCAATTAAGCGGGTGATCATCTTAATGTCCTCCGCTCGGGCCAAGCGAATAAAGCTCGGATGGCATAACCAGAAGATCAAAGGCGAGTTTACCGCAAACGACAAGAACCATCATGGCAAGAAGGATTCTGAGTTGTTCTGCTTTCAGCTTGGTGCCAATTCGGGTCCCGATCTGAGCGCCGATAACGCCACCGATCAGCAGCAACACGGCCAACGCCATATCCACGGTATAGTTTGTGGTTGCGTGCAGCAGGGTTGTGAAGGCGGTCACAAAGATAATCTGAAACAGCGAAGTACCAACAACAACTTTGGTGGGCATACCTAAAAGATAGATCATCGCTGGGACCATAATAAAGCCCCCACCAACGCCCATAATGGCCGCAAGGACACCGACACAAAAACCAACGATCAAAGGCGGGATCACAGAGATGTACAGACCAGACACACGAAAGCGCATCTTGAACGGTAGCCCGTGAATCCAATTGTGTTTCTTGCGTTTTGCCACGCCGCCATTCTTGCGTGACCTACGGATCGCATTGAGGCTTTCGATGAACATCAATCCACCGATGATCCCCAAGAATACAACGTAGCAAAGTTTGACCAACAGATCGACTTGCCCCATTGATTTGAGGTAGTTGAACAGCATAACACCGCAGGCGGCACCAACCAGTCCGCCGATCAGCAATACCACGCCCATCTTGAGATCAACGGACCTTCGCCTGAAGTGCGCCAGGACGCCTGAAAACGAAGATGCCACGATTTGGTTGGCTTCGGTAGCCACAGCAACAGCTGGCGGAATACCGATAAAGAACAAAAGCGGCGTCATCAAAAAGCCGCCACCAACCCCAAACATGCCCGAAAGAATCCCAACGACGCCACCCAATCCTAACAACAGGAACGCGTTTACTGAGACTTCGGCTATCGGTAAGTATATTTGCATATCCACTGTTAGCGTGTCGCAATGCAGCATGGCAACCTGCCCAAGCGTGTTGGACAGGTTAAAAAACGCATTTTGGACTTAGATTAGCGCTCTTTTACGTAGGGCTCGCCACCTGCGCGTGGTGGAATAGCTTTTCCGACAAATCCTGCCAGAATCACCACCGTCAAAATATAGGGCAGGGCGTCCATAAATTGGACCGGGATCACGATGTTTCCGATCTCGATATTCTGGTAACGCAAGGCGACTGCCTGCAAGAGGCCGAACAGCAAAGTTGTGGACAAAGCGTACCAAGGTCGCCACTTGGCAAAGATCAAAGCGGCGAGTGCGATAAAGCCACGACCAGCGGTCATTTCCTTGACGAAGCCAGCCTGCAATGCGGTGGCCAGATAGGCCCCGGCGATCCCACAGAGAACACCACAGATGACGACGGCGGCATATCTAAGACCCACAACCGACACTCCGGCAGTATCCACAGCAGCGGGGTTTTCACCCACCGCGCGCAAGCGCAGGCCAAATCGTGTGCGGTACAGCACCCACCATGTCAAAGGCACGATCGCAAAAGCCATGTAGACAAGGATCGAGTGTCCCGAGATCAGTTCGTAATACAGTGGGCCGATCACGGGAACATCCCTAAGGGTTTCCGCCATAGGCAACGTGATCGGTTCAAATCGGGCACCGCCCATTAATGACGGGGTCCGGCCCCCTTGGCCAAACCAATCTTGGGCGACCAAAACGGTCATGCCTGCAGCCAGAAAATTAATAGCCACTCCCGAGATGAGCTGATTGCCCCGAAAGGTAATTGAAGCAAGGCCATGGACAAGTGACAACACCAACGAGGCCCCAACACCCGCAAGAAGGCCGACCCAGACGCTGCCAGACACATAGGCAAAAGCGGCCGAGAAAAACGCTGCAGCCAGCATTTTTCCTTCAAGCCCAATGTCAAAAATACCAGCGCGTTCCGAGAATAGCCCGGCCAGACAGGCCAAAAGCAACGGAGTGCCCAGACGAACAGTTGAATCAAGAATTTGGAGAAGCGTGAGATAATCCATCATGCGTCTCCCTTGCGCATCGCCATGAACAGGCGCTCAAGCGGAACGCGCACCATGTTATCAAGCGCTCCGGTGAACAGGATCACCAGTGCTTGAATGACCACGATCAGCTCGCGTGGGATGTTGGTCCATAGGGCAAGCTCTGCGCCGCCTTGGTATAGGAACCCGAACAAAATAGCGGCAAGAAACACACCAAATGGATGACTGCGCCCCATCAGCGCGACGGCGATACCAATAAAGCCTGCGCCTTCGGTCGAGTTCAGGATCAGCCGCTCGCTTTCGCCCATGGTGGTGTTGACAGACATCATTCCAGCCAAGGCGCCCGAGATCAGCATAGCAACCACTGTGATCTTCACTGGGGAAATCCCGGCGTATTTGGCGGCACTTTCTGAGAAGCCAAACGCGCGAATTTCGTACCCCAAGCGTGTGCGCCAGATAAGGAACCAAACCGCTACACAAGCGGCAATCGCGACAAAAAATGTGACATTGGCGGGTGAGCCGCGGAACAAAATGGTTTCGGCCGTCGAGAACATGTCTCGGAAGGTTGGCAAATGCGTGGCCTCAGGAAACTTCGCACTGGCCGGATCCATGGACCCTTTGGGTTTCAGGACGTTGACCAGCAAATAGTTCAACAACGCGGCGGCGATAAAGTTGAACATGATGGTGGTGATCACGATGTGGCTGCCGCGTTTTGCCTGAAGATAGGCCGGGATGAATGCCCACAAGGCCCCGAACATCGCCGCCCCAAGGCTGGCCCCGATCAGCGCCAAAGACCAGTGTGGCCAAGGAATGTACAGACAGGCATAGGCCACGCCCAAACCGCCCAACATCGCCTGACCTTCACCACCGATATTGAACATGCGCGCATGAAAGGCGATGGCCACGGCAAGGCCGGTAAACATAAAGTTCGTTGCGTAATACAACGTATAACCCCAACCCGCCGAGCGCATCAAAGCGCCCTGAACCATCAGCTTAAAGGCCTCGAACGGGCTTTCCCCAATGGCTAGGATAACCAACGCCGACAGAAAAGCGGCAAGGAGCAACGAGATCAAAGGGATCAGGACAATATCTGCCCAATGTGGCATCTTTTCCATCAGGCAGCCTTTCCGTCCATGCCAGCCATCAACAGGCCCAGTTCTTTTTCGTCGGTGTCGTTGGGCATGCGTTCGCCCATAATATGCCCGTCAAACATCACCGCGATACGGTCACTCAGTGACAGAATTTCCTCTAACTCTACGCTGACCAAAAGGATTGCTTTGCCTTGATCGCGAAGGTTCACAATCTGCTGGTGGATGAATTCGATGGCGCCAATGTCCACTCCCCGCGTGGGCTGACCGATAAGCAAGAGATCGGGGTTTCGTTCAATCTCGCGGGCCAGCACGATTTTTTGTTGATTGCCGCCAGAAAAATTCTTGGCAGCAAGTTTGGGATGCGGTGGGCGGACGTCAAACCGGTCCATTTTGGCCTGAGCTTCGGCCTGAATGCCCGCGTTGTCCATTAAGATGCCTTTTTGGTAGGCAGGGTCGTGATGATACCCAAACACGGTGTTTTCCCATGCAGAGTATTCCATAATCAGGCCTTCGCGCTGACGGTCTTCGGGCACATGTGCGATACCACGGGCGCGGCGGGATTGCCCGTCACTGTGCTTTCCACTCAGATCAATCGGCTTACCATTTACGCGAATGGTGCCTTTGCCATTTGCAAAGCCCCCAAGGACCTCTAGCAGTTCGGACTGTCCGTTCCCGGCCACACCTGCAATCCCGAGGATTTCCCCGGCACGCACGTTCAGATCGATGCCTTTGACGCGCTCGACACCTTTGTCGTCAATGACCCGAAGCCCCTCGACCTCAAGCACCACGTCGCCCGGTTTTGCAGGGACCTTGTCAACACGTAGCAGCACTTTGCGCCCGACCATCAATTCAGCCAGATGCTCGGGGCTTGTTTCAGATGTTTTAACGGTTGCGGTCATCTCACCGCGTCGCATCACGCTGACGGTGTCGGTGATGTCCATAATCTCGCGCAGTTTGTGAGTGATAAGAACAATGGTTTTACCCTCTTCGCGCAGTCGGTCCAGAATTCGGAACAGCTGATCTGCTTCGGCGGGTGTCAGCACGCCAGTAGGCTCGTCCAAGATCAAAATATCGGCTTGGCGATACAGGGCTTTCAGGATTTCCACGCGCTGTTGGTGCCCAACGCTCAGGTTTTCGATCAACGCATCGGGATCGATGTTCAACTCGTATTCTTCGGCAAGATGCGACAGGGTTTCACGCGCCTTGGCCAGTGAAGGGCGCAACAGTCGGCCATCTTCGGCCCCAAGAATAATGTTCTCCAGTACCGTAAAGTTTTCGACCAGTTTGAAATGCTGAAACACCATACCAATGCCCGCAGCGATGGCGGCCAGACTGTCAGGAATTTGGGTTTTTTGGCCTTTGATAAAAATCTCACCCTTATCGGCTTTGTAAAACCCGTAAAGGATCGACATTAGCGTGGATTTCCCCGCGCCGTTTTCACCGATAATGCCGTGGATCGTGCCGGGTTGGACCGAAATTGAGATGTCTTTGTTGGCCTGAACAGGGCCGAAAGCTTTGGAAATGCCTTTGAGCTCAATCGCTGGTGCAGTCATTCCGTCTCTCCCAGACCGACAAAGCCCACAATGCCTTTGGCGCGGGACTGATCGTCGACGTCGATGAAATACTGGCCAGTTTGGGTCTTCCCGTCTGGCATGCGAAATTCCACATTTGCGCGGTAGGTGCCTTGGGTCGAACTCAGATTGGTGACACAGGCGGACGCGCCGGGCGCGTACTGCGAATACATCGCCACATAGGCGATCAGAGCCTCGCGGTCCGTGATGGTTTCTGGTGTGCGTGGATCGGCATAGGACACGTCTGATGAAAGGCAGTCATTCAAGGCCGCGGCGCGGGTGTCTGAATCGGGCTCACCCCACGAGGCAAAAAAACGTTCTATTGCGTGTGACATCAGGGTCCTTTCGCAAGAAAAGGCCGCACCGGGGTGGTGCGGCCTATTGCTTTTGTTTGGTGCCTTAGAAGTCGTGCGCTGGGCACGTATCGTTGGCGTAATAGCTGACAACTTCCAGCTCACCGTTGATAATTTTGGTACGCGCGGCGTCCACAGCCGCCTGCATGTCAGCAGTGACCAATGAAGCGTTGTTGTCGTCCATTGCGTATCCAACACCGTCTTCGGCAAGGCCAAGGATGGTCACGCCACCAGTTTCAACATCAGCGCCTGCTTTCATGGCGTCATAGACAGCCACATCCACACGTTTCAGCATCGAGGTCAAAACTTTGCCCGGGTGAAGGTGGTTTTGGTTGCTGTCCACGCCGATTGACAGGATGCCTTCGTCCGCAGCCGTTTGCAGAACACCAACGCCAGTGCCACCGGCGGCGGCATAGATCACGTCAGCGCCTTGGCTGATCTGTGCTTTGGTCAACTCAGAGCCCTTTACCGGGTCGTTCCATGCTGCTGGTGTGGTGCCTGTCATGTTGGCCACGATGTTGATATCGGGGTTCACTGACTTGACGCCTTGGGCATAACCGCAACCGAAGTGGCGGATCAAAGGTACGTCCATACCGCCGACAAACCCAACCGTGCCGGATTTTGAGGCCATTGCAGCCATCATGCCGACCAAGAACGATCCTTCATGCTCAGCAAAACCGATTTGGCGAATGTTTGGCCCCTCAATCCAAGTCACGTCAACAACAACAAACTTGGTGTCAGGATAGTCAGGTGCGACCGTGCTTAGTGGATCGGCCATGCCGAACCCCATTGTAATGATCGGGTTAGCACCTGCTTCTGCAAAGCGACGAAGAGCTTGCTCACGCTGCGCTTCGGACTGCATTTCAATCTCGAGGTATTTGCCACCGGTTTCTTCTGCCCAACGCGCAGCGCCATTGTAGGCCGCTTCGTTAAAAGATTTGTCGAACTTGCCGCCAAGGTCGAAAATCAATGCGGGGTCGGCAAGCGAACTACCAGCAGTCAAAGCCACGGCAGCCGCAGCACCGAGGAATTTTTTCATCAGGGTCATGTATCTCTCCCAAGTGTTTTCGGGCCATATTTGGTTTTCATTTTGGCCCGTTAGACTCATTGATACAATCAGATCATGTGCAAGTTAGGCCGCAGAGACAGGCAAGGGTCAAGGGAGTATTGACGATTTGGTCAGGATTCAGGGGATTCCAGCGCTTCCGTTAGGTTAGGTGACGGGTCAAGATGCGTGCATCGACCGGATTGGCACCTATGCGGGCATAATATCGCTTGCGAACAGCTGTTTGTGACCAGCCTTCCGACTCATAGAGAGTAATGGCGGCAGCATTGTCTTCGGCGACTTCTAGAAAGGCCGAAACAGCGCCACGCGCAGCCGCTTCGCGATGAAATCCTGTCAGGCATTGCCGGCCAAACCCGCTCCGTTGAACCGATGGGGGCGTGGCGATGGTCAGCAACTCGGCTTCATCGGCAATGACTCGACCAATGGCAAAACCGTTTTCGTTCCCCACGAGGAAGCAAAAAGGAGAGGACAATAGTTCGTCGAACTCACGCGCAGACCAACCGCGGTTTCCAACAAAGGCGGCGGCGTGGATTGTCGAAAGCATATCGGGGGTCATGTCAGGATTGTCGGTGCCGGGGTCCGCGACGGGGCGGCGTCGGCCGCTTTGACATAAAGCGGGGCAGGGCGTTCAAGGTCTTTCTTCTTGTGAATTCTAATCCAAGCCAGTTCTGCAATGCGAGCCGCAATGTGGTTGGGCTCTATGTTTTCGGAAATTGCTTCAAAATGGCGTCCGATTTCTTCCGCACGATGACCCACGACAGCCATGCCAAAAGACATTTGTAGATCACGTGGTGGGTTTTCCGGGTCAATGAGTTGGGGAGAACCCTGCTTTTGACCATTCGACAGTTTCTGAACATACGCCTGATCACGCGGTGCAGGCAAAGACACCAGTGTGGATGCTCCGGGACCAATGACACGGCTTCCCAGTTCTGGATCAATGCTTGCAACAACATCAAACATGGACACACCAACCACCGGGATTTCCAATGCAAGAGCTAACCCGCGTGCAGCCGAAACCGAAATTCTGATACCAGTGAAATTTCCGGGACCAATGCCAACACCAATTGCATTGAGATCATTCCAAGTCTTCCCGGCATCAAAGAGCGTTTCTTCAAGTTGCGGCATAAGCCTCTCAGCTTGACCTCGTTTCATCGGTTCAAATTTTTCAGAAATGGCCAAATCGTCGCTCAACACAGCACTGGCGCAATAAGGGCCAGAGGTATCAAATCCGAGAATGAGGGGGGGCGTATATGTCATCTTACCCTGCTTCATTTAACTGATCGCGCGCAGATTGTCCGGTACGTTTTAGATCGTCGGAAATATGCAACCAAGGATAACGTGCATCCTCATGGCAGTGAATTTGGGGGGGGAAGTTTGCTGCCTGATCTAACAACCCAATAGGCACATAAACCTGATCGGGCAGATAGGCGAATTGAGCTGCGAGTGGTGAGCCGCATGCCGCACAATTCCAGCGAGTGACCCCGGGCGCATGTGACGTGCCACGATCTAGCTCGGGGGTCGTGTGTAACGCGTCTTTGCTAAAGGCTGCAAAGGCTGCAACAGGCGCACCTGTCCAGCGTCGGCAATCGGAGCAATGACAATAAGCCACGGTCAAAGGCACCGTGTCACAAACAAAAGAGACGGCACCACAATAGCACCGTCCGGTTATGGTTGAACCAGCATTGCGCATGTGACGACCCGTTGCTCAGACGGCAACAGGGCGCACCTCGGTCACTTCGGGGATGTAATGGCGCAATAGGTTTTCGATGCCCATTTTCAACGTCAGCGTGGACGACGGACAGCCGGCGCAGGCCCCCTGCATATGCAAATAGACAACGCCGCGATCAAATCCGTGAAAGGTGATGTCGCCACCGTCTTGTGCCACAGCTGGACGCACGCGTGTGTCCAACAGTTCTTTGATTTGGCCAACGATTTCACCGTCTGGGCCCGTATGCTCTGCGTGACCCGAAGGCGCGACGCCTTCGCCAGCCATGACAGGTTGGCCGGATTGGAAATGTTCCATAATAGCGCCAAGAATAGCGGGCTTAACATGGTCCCACTCGACGTCTTCGGCTTTGGTTACCGTGACAAAATCATTGCCAAAAAATACGCCGTTCACGCCTTTAACTGCAAAGATACGTGTCGCAAGCGGGGACGCATCACATCCCTCAGATGTTGGGAAATCCGCAGTGCCCATTTCCAGAACTGTCTGGCCGGGCAGGAATTTCAACGTCGCAGGGTTCGGTGTGGATTCGGTTTGAATGAACATTCGCAGACCTTTCTTGTCAGGAATGGATATGCGCCTCTTGAACGAAAGTGTCAAGGTTTGGAATGATTCTAAACTAGGCTAGCCGATGCAATACCGAAAGGCCGCCGCCAGCATTTCGCGATCCATATCCGACAACTTCAACTCAACCGCGTACTCACCACCTGCATAATTGGCAAAGCCAAACGACGTACGGACCTGTTGCGCCTCCATCATGGCACTGGCCATCGCATCATCAATGGTGGCCGAGATAAAGGCGGCTTCGTCTGAGACAATCAGCTTCACGGATGTTTCGGGAAACTCGAACTCTTGATCGTCGACCAAAGCCCAAAGCCCCGCCTGCTCTTCGCCCGACAATCCATGTTCTTTTGCCCGCACCAGCAAACCGGGCGTCCCACCTCGGCAAAACGCCGATATTTGGTCTGCAAGATCATACAATCTAGTAGCGTCGGTCCGTTCTGCAGAGGCAATGATGCCCTCCCGATAGGGCTTCAGAATAAACGGTGCATATCCCGGAGGTGTCACCAAATCATAATTACGTGCCTGTTCGGCATCGACATGAAACATCGATTGACTGTTTTCTGCGCTGGCCACAACAAACACGCGCGCATCCACGCCCATCTCAAGAATATAAGAGATCAACTGACCTGAAATGGCCTGAGCCGACTCGCCATCAAGGGATTGTCCAGGGGCCTGAAACCGGTGGAAACCAATCAAGCTGTCCGAATGCATCACGCGGTTCACACCGCCCATAAAGACATAGGCGCAGGCGCTTTGACAGCGCCCTCCGGGAGGGTAATCGTCGACCCCATGTAGGTCGAGCGATCCATCAGGATTGCGAAACATGCCTTCACTGCTTCCGATCCGCGTGTTCCACTCCCAATCGCGCAGCAATCGACCAAGTTTCAAAGCCTCAGCCAAGTTGCCACCGGGGCTATTGATAATCAGCCGGTTGCCTTCCACGCCTTCATCTTCGACGAATTTCTCGAAACGCTCTGTCAGCCCTTTGTCAATCGTGCCTTCCAAAAGCACAAAACAGGATTCTGAATTTCCTCGGATGCAAGTGAAATCCAGATATGCTTCGGCACTGGCCGCTGAAGCCAGCCCAACCGCGCAAAGAAATCCAAGGATGAAACGTCGTAGCACCTAAGTAATCGCTTCGAGCCGCTCTTTGGGCAGATCACCGGGCACAATCGTCACCGGAATTGGCAGACTGCCAGAGTTTTTCGACATTTGCGTCACCAGCGGGCCGGGACCTTTTTTGTCATCGCCCGCCCCCAAAACCAAAACACCGATCTCTGTGTCTTCGCGAATCTGAGCAAGAATTTCATTCACTGCCACGCCTTCGCGAATGGCAAGCTCCGGATCGATGCCTTGCTTGTCGCGCATCCATTTTGCGAAAACCTCAAAGTGCGCGTTGATACGCTCGCGGGCTTCTTCCCGCATGATGTCGCCCACACCGATCCAGTGATTAAACTCATCAGGTGGAATGATCGACAGTATTTGGACGCCACCTTGCGAGTGGGCAGCCCGCATTGCGGCAAACCGCATGGCATTCAGGCATTCTCGGCTGTCATCCAGCACCACTAGAAACTTACGCATATCTGGCCTCCATTCAGGTCAGAGCATGGCTGGAACAGAGGGGCAGGGCAATAGTTGAATTGCCGCGCTGGGCTAATTCGATGCCGCCCAATCCCAATACATTTCGCGCACGCGCCGTGTGACCGGGCCAATTTGGTACTGGCGATCGTCAAAGGCTGTCACGGGGGTCACCTTGGACATATTACCAGACAAAAAGACCTCGTCAGCATTCGAAAAATCGTCAAATGTCAGAACGGCTTCATGCACATCCATGCCGTCAGACCGCATATTCTTCATATGTCGCGCACGGGTGATGCCCGCTAAAAATGTTCCGTTGGCGATAGGTGTGAATACCTCACCATCTTTCACCATGAACACGTTGGCAGTGGCGGTTTCCGCGACATTGCCCATCGCATCAGCCACCAATGCATTGGAAAACCCTTTGGAGCGGGCTTCAACCATCATGCGAGCATTGTTTGGGTACAGGCAGCCTGCTTTGGCATCGACGACAGCATCTTCCAATACCGGGCGACGAAACCGTGTGCGGGTGAGTGTTGTCGAGGCCTCTGGTTTGGACATTGGCGTGGCTTCAAGGCAAACAGCAAACCCGGTGTCATCTTGAGACGGTGGAATTGCGCCAGAAGCTAGGTCCGCATCAATGCCCCAGTACATCGGGCGGATATAAACGGCCTCATCAGGAGCGAACAGTTTGAGACCTTCACGGACAATTTCCATAATATCGTCTGTTGAAACCGTTGGCTTGAGCATGAGCGCACTGGCTGATCGGTTGACCCGCGCCATGTGCATCTCAAGATCAGGTGTCATGCCTTCAAAAAACCGCGCGCCGTCAAAGACCGTTGTGCCCAACCAACTGCCATGATCTGCAGCCCGCATGATGGGCGTATTGCCATCGTGCCAACGGCCTTCAAAGTATGTCCGGATGTTTTCGCTGATTGCCATGGTGCCACTCTCTTGCTGTGCTTCGCGAGATGCTAGACCTGCGACCGCACGTCGGCAATCCCAAAAGAAACGCCCCCGGCCGTCAGATGACCGGGGGCGCAACACAGCAATTTTGATAGGTTCGGAGTTAGCCGATCAAACCACCATCCGTGCGGCGAATGGCAAAAACCCCGGAACGTGGGACCGACGTGCCACCAGCAGGAAAATGTGAATCGCCTTTCTCGCCGGGGTGCTGGATGCCGACAAACATGGTGCGACGATCCGGAGACCAGCAAACACCAGTGACTTCGCATTCTTTGGGGCCAACCAAAAAGCGGCGAATTTCACCTGTCGTGGTGTCTCCGCAAAGCATTTGGTTATTCCCCATACCGGCAAAATCGCCCTCGTTGCTGTATTTGCCGTCCGTCTGAATCCACAATAGCCCGGTGTCATCAAAGGCCATCCCGTCTGGCGAGTTGAACATGTTGCCCGCGTTGATGTTTGGTGATCCGGCATAGGCATCGCTGTGCACGTCGGGGTTGCCTGCCAGCGCAAACAAATTCCACTCAAACTCGGTCGAGGCGTGGTCTTCGTTGTCAGGGATCCAACGCAAGATTTGGCCATATTTATTGCCATCGCGCGGGTTGGGGCCATTGGCCGATGTTTCATCGCCGCCGGCGTTCGGTTTCTTGCCTCGGTTTTTGTTGTTGGTCAGCGCAACATAGGCCTCGGTCTTGGTTGGGTTCACAGCCACCCATTCAGGGCGGTCCATAGTGGTTGCCCCCACTGACGACGCGGCCTGTCGTGTGTGAATACGGATTTCTGCATCAGACATGCCAGTTGCATCTGGTGTTAACGCCAACCATTGGCCCCGCAGATCGTCATGGAATTTGGCCACGAATAGATCGCCATTTTCCAATAAATCTGTGTTGTCGCCTGTGGCCGAATAGACGCCATGAGAGATAAATTTATACAAGAACTCACCGCGTTCATCATCGCCCAGATACACAACGGCCTTGCCATTTGGGGCAATCACCACGGCGGCGTTTTCGTGTTTGAAGCGGCCAAGCGCCGTGCGTTTTTTCGGGATAGATGTTGGATCAAATGGATCAATCTCAACAATGTAACCCGCGCGGTTCGGCTCGTTTGGGTTTTTTGCGACGTCAAAGCGGTCGTCCACTTCGGCCCAACCGTACCCCCAGTCTTTGGAGGACACGCCATAACGTTTCAATTCTCCGCTGACTTCATGGGTTTCGTCAGCTGCCGAGAAATACCCATTAAAGTTTTCTTCGCAGGTCAGATACGTACCCCAAGGCGTTTCGCCATTGCCGCAGTTGTTCCATGTCCCCAGTGTTTTGGTGCCTGTTGCATCGGCGTCCGTTTTCAGCAGGTCATGTCCCGCCGCCGGGCCCGTCAAATCCATTTCAGTGCGGGGCGTTATGCGGCGGTTCAGGTCGCTATCTTTCACCACCTGCCAGTGGCCCGCGTCATCGCGTGCGACCTCAAAGACCGACACGCCGTGCGCCATCATGCCTTTTTCGATATCGTCCGAATCCGCAGCTTTGTTGTCAGGGCGGTTGCCCCACAAAATACTGCGGTTGGTGTATTCATTGTTAATGGCCATGACTGTGCGGCCGGCTTTGGTGAAAATCGACATACCGTCGTTGTTGTCGCCAAAGGCGCGCGCTTGGCTAGCTGCGGTGCCGCGGGTGGCATCGTCAAAGTCAGGCACATCAGACCACAGGGGATCACCCCATTGCACCACGGGCTGCCATTCAAATCCTTCAGGCAGCGTAATCGTGTCGTCGGTATTCGCAGCGACCTGTGCAAAACCGAACCGATCTGCAGCATTGGCTTGGTGGGTTAGCGCAGTTGTACCGACCAAAAAGCTACCCAATCCAAAGCTAAGCACACCCCCTAAAAAACCGCGTCGTGACAGGGCCGTTTCCACGATCACGTCAAAATCTGTTTCTTCGGCGCGTGGATTGATCAGCTCGTCATATTCGTCAAAAGTCAGGTCGTCGCGGTCCATTTCAGGCTCCTAGAAAAGTTAAACAAGCCCCAAGCGGGCTCGAATACGATTTAGCCAACTCAGGATTCAACTTCGTGACAGAAACATATCAGCTTTATTACGAAACGCTTTTGTCGCATCCCTTTGTAACATTCTGATTTGAACGCCCTTAAGCGGTGCGAACGGGTAAGCTTACTAGAAAATAGCGCCCGGAAAGGGGCGCTATTTCTATATTCAAGCCCCAACCATGCCCACAATCTCGTAGGTCTTCTTCACGATCGGTTCGGCCACGGCGCGCGCACGTTCCGCCCCCCGAGCGAGAATTTTGTCAATCTCGGCGGGTTCTTGGGTCAAACGCGCCATCTCAGCCGAAATCGGAGACAGCTTTTCGACCGCCAGTTCTGCCAACAAAGGTTTGAACTCTGAGAATTGCTTGCCGCCGACATCCGCCAACACAGCGTCAACCGACATATCAGCCAGTGCAGCATAGATGTTCACAAGGTTGCGCGCATCCGCACGACCCTCGAGACCTTTGGCCTCGGACGGAAGGGCCTCAGGATCGGTTTTGGCCTTGCGGATTTTCTTGGCAATGGTGTCAGCATCATCTGTCATGTTGATGCGGCTTGCATCAGATGGGTCAGATTTGGACATCTTCTTTGACCCATCCCGTAAGCTCATCACACGGGTCGCCGCACCTTCGATGACAGGTTCGGTGATTGGGAAGAAATCAGTTTTATAGTCATGATTAAACTTGGTCGCGATATCGCGCGTGAGTTCCAAGTG
>ERZ1046740.836-NODE-836-length-24025-cov-4.787860_pt1 | contig 24025 bp, 22 predicted proteins | sample MGYA00383093_ERZ1046740 | MGnify/ENA primary metagenome ERZ1046740 (study PRJEB29581, sample SAMEA5548363) | metagenome | biome: marine; feature: coastal; material: water | depth 25 m | study: Short-term variability in the microbial, nano- and picoplankton... | reverse complement strand
ACCGACCCCAGCATTATGAATGCTGTGCTCTAACCAGCTGAGCTACGTAGCCACAATCTACAATGGGACCGGCTGTCCCGAAGAGGCGCGCATTTTCCTGAATTTCCAAAACCAAGTCAAGCTGTAGTCGAGGCCAATAATTTGCCACAACTTTATAGCTACCCATCTGTGGCGGGGAATAGTGGGAATGGCTAGGCCGGAGGGCGCTTTAACCCCCCCCCTAATTCTGGCCTTGGAGGGTGCGGCAGGTATTGCATCTTCAGTACTAAAGGCCCCATAATTTTCACCATGACAGTGCTTTCGCATATTTTTGTTTTACTCATTATTCTTTGCTCGCTGTCGGCGCAGGGGCAAGAGCTCACTCCGCGCACCTATTGGCCAGCTCCGGTGGGAACCAGGGTGGCTACAATTGGTATGTCCTACGTCAGTGGCGACACGGTACCTGACCCCTCCCTGCCGTTAACCGGGGTGGATTCAGAGATCACCACGGCATACATGGCCTACCGCCATACGTTGGGTTGGTGGGGGCGTACAACCAACCTGATCGTAGAGTTGCCCTATTCCGATGGTAGTACTGAGGTCTCGCACCCCGAGTTGGGTAGTATTGAACGCGATTACCAGGGTGTCGGGGACGTGGCTATGACACTTTCTGTGAATCTCAAGGGCGCTCCTGCCATGGACAGGGAGGGGTTTGCGCAACTGCGGGCGGCGCCGCGGCCACTATTGGGCGCCAGCCTGAAGGTTGTTGCCCCAACAGGTGATTACAATTCAAACCGTGTGGTTAACGTTGGGTCGAACCGTTGGGCTATGAAAGCCGAGCTGGGATATATGACGGTGCTCAACCCCAAGTGGTTATTGGAATTCGAGCTCGGAAGCTGGTTTTTCGATGACAATGATGATTTTCTCGGATTAACTCGCAAGCAAGACCCCATCGTGGCTGCCCAGCTGCACCTGGTGCGACGTTTTTCGCCGGGGTTTTGGGCGTCTCTGGATCTTAACGGCTATAAGGGCGGACGCAGCGAGGTCAACGGCCGTAAGTTGGACGATTTACAGCGGGACTCCAAGATCGGCACCACGCTGGTCTTTCCCTTTGCAAAGGGGCATGCGTTTAAAGTCAGCTATTCCACCGGGTCTGCCAATGACGCCGATGAGGATTTCGATACTTACCTGGTGAGTTACCAGAGGATCTTCTGATCGGGGAAGTTATATATCCTCCCCGTGGAGTCGCTCGCAGCTACGACCCCTAGACGTTGAAGCGGAAATGGATAACGTCGCCATCCTGTACCACATACTCCTTACCCTCAAGACGCCAGCGGCCAGCATCTTTGGCGCCCTGTTCGCCGTTGTGGTCGATAAAGTCATCGTAGGCAATAACTTCCGCGCGAATAAAACCTTTTTGGAAGTCCGTATGGATCACCCCCGCAGCTTCCGGTGCGGTTGCGCCTACTCGTACAGTCCAGGCGCGAACTTCCTTTACGCCAGCGGTGAAGTAAGTGTGCAGGTTCAGTAGTTCATAACCGGCGCGGATGACGCGATTGAGGCCTGGTTCTTCCATTCCCAGGTCTGCGAGAAATTCTGCCCGCTCTTCGTCGTCTAACTCAATAATCTCGGATTCGAGCTTGTTGCAGATGGCAACCACCACGGCGTTCTCTTCCTGGGCTATGCCTGCTACCACATCCAGGTGTGGGTTGTTCTCGAAACCCTCCTCATCCACATTGGCGATGTACATGGTGGGTTTGGTGGTGAGCAGGAACAGGGTTTTGGTCAGCGCTTGCTCATTCTCGTCAAGTTCCAGCGAGCGCACGGGCCTGGCTTCATTGAGGTGTGGCAGTAGCTTGTCTTCCAGCAAAGCCTTCATGGCGATGGATTCCTTGTCGCCGCCCTTGGCGGTACGAGTCACCTTCTGCAACTGTTTCTCACAGCTTTCCAGATCCGCCAGGGCAAGCTCTGTGTTAATCACTTCAATATCTGCTGCAGGATCAATCTGGTTGGAAACGTGAATCACGTTCTCGTCCTCGAAACAGCGCACCACGTGGGCGATGGCATCGGTCTCGCGAATATTTGCCAGGAACTGGTTGCCCAGGCCTTCACCTTTGGAGGCTCCTGCTACCAGGCCGGCAATGTCTACAAACTCCATGGTGGTAGCGACTTCTTTTTCAGGCTTTACGATGGCGGAGATGGCGGCCTGACGTGGGTCTGGCACGGGTACCACGCCCGCGTTGGGTTCTATGGTGCAGAAGGGAAAGTTCTCCGCGTCTATGCCCGCCTGCGTGAGTGCGTTGAAGAGCGTCGATTTACCGACGTTGGGAAGTCCGACGATGCCGCAATTAAAACCCATGAGAAATTCCTGTGATGTGTGCAGCTCAGGCTGCGCTGAAACTGTGTAGTTTGGTCATTGCCTTGGTAAGGTCCCCGTCCAGCAGCAGGGGCAGGGCAGCAATCGCCTCGTCTATAGCGTCTTCGATACGGGTTCGATCAACCTGGGAAGGCCCGCCCAGTACGTAGCCTGTCACTTTAGAGGCATGACCCGGATGGCCAATACCGATGCGCAAACGGTAAAAGCTCTTGTTGTTGCCCAGCGCCGGTACAATATCGCGCAGGCCGTTGTGTCCGCCGTGGCCACCGCCTTGTTTGAAGCGGGCGGTACCGGGAGGGATATCCAGCTCGTCGTGGGCTACCAGAATTTGTTCCGGTGTGATTTTGTAAAAGCCCGCCAGAGCCGCCGTGGCTTTGCCGCTGCGGTTCATAAAGGTGGTGGGAATTAACAGGCGCACGTCATGGCCCGACAGGGTAACCCTGCCGACAAGGCCAAAAAATTTGGAATCTGGCTGAAGAGTAACGCCCGACTGGCGCGCCAGTTCTTGTACGAAATCAGCGCCCGCGTTGTGCCGGGTACCCTGGTATTCACTACCAGGGTTGCCCAGGCCTACAATCAGTTTGATAGCAGTCAACGCGGCTTACTACGCCGGGCAGCAGAGAGGAATTACTCCTCGCCGTCGCCTTCTTCTGCAGCTTCATCGCCATCGCCTTCGGCTTCTGCATCTTCAGCAGCAGCTTCCTCTTCTTCGTCACTGCTGCCCTTGGGCGCAATTACGGAGGCGATTGCCAGGTCGTGGTCTTCACCCAGGGCCAGGGCCACAGAGGTTACGCCCTCGGGCAGGCTAATCTCAGACAGGTGAACAATCTGGCCAATGATAACTTCGGCCATATCGATTTCCAGGTACTCGGGGATGTCGCCGGGCAGACACTGAACTTCCACATCTGTCGCCTGGTGCTGAATCAGGCCGCCTTCCATCTTGACGCCAACACAGTCTTCTTCGTTGAGGAAGTGAATAGGTACATGTACCTTGATCGCCACTTTGTCAGAAACACGCATGAAGTCAGCGTGCATTACCGAGTTTTTGGCGGGGTGACGCTGCAGATCCTTGAGAATGGCTTTTTGCACATCACCGACTACGTTGATCTTAAGAACGTGAGAGTAAAAAGCTTCGTTTTCCAACGCCTTTTCCAGGTCCTTGCGGATCAGGGTCAGGGGCTGGGGATCTTTGTCTCCACCGTAAATAATGGCGGGGACCAGGTCAGCGAGACGACGCAGGCGGCGGCTCGCACCTTTCCCCATGTCCTCACGCGCTTCTGCTTGTATTTCAAATTGGTCAGACATAGTCGTGACTCCTTTGATTGTTCGTTACAGCTCCTGCGACCGGCGCGGTAACGAGTTCTGGTTAACGCTGTTTAAAACAGCGCGCTGATTGATTCCTCATTGGCCACCCGACGCATGGACTCGGCCAGCAGGTCGGCGGTAGTGAGTTGGCGAATCTGCGGTATAGCCAGCGCCTCGTCACTAAGAGGAATCGAATCGGTGATCACAAGCTCATCGAGCTGTGATGTCCGAATATTGTCCAAAGCCTTGCCCGACAGCACCGCGTGGGTACAGTAAGCAACAACCTTGGAAGCCCCGCGCTCTTTCAGCGCGTTGGCGGCCTGACACAGAGTGCCGGCAGTATCTACCATGTCATCTACCAACAAGCAGGTACGTCCATCTACCTCGCCGATCAGGTTCATCACCTGGGCTTCGTTGGCCCGGGGACGACGTTTGTCGATGATCGCCAGTTCTGCATCGTTCAGCTGCTTGGCGATTGCCCTGGCTCTAACTACGCCGCCAATGTCTGGCGAGACAACCATCAGGTTGTCGTAGTTACAGGCAACGATGTCTTCGATCAGGATGGGTGATCCATACACGTTATCCACCGGGCATTTGAAAAAGCCCTGGATCTGCTCTGCATGCAGATCCATGGTCAGTACCCGGTCTACACCAACGGCTACCAGCATGTCGGCAACGACTTTTGCGGTAATCGGTACCCGGGCGGAACGCACCCGGCGGTCCTGCCTGGCGTAGCCGAAGTAGGGCACTACCGCGGTAATGCGATCTGCTGATGCGCGACGCAGGGCGTCGATCATTACAATCAGCTCCATCAGGTTGTCGTTGGTCGGTGCGCAAGTGGATTGCAGGACGAATACGTCCTTGCCCCGCACATTCTCGTTCAACTCAACCGTGGTCTCGCCGTCTGAGAACTTGCCGACATTAGCCTTGCCCAGAGACAAGTAAAGTCGGCTGGCCACTTTATGTGCCAGTTCCCGGTTGGCGTTACCGGTGAAAACCATCATTTTTGAGGACACTATGCGCTACCTTTTTGGGTCGTTTCGCACAAAACCGCTGCACATAAAAATAGTGCCATACACCATAAGATGTATGGCACCGGTTTATATGGCTGGGGTGAGAGGATTCGAACCTCTGAATGCCAGGATCAAAACCTGGTGCCTTGCCGCTTGGCGACACCCCAATAAACTTATGGGTCAGACCAGAGCCGACAGTACCGGCGACTCATTTAGTCCTTTGGCCACGATGCCGGTCCACTGATTTGGCATCTGGCTGCGTGCTGACTGGGCATCTGCTTCGCTATCGAAGCTGGCAAAAACACAGGCGCCTGTGCCGGTCAGTCTGGCCTCTCCAAAATTATTCAACCAAATCAATGCGTTATCAATCTCCTGGTAGAGATCTCTAACCAGATCCTGGCAATCGTTCCGGGAGTGGCCCTCGAAAAAGGCCGCTATTTTGATGGGAGAGCTGTTTCGTGTCAATTGCTCATGGGAAAATATTTCTGCTGTAGAAACATGGCATTGCGGCACAAGCACCAGGTACCAGCACTGGGGAAGTTCCACCGGGGTGAGTTGTTCGCCAATACCTTCGGCCCAGGCGGTTCTGGCAGCGGTAAAAACGGGCACGTCAGCGCCCAGGGTGGCCCCCAGTTCTTGCAGCCTGGCGCTGTCCAGTTTCAGCTCCCAGAGATGGTTTAGCGCCAGCAGGGTGGTGGCGGCATTGGAGCTGCCGCCACCCAGCCCACCGCCCTGAGGTATGCGCTTATTTAGTTCAATATGAGCACCCTGGTTACCGCTGCGTAACAGCTGAGCCGCTCGTAGAATCAGGTTCTCTTTATCGGGGATAGACGCCGGGGCTCCACTGAGCGTGACCAGGCCACTGCTATTGGCGGTGAAATGCAGCGTGTCGCCCCAGTCCAGCAGTTGGAACAGGGTTTGCAGCTCATGATAACCATCTTCGCGCCTGCCGGTGATATGTAAGAACAGGTTAAGCTTGGCAGGGGAGAGTAGGGTAAGCACGCCACTCATTGGTCAGATATATCCTGCCACTGCCTGACAACGAGCAAGACTTTTGATTGGTTGCGCTGGATTCGCACCCGCGTGGGCAGCATCAGTTCGTCAAACAGCTCGTAGGATTCATATTCCACCTGCCAACCTTGCTGTTGCAGGCGGCTTAGCAGCTCTGTGTCGTGATCCAGCTCCATGCTCTGTACTTTCAATTGCGGTGCGGGTATGCCCTTGAGCCAGTAGGGCAGGGCATTCAAGGGCAAATCCATGCCGGTTTGTTCCATCAGGGAAGTCTGGTCCTTGAGGTTCCAGCTTTTGGATTCTTTACCCTGGCGAACATGGATAACCTCGCCGTCGCTCTCAATGGTGGTGGCACTAAGCCCCATGGGGCCACTAAGGCGCAGGTGCGTGGAATTGCCAACCTGCTGCCACAACATGGTGCCCGATTCAGATTGATCGCGCGTGCGCAGGGCGAGTTTGCCGGCGGCGCTCCAGTGGGATAGGGCCTGCATCCGCTGCAGGTGTTCTTCCCATGACAGCGACTCAGGTGTTTTGTCCGGGAGCATGCCGCAAGCTGAGACCAGCAGCAGACACAGGGCTGTGGCCAGCTGCATCGGCCGTTTCATCTATTGGGACACCTGCGGTCTGCCGGGCAAGGTGGTGAACTGATCCCGGTCTACGCCCAGCCGCTTGAGTGTGGCTATCAGCGTCTTGTGATCTGGCGCCTGCAGCAGAGCTCCTCGCCAGATAAGCGTTGCCTCATCGGTGTTGCCGTTAACCCATAGCACCTCACCCAAATGAGCAGCTACCTCCGGGTCCGGGAAGGCGGCATAGGCACGCGTGAGGTACTGCAGGGCCTGTTCGTACTCTCCCTGGCGGTAAAGTACCCAACCCATGCTATCCAGTATAGCGGGCTCCTCTGGAGACAGCTCCAGGGCGCGGGAAATCAAATCGTAGGCTTCCGTGTAGCGTTCAGTGCGGTCGGCCAGGGTGTAGCCCAGGGCGTTCAGCGCAGTGGTGTTGGCGGGATCGTTGGCGATAATAATGCGCAAGTCCGCTTCCATCAGCGCCAGGTTGTTCTGCTTTTCCCCCAGCATGGAACGAGTGTAACGCAGGGAGGCAGAGTCGGGAAAATCTTCAAGACCTGCATTCAAAACTGCCATGGCACTACCGGGAAATCCTGCATTGGTGAGGAGATCTGCTTCTATACCATACAGTTGTTCACGGTATTGCTTGTGTGTGCCGCGCTGTTGTTCAAACAAGGCATGGCTTTGCTCCAGTGCACCTGCATCCACCAGCAGTCGGCCAAGGCGTTGATTGGCACTGAGAAAGTGACGCCCTTCGCCCACCTGCTTGAATTGTGCAACCGCCTCCTTCGGATCATCGGTATCTTCTGCAACACGGCCCAGGTAGTAATGGGCCTCGTCAACCCGCTGTTCCAGTTCTAGCATCTGCTTTAAATAGGCTTTAGCTGCCAGGTGATCGCCAGTCTCGCGATTAATCAGTGCCAGTGAGAGCAGTAAGTCCCCGTCCCGGGGTGATTGAGCCGAGAGAATTTCAAACTGCTGTCGCGCTGCACTCATATCGGTGGCGGTCAGCAGGCGCGCATACTGCAGGCGCAGCCGGGTGTCATCGGGCTTGTTCTTCAGGGTTTTTTCTATGCGGGCGTAAGGAGCGTCTGCTTCAGTGGCGATCAGCACGCGGGCTTCCAGCAGCAGGGCCTGCGGTTGTGTTGGCTCAATGGCAAACAACTGCCCCAGTTCATCCAGAGCAGTGTCGTACTCCTGCTGTTGCACGCTGAGCATGGCCCGGGTAAGCAGCAGGGCCGGGTCGTCCGGGAATTCCAGCGCCAGCTCGCCAATGCCCTGTGCCAGGCTGGCCTGATCGGCAGGGTCCAGTGTCTCGAAGTCAGTGAGCAGGGAAGGGAAGTTGGCCTGCTCGCCACTGCGTGCTACCACTGCCAGGTGCGGCAGTGCTTCCAGGTTTCCCCCCTGGCGAGTCAGCATGGTAGCGGCGGTGGTATGAGCTTCTACGTTGTCAGGCTCCAACTCCAGCCACAGTTGAACGGCGCTTAGCGCTTCTTCGTCCTGTTGCATAAATTGCGCGAGGCGGGTGGTGTGCTTGGCGACCTTCTTGTCCCGTAGCACAGGTGCCTGTTCCATATACTGGTCCAGGGCAACATGGTAGGCACGGCGCCGCAGTGCGAACTCGGCAACCAGCAGCGGGTACAGGCTTTCATCGGGAATGGGGCGCTCGAGAACTTTCGCCACCTGCTCCGGCTCTGCCGTTGCTCCAGGCGCCGTCTGGCTACTCTGCCGGGTCGCAGAGTCGGTGCTGGCGCAGCCGATAAGCAGCGCGCCCAATATCGAGAGAGTAAGAACACGAACCATAGTGAGTTACAGCGAAGAAAATCCGACGTGGTTACAAGCGCCAATAATGACATATAAAGAGAGCTTTTCGTAGAAGTCCGAACAGGGTGTAATTTAAGCAGCCCTGGCATGGGTAAAATTTGGCAGGAGATGTCTTCGCTAACTTGTTAAAATCAAAGCAGAATTTTGCCGGATGTGCTAAGGTTCGCCGGTTTTTGCAAGGGGCTGGCGCGACGAGTTGCCGGCCAACGGAGTACGAATTCTCACCATGAATCTGATTGCCCTGGGAATCAACCACAACTCTGCCGCCGTCGAGGTGCGCGAGCGCGTGGCATTTGCCCCGGAACAGGTTACCGAGGCCCTGGCCGATGCCTGCGAGCTGGCGCAAGTGGACGAGGTGGTGATTCTTTCTACCTGTAACCGCACCGAGCTCTATGTGGTGACAAGCGAAAGTGGCTCTCTGGACCAAAAGGCCTTGCAGTTAATCGACTGGATGGCAAATTACCATCACCTCTCCGCGGAGGATTTACGCGAGTCTGCTTATCATTTTGAAGCCGAGAAAGCGCTGGCACATATTGTTCAGGTCGCGAGCGGCCTGGATTCCATGGTGCTGGGTGAGCCGCAGATTTTCGGCCAGCTCAAGTCTGCATACGCCGTCGCCAAGGAAGCGGGCTCAGTGGGTAGCGAACTGGGCAGGCTGTTTCCCAGGGTTTTCTCTATCGCCAAACGCGTCAGAACCGACACCGCCATTGGCGAGAACCCGGTATCGGTGGCCTATGCCGCGGTTGATCTGGCCGGCCATATTTTCTCCGATCTTGGTGATTGCCATGCGCTGTTGGTGGGAGCCGGCGAGACCATAGAGCTGGTCACCCGCCACCTGATAGAGGCGGGGGTGAAGAAGATCGTAATCGCCAACCGCACCCTGGGCCATGCGCGAGAGCTGGCACAGAGGTTTGGTGCCGAGGCGGTTTTGCTTGCCGAGATACCCGATCAGTTGCCTGAGGCAGACATTATTATTACCTCCACCGCCAGCCAGTTGCCTATTCTGGGTAAAGGTGCGGTAGAGCAGGCGATCAAGGCGCGCAAACACCGGCCCATGTTAATGGTAGATATTGCCGTGCCCCGGGATATCGAGCCCCAGGTAGGGGACTTGCGTGATGTTTACCTGTATAGCGTGGACGATCTCCGGGAAATAGTGGATGCCAACCTGGCCAGTCGCCAGAGTGAGGCGCGCAAGGCAGACCTGCTTATTGCCGAAGGCGTGCGGCTGTTCATGGATGAAAGCCGCGGCCTTGCTGCGGTGGATTCGGTGAAGGAATACCGGAAGATGGCCGAGCAGTTGCGCGAACAGGAACTACAGCGCGCGCTGCGCAGCCTTGCTCGTGGGGATGACCCGGGGCAGTTGCTGGCGCAATTGGCCAGAACCATTACCAATAAGCTCATCCATGCCCCCAGCTCCGGCCTCAGACAAGTCAGTGCCCAGGGCCGTCAGGACCTGTTGCATAATGCTCGCAAGCTTTTGGGTCTGTCAGAGCAGGCCCAGATTGTTGAAACAGATAGTGAAGAAACCAACACATTGTCAGCTGATGACTTTGATATCACCGCCCACGATAGCGATACCTCCGGTAAAAGAACCCTGCAATGAAAGCATCTTTGCTCAGTAAGCTGGAAACCCTCACGGACCGGCATGAAGAGGTGTCGGCCCTGTTGGGAGACAGTGAAATCATCTCCGACCAGAATCGTTTCCGGGATTTATCCCGTGAGTATTCAGAGCTTGAATCGGTGGTGCGCTGCTATGCGGATTACAGCCAGGTAAAGGGCGACCTCGAAGAAGCTCAATTGATGCTCGAAGATGCTGACCCGGACCTGCGGGACATGGCCCGGGAAGAGATCGAGTCGGGCAGCGAGCGCTTATCAGGGCTTGAAACCGAATTGCAGACGCTGTTGCTGCCGCGAGACCCCAACGATTCACATAATGTATTCCTTGAAATTCGCGCCGGCACCGGTGGCGATGAGGCGGCGATATTTTCCGGCGACCTGTTTCGCATGTATACCCGTTACGCGGAGAACCAGGGCTGGAAAACGGAAGTATTGTCTGAGCGCGCAGGTGAGCACGGCGGCTACAAGGAGATTATTACCCGGGTAGAGGGGCGCGATGTATACGCGCACCTGAAGTTTGAATCCGGGGCCCACCGGGTACAGCGAGTGCCGGAAACCGAATCCCAGGGGCGAATTCACACCACGGCCTGCACCGTGGCGGTAATGCCCGAGGCCGAAGAAGTGGATGCGGTGGATATCAACAAAGCGGACCTGCGGGTCGATACCTACCGCGCCTCCGGTGCGGGCGGGCAGCACGTGAATAAGACCGACTCTGCGGTGCGCCTCACGCATATACCCTCGGGCATTGTGGTGGAGTGTCAGGATGAGCGCTCCCAGCACAAGAACCGCGCCAGGGCCATGTCGCTGTTACAAGCAAAACTTATGACCAGTGCCCAGGACAAACAGGCCGAGGAACAGGCCACGATGCGCCGGGACCTGGTGGGTACCGGTGATCGCTCTGACCGCATTCGGACCTATAACTTTCCCCAGGGACGAATGACTGACCACCGTATTAACCTGACGTTGTACAAGCTGGCGGAGGTAATGGAGGGAGACCTCGGCGTGGTAGTCGATCCCCTGCGCCAGGAATACCAGGCGGACCAGTTGGCGGCCCTCTCCGATAACTGAGATGTCTACGGTTCGGCAGTTACTCAAAAAAGCAGCCTCTCTGCCCGGAGACAGTCCCGGGCGGGATGGGGAGATACTGCTTTGTTTCTGCCTTAATAAACCTCGCAGCTGGCTTTTTGCCTGGCCGGAGCAGAAAGTGGAGCCGGCGGTTCAGCAAAAATTTGAAGCCCTGCTGGCGCGTCGGGAAGCGGGAGAGCCGGTGGCTTATCTTACCGGCGAGCGTGAATTCTGGTCCCTGCCACTTGCGGTTAATAGTTATACGCTTATTCCGCGCCCGGAAACCGAAACACTGATTGAGTGGGCGCTTGACCTTCCCTTGCCGGCAGATGCCCAGGTGATGGATCTGGGTACGGGGTCTGGCGCGATCGCCCTGGCGCTTGCCAGTGAGCGCCCCCGCTGGCAAGTTGTCGCGATAGACGCCAGTGAAGAGGCTCTGACAGTGGCCAGGAGCAATGCCAGCACCTGCAATTTGCAGCGGGTACAAATGTTGCAGTCTGACTGGTTTGAGGGAGTAACCGGTTCCCAGTTCAACCTGCTGGTGAGCAACCCGCCCTATGTAGATTCAGCCGACGTTCATCTACAACAGGGGGATGTTCGCTTTGAGCCGCAGTCAGCCCTGGTTTCTGCCGATAATGGTCTGGCAGATATCGCTCATATTATCGACAAGGCTCCAAAGCATTTACTGGCGGCAGGGTGGTTATTGTTAGAACATGGCTTTGCGCAGGGCGCAGCGGTGCGGCAATTGTTGGCCAGCCGGGGCTTTACCGAAGTAACTACCCGCAGCGACCTGGCGGGCCTTGAACGTATCAGCGGAGGACGCTGGCATGCTGAACGATGACCAACTGCTGCGATATAACCGGCAGATTCTTCTCAATGACTTTGATGTCGCCGGTCAGGAGCGCCTGGGTAAGGCCACGGTGCTGGTGGTTGGGCTGGGCGGACTGGGTTGCCCGGCAGCGCTATACCTGGGTGCCGCAGGTGTGGGGCGTTTAATCCTGGCGGATGGCGATGAGGTAGAGCTGAGTAACCTGCAGCGACAGATTGCCCACACCGATTCTGATATCGGGCAGAACAAGGCTGAATCTGCCGCCGCGAAAGTGAGAGCGATTAACAGCGATATCCAGGTTGATGCTATTGCGCAGCACCTGGAAGAGGGCTCTGTCGAACAGCAGTTAAAAGGCGTAGACCTGGTGGTAGATGCTACCGATAACTTTCCCATTCGGTTCGCGCTCAATCGGGCCTGTATCGCGGCAAAAATCCCTTTGGTATCTGCCGCTGCGGTGCGCAGTGAAGGGCAGCTGGCGGTTTTCGATCCAGCCCATGGCGGCCCCTGCTATCGCTGCCTGTACCCACTTGAGGGCGCAGAAACAGCGTTAAGTTGCACCCAGAGTGGTGTGTTGGCCCCGGTGGTTGGAATATTGGGTTCCATGCAGGCAATGGAGGCGCTGAAAGTGTTATCAGGGTTTGGCGAACCTTTGCTGGGATCTTTGTTGGTGATGGACCTGAAAAGTATGGAGGTTCGTCGCCTGGGGCTGAAGCCCAGGCCCGACTGCCCTGATTGCACCCACCCCTAAATATTTCCTTTAAACCTTCCCGTACCAACTCAATACGCAGACTCGTGTTCAAAGGTGTCAGGTCTTGGTAGGGGTTTTTGCAAGGTGTGATACAAGCGCCAGCTTATAGGCAGGGTACTTATGGCAATACCCGCGATAAGACTGCCCCAGAATCCGGCAGTTCCGTCCGCCGGATTGTCCGCCACTACAATTCCCAGCCAGTAACCCAGCGGCATGGCGATCAGCCAGTAGCTCACGCACATCACCACAAAGGGAAAGCGCGTGTCCTTGAATGCCCGCAGGCCAAAGGACACGGCCACCTGAACCGAGTCTATGATGATAAAAAGAGCCGCCAGGCGAATCAGGCCTATGGCAATCAGGTAAATGCCTTCATCTTCGGTATAGATGCCAATAATGCCCCCGGGAACACTGAGCAATACCAGCATGAACAGTATGCCAACAGCGATAAGGGCTGTTGAGCCCACCTTTAACGACAGACGCAATTCGATTCTGTCGCCACGGCCTATGGCATGGCCGACCCTGGTGGCCATGGCTGAACCGATACTGATCAGCGGCATATAGGCCACATCCCATACATTGAAGGCGATCTGGTGTGCTGCCATGGCGGTATTGCCCAGGGTGGCTATCAGCAGGGCAATAATAGAAAACACACCGATCTCGAGGAAAAAGGTGAGGCCAATGGGAAAGCCTACCGCCAGAATTTCGCCAATTTTCTCCCAGTTGGGTGCGCTAAGTTTTACAGGCGGCAAATAGGGCTTCACCGCCTGGGCCCTGAGCATATAAAAGCCGATCAAGGCGACACCCAGCCACATGGAAATAGCTGTAGCCCAACCACAGCCGGTTGCCCCCATCTCAGGAATTCCCCACTTGCCGTAGATAAAGGCGTAATTGAGGGGAATGTTGGCAGCAAAACCGATTACGCTGGCAATCGCGAAAGGCCGCATGATGCCAATGCCCTGTATATGACAGCGTAGCGCCTGAAAAATAACCGTGGCTGGCAGGCCGAAGGCCACCGCCTGCAAATAGCCCAGACTTTTATCGTGGGTGGTGGCATCCAGGTCCAGCAGTTGTAGAAGCGGGTCTACGCCGTAACAGGCTGGAGCGATCAGCAAGCCAAGAAACAGGGCAAGCCACAGGGACTGTGGCAGGGCATCGCGTATTCTTTGAATTTTCCCGGCGCCGAAGTCCTGAGCGATGATGGCGCTCCCCGCCAACATTATGCCCAGGGTAAACAGAAACAGGGGTAGCCAGATGTTGTAGCCTATAGCGATGGCGGCGAGGTCGGTAGCGCTGTAGTGTCCGGCCATAATCGTATCGACCACCCCGGTGCCCATCTGCGCCAGTTGGGCGATGGTCATGGGCCAGGCGATAAGGAAAAGAGCCCGGGCTTCGCCGGCAAAAGCGCTGCTTTTACTCACAGGGAGACCGCTTGCCTGTGTGCAGTAGTCATAATGACGACGGATTTAGCACAAAGAAGAGGAAACCTTTGGTAGGGTTTAGCTGTCACAAAAAAAACAAACCTTTAGGGAATGGGTAAATGAGCGCACTGGCACAGTGGTATTACAACATACACAATATGATTTTTCCCCGGCTGGCACATCTTGATGGCCTGGCGCCATTGGCGGTCCGTATATACCTGGTGCCTGTGTTCTGGATGGCGGGAACCCAGAAAATTTCCGGCATAGACAGCACCATCGAATGGTTTGGCAATAGTGAGTGGGGCCTGGGCCTGCCTTTTCCCGAAGTACTGGCTTATCTTGCCGCCTATACTGAGGCCGTTGGTGCACTGCTGTTGTTGTTGGGGCTGGCCACTCGCTGGATATCGATCCCGCTGATGGTCACCATGCTGGTGGCGATTTTTGCTGTGCACTGGGATCAGGGCTGGTCGGCGATTGCCGATTCTTCATCCCAGGAAGTTGCAGTTCGCCTGGGAGCTGCCAAGGAATTGCTGCGAGAGCACGGCAATTATTCCTGGCTTACAGAAAAAGGCAATTTCGTTGTTCTCAATAATGGTATTGAGTTTGCGGTCACCTATCTGCTGATGTTGTTTGGCCTGCTGTTTACCGGTGGTGGCCGCTATGTCAGCGTGGACTACTACCTCTCGCGCCTGTTTCCGTCACGTTCCTGACTTGCCCCGGCGGTGCCTATAGCCCACCGCCAAACTAAGAACCCATTTCTATGCCGAAGGTGGTAGACTAGCGCGTTTTTTGAGCAGTCACAGAATCTTCAGAAGGGTCATCAGAGTTGATTAAGAATATAGTCGGGCGCATTTCCGGCAAGAACAAAGCGGTACAGGATCACACGCCTGTGCCTACCGGACATGGCACGCCACCTCGCCGGGAGCCCTCTCACCAGGGATCCGCAGAGGGCGCCCACAAGGGTGAGAGCCAGGCCAAGGGCGACGGTAAACGTCGCCAACGTAATCGCAAGCCCGCGGCGGCCGCGCCCTGGTCAGTGGAAGAATTCGCCGTAGAACCAAAGGAAGGAGAAGTTCGTTTCCACGATCTGGGTCTGCGTGATGAAATCATGCACGGCATTGCCGACCTGGGCTTTCAGTACTGTTCCCCTATTCAGGGCGCCGTTCTGCCACACACCCTGCAGGGCCACGATGCTATCGGCAAGGCCCAGACAGGTACCGGCAAAACAGCCGCGTTCCTGATTACCATGTTTAATGACCAGCTCAGCCACCCCATTGAGGGTGAGCGATTCGTTGGTGAACCCAGGGCGCTTGTTATTGCCCCCACCCGGGAACTGGTGATGCAGATCGCCGCTGACGCGGAAGACCTGGCCAAACACACCGGGCTGCAGGTGGCCACCTTGATTGGCGGTATGGACTACCAGAAGCAGCTAAACCGATTGCAGCGCAACGTGATAGACCTGGTAGTGGCAACCCCGGGTCGCCTGCTGGATTTCATGGGGCGCAGGGATTTATTCCTGGATCACGTGGAAGTACTGGTACTGGATGAAGCTGATCGCATGCTGGATATGGGTTTTATCCCCCAGGTGAAGCGTATTGTTCGTGCTACACCGGCCAAGCAAAACAGGCAAACCCTGTTGTTCTCAGCTACCTTCACCCAGGACATTATCAATCTCTCCCAGCAGTGGACTTATGAGCCTGTTACCGTGGAGATCGAGCCCGAGAGTGTGGCTACTGACACGGTGGACCAGAAGGTGTATCTGGTGAGCAGCGAACAGCGTTACCGGGTATTGAACAATCTGCTGCGTTCCGAGGACTGTACCAGCGTTATCGTCTTTGCCAATCGCAGGGACCAGGTGCGCCGATTGCACGAGCGTTTGCGCAAGGGTGGAGTGCGCTGCGGTATTCTCTCCGGCGAGATTCCCCAGGCCAAGCGTACCCGTACTCTAGAGCAGTTCAAAAGCGGTGATATCAAAGTATTGGTGGCAACCGATGTTGCTGGCCGGGGTATTCACGTAGACGGCATTAGCCATGTGGTTAATTACAATCTGCCGGAAGACCCTGAGGATTACGTGCACCGCATTGGCCGTACCGGTCGGGCCGGCGCTACGGGCACTTCTATCAGCTTCGCTAGTGAAGACGATGCATTCTTACTGCCGGATCTCGAAGTGCTTCTGGGTGCGCCACTGGAGTGTACCCATCCACCGGAAGACTTACTGGTTTAGGGCACCTCTGAAAACAGCCGCGCCATCAGCGCGTGGCGGGTTCCAGTTCCTTACTCCACAGCAAGGTAGCGCCTACCACCGCCGAGGGAACTACAAAAAAGTTCACCACCGGAATGCTGGTACACAAGGCCACAGCGCCGCCAAAGCCCAGGCTTGAGAGACGGCGACTGCGCACCGCTTCTTTTACATCCGCAAAACTCAACTGATGGTTATCCATGGGGTAGTCCACGTACTGGATACCCATCATCCATGCACCCAGCAGAAACCACAGAAAGGGCGCCAGGGGCGAGACTACAAACGATAACAGCAGCACAAATAGCGCCATGGGTATGTAGTAAATCAGTTTGGAAATTTCACGCAGAATGGCTCTGGGAGCTGCTGCCAGCGCTGCCCCGAAGCCCTCCAATGCGTCTACCGGGCGCCCGGTAATCAGCTCTTCCGCCTTTTCCGCCAGCAGGCCATTGAAGGGTGAGGCGATAATCAGGGCCACAGCGCTGAACAAATAACCCGTTGCCATGCTTAGGGTGAGTGCAATCAGGGGCCATAAAATCCATTCGATAAAGCCAAGCCAGCCCGGCACCGCTGCCATCCACTTGTCCATCAGGCCTGACAGGGAGCCAATAGTGAAGCCTATGAAGGTGCCGAAGATCAGGATATTGATGATCAATGGTATTAGCACAAATAACCGAAGTGAGGGGTGGCTGAGCATTTTTGCCCCATCCACCAGATAACTTACTCCCTGGGCCGCGTTGCCTTTCACTTGTTTACTCCTTTGACGCCGGCACATTGCGGGCAAATACAGCGTACACCCTTGTCATCTGCACCAATGGATTCAAGTACAGCTGGACTAATTTCGACAGCCTCGCACCAGCAGTGCTCTGCCGGCTCCCCTTTGGTCATGGCACAGTTGTTGTCTGCACCGCACAGGGGGCACGAACTTTTTTCCGCCTGGCTACTCATACCAATGGCCTGATCCTTGTTGATTGGGCGTTATAATAGCCCACTGATGACCCGGTGTATCTATGGCCAAAGACGATCAAAACCTGTTCCATGAGGAAATGTCTGATGTAACCCCCCTGAAGCGGGAGGCCAGGGTGCGCCTTGACGACAAGCGCAGCCAGGACAAGGATTCCTCCCTGGAACAGCGCAGACAGGCGGCCATTACTGGCAAAGCCGCCGATCGTAATATTCTCACTGACGAGGGAATAGAGCCTCTGGACCCCTGGTATGTACTGGAGTTCAAACGCTCAGGCGTGCAGAACGGTGTCTATCGCAAATTGCGGCAAGGCCGTTACGAGGCAGAAGCCCGGCTCGATCTGCATCGCATGACGACCCGCATTGCCAGACAGGAGCTATTTGAGTTCATTGAGGAATCCTACAAACTGGGTATTCGCAGTGCGCTGATTATTCACGGCAAAGGTGAGAGCAAGGCGGAGCGGGAGCGCAGTTCTATCCTCAAGGGTTGCACCAATCACTGGCTTCGAGAGCTTGAGATTGTGCAGGCCTTTCACAGTGCTCAGCCCAGGCATGGTGGAACCGGCGCTGTTTATGTTCTTTTGCGCAAGAGCGAAGAGAAAAAACGCGAGAACCGTGAGCGGTTCTTGAAAGGCCGGGTGCCATATGATTCTGGTAGTTGATTCTGGTTTTGCTGTTTCTTTAGATCTTTCCGGCCCTACGAGAAATTTTTTCTGCCAGGAATCGCCAAGCGCGCCGTCCATGGCGGCTCGATTCCGGCCATCCATGGCCTCCAACGTTCCTGGCAGAAAAAATTTCTCGCAGGGCCTCTTTCAGTTCTAGCCCCAATGCAGTGTTGGTGTGGCAACTAATGGAGTAAGGTTTGGGGGCTGAAAAACTCTGACGAAAATGTCGGAGGCCATGGACGGCCGTAGTCAAGCTGCCATGGATGGCGAGCTAGCGGTTTTCGACAGAGTTTTTCAGCGCCCAGACCGACAGGGCCAAAAGAATGACCTACCAGCTAAGCCTTTTTGGTTTTTTTGGGGTGCTTGCGATCCGGATAGGTAGTGCGGCAAATCTCGCAGACGCGTCCATCACACCCGCGAGCGGTACAGTACTCTCGTCCGTAATAGATAATCTGTAAGTGCAGTAGATTCCAGAACTCCTTAGGAAACAGCCGCTTTAAGTCCCGCTCAGTCTGGACCACGTTCTTGCCCGAGCTTAGCCCCCAGCGTTGGGCGAGACGATGAATGTGCGTGTCCACAGGAAACGCAGGAACACCAAAAGCCTGGGACATCACGACACTGGCAGTTTTGTGTCCCACACCTGGCAGACGCTCAAGGGCTTCCATGTCCTTGGGAACCTCGCCGCCATGTTCCTCCATCAGCATTTCACTAAGACGCCGGATCGCCTTCGACTTCTGGGGGGATAAACCGCAGGGGCGAATAATGGCGCGAATGTCCTCGACAGATTGTTGCGCCATATCTGCAGGGTTGTCGGCCAGATCAAATAGAGCGGGGGTAACCTGGTTAACCCGCTCATCGGTGCACTGGGCACTGAGTAATACTGCTACCAACAGGGTGTAGGCATCGCGGTGATCAAGGGGGATTGGGGTTTCTGGATAGAGTTCCTGCAGTCGTTCCAGAACATATTGTGCGCGTTCGGCTTTTAGCATGGCGCTGCTTCTACAGGTTTTCTACGCAGTGCACTATGCGCTGCGCGGCTTCTACACACTGTTCCAACTCGGCCACCAGTGCCATGCGCACCCGGAATTCGCCGGGGTTAACGCCGGCAGACTCCCGGGCGAGGAAGCTACCCGGTAGTACCGTAACGTGTTCGTCACTATAGAGTCGACGGGCGAATTCAGTTTCCGGAATTGGAGTTTTGGGCCACAGGTAAAAGCCAGCATCCGGCGCGCTGACTTCCAGGTGGCCATTTAACTGAGAGAGCATCGCTGAGAACTTTTCCCGGTAGAGTCGGCGGTTTTCCAACACATGATCCTCGTCGTTCCAGGCGGCAATGCTGGCCAGTTGGTGATGAAGCGGCATGGCGCAACCGTGATAGGTTCGATAGAGAAGAAACTTCTCTAGTACACCTGCGTCCCCGGCAACAAAACCGGAGCGTAGCCCTGGCAGATTCGAACGTTTCGATAAGGAGTGAAACACTACGCAGTTGCGATACTCGGAATCGCCCAGCTCTGCGCAGGCCTGCAGTAGACCCGGTGGTGGAGCACTCTCGTCGAAATAGATTTCCGAGTAGCACTCATCGCTGGCGATGATGAAATCATGTTCCCTGGCGAGCTCTATCAGATGCTTCAGTTGTTCCAGGGGAATTACAGCGCCAGTGGGATTGCCGGGGCTGCACAGGTAGAGCAATTGGCAGTTTTGCCACTGCTGGGCGGTGACGGCGTCGAAATCCGGCAGGAAGTTGGTCTGGGGGCCGCAGTTAATGAAACCAGCCTGGGCACCGGCGAGCAGGGTTGCGCCTTCATAGATCTGGTAAAAAGGGTTTGGGCTCAGTACCAGTGCTTCTTTTGTCGGTGTGACCACCGCCTGGGCGAAGGCGAACAGGGCCTCGCGGGTACCGTTGACGGGAATCACCTGGCGCTTGGCATCCACCTGCGCCAGGTTGAAACGGCGTTCCAACCACGCGGCAATTGCCTGCCACAATTCCGGTATCCCTGCAGTTGCGGGATACTTCGACAGTTGATCCAGGTTTGCCGCCAGGGTATCTAAAACAAATTGCGGAGAAGGATGCCGTGGTTCGCCGATGGAGAGGGCGATAGAGTTTTTATCTGCCGGTGGTGTGAGATCGGAAAACAGGGTATGCAGCTTTTGGAAAGGATAGGGCTGCAGGAGATTCAGGTATGGATTCATAGGGTATTGTGGCGTTGGCAATAGGTGGTGTCAGGCGGCGGCCTGTTCATCCAGCTCTTCGCGAATGGCTTGTTGGATCGATTCGCAAAGATCCGAATCGGTAATGGGTTGGCCTTGCGTGTCGGTGAGAAAGAATACGTCCTCCACTCTTTCTCCCAGGGTTTGAATTTTCGCCGCCTGTAGTTCGACATCAAAAGAAACAAAAATTCTGCCAATGCGGGCCAGTAGACCAGGGCGATCAGGTGTGGCCACTTCCAGCACTGAGTGATTCTTCACCTCGTCCACGCTCATACTGGTTTCGGTGGGAATTGAGAAAGACTTCTTTTGTCGCGGTGTCCGGCGTTGAGTGCTGGTCGCCGTCTTTGAGTCCTCTCCCAGGGTTTCTGCCAGATGCTCTCGAAGATGCTGCAGGCGAACCGGGTCTTCTGTCACCGGCTTGCCATCGGAGCCAAGCACAAAAAAAGTATCCAGGCACATGCCGTCGTTTGCGCTGTAGACGCGCGCATCGTGAATACTCAGGTCCAGCACTTCCAGCTCAGCACATATTCGTGAAAACAGCTGGGCATAACTGCGTGTGTGAATGAATATCTGGGTGGTGTTGGCTACACTGGAATCGGTGTTTGAGCGGATCAACACCAGTGGCTTGCTCTTGTCGTGGTGCCCAGCGATGGCCTCCGTGTGCCAGGCGATATCTTCTGCCCGTTCACGCAGGAAGTAATCTCCTCCACGTTCCAGCCAAAGATCGTCTAGCTCCTCGGCCGTAAAGCCTCGGTACTCCAGCAGGTCGGCAGCGGCCTCACGGGCCTCGTCAATCCATACCTGCTTGTCGATCGGGTTTTCCAGGCCGCGGCGCAGGGCGCGTTTGGTCTCGGTGAATAGTTGTCGCAGCAAGCTGCTACGCCAGGCGTTCCACAGCGTTGGATTGGTGGCATTAATATCTGCCACTGTCAGCGCCATTAAATAATCGAGCCGGGTTTCATCGCCTACATGCAGGGCGAATTCCTGGATAACGTCCGGGTCGGAAATATCCCTGCGCTGGGAAACCGCCGACATGAAGAGGTGGTTCTTCACCAGCCAGGCTATCAGGTTGGTGTCTCTTTTACTGAGGCCGTGATCCTGGCCGAATTTCTCGGCATCAACCGCGCCAAGTTCGGAGTGATCTCCACCCCGGCCCTTGCCAATATCATGATAAAGACCTGCCAGGTATAGCAGTTCAATTTTTGGCAGGCGATGGGTAACACGACTGGTAACGGGAAACTTCTCCTCGAACCCGGGAATCTGGAAGCGGCGCATATTCTCGATCACTTCCAGGGTGTGGGCATCCACCGTATAGGTGTGAAAAAGATCGTGTTGCATCTGCCCGATTATTCGGCCGAACTCCGGCAGGTAGCGCCCGAGAATGCCATAGCGGGTCATGCGCTTCAGCTGTCGGGTCAGCTTGTACGGCGAGCGGAATATGTCGATGAACATACGGCGGTTGGTTTCCGATTCCCGAAAATGCTCATCCACTAAATCCAGGCTGTTACGGATCAGGCGAATCGTGGGAGCGGCAATGCCGTTAATGCTGTCGTTGCGGGCGCTGAGCAGGAAGATTTCCAGCAGGGCTGAAGGTGTCAGGCTGAAAACGTTATGGTTGCGCGCCTCTATATAGCCATTGCGAATCTGGAAGCGGCCGTTGAGCTGGAGGATCTCCGCCTCGCCCCCGGCTTCCAGAATCGCCTGGTCAAAATTCTGCACCAGTACCTCGTTGAGCATTCCCATCGCTTGTGCCCAGCGATAGTAAATCTGCATAAACTGTTCTACCGCGAGCTTCTCACCATCCTCAAAGCCCCATAGCTCGGCCAGTTGCCGTTGGTGGTCAAACAGAAGCCGGTCTTCTTCACGGCCTGTGATCATGTGCAGGGCGTAGCGCACTCGCCACATAAATTCGCGGCCGCGAGTGAGGGTGTCCATCTCTTCGGCGTTGAGAAACTCCTCTGCTTCCAGTTTCTCCAGTGATTCCACACCAAAATGACGTTCGGCAATCCAGCCAATGATCTGCAGGTCCCTGAGCCCACCGGGTGAGCCTTTAACATTGGGTTCGAGATTGTATTCTGTGTCGGCAAACTTGAGGTGGCGCGCCCGTTGTTCCTCCAGTTTGGCCCGGAAGAACTCGGGGCTGGCCCACATCTGCGCAGGGCTGGTGAGCTTGCGTACTTCCTTCATCAGGGACTGTGGGCCGCGCAGTACGCGCGCTTCCATCAGGTTGGTGAGGATTGTGATATCGGCCTGGGCCTTTTCCACGCATTCTGCAACCGTGCGCACGCTGTGACCAAGATCCAAACCTATGTCCCACAGCAGTGTGAGCAGGTCTTTCAGCTCTTCCTCACAGTGTTCGCAGCCCTCGCCGAGCAACAGCAAAATGTCTATATCTGAATGCGGGTGAAGCTCTCCGCGGCCGTAGCCGCCAACCGCTACCAGTGCCAGTGTGGCATCGCCCCAGTCTCGCTGATCCCAGAGCGCTCCGAGCAGTCCGTCTATAAAGGCTGCGCGCAGGCGCAACAGGTCACCAGTCTCCTGGCCATTGTGGAAGCGTTTGTGCAGGTAGTCGTTGGCTGCGCTGATCGCGTTCTTGCAGCAGGCGATAGTGTTGTCGCCACTTAGCTGAGCAACGAAAACTGCAGCGTCGAACAGCTCAGGCGGAAGATAAATAGTGCGGTTGGACACGGCGCGCTAGAAGCTCTCGTTGCTGCGACGGGTGAAAATCTCACAGCCGTCTGCGGTAACGCCCAGTGTGTGTTCCCACTGCGCGGAAAGGCGCCCGTCTCGGGTGGTTACCGTCCAGCCGTCTTTCTGGTTGAGGCGGGTCTGGCGACGTCCGGCATTAATCATTGGCTCGATGGTGAAGGTCATGCCTTCCTCCAGCACAAGGCCTTGGCCCGGGCGGCCGTAGTGTAGAACCTGGGGGTCCTCGTGAAAGACTTTGCCGATACCGTGGCCGCAATATTCGCGTACCACTGAATAGTAATTTTTCTCTGCGTGCTGCTGGATGACGCTGCCTATATCTCCCAGGGTGGCGCCGGGGCGAACAATATCCAGGGCCATGTACAGGCATTCCTGGGTGATCTGTATCAGGCGTTGCGCGTGAGGGGCTACGTCTCCCACCTGGACCATAATGCTGCTGTCGCCGTGATACTCGTCCTTGATGACGGTGACATCAATATTAACGATATCGCCACTTCTCAACTTCTTCGCGTCAGAGGGGATGCCGTGACAGACAACGTCGTTAACTGATGTGCAGATGGACCGGGGAAAGCCGTGGTAGTTCAGCGGCGCTGGTATGGCACCCTGTTTACCCGTGATGTGCTCGTGGCAAATACGGTCCAGTTCCCCGGTGGTAACCCCGGGTTGCACGTGCGGTTCGATCATTTCCAGCACCTCGGCGGCAAGGCTGCCGGCAACGCGCATTTTTTCGATCTCATCAGTTGTTTTTACTACTACGGTCATTTGTAACCTGTTGAAAAATATAAAAAATCTACTTAAAAAAGGTCAATGGTATGTCACGGGGAGGCACATTCTACCCTATTCCCGCGGGATTTTGGGTGCCGGTTGCGCTTTTGCCCGGCGCGCAATGCTTTAAACCCTGGGGAAGTTGTGGTATAAAGCGCGCCTCCTTTGTGGGGGTGGCCTGTTTTCGGGGTGCTCTGGCGGGGAGATAACTAAACGACGCACACATACCGCAACCTGTTTCAGGGTGCCGGACGCCGAAAGGATGACTGGTTTGGAAGGGGGGTATGTGGAGGCCTAACCCCTACAAGGTAATTATATTATGTCGCAAGTAAGCATGCGCGACCTGCTTCAGGCAGGCGCACACTTTGGTCACCAGACCCGTTACTGGAATCCCAAGATGGACCAGTACATCTTCGGTGCCCGCAACAAGATTCACATCATCAACCTCGAGCACACTGTTCCCGCTTTCAATGAAGCGCTGAACCTGGTGTCACGCCTTGCCAGCAACAAGAACAAGATTCTGTTTGTTGGCACCAAGCGCGCTGCAGGCAAGATCATGAAGGAACAGGCAGAACGTTCCGGAATGCCCTATGTCAGTCATCGCTGGCTGGGTGGCATGCTCACCAACTACAAGACCATCCGCGCTTCTATCAAGCGCCTGCGTGAGCTCGAAGCTCAGCAGGGCGATGGAACTTTCGAAAAGCTGACCAAAAAAGAGGCGCTGATGCGT
>ERZ1046740.833-NODE-833-length-24090-cov-11.222717_pt1 | contig 24090 bp, 26 predicted proteins | sample MGYA00383093_ERZ1046740 | MGnify/ENA primary metagenome ERZ1046740 (study PRJEB29581, sample SAMEA5548363) | metagenome | biome: marine; feature: coastal; material: water | depth 25 m | study: Short-term variability in the microbial, nano- and picoplankton... | reverse complement strand
CTAACTAAGAAATTTCAAGAATTTTTAAACCCACCATCAACACCAAAGAAATAATTAGGTAGAAATGAAAATACACATCAACGAAGAAGATAAGAAATATATGGAAGACTGCCTATCAAGTGGTGAGGTCCTTCAAGAAGACTTGGGTCGTTGGTTTAAAGAAAAATGGGTGGACGTTTCACGTAAAGTTGATGGAAAACACCCACCATGTGGTAGAGGTGATGCAGACGGTGATTCAAAAAGAAAGGGTTATCCTAAGTGTAGACCATCAAAGAAAGTTTCTAAAAAAACACCTAAAACAACTTCATCATACAGTAAAAAAGAAAAAAAATCAATGACACGACAAAAACGAAGAGTTGAAAAAAAGAACAAGAAAAGTGGTAAAGGTAAAAAACCAAACTACGCACGTTTTGATGAAAACAAATTTATTTCTTTAGTATTAAAAAATTTAGATGTAAAATCACTTAACGTTAAAGAACCAAAACAAATAATGGTTAATGAAAATGAACAATTATTAAGTGAAGGTTTAGTGTATCACATTAACAATAACATTCCTATAGTGGAAAACATCTATAGGGTTTATTCTAACGAATTCTTTAACATTTATAATGAATCACGTCGTTTACATACTGAAGGTGTCTTAGAACTCACCGGTGTGGATTTAGATCTTATTGAAACTAATATAGGTGAAACAGGAATTTTTGAAGGAGAAGAAGTTTATTTAGACATACCATTTTTACAACACGTAGAAGAATACCTTGTGGAAGCAAAACACAGAGGTAAAAACGTCAAATTAAATAAACCTTTCAGAACACCAAGTGGTCCTAAAAAATTCGCGGTATATGTAAAAACACCAAAAGGTACAATTAAGAAAGTAACATTTGGAGACCCTAATATGAGGATTAGAAATAATAATAAAGAGGCTGCTAAATCTTTTAGAGCTCGACATAAGTGTAGTGAAAAGAAAGATCGTACAAAGGCGGGTTATTGGAGTTGTAATATCACAAGATATCGTAAAGCATTAGGAATAAAATCTTCAAATCCGTGGTAAATGAAATTATATGATTTAGTAGAGGGTTATTACGACCCACCAGAATACCCTGACACACATGATGGTTTCGTTAATTCGGAATTAGATGATGTCACTGACTTATTTAGTCTTGTTGGGTATGATCCTTATAGGGTTAGAAAAGGTCAAAAACCTGGTTACGGTTGTGCAATTGTAGAACACAAAGAAACTAAAGAAAAATACGTTCTTCATGAAGACGACATTGATGAAGATTACTATGTGGACGATTTTGAAGAAATAAGTGATCAAGATGAAGATGGTCATTATTCATATAAAGAATCACAAGATAATTCCCGTATAGAAACTGAAAGTTATACCATGTATTCAACTATGTGTTACATGGAAAATAGAATAGCGAATACATTCGAAGAATATACTGAGGGTGATAAAATACTCAAATTCACACCAAAACTCTTTGATCAAATACAAATTGCCGATGTTGATTTTTATAGATCAATAATAAACATTTTTACAAATAGATAATTTTAATGAAAAACAAATTCCCATTCCGTGAAATTGTGAGCTCAAACCACAGTGTTAGGGTATTTCCACAAACAACTAAAAAGACTGAATTAAAATGGCACTTTGATAATGAGGATAGGGAAATAACGTTTCTACACGATAGTGATTGGAAATTTCAAATGGATGATGAATTACCCATCAATATACACGAAGGATTAAAGGTTTTTATACCTGAAGGTGAATATCACCGTATTATTAAAGGTACTAATGATTTAAAAGTCAAAGTTAAGAAACTTAATAAAACTCGACTTCTACCCCACACTCAGAAAGCATAAGTAAAGAACGTTTTTGTTGTTCTTCCCACTTACCCTGATTTTTAGTTGTACACACTTCTTTACAGACTATTTTTACAACTCCCGATTGTACCAAACCTCTTGCACAATCCATACACGGTAAACCTGATGTCAAATATGCGGTAGATTCTTTTAAAGATACACCAATACGTGCCGCGTTGTAGATTGCATTCCTTTCGGAGTGTTCAAACCAATAATATTTCTCAGGTCGTTCTTGTCTCTCATCTAATTCATCATTTAAACCACGAGGAAACGAATTATAACCCGTACTGAGGATCTCTTTATCCTTTCCGACTATGACAGTACCAATTTTGGTATTAATGTCCTTAGACTTCTCCTTTACTTGTTCTGCAATATTGATAAAATAATCTGTCCAATTCATAGTTAGAATATACAGAAAATAATGCATAAAAAAAAGGGAAGACAATGTCTCCCCCTTTTAGTATTAATAAATCCGTAAAGATTATCTTAAAGTATCCAAACTGAAAGTTTGTAAACCTGCTACGTTGATTACACCAAAGTAACGGTTATTAACCATCTTCTTAGCATATCTCGTCATGATACCCTTTATCGGAGTAAAGTTGAACGGGTTATACATTGTAGGTGTTAATTGTAAAGGTACGTAAGGTGCGTAGATATAACCAGCATCTAATAACGATTTTCCTTTATGTCCTACTAAGATTTTCCCAGCTGGGAAATAAGGATCTCTAAACACTTGGTAACGTCCAGCTAAAGTACCAACTTTCTCAATACCCATATTGTATTGGTCTTGTTCAGCACCTGCGTTAGATACGTGGAAGTACTCTAAATCATCGAATACTGCAGAAACTTCTGAAGAAACTACGATCCAGTTAGCACCACCTCTAAGTGTTGTTTTATGGATTTGAGCCGATAATTGGTTAATTTTAGTAATTAACGTTTGGTTCCAATCCTTTTGAGTATAACCCTGTAGTGTTTTTCCAGCGTCTCCACCGTATTTCCACTCATTGTAGTCCCATTTAAGGTTCCAAGCTGCACCTTTTCTTAAGTCTCTTAAGATCTCTCTATCAACCTCAGCCGCGATTTGCTCAGATAACAATGCAGTTAACTCAGCTTCAGCGTCGATGTTATGGAAAGCAGAAACGTCTTGTGCCAATTCTGGAGACCAGCTAGCTCTTAACTTTCTTTCCGTTACAGAAACAGTAACTGACTCTAAATCGAAAGATACTTCTCCGATTTCGTCTTCGAATTCTAAAGATTCGTAAGTTCTGAATGATACAACAACACCAGTTTTATCGACAGCAACATCATTGTATGCTTCAAAACCTGATGTTCCATAAGTTTCTAAATCAACTTGAATGAAAATGATACCATTCTCATCACAAATGTTATGAAAATTACCAGTTGCTCCTGCTATTTTCTTACCGTAATCAACAATACCACTACCGTATTTCTGAGTAACAACGTTGATTCCTCTTGATTTATCACCTATTTTAACTTCTAAAGATGCTAAAAACTCTTCAGTATCCATAACGTTACCTGTTGGTCCCGCTAATTTACCAGCACCTACATTTGAAAATCCACCTACTGCGATTATCACACTTGATGTAGCTGTGTTTGCAGCAATTACTTCATCAACAGTTGTTGCAACTCCGTCAGCAAATGATACACCACCTAAACAGGTAGCGTTTCCGTCAACGATTTTACCTTTAGAGTAGTCAAATAGACCCTCTTCAGCTCCGTCACCTTCTTCGTAGAATCTATCATAAAGATTTCTTCCTGAAAAGTCTCCATTGTCTGTTTGACCTGGTGATCTGAATGGTGCTCTGTGAGACCCATTAGTAGCATCTGCTGCAGAAACTCTGTCAGAGATGTTAGGTACAAAGTAGAACAATTTACCAATTGGTAAGTTCATAGCTTGTACAGAAACGATATCGTTAGCCAATAACTTAGAGAATACTCTACGAATAATTGGAAAAACAACTGTTTCGAATGAACCTGATGCATCTGATACAGCAGCTTCGTTAATTAGATAAGACGCTTGGTTTTCATATAACTGAGCGATGTTATCTTTTTGGTGACCTTCAAGACTTTCTAAAAATCCTAAGTCATCCCATTTTTTGATGGTATCTTCCTTGATAACTCTTAGGTGTTTTAACCCAATGTTACCAACCATACCTGATTCTAATAATGCTCCCATTTTAAATGTAAGTTTTAGTTTTTTTTATTTATTTTATTATAATTTTGACATTAAATCTTTCATTCTCTTGAACTGAGGACTTTCATATGCCTTTGTTTCTGAAAGTACCTCTTGAGATGAGGATGATGTCGGAGTTGAAACGATTGCTTTGGCAACCGACTCAGTAACATTTTGTTTTGAACCTAATTCACCTTCTATTACTTTATAAGTGGATTTAGATTCTGTTAAAGAACTGACAGAGTCAAATCTTTTCAAAATATTTAATTTCTCTTGACGAGTTGTCGAATGTTCTGTGAACAATCTTGTAGCGTATGCCAAGTTAGCGTTAAACACAGCAACCTCGTTTAGTTTCTCTTTAAATAAAACTAACGCCTTTTTATATTCACCGTTTTGTTTTCTTAAAGTTTCAACTTCTTCGTTGATTGCACCTGCCTTATATTTAGTCTTAGACTTAATACCGGCTCTGTTAGCACCTCCTTTGTCACCATGTACATTGGATTTTGTTCTTGCAGCTTCGTCGACTTCTTCTTCATGAGATTCTTCCTCTTCAGAGACTTCTTCTTCCATTTCTTCCTCAGATACTTCTGATTCGTCAATTTCTTCTTCAGATACCTCTTCTTCGGAAACTTCTTCTTCGGATACGTCTTCTTCGGATACGTCTTCTAACTCAATTTCGTAGACAGTGTCGTCAGTTTCAGATACTTCTTCTTCAGATACCTCTTCTTCCATATCGGTCTCAGATACTTCTGATTCCTCTACTTCTTCTTCAGATACCTCTTCGTTGTATTCTGTTTCTTCGACTTCACTTTCTTCGTCATCTAATTTGATGATGTATTCGTCGTCTCCATCTTCGAGTTCAACATTATCACCGTCACGTTTCACAACAATTCCGTCTTCAGGTTTCATTGATTTGAATACCTTTAAAACTTCATCGTCAGATGCGTCGGTCATGTCAAGGACTTCATCTTCACCTTCTTCTTCAGAATCCATTGGTAATGAAAAATCTTCGTCCTCATCATCTATAGATAATTCGTCGTCTGATTCGTCTTCACCTTCTTCATCTTCCATGTCTGGATCAACGTCGTCTGCTGGCTCGTCGTTTATCGAAGTTTCGTCATCATTTCCTTCCTCGTCTTCAATTCCTTGTTCTGAGATTGGCATATCTTGTTCGTCTTCTTTATTAGGAGTTTCAATTTCTTCAACTTCCTCTTGTTCCATAGATTCGTTTAGGACATCGTTTAGTTCTTCCTTCATGGTTGAAGCAAGTATACCTTTTGCGTTTGCCTTTACTGCCTCTTCAAGGTCTTGTACTTGAAGCAATGCTTGTTCTAAAATGGATTTTTTACTCATTTGTTGTTTTTTATTTATTAATAAATACTTGTTATTTAAGAAAAATTTACTTTTATGGTATTGAAATCAATAAAAAGATGAATTATTTTTTTAAGAAACTATCCATCTTACCCATTAACCTCGACATTCTATCATCTATAATTGGTTTTTCTTCTATACTCTCTGCGTATTTTTCTCTATCAGACGGATCGTTAAATACATATGCACCTGGTGTTGATGGTGATGATACTAAATCAAAACACACTAACTCAAAATCCTCTTGTACAATATTTTGTCCTCTTTCCGACTTTAATGATCCAACACCTCTTGAAGATATTCCCAATGTCACTCCATTCATAAGTAACATTGCTGCTTGATCACCTTTGGTACTTACTATACCTGATTTTTTCCAACCAGGTGATAGAAGTAATTTAATTTTCCCCATAAGTATTTTACCGTCCCACCAAGTTTCGGTGATCGTGTGTGATACTCTATCTAAATCTATAAGTGAAGATGATGGGTGATTTAACTCATTTAATGCACTCCCTTTCTCGATAACGGTCTTATATTTATCCATTTCTCGTTTGAGAAGTTTCTCAGGATATATTCTACCGTTTTTATTTGGTGTGTCGTATTTCTGTAAAACAGCATAAAGAATGATGTCTTCTGAGAAGTCAACACCCTTCATTTCTGTTATTACTGATTTATTTTCATCAGGAGACACAAACCCAGCATCGTATTCGATGAGGATTCCTGTACCTGTTTCTTTTGGACCTAATACTTTCATGTATGAATAGTTTTATTACTATAAATACAACGGTATCGAAGTTATTTTTTATTTTTATGAAAATTATATAATAATTGATTGTTCAGACACTCATCAACTATCTCAATCATGAGTGATTTCATGTATAATTTAAGGTCGTCACTTTTAATCGATAAATCTTTTAGAACGTAAAGTGTACATTCTAAATTCATAAATGATCTTTTTTCTTTCTTTATACCTTTAGTCCTAATGTCTAAATCGACAATTGACTGTGGTCTAAATGAATCACTATTCAATCCACTTATTAATCTTTTTATTCCATTTCTTGATGACCTAACTACCGCATCATAATCTTTACATTCCTCATCAGGTTCAAGCCATGAATTTAATTTCAAATATATAGTCTTTAAATCTTTGTGATTTATAGTTCCGTATCCAATCTTAACATTCTTGTGAGTACCTAAAGGAATAAATCTTCCTAATTTCATTTAACATGTTTATTCTTATTTATGGTGTTATTAAAATATACACATTAAAAATCACAATAACAAATTTTTTCATTATATTTATGTATATAACAAATTATGCTAATAGTAAAAGTAAAAAATAATAACATTGATCAGGCGATCAAAAAATTACGTCGTAAAGTGAAGAATACTAAACAGTTAATTTCACTTAGGGATAGGAAACAACATACAAAACCTTCAGTCACTAAAAGACTAAAAAAACAAAAGGCTGTGTATATTCAAAAAATCAAAGATAAAGAGCAATAAAAAACCTCCACTATTGATTATGATATTTCAAAAGTGAAGGTTTACACCTCTAAGGTAGCAACCGTCAAGGGAATCTTATTTTAAATTTTCTAATAACTCTTCTAAACGATATAGGTTATATTTTGTCTGTGTCATTTCATTAATTTCCTTTTTTACTTCATCAGACTTTGATAAAAATTCACTATCTGATTCTACTAAAGAATTTAACGTACTGTTTATTGATTCTTTTAACTCACCAAATTTAGTATTCAAATCTTCATTACTAATAGAAAGTATATCTTTTAATTTAGTTTTATCTTCCTCACTTAATGTTTTATCAAAACTAACATTAAAGTTATTTGTCAATACAGAGTTTAATAAACTTTCGTTAACACCGGTATCTACTTTTAAGTTGTCAGATACTTTATTTGTTGTTAAATGTTCTACTAAGAATTTTTTTGCAATTACCTTTTCAGATATGTTACCTAATTTGTCTTCAGTTGAAAGTCTATCTAAGGACTGATATAATTTATCAGACTCAACTATAGTGTCAGATAATGATTCGTTCATTTGGTTAAGTACTTCACTCACCTCAACGTGTCTCTCTTTTAAAACTTTAGATAGTTCTTCCACATATAACTGTGCGGTTTCTTTATCATCAAATGTTTTTGTTTCTAATTCCTCATAAAGAGAATACATTTCTTTTAGAATGTCATTCTCCATTATTGGTTTGAAGTGTTCTTTTAGATTAGTTTTAAATTCACTCTTACCATAAGAGTTAGAAAGTTTGTTTAGAACTTTGTTTTTTATATGTCCAAATGTTATCATAATTATTCTTTTAATATGTCTTTGAGTTTATTCTCTACCTCATAAATATTGCGTTGGGCTTTATCAAGATCAAAAAGATCATCAAAATCTTTTGTTTCATCACCTAACATACCTAATATTTTAGATTTCTTACTTTCTGTTAATGTAGATTTACGTTTTTTCTTCTCTTCACTTAATGGTGCATCATCCATCGGAGGTGCGTCTGCACCACCCATAGGTGGATCTCCACCCATATCACCACCTCCTGCGTCTGGTGACATTGAATCATCCATCATTTGTCTATCTTTTTCAGGAATACCATACTTTTTATCTACCTCATCAAATACACCAGTTCTCTTAATAATGTTTTGTGTTATACCTAACTCAGCACCAAGAGCTCTTTCGAGTCTTTGTTGTTGTAAATCAAGTACAACGTCATTATCACTCATACCAAGAATATTTTTCTTACCCCATGTATGTGATACTGGTTGGATACCAATCTGAGATTGATCAGAAGTGGCGTCTTTGTATAAAGTAATCTTTTCTTTCCACTGTTCAATCTTTAATAGATCGGACTGTGCTGATGGGTTAGTTAAAGATAACGTGAAGTTAGTAAGTTCATCTTCTAAACCTAAAAGGTATAAATGTACTAATGCAATTTTATTTAATTCTTGAACAAGTGATTTCTGTATTCTATTAATCGTTCTTGCAAAACGAATGTCCATTAGTGCTAATGTTTTACCATCACCCACAATTTCCTCAAACCCTAAGAACGCTTTAGGTATTCTCAGTGCCGCCAATAATTTCTTTTGGATATATTCAATATCCGCAATCTCACCTAAGTTCTGTGCACCTGGTAGAGTTTCTATCGGGTTCGTTTGTGAAGGATCCCTTACAGGTATAAAGTAATCTTGATCTACCGCCATTTGGTTGTATCTCATATCAACTTGTCCATTCGCAGGATCAACCACTTGATCTCGTTTGAATTTATTAGCTACACGTTGTACATATGCTTCGATGTCTTTATCGTCCATATTTCCAACGAAGACTTTAAATACTCTTCTTTCGGGTGCTCTTGATGTTCTATATATTAACATTGCATCTTCCGCAAGTAATAATTGTTTCCATATACGTCTTACTTTATCTAACATAGACGTACCGTAAGGTAATTTTCTATCATCACCCAATAGTCTGAAATGTGCAACTTCCCAAGCTTGAAACTCCATATCCTTATTCTTCCACGCAAAACGTAATTCACGTGTTTTCATATTTGTTGGATTCTCTGCTTTATGTACATGAGATGCAGCACCTTCATGTCTCTCAATTTCGATGTTAGGTAACTGTTGACATCCAACAATTCCTTTGGATGGGTCAATCTTTAAATAAACAAAGTTGTCACCATATTTGGCAACACCTCTACACCACATTTGTAAATTTGTGTTAATGTCGAGTACGTTTTTAAATAAGTCCTCTAAGATGTTACTTACTCTTTTTGATTCAGAATATATTGTTAGAATTTCTCCCTTTTCCGAAAGAGTAGTTGATTCTTCAGAATAGATATCTAAAGATGCAGATATCTCAGGTGTGAACTCCATTGATTCGTAGTCATAGTATGCCGCTAATCTATTTGGTTCGTAATAAACCGATTGGTTATACAATGATTGGTCCATCTTGGCCCACTTGTCGGCAACGTATGTCGATTGTTTTGCTTGGAGTAACTCTCTTTCGTAGTCCTCTTTACTGTCTGTTTTTAACAGAGTATCCTTGTCGAAACGATATTGCGGGGGGTTAGGGACATCATTCTGAAATCCAAACACCTTTGTTAACCTTTGATAAACTGTTAAGTTTTTGTTTGCCATATTAATAAATATTATACTTTATAATATAAGGAAAATAAATGAGTAAATAAAGTTATCTCTGTTTATATGTGTTTTTACCAAATAACCAATTATGTTCCATATACTGTTCCTTACTTGCATCTTTCTTCCCTATTGGGTATGGTGATGGATCAGTACTCATCGACCCAATTGCGTCAAATGCGGTACCATAAGAATAAAAAGATTTTTTAGTCTCATATGTTCTTTCACTTAATACCCACGAATCTAACATCGCTTTGTTTGCATTATCATTACGTTTTAACTGTGTAAAACAAATATCCCCCACATACATTGCGATTGACATTGCCATAATAGCATCATCATGTGAACCTTTCATATGGTCAGGTCGACCATTAATATAAACAAATGTGTTTAATTCATTTAATAGACGAGACGACCTCACTTTAAAACCATGTCTCAGATTTTCTTCAAAACTTGCAACAATTTGTGTTCTCTTATTATTAAAACTAATACCAGGTATTTTTTCCTGTGCACGTTTGTTATATTCCCATTTGTTTTGTGAGTTAACCCCGTCAATATATTGATCTTTATAACCTAATTCTTGTAATTTACGTGATGTCGCAATACCCATACCACCTGTGATATCAGTTGCAACAAACGCATTATAAAGTGTCCCCCATTTATAAACGATTGATGCTAAATCATCTGGTGGAATCATTCCAACATATTCTAACACCTGTTCACCCTCATCAAAATCTATAATACATATTGAAGATGCATCTGCACTATCTCCACGAGAAACGTCTACACCCATAATATAACGATGTCCCATTACAGGTTCTTTCCAAACCCACAACGTCGCTTGCATGTATTTTTCAATTGGGTCAATAATCATCGTCTTTCTTATTTTTTCTTGTATGGTATTAGATATAACACCATCACCAGATCCTAAGAAGTCACATTCTAATTCTTGAGCAATTTTTCTTTTATCGTACTTAAATTTCTTTGCCATATTCTCAAACCAATGAGAATAGGGTTTATATCCTAATTCATGTAATTCTTCATATCGTTCCCAACCCTCATTAAGTGTAATATCTTCATCAACATATTGTTCTCTATTTAACATGTAATGTATGATATCGTCCACCTTTATCCATTTAAGGTCACCAGCATAACGAGGATCTTTAAACCACCTTAAATCGGTAATTTTAAAATCATTCATTTTTCTTAGTGCTTGGTCATACACCCCATAATATATTGGGTCATAACCGTTAGGTGTTGAAATAAGTATAACCTTACCACCCGTAGATAACGATGCCATACAAGCACCCCAAAAATCTTCACCAGCATCAATATACGCGGCTTCATCAAATACCAACACGGTAGGTGTGTATCCACGAAGTGCATCCGCCGAGGTTGCAACCGCTTTAACTTCACATCCGTTATTCATTCTAAAACGACTCTCTGAGTTTTTGTCAGGTGAAAACCCAACATTCATCCATTCGGGCCATTGATCTAAAAAACCACGAACCTTATTTGCCATCTCAATCGCGGTATCACGTTTGTTGGCAATAATCAGAATCCTTTCTGGATTAGTTGGTTTTGCGGTCTGTATTCTTTTTGATAACCATGCTGCGGTTACTGTAGATACACCCGCCTGTCTGTACTTACGAGTAATGTTTTCGTTATAATTATCGTAATCATATATAAGTTCAACTTGATCGGGGAATAACTCTAATGGTACATACTTCTTTTGAGTATTGTCAAATGTCTGTAAATATGTTTTAAGAGCATAAGGAGTGTCCTTCATGATCTTAGCCATTTCTTTAAGTTGTATGAGTTTATGTTTATCCATATCCAATAAATACAAAAAAAGTGGTCTATTGACCACTTTCTTATAATTTGTGTTATTTAATTATCGTCTTCAGGAGAAAATGTAATCCCTAATGACCCTAAGAATCCTCCAAGACCATCATCATCGTCATCGTCTCCATATTCTCTATTGTATTGGTCCTCTTCGTAATCTTCACTCTGTAAATCCTGAATAATCTGATCTACCATATTACTTATAATTTCTTTACCTAAGGTACTTCCTTTCAGTATTTCTCTTGAAACTTTAAAAAATTCATCATTGTCTAAAGATGAGAATCTTGAGAACAAATAATTTTGGATATGTTTTAATTCATCACTCATTATTTTTTGAGGATATGATTCTCTAAATTTCTCCCAAATAATAGGACCTAATCTTAAATCCCATATCTCCGATGGTAATGTGTCTGTTGAATTCATAACCATTTCAGCTGCACGAGGATCGTCTGGTAACCCTTTAGTTCCCATAACTTCCATAACACCTTTAATTAGTTCGTGAATCAATGCGGGAAAGAATACTGCAGTTGCTTTAATCGTTGGTGGATCAGTTTCAGTGTCAACTTCTTCTTTACCTGCAAAACTACCACCTTGCATTCCTTGTTCTAACACACCGTCAGGTAATATCCAATACATAAGGTCATTTACTGACATTAATGTTCCGTATTGTGTTAATATGTTAGGGTCTTTCTCTTCTAATTCTGTTGCAACTAATTCAAACATATAATGTCCTTTTTTAGAAGAACCCTGTATTAGTGCATTTATAAATCTTCTCTTAGCCGTTTCTTGATCAAACTGTTCAAACGCATCAATAAAGTCTTCTACATCGTCTTCTGCTTCATCAGACTCAACACCAAATTGTTGTTCTACTTCCTCTTCACTTGGTTCTTGACCTTGTTGTTGGAAACCATCTGCACTAATTTCACCCATACCAACTAACTTGGCATCAAATTGTAATGACCCTTCAGGTATTGACATTTCTCTTTTAACTAACTGAACCGCTAAAGTTTCTAAGTATTCTTTGTTATTTGATTCAAATTGTAAAACACTATTTAACATTTGTTGCATAGTACCTACAAGAGACATGAATGTACCTTGATCCGTAACATTAGTTTCTACACCCGTGTATCGTTTTACTTTTTCAACAACATCCTTAAATCTCTTTGATGCAATTAATTCTTCCCAATTGGATGGTAATCCATCAGGTGCGTCTTGTGGAAATGCTGGATTATCTTTAAAAGGTGTATCCTGTGTCGCGAGTTTATCTTCAAGACCTGGCTCTATTCTTTCAGGGTTATCACCATAATCCATCGGCATCTCTTTAATGTTTTTGATTGTTTCTAAAAGTGATTTCTTATTGATCATTCCGCCGCTTGTTTAAGTTCAATACCTAACGATGAAAAACTAAGTTGTTTTGGTAATACCGCTTTAGGTTTTGGTTTATGTTTTGGTTCAAAAGGATTTTCTCTTTTTGGTTTACCTGGTTTTGTGGTTGGTTTTTCTCTTACAGGTGTGTCAGTATCAGGTTCTGATGGTTGAGGTGATTGTTCATCTACATCAAACATTCTGTTAGCGTCACCTAAAGCATCTGCACTATCAGATAATGCACCTATCATTTCGTACATTTCTTTCTTTGTGGTTACTTCGGTGTGATAATTATCTTTTACGATTCCTTCTACCCATTCTTGAATGTTAGAACCTCTTCCACTTCTAAACATATCTAATATGATATCACCATATTCATCTTTAAAAAGAGTATATAAATCGTCATACTGTTTGTGGTCAACATAATCATCTAATAAATTAGATATAAAGTTATCCCCGAATTCAAACTCATCACTATAATCGTCAGGAGTCATTTCATCAACAATATCAGAATATTTACCAGATAGTGCAATTTTCTTAACCAACTCATCTAAATTAACAGTAGAAGATTCTTCACTCTCTTCTTCATACGTGACAAATTTATCACCACTTTTTTTGGCTTGTTCTATTGACGCATTATCGTCTTTAGGTATGTTGAGTGTTTCTTCGGATAAAACTCTCTCAGATAAGTCCTTTAGTTGTTTATCTGTTAGATTTGAAAGTAGTTTCCCACTTAAACCTTCATTCATAAGTTTTTTTACTAATTCTGGTCTTTTCATATCCCCATTTTAAATTTTAAATCTTCGTTTATAAGTTTATATCCTCGACCATCTAACTTTTCGGTTACCTTTTCATATTTCTCACCAAAAGAAAATGTAAGACGTTCAAATTCACCTTCATAATCAAATTTTTCCCATCCTAATGCAACAACCCCATCCACAGCATCTATAATACCAAAGTAATCGGATTTTTGTATAAGGTCGAGATTAATGTCGGTGTTCTTCAACACTCCAACAAAATCTACGTATTCTAAATCGGGTGAAAGTGATTCGGGATATGTTGATGCTGGTACGTGGTACCACTCTTCTATGTCAAATTCTTTTTGACTACTGAATATAAATTCGTATTGTTTCTGACCTTTATAGTCTGACCCAATCTCATTGACATAGATTAATCTCATTTCTTACTTAAAGTATTTACTCAAAGTGTCATCAACGTGTTTATTGATCTCACCTTTAAGTTCTTCTAAGTCAAGTTCAAACTCTTCACCTTCTTCAGAAACTGTTTCTGCCATTCCAAGATCATTAAATTGAGTGATATCAATATCACCACCCTCTTCTATCTCATCTTCATCAACAATTGAGTCTGTATCGATAAAACTTTCAAGTTTATCCATAACCTCATCAAGTTCTGTATCTGTAGGAATGTCATCATCTTCAATTTCATCACCTAATTCATCATCACCTGATTCATCGTCTATTGGTTCTCCTTCTTCATCAAAACCATCAACGAAATCTTCATCTTCTTTTGTTTCAAATTTCTCAACAATATCCTCTCTATCTTCTTCATCTAAAACATCTAAATCAACAGCTGAAAGAACCATATTAATAACATATTTAATGTCGTCACTCTCCATTTTTGATTTAACATCTCTTAACTCTTGACCTAATTTACCTGAGAATTTTTGTACATCAGCCATATAGTCAGATTTCTTACCCTCTTCTTCATCACCTTCTAAATCATCAGATGGTAAATCTTCAATTGGTTCTTCGCCATCAACAGGTTCCAATTCAGGACCCTCAACAGGTACATCGTCAATCGGTGCATCTAACGCTGGTTCAGCAGCAACTGGTTCTGCAGGGATATCTTCAACAGGTGTTGATGATTCTCCACCTTTAGATTTTAATACATACTTTTTGGCCTCACTAAGTGTTTCTTGACCACTTATGAGTTCTAATCTTTTTAATGCTGACGAATAAGACGAAAACTTATTTTTGTCTTTCATAAACATTCCACCGATATAATCGAGGGAAGATTCGTTAATACCTTTTTGTACATAGTACGAAGATCCTTCTCGAACAATACCATAAGTTCCGTTAGTAGATTCCATAATGAATTCTACATTCTTCTTTGTACTATTCTCGTTAATTGTGGATTTAGGAGTTCTACCATAGTTGGCAATTTCCATAATCCTTTTTAATTTTTCATCTACAGGTAACTTCTCACTACCTAATGGTCTAAGTTTTGACATATTAATATATTTGATTTTAACTTATTCTTTTACTATAAATACAACAATAACAGGAAAAATATTTAGTTTTCTATTGTTCTATGGATAATTTCTTATCAGTTAGTTTAGTTTGGATCCCCAACAACTCACCTATGTAACCATTTCTCCTTAAAAGTTTGAACGCCAAATTCTCGTACGAGTATTCACCACCCTTATCCAAACCACACTGTCTAAATGATTTTAATTTCTTTTTAACCTTAGAAATGTCATCTGAAACATCATCTCCCTTATCAAAAGACAATTTAATATTATCAATTAAATCTTCAAAAACCTCTGACTTTTTAATGATAAGATCTTTATCGATTGATTGGATAGTACGTTCAGGTGTAACCACCCATTCATTATTTAACACAGAATAGATACCTGAGGCTAAATGTTTTTCATTAACGTCTTGAACATATATTTCACAATCAAACCCTTTTATTAATATCTCATGTTGTTTATTCCATAAACTTCTTTTACTGTCAAAAAAGTTTTTTAATAAGTCGAGGTTGTATTCAGTTTCGTTATAATCAATAAGAATATGTAAATCAACATCTGAGAATTTAGACCAATTGTAGTTAGCTAACGAACCTGTTAAAATAATGTCATGAATAAAGAACTCTATATCAATAAAATTCATAAATTCTTCCGTGACAACCATTAACCTTTTTCTAATCTCATCAAGCATAAAAAATTCACCATCTTTTTCACCGAATATGTCGGTGGATAGTGCATTTCTTATTTCAAATGATTTAACTATTTCTTGATTGTTACCAATCTCTTCGATTAACTCATCAACTAATTGAATGTTTTTCATTATAATTTCTTAAACTCATAAGTCTTTGCAATATTTAAATTGAAAAACCTACCCTGTGATTCTGCGAGTCTCAGTTTAGTAAACGCATCCCACGGGACTTTATAATACTCATAACTACCACCACTTTTAAAAGTGACAGATAATGTTTCATCTTCCGTATTGTAAGATGCAGACTTTAGGTTAGATGAATCAATTTCAATTAGAATCTCTTTACCGTTGATTTTTTCTGATAATATTGCCATAATATTTGTGTTTTAAATTAATATAACAATTTATCACGATTTAATCAAGTCAGTCTGATGTATATTATAAATATCTAAGAAATGATAAACCCCCTTACGGGGGTTATCTTAATTAACTGAAATTGTTCTTTGGGACTTCTTCTTTTTGGTTTTTGGTATAACTACTCGTAAAATACCATCTTCAACCTTAGCGGTTATTTTCTTATCATCTACGTTCTCAGGTAAATCAAAAACTCTTCCGAAGGAATTAACATACTTTGACGTTTCCTCTGTTTTTTCATGTGAAATTTTTAATTGATTTTCTTCTACAACCACAGTTATATCTGATTTACTTAAACCAGGTACTATAAACTCAACTAAATGTTGTTTATCATCATAAGATTGATTCCAAATAACTTGACCGTGTGTTTCATTCTCCTCTGCGATGTCAAAGAGAGAATCTACCATCTTAAAGAATGGTTCATTTTTAAATACTAACATAAATTTATTTTTTTTATTTTATTATCAATATACCTATTACAATATGAGTACCAACCTCTTATACAAGACATTTTGTCGTTATATCACAAAAAATACATGACTTAATGTCTTTTTAAAATATATTTGACTTTTACTACGATTTTTGTTATCTTTAATTAAAACCTTATAATATATGTCTGTAGAATTTTTTGAAGAGGGAACACCTCAACAACAACGTAAAGGAAAGAAAGGAAGTACGACGCCAATCTTAGATAATTTCTCAAGAGATTTAATTAAACTTGCGGAACAAGGGTTAATTGATCCGATAATTGGTCGAGATAAGGAAGTAAAACGTATTGCTCAAATACTTTCAAGAAAAAAGAAGAACAATACAATTATTGTTGGTGATGCTGGTGTTGGTAAATCTGCGTTAGTTGAAAAACTTGCAATTATGATCAGTGATGGTTCATGTCCAACTAACCTTTTGGATAAACGTATAATGTCTCTCGATTTAACATCTTTAGTTGCGGGAACAAAATACCGTGGTCAATTTGAAGAAAGAATTAAGGCAATTTTAAATGAATTACAAGATGCACCAAATGTAATTGTATTCATAGATGAAATACATACTATGGTCGGTGCAGGAAATGCATCAGGATCAATGGACGCAGCCAATATACTTAAACCTGCATTGGCAAGGGGTGAAATTCAATGTATTGGTGCAACTACGTTTGATGAATATAAAAAGAATATTGAAAAAGATAGTGCGTTGGTTAGACGATTTCAAAAAATAATCTTAACTGAACCTACCACCGAAGAAACAATCGACATACTAAAAAACCTAAAAGACTCATATGAAGATTATCATATGGTTGAATACAAAGATAATGTTGTGGAAACCATTGTTAATTTATCTAAAAGATATGTTACCGATAAACAGTTTCCCGACAAAGCGATTGATATACTTGATGAATTAGGTTCTGAGAAAAAGATTAATGTTAAGATTCCTGCAATCATTGAAAAACTTAGAAACCAATCTGACCAAATAAAGTTAGATAAACAAGAGATGGTTCGAAATCAGGATTATGAAAAGGCGGCAGAACTAAGAGATAATGAAAAGAAGATTATCAAGAAATTAGAATCGGAAAAAAAGAAGTGGAGTGTTGAACAAAAACTGAATAAGAGACCCGTTATTGTTGATGATGTGTATAACATTATAACTGAAATGACTGGTGTCCCAATAACCAAACTTGACACAAAAGAAACTAAAAATCTTTTATCGTTAGAAAAAACAATATCCAAAAATGTTATAGGTCAAGATAATGCGGTTGAAATAATCTCCAAATCAATCAGACGAAACCGTGTTGGTGTGAGAGGTGCAAATAAACCAATTGGTTCATTTATGTTTTTGGGGTCAACAGGTGTTGGTAAAACTCATTTAGCTAAAACATTAGCAAAAACATTATTTGGTGATCCTGATAAAATTGTAAGGGTAGACATGAGTGAGTTTATGGAGAAACACAACGTTTCTAAACTTATTGGTTCACCTCCTGGTTATGTCGGTTTTGATGAAGGTGGTCAACTTACTGAAAAAATTAAAAATAACCCATTTTCAGTTGTTTTATTTGATGAAATTGAGAAAGGTCACAAAGATGTCTTCAATTTACTATTACAAATATTAGATGAAGGACATTTAACTGATTCATTTGGTAGAAAAATTAATTTTACCAATACACTAATCATTATGACTTCTAATATAGGTGCGAAGAAAGTTTCAGAATTTGGTGGTGGAATTGGATTCAGTGATGAGAGTAATAATGAAAAAATAAAAGATTCTATTATAAGAAAATCATTAAAGAATCAATTTACCCCCGAGTTTCTTAATAGGATAGATGATGTAATTGTTTTTGATAAGTTAGAAAACAAATCATTGAAGAAAATCGTTCAAATTGAACTGAACGGTTTAAGTAGTAGACTTTTAGAAAATGACTATGAGATTACCTTTCATAAAACAGTTATTGATGAAGTTATAAAACGTAACTCTGAAGAAGAATATGGTGCAAGACCTATAAAAAGAATTATCCAAAATCTATGTGAAGATTTTATCAGTGATAATATTTTAACAGGTGATATTATTAAGGAAACGAAAATTATATTAAAAATAAAGGAGGAAAATTTAGAAATTCTAAAAAATACCCCCCTTATTTAGTTAAAAACTTGACTTTTTCGGTTTTTATATATATTTATACATCTAAGGTTATCTTTGCCGATACACCTTTTCGTTTTTCACGTTAATATCGGTGGTGTTGAAACCACTGTAGACCAAAAACCCCAGCAAACCTTGTTGGGGTTTTTTTATATCCCCTTTTCTATCGCCTTCTTAACAGCGGATGAAAATGTTGTTTTATCAAAAGGTATATCATCATTTTGTAAATCTATAAATGTGGACTCTACCGTAGATTTAGCTCTTCCTTCCACCTCAATCAATTCCCCGTCCATGTAGATTAGTAAAGTAACAATTGTTTTTTTACTCACTTTTGTCCATGGACCAAGTTGGATCCCTGTTTGAGGAGACTCTATTGATTGTACAATAACATCAATCGGTTTACCATCCATACATAAATTGTATTTATCTGAGATAATGTCTTCCATCATCTGTTTTATACCGAACGTAATCCTTCTTTTACTGATTTCCTCCATTTCAATTTCAGTGGTTACTGATTTGATAGAATAACAATCAACCTGTGAAAATAATAGGGTTGGGAATAGTAAGAGTATTAGTAAATTTTTCATAATTAAAATCTGATTTTACCACCAGTCAGAACTTGATAATTTAATGCATTACCTCCCGATTGCCAAACTCCCGTAAAACTGATGTTATATTTAAATGTTTTTGTGATTTGAATATCCCAAGAACTAAATGGTACTACTAATAACCCAGGGTCCCACCACTGACCCTCATAGTACTGTGTAAATGGAGAATACACCCCCAATATTAGTGCCGATGTTGTGATCCTCGGAGTTACTCTAAAGTTTCTATGAACACCACTAACGGCAGATAGATTTTGTAATTCTCTTTTACCTAATTTACCTATTGTAAAGTTAGCACCCGCCATACCCGTAAATTTCTTTTTACCAAACTTAAACGATTCTAAAACAGTGGTTGTATTTAGATGATTTTGATTAAAATTGGTCATTGTGGTGTTTGCCCCCACTAAATTAAATGTTCTATTTGGGTTTATCCATGATTTGTAGAAAGTTAAACTAAAATCATTAGTTACGGTTGTGTATGTAAATAATGCACCTTGAACTCTACTCTTTTTTGTGTTCGCACTTGTAATAGATCCTACTACTTTTATTTGTCGACCATTCGAATTGTCTTGGTTATCAATAACCACGATATCTCCCGACGCTATTAGTGAACCTCTATTTTTATTGTCTGACTCTCCACCATCTATTGCATTCGAAACTGAATTTGCCAAAGACATACTTAACCCACCTTCTTTTGATTCCTCTTCAGTCGCAGTTTCACTACCTTCTGTCGATGTACCGTTTTCGTTAGTGTTACCTTGACTACCGTTAGTTTCGTTAGAACCTGATTCGTTAGACTGTTCAGAACTATTGTTAGATTCACCCCTATTCTCGTTTTTGTTATTGGATCCTATGGATTGTTCTTTAGAATTTTCGGTTTTAGTATTATTCTTCCCCTTCTTCTTTTTCTTCTTCTTTTTTGAAGCATTATTGATGGCCTCCGCCACGGGGACACCTGATGAAGATAGTGCCTGTGGTAACATGTCTCCACCCAAAACACTCATTATATTTGTAATTACTGTGATAGTATTTTGAACTATTACAGCATTCGTATTATTAGTAACTATTTGGGTTATTTCTTGACATGGGTTTGAAGAGTTAGATTGGGTAACTATGTTCATCCACGAATCAAAAGTACCATTAGTAAAATCGGGCTGTGTGAATGTCTGTACGTTACCAAAATAATTCAGAACAATCTCATCACTTGAACCCATTTGAATTGTTTGTTGATTCAAAGTACACGGGTCTGTAAACGTATAAGACCATTGACCATAACTGACCATTGGTAATACGAATAGTAATAATGTGATTAGTTTATTCTTTAAATATCCCACGTTTAATCATTCTTTTTACAATACGAGCCGTTCCAGATTCTAACGCCTTTTTAGTTGCAATACCAATTGTTGATTTATTGAACTTTACATCATTAACGGAACCAATTTTAGTTCTTTTTATTGTAACCGCTTCACCACTTCCACTTCCTGTAAAAATAGTACCGTTCTCAGCATTAACAAATCTTACCTGCATACCAATAATAGTTTTTAGTACGGTCTTCACCCCGTCAATTGAGACTTCCTCTTCTTCAGATACCGAATAATCATATATTTCGACATAAACAAAATACTCCGCTAAAACAACATTACCCACAACCTTAATATCGTTCGACGATATTCCTTTTGCGGACGCCTTATGTTGTTTAACCATTCTTTGTTTAATTTCTTCTTTATCTTCCGTAAATAAAAATCTATCAGTCCACTCCAAATAAGATAGTGTTATGTTACTAACACCTAATCCCACTCTATTCTCTCTCAACTCTGGATAGAATTCATATAGTTCTGGTGTGAATCCGATGTTTAATACTTGGATAGGTAATTGATAATCTAACATATAATCAGATACCTCATCGATATCAGCATCTTGTTCAAACTTACCCTTATAGTTTTCTGTCTCCGTTTTACCTAATTGAGCATTAGCAGTAAAACTTAGTAACATCGATATAATTAAAAATATTCTTACCATGATATTTCTTCTTCTTTCTTAGGCTTAACTGGTTGTACTTTTATAGTCTTAGTTATTACTAAAGTATCTTTAACTCCTTCTGGAATGCTAATTGTTTGTTCCATCATTGGTGGTTGTTGAACTTCTTCTTTAGGTTCAAATATAGATTGCATGTTAGCAATTAATAGACCAAAACCCGCTGTTATAACTAAACCAATACCTGTTACTATTTGGTTTTTAATTTCTGAAAAAAATCCTTTATTTTTACTCATTGTTTTATTGTTTTAAATGTTTTTACAAATTGTCCGTTAGTAATATGTAAGAGATAAACACCTTGTGGTAATGAAGACAAATCCATTTGAAATTGTACCCATCCCGAAAAAAAAGACTTCCTCTCTTTTAAAAATTCTAATCCCCCATAGTTTAGTACTCTAATAACATAATCTCCATTATCAGGTACTGTCAGGTCGAATGTAATGGGACCTTTAGTTGGGACTGGATAAACAATTCCATAAATACCATCAGTAGGTCTTGTATCGAAAGGCATTGATCGTTTATTAACATACCCATCTGTATTTTCAACTTCAATATCCCAACCTAATTCAGTACCCGCAGTTTTCCTACCTATTGTAATTGGAATTTCTGTCCAATTTTGGTCAGTAACTCTAAATCTTACCGTAAATAATTCTGTTGTATTGATTATAGTAAAATTACCGAAGGAAGCATCATAACCTCCCCACCTAAGAGTTTCACCTTCCCAATCCATTGTATAGGTTAACCACTCCTGTGCTTTGGGTGTCACTGTAATTGACACAAACTCTAAATAGTTTGAGTCGTAATTCAATGCAAATTCAAGACTACCGACAATTTCACCCTCAGTTTCAATTTCTACAGGTAGATTAATGTAATCACTTACAGGTACTTCAATCTCAGGTACATTAAATACGACCTGAGATTGTGCACTTGTTGTGAATATTAATACTAATGTCAGTAATAATAATCTCATATTAATTTAAACCTGTTCCATTGGCATCTCCTAATATTAATAAGTAGAAGTTACCCGTAGTCGTATTATTAATTAATGGAGATAAAAACTCCGTTAGACCTGGAATAGAACTTGACTGATCTGTCGTTGCATTATTAATAGTGGTATACTGTGCTTCCGTAAAGAACAATACATCTGGATTAGAAGAATAACTTGAGTTACCTTGTGCTAATCTTGAGAATACCATATATGAATCCGATGCAGTAACTCCATTATTTTGATTTGTATTCGCAGTATAGAACTGAATTCCTGATGCTGATTGTACCCCCGCAGCAATTTGTGCAATCATATTAGCATCTGCGGTTGATAGTGCGGTACTCGCATCTAAACCACTTGCAATCTTGAGTCTAATTTGCCAATAATCCTGATCTAAATTTTCCGAGAACACCGACTCCCCATTCGAGTTGGTTGTTACTGTGGTAACATCTGTCCAAGACGAACCGTCTGACGATTTTTGTAATATTACATCAATAGAGTCTGCAGGATTTGTCCCACTATTTAGAATTGTAGCGGTATAATCAAATGCCGGTTCTATAAAATTACCACCATTATCTTGTGTACCCAACACCCCATCAGTCCCATCAGACTTTACATAATAAGCGGTAAGGTCGGTAGTAAAATCTACGTCCGCAACTGCCGAGTTTGTATAGTTAGAAAGAAAAGGGGCATTTACTGTAAACATGTTACCCGCAATCATATCGAAAGTGGTAGATGATCCCGTATAAACCCATACCACTTTTATAACTCCACTTGTTGAATCGACATCGTAAGACAAATATCCGGCAGGACCAGATGTATTGTTATATGTTAAAGTAGGTTCATCAAATACCGTGTTATCATAATTAAATGAAAACTGAATACCTTTTACATCATTACCCGACGTATTATCGTAATGAATGTCAAATGTTGTGTTTGAGGTTGATGAGGTGGATTCTAAAGCGTAAGTTGAATCAAAGATAATATAAGGTTTAGTTGCGTCAGGTGCGGTTGTCTGTGCGAAGACACTCATCGTACCAATTAGCAAGGTTAATGTTAGAAAAATGTTTTTAAGTTTCATCGTTTTTTTTTTACTTTTTTTAATTTTTATGTCCTATTCTTAATAAATAGAATGTTGTTTGGTTTCCATTTGATAAGTCAAATAGAGACCATGATCCGTAACCATTGTTTATTGTTTTATCATCTGTATCTACCTTAACAGCATTCCATACATAGGGTTGTTGCCAAAAGTTTGTACTCCAAATTTCTTGTCCCCCACCGGGGTAACTTGATATGTTACCGTGTCTCCTCTGGTGCATTAGATAAATATCAGAGACAGAAAACGAACCTGTATTATTCACATCCATTCTCCAATAATCTTTTGAACTGAATGTGTCTGATAATAATCTATCTTGAAACCAATTTATATCTGTGGTTATAAGTGTTCCTAATGATGGATTAATATCTATTGTAAAATCGTAATCGTTGTAATTTAATGTGGTATTAAAAGAATAATACCCATTTGAATCTGTTGTTGTTGTTGCTTGAGTCGTATATGAAAAACCAACTTGATTTTTATTCTGTGTCTTTAGATAAACTGTTTGTCCTGCAATACCTTGTTCTTCCCCCCCTTTAATATAACCACTCGCCGTGATAGGTACTGCGTTAGGATTAGTAGCAGACC
>ERZ1046740.829-NODE-829-length-24128-cov-6.095834_pt1 | contig 24128 bp, 21 predicted proteins | sample MGYA00383093_ERZ1046740 | MGnify/ENA primary metagenome ERZ1046740 (study PRJEB29581, sample SAMEA5548363) | metagenome | biome: marine; feature: coastal; material: water | depth 25 m | study: Short-term variability in the microbial, nano- and picoplankton... | reverse complement strand
CCCACATTAAGTTGTTTACAAAACGTGTTACTAACTGATCGTTAAATTTTGGATCCGGTAAAAGAACTCTTTTTTTCGCTCTTCTTTTTCTCATGTCTTTACATTAAAGTTTTTAAATTACTTTTTAGGTGCTTTGGTACCATATTTTGAACGACGTTGAGTTCTTCCGTCAACACCGGCTGTGTCTAATGCTCCACGTACAATGTGGTATCTAACACCTGGTAAATCTTTAACCCTTCCACCTCTAACTAATACTATCGAGTGCTCTTGTAAATTGTGCCCTTCACCTGGAATGTAAGCATTCACTTCATTTCCATTTGTTAACCTTACCCTTGCAACTTTACGCATTGCTGAGTTTGGTTTTTTAGGTGTAGTTGTGTATACACGAGTACATACACCTCTACGTTGAGGACAAGAATTTAAAGCAGCCGATTTACTCTTCTTAGTTATTTTGGTTCTTCCTTTTCGTACTAATTGCGAAATTGTTGGCATACTAAATTTTTGTTATAATTACTTTTATTTTATAAATGCTCTTTTTTAAGAGTGCGCAAATGTACAAATAAATTATTGTTATTCAAATACCTGCAAGTTTTATTTTACTGAATTATTTTTATAGTACATTTACTTCAAATTAAAATTTTGATTTTGAGAATTGCAATTCGCTCACTTTTATTTTTATTTCTATTTTTTACTCCATATATATATAGCACTGCTCAGAACACTGAAATAATAGCGAGTGCCCATGATTCAAAAAATGATTCCATACTTAAATCAATCCTTTTTCAGCAAAAACATAGTACTAAAAAAAGCGCTTTAAACGAACTGGAAAACATTTCAAAAAAGTTAGCCCTAAAAGGTTACATTAACAATGAATTTAATCTTCAAAAAAATGACAGTATTACAGTTGCCAAATTCACTTTCAATAACAAAATTGAGACTATTAGAATTTACTTTGATAGTGACAAATTAAAAATAGATTTTATAAAAACAATTTCAACTAAATACAACAATACCTATTTTGAAATTTCAACAAATAAAATAGAAACTGTTTTAAATAGAATTGTAAACATTTTTGAAGAAAAAGGATTTTCATTTACGGCAGTACAATTAAATAATTTAACCACAGAAGGTTCTAACATGTCAGCATCTTTAAAAATCAACTTAAATTCACCTCGTATAATTGATGACATTATAATAAAAGGCTATGATGAATTTCCTAAGAAAAAATTAAAAAAAATAATAGGCCATAAAAAAAACACACCTTTCAATAATATAAAACTTTTTGAAATAGGCAAACAACTTGAAAACATACCTTTTGCCAATCAAATAAAACAACCTGCTGTTTTATTTACAAATGATTCCACCACCATATTTATATATCTCAAAAAAAAATCAATCAGTAAATTTGATGGATTAATTGGTTTCTCGAATAAAGTAGATGGCAAACTAGAACTAAATGGTTACTTAAACCTGCAATTATCTAATATTTTTAATTCAGGCGAACAATTTAATTTAAACTGGATTAGCAATACCACAAATAAAGTTTTACAAATTTCACACAATGCACCTTATATATTTAATAGCAACCTAAATTTTAAAGGAAATTTTAAGCTATTACGAAAAGACACCATTTACACAACTACATTTTCAGAAATAGCAATAGGATACAACTTAAATATTAAAAATTCCATAAGCACAAATTTACAATTCGAAAATTCGAAAATTACAAACACCACTAATGAATCAACTTTAAAAGACTTTAACAAAACGTTGATAGGGATAAATTTTAATCACAGTTCTAATAAAATTACACACATTCCAAATTTTAACTCTTTTAACATTTCAATGAACGCCTTAGCAGGCAAAAGAAACGCTACGAATAACAGCACAACTCAAAACAGTGTAAAAATTAACATTAACTACCTTTTACAATTAAGTAAAAAACATTTTATTTTTTTTAATACTATAAACGAACTTTTAGAATCATCAAATTACTTACAAAATGAATTATTTAAAATTGGAGGCTTTAATACCTTAAGAGGCTTTGATGAAGACAGTATTTTAGCTTCCAAATATTCTGTTAACAATCTAGAATATCATTACAAAGTAAATTCAAGCTCCTATCTCTATTCAATAACTGACTTTGGATTAACCCAAAACACCAACTACAACAACACCTTTTTAGGAATTGGCATTGGCTATAGCTTCACAAATAACAATAGTATTTTCAATATTGGGTATGCTTTAGGGAAAGATAAAAATTCAACATTTAATATAAACAACTCAAAAGTTCATTTAAAACTTACCTATTACCTTTAAAATATTTTATTGACGCAACCTTTAAATAAAATTAACATCTTTTTAACAAGAGTCTGAAAAATTGCGGACTTAGTAAATCAAAAATCTAATGTTTTTTAACATATTTTAATAGTTATCTGTTAAAATGTTTGGATTATTAACATATTATTAAGATTTTTGGACAGATTAATTCAAATAATTATATAATGAAAACAAAGTTTAATGGTTTTCTAACGCTATTACTAGCGTTAGCTGTGCAAATAACTTTTGCACAAGAAAAAACTGTTACAGGGAAAGTTTCCGATTCAAGCGGACCACTACCAGGCGTAACAGTAATTGTTAAAGGTACTCAAACAGGTACTCAAACAGATTTTGATGGAAACTATTCACTTAAAGCATCTACTGGAGCTGTTCTTCAGTTTAGCTTTATAGGAATGAATTCAGTTGAAAAAACTGTTGGTTCTTCCAATGTTATTAATGTAATACTTTCTGAAAGTGCTGAATCACTTGAAGAAGTTGTTGTAACTGGTTTTGGTAGAAAAGTTGAAAAACGCTCTGCAACATTTGCTGTTCAACAAGTGGGTGGTGATGAAATGACCGCTGCACGTGAAAGTAACATTGTGAACTCCTTATCAGGTAAAATTGCAGGGGTACAAATAACAAACAGTTCTGGTGCTGTTGGTTCATCTTCAAGAGTTGTTCTTAGGGGTGCTGCTTCCATTACAGGTAACAACCAACCATTGTATGTGGTAAATGGAGTTCCTTTAGAAAGTGGTAACTATGGTAATTCAGGATCAGGTGGTGGAGCAGATTTACCAAATGGTGTATCTGACATTAACGCTGATGATATTGAATCTATTTCAGTTTTAAAAGGTCCTGCCGCTGCCGCACTTTACGGTGTAAGAGCTGCAAACGGGGTTATTCAAATTAAAACTAAAAAAGGAAGTAAAGGAAAAGGACTAGGTATTACTGTTAACAGCACAATGTCTATGGAAGATCCTTTATTGTTGCCAGATTTTCAAAATTCTTACGGTCAAGGTTCTAATCCATACTATTTCGAATGGATAGATGGTACATCGGGTGACGGTGGTGTAGATGAGAGTTGGGGTCCACCTTTAGATGTAGGACTAGAATTTGTGCAATGGAACTCACAATTAAATGGTGGTATACCACTTCCTTGGGTTTCTCAGCCTAATAATATTAAAGATTTTTTCGAAACTGGAATTACCTTGAATAACAGTATTTCTTTTACTGGAGGTTCGGATGATATTGGCTACAGATTATCTGTTGGTAATATGGATCAAACAGGTATGGTTCCAAATACAGACTTTAGACGTTTTTCAGTTAGTGGTTCTTCTACTTATACAATGTCTGATAAATTAACCTCGTCTATAGATGTTAATTATACAAACTCTAAAAGTGATAATCTTGTAACACAAGGTTATAACAACGAAAACCCGGTACAACAAATGATGTGGGGTGGTAGAAACGTTGATTGGAACGCTTTAAGAGATTGGAGAAACTTACCATTATCTCCTGATGGAACTGCTGCTGCAGGAACTCCTTTAAACTGGAATACTGTATTTCAAAATAACCCATATTGGGTATTAGATACTAATACAAGAGAATACGCTAAAGATAGAGTTGTTGGAAACATTGCTTTAAACTATGCAATTAACGATAATTTAAATATTAGCGGTAAAATAGGAACAAACTTTTGGAATACTAGACAAAACTTTAGACAAGCATTTGGAAGTAACAATGCCCCTAATGGATATTATTCTGAAACAAACCGTTCATACACGGAAACAAACGCAGAACTAATTGCTTCATATAGTACAAAAATAACTGAAGACTTAGATTTTGAAATAAGTGCTGGTGCAAACAGAATGTATAGAAAGTCTGAATTGGCTTACACTTCTGTACCACAACTTCAATTACCTGGTTTATATAACGTTAGTAATTTAGCTGCAGGTAGTAGCTGGGTAGTTAATAACGCTTTTTCTGAGCAAAAAATTAACAGTGTATTTGGTTTTGGTAAATTTTCATTTAAAAACTATTTATTCCTTGAATTTTCTGGAAGAAATGACTGGTCAAGTTTATTGCCTATTAGTAATAATTCATTCTTCTATCCTTCTGTAACAGCTTCTGCTGTAGTTACAGATATGGTTGATTTTGGAACTGATGTAATTTCTTTCTTAAAACTAAGAGGTGGATGGTCTGAAGTTGGTGGTATTGGAGCATTATCTCCATATTCTTTAGAACCAACATACGCTTTATCTACTCAAACTTGGGGAGGTAATACTGTTGCATTTTTACCAGGTACATTAAATAATCCAGATATTAAATCAGAGTCTACAACAGGTACTGAATTTGGTTTAGATTTAAGATTATTAAACAGTAAAGTACGTTTTAATGCAACTTATTATGATCAAACAAGTACTGACTTAGTTGTACCAGTTCAAGTAACTGCTGCATCAGGTTATACAAATGCAGTACAAAATGTTGGTGAAATGAACAATAAAGGTATTGAACTTCAATTAGGAGCTACTGTAATAGATAAAGGAGACTTTAAATTTGATGTAGACCTTAATTTTGCTAAAAATAAAAATGAAGTTGTTTCTTTAGGTGGTTTGGAATCATTGGTATTAGGAGGACAATGGTCTATGACATTAGAAGCTAGAGAAGGTCATGCGTATGGTGATATTGTTGGTTCTTACTTTGAAAGAAGTCCTAGTGGAGATATCGTATACGAAAATGGTTTACCAAAAATTGCTTCAGGAACAAAAGTACTTGGTAATATTACTGCAGACTGGACTGGTGGTGCAAACTTTACGTTTAGCTACAAAAACCTTAGCTTAAATGCTTTAGTTGATGCTAAAATTGGAGGAGATATTTATACTATGACAACAACTTGGGGTAGATATGCCGGTGTATTAGAAGAAACTATGCTAGGTAGAGAAACAGGTATTGTTGGTGATGGTGTAATGTTAGAAAATGGCTCATATGTTCCAAATAATGTTGTAAGAACAGCTGAAGACTTTAATAAAAGAGCTTATTCAAATAGTATTGTTGAAAGCTCGGTATTTGATGCTTCTTATGTAAAATTGAGACAAGTAATGTTATCTTATAAATTACCAAATAAATTTATTGAGAAAACTTTATTTTCAGATATCAATTTTTCAGTAGTGGGACGTAACTTACTAATTTTGCATAAAAATGCTCCGCATATTGATCCTGAATCTTCTTTTAGTGATTCTAATTCCGAGCAAGGTCAAGAATTTGGACAATTGCCTTCTGCAAGAAGTGTTGGTTTTAATTTACAATTAAAACTATAAACTAAACAATTCAAAAATATTAAAATATGAAACGATTTAAAATTATAACAATGCTCTTCATAGGCTTACTGGTTACAGTTGGTTGCGATAAAGATTTTGAAGAGACAAATCAAGATCCTAATAATCCTACGTCAGTTCCATCTGATTTATTACTTCCTGGGATTATAAGAGCTGCTCAAAACCAATCTTACAGTACATTTACTGGAGGTGATATGGGAGCATGCTGGGCACAACACTTTGCTAAAGTGCAATACAATGATGAGGCCAGATATATTCCTCGACAATCAGTAATTTCTAGTGTTTGGAATACATATTATGCTGTAGTAATCTCTGATGCCGATGCAATGTACAACATTGCTGAAGCTGAAGGTAACAGCACTATGATGGGAGTTGCATTAACGCTGCAAGCATATGGTTATTCTTTTTTAACCGATGTATACGGCGATATCCCTTTTAGTGAAGCCATAACAGGTGACGAAGGAAATATTGCTCCGGCATATGACAGTCAACAAGCTGTGTATACTGGTATTTTTGCAATGTTAGACCAAGCAATTTCTTTAATAGGTGCTGGTGGATCAATTGATGGCACTAATGATATCCTATATGGTGGCGATGCTGCTAATTGGAAAAAATTTGCGAGTTCATTGAAATTTAGAGCTTTAATGCGTGTATCTGGAAAAATGGATGTTTCTTCAGATTTACAAGCGTTGGTAAATGCTGGAAACTTATTTGGCAGTAATGATGATGAGGCTAAATTAGTATATTTAGATGCTGATCCAAGTGCAAATCCTTTATATGAGTCTATAGTTTTTGGAACTAGAGGTGAATGGAAAATTAATTCTGCAATAGTTGATATGTTAGCTTTTGATGGTGATCCTAGATTAGCCGTTTACGCTGGTTTAAATGATGCAGATGAATACCGAGGAAAACCTTCAGGATATTCTGATGTACCTAACGACGATTATAATTACACGAATGTATCTGCATTAGGTGATTTTTATTTAGAACCTACATTACCAGGATTTTTTGTATCGAATGCCGAATTAAAATTCTTAATGGCTGAAGCTGCAGTTAATGGATATATCACAGGTAACGCAAATGATTACTTTATTGAAGCATTAAATGCATCAATGGAATTTAATGAAGTGCCATCGGCTGACGCAACAGCGTATGTTGCAGGGCAATTTTTGCAATCAAATACAGCTACTGCTTTAGAGCAAATTGCAACACAAAACTGGATTGCTTTATTCTCGCAAGGAGTTGAAGCTTGGACTGAATGGAGAAGAACTGGATACCCAGCTTTATCTCCTGCTGCTCAAGCTGATTTAAGTCAGATTCCTTCAAGATATAATTACCCAACTTCGGAAAATTCAATTAACAAAGCGAATTATGATGCTGCTGTTGCAGCACAGGGAGCTGATAATTTAACAACACCAGTTTGGTGGATGAATTAAGACATTATTAATAATAAAAAACATATAATTATGAAAAACATATTTAAACTATTTGCAGTGTTTTCACTCTTATTCATTTACTCATGTAATGACAATGGTGATTTCTCTACAGATGATATGATGACTGGCACAGCCAGTGAAGGTGGTGCTCTTGTAGCCATAAAAGATGGTACAACAGGAAAACTATTAGGAGTTCCTTCCTCTACCGATTTCGCAACTGCAACGGTTTCTTTTGCAGAATCAGAGTTAGATTTAGGAGTACTTTTAATGTCAGGTGGTAATGATATTACCAATTATGAAATTATGAAGTCATTAAATGGAGGAGCAGAGGTTAGTGTTGCAAGTACTGCAACTTTACCAATCTCTTTGGTATATTCAACTGTTGACGATTATATTAACGGATTAGGAGTTAGCGCTGATGATTTAAGAATAGGGGATGTTATTACTTTTAGAACTAAAATGACAAAATCTGATGGGTCTGTAATATTTGCTGGACCAAATGATGGTTCATATAGCATTACTGTAAGTTGTTCTTCAAACTTAGCAGGAACATATGATTTAACAATGGTGGCAAGTAATGGCTGGATTATAAATTTTCCTAACGAAGAAATTACAGAAGTTAGTCCAGGTGTTTATAAAACAACTTCTATTTACAGATGGGCTGTTGGTTCTATTGCTCCTGACCAAGGATTTAATTTTAATGATGTTTGTGGAGAGTTAACAGTACCAGATCAAGGTTTAGCACAAGGATATTACAGCAACGCCGTTTTTAATACTGAGCCTGGTTATGTTGATGGAGCAACTGGCGATTTAAAAATATATTATACTGTTAGCTTTGGTAGTGGAGATGTAACTTGTGTAGGGACTTATACTAAAATTAACTAAAAACTAAAAAAAGATGAAAATAAATTTTATAAAAAAGTTCTTAATGCTTTTCGCTTTAAGTGCTATAATAATAAGTTGTGATCCAGATGAGCAAACAGGGTTTAGTGTAACTACACCATCATCGCCGTCTGTATCAATTGAGTTGGATTTTTCAAATCCTACACTTATTGAAGATGACTCTGAGTTTACGTATACTGTAAGTATCAGTGAAGCGCAAGTAGTTGATGTTAAACTTCATGTTTCTCAAATTGGTGGTACTGCTGATTCACACGATTATGAAATGACTAATTTAATTTCTATACCTGCAGGTTACACATCTGCAAGTGGTAGTATTACAATTTTATCAGATGAATTAATTGAAGATACAGAAACATTACAAATTCAAATTGGTAGTGAAACTACAGCGAATGCTGCACTTGCACCAGCAACAACTGAATTTACAATTCTTAATTATACTGAAGGTGATTTAGTTATTGACATGAGTTGGGCAATTCCTTTCACTTCGGAATCTAATAATGATAATGAAGGGGATGAAATTAGTGCAACAGCTTTTGCTGATTTAAGATTGTTAATTTCAACTACACCCGATAATGCAGGTGTTATTGGAGGAGCTGATGGTGGTAGTTTTGAAACTGCTGTTTTAGAAGGAAGTACACCTGACGGAACTTATTATATTGTAGCTGATTTTTATGCTGCCAATGAAGAGATTTTTAGAGATATAGATCTTTCAATGGAATTAAACCAAGCTGGTGTAATAAATGGCGATAGTTATAGTTATCCTGCTGCACTTAATAATGCCGTACAATGTTCTGATGCATATTTTGTACTTGCTGAAGTTGTTAAAACTGGTGATTCTTATGCTATTACTTCTATTGGTGAAAACCAACCTCCAATGGATGCTGAAGGAGATTGGACAATGGTTTTATATGACGCCTGGGGAGATGGATGGGACGCTGCTTATTTAACAGTTACTATTGATGGTGTAGCTACCAATTATACTTGCCCGGCCATTGGAGGTCCTGGTGATTTCGTTCCAACAGAATTCATTATATCTGTTCCTGCCGGTGCTGCATTTAGCATTAGTTATACAGCTGGTAGTGATTACGAAAATGAACATGCTTTCGATTTGTATGATCCTAATGGCAATAATCCTGGTTGGTGGGGTGCTCCTTTTGGTTTAACTAATATACCTGAAGGTTTGTTATTTTCAAATACAAATCCTTGTCCATAATTTATAATATTTTTTAATATTAAATTAAAAAACCATCAGTTAAAACTGATGGTTTTTTTTGATACAAAAATTTATTATCGAGACTAAATTTTCACTATAAGAGTTATAACAAACTCTAACTCATTTTATACAAATGTTTATTGCTCCAAGTAAACCTGAATATAAATAATGTGTTTTATAAATTTTCACTTACAATTTTAATAAAACCGAAATAGAAAATTATATATTTATTTTAAAGAGTAGTAATAGTTAACTAATTTCAATACATCGCTTTCTTTATGAAATTTTATTTTATTCACTTTTACATATGATTTAATTTTTTCGTAATTTTTAGTTAAAACTCCCAATATATCTTTCTTTTTTAATCTTATCATTTCATATTTACCACTATCATTTTTTAAAAAATACGTGGTTTTATGTTTATACTCTGAAGGAATATTATTTAAAGTTTGAAATCCTTTACTCCTATTCGGATCATAAATTATAACGCTATGTTTTTTTATTAAAAAATTAAAATTTTCAAAATTAAATACTATTTCAAAAAAACCTTTTTTTGTTAAAGTATCTACAAAACTATCAGAATTTAATCTTACGAAATCATGCTTTACAGTACCATTTTCAATAATTGAAAATCCGGTAAGCGAAGTATCATTAATTTCAACTACCTCATTTTTTATTGGAAAACTAATAAGTACCCGATCATTTAAAACATCATATTTTAAATTTTCCTGTTTTGAAAAAACAGTATCATTAATTACAATCATACCATAATTCCACTCATCATAAACATAATCTTTACCTTTTATATAATCATTTTTTCCAATAATTATTTTTTTTGTAGAATATAACCCGTCTGGCTTATACTGAGAAATACCATAAAATGATACTAATAATAAACCTGCACAAATAATTTTTTTCATATTACTTTACTTTTTAACAATATATACATTAATTAATACTTAATAACAGATACTTATGCATAAACACTATTTTTGATAATAGGCGTATTTACACTTTAGCTTTGAACACAATTTCCCAAAATATTAGGCAATCTTAAGAATTTAGTAAAAGTTCAAAATAAAATATTTTCACACTGAAAACAAAGTTAAATGTAACTTTAACACATCAATTAACATTATTTATGCAATTCTATCTTTTTTAAACCAAATAGAAACAATAGCGGTGCTTAACTTATTTTAATCAGATATTTATAATAAAAAATTATAGATTAGTAAAATTACATACATTTGCAGCATGGAAAACAAACAATCAAAAATATTTGGCATTAGAGCAGTAATTGAAGCCATTAATTCAGGTGAAACTGTAAGTAAAATTTTTTTACAAAAAGGATTAGGCGGTGCTTTATTTAGCGAATTAAATGGTTTAATAGCTAAACATAATATTTCCAAAAGTTTTGTTCCTGTTGAAAAGTTAAACAGACTGTCAAAAAACAACAATCATCAAGGTGTAGTTGCTGATATTTCTCCCATAGAATTTCAAGATTTAGATACTATTATTTCTGAATGTTTAGAAAAGGAAACTACTCCCCTATTTTTAATACTAGATGCTATTTCCGATGTTCGAAATTTTGGTGCTATAATGAGAACTGCTGAATGTACTGGCGTAAATGGTATTGTAATTCCAAAGCAAGGCAGTGCTCCTGTAAATGCCGATGCTATTAAAACTTCGGCTGGTGCAGCCTTTAAAATTCCAATTTGTAAGGTTGACCATATAAAAGATGCAGTTTTCCAATTTCAGGCTGCTGATATTCAATTGGTAGCCGCTACAGAAAAAACGGATAATTTAATTTATGATATAAATTTCAAACTACCTACCGCAATTATTATGGGTTCTGAAGATAGAGGAATCAACCCTTCTGTTTTAAAAATGGTAAATGAAAAAGCTAAATTACCTTTACTTGGTGACATTGAATCGTTAAATGTTTCTGTTGCCTGTGGAGCATTTTTGTACGAAGCTACTAGACAACGATTGGATTAAATCGTATATAAATACAAAAAGTTGATGAACTTTTGAAATTAGTTGAGCAACTTTTGAAATTAGTTGTACAACTTTTAAAATTAGTTGTACAACTTTTAAAAAAATCCTATATCTTTTAAAAGTAAAGTTTATAATTATAAGCCATTGTACAATGTGTTTTTAGAACATTTTAGTATTTTTGATTTATGAGTTTTAAAAAAATAACTGAAAGCGCTTCAAACTACAACCATTTAGAAAAAATGGAGGTAAATGAACTTTTACGTAATATTAATATCGAAGACAAATCGGTTCCTTTAGCCATTGAAAAAAAAAATCACTCTATTGAAAAATTAGTAGTTCAAATTGTTGAACGAATGAAAAAAGGTGGTCGTCTTTTTTATATAGGAGCAGGAACCAGCGGAAGACTGGGTATTGTTGATGCATCAGAATGTCCACCTACTTTTGGGGTTCCTCATAACTTAGTAATAGGAATTATAGCTGGTGGTGATTCAGCTATTAGAAAAGCTGTTGAATTTGCTGAAGATTCTACTACACAATGTTGGAACGATTTGAAAAAGTACGATGTTAATGAAAATGATACTGTAATAGGAATAGCAGCTTCAGGAACAACGCCTTATGTTATAAGTGGTCTTCAAAAATGCAATGAAAACAATATTTTAACTGGTTGTATTACCTGTAATGAAGGAAGTCCGTTGGCAAAGGTATCAAAACACCCTATTGAAATAGTTGTTGGTCCTGAATTTGTTACGGGAAGTTCAAGAATGAAAGCTGGTACTGCTCAAAAATTAGTATTGAATATGATTTCTACCAGTGTTATGATTCAACTGGGTAAAATTAAAGATAATAAAATGGTTGATATGCAACTTTCAAACAATAAACTTGTTGATAGAGGTACAAAAATGCTAATGGAAGAGTTAAATATCACCAAAGAAATTGCTGAAAAGCTTCTTATAAAATACAAAAATGTACGCAACGCAATAAATAACTACACTCATGGCAACTAATAGAAATAAACTAGTGCACGGATTAAAATATGAATTGATTGCCCTACCACTTTTAATTGTTGCTCCGATTTTAATTACCATAGGCTTTAAAGCTGTAGAACAATCACATAATTATTTCTTGCTAATTAGCGGAATTATAATTGCTGTAATTGCTGTTGTACTTGGTTTTATAGGTATTAAAATAATACTAAACGCTTTTTTTGATAAATAACAATGAATTTATTAAGCTTCTCTAAACTTAAAAATTGGGAGTACTGGCCACCTTTTATGTTTTATATACCAAATGTACCATACGCAGCTTATTTAGCCTTAAAAGCACGGAATTTAGTGTTTTTCTCAGTAACAAACCCTGCATTAAAACATTCGGGAAACGGAAGTGAATCAAAATTTGATACATTAAAATTAATTTCAAAATCACATAAACCAGTTAGTATTTTTATTCGTAAAAATGAAACTATAGAAAATGTAATTGAGAAAATTAATCAACAACAACTAAAGTATCCGTTAATTATTAAGCCCGATATAGGTTTTAGAGGCCTGCTAGTAAAACAACTTAAAACCGAAAAAGATTTAAAAATTTATCTTTCAAAAAACAATTGCATTGATTTGATTTTACAGGAGTTTATTGATTTAAAAAATGAATGTGGAATTTTTTACCATAGAATTCCTTCGGAAAAAAAGGGGCAAATTACATCTATTACTTTAAAAAAAAATTTAACAATAACTGGCGATGGAAAATCTACCATAAATGAACTTATTAAAGATGATGAGCGCGCAAAATATTATATAGCAATCATTAAAAAATTACATTATAAAAATCTAAATATAATTCTAAAAAAAGGGGAAGAAAAGGTATTAAATGTAATTGGAAATCATTCTAAAGGCACAAAATTTATTGATGGAAATCATTTAATTTCAGAAGATCTAACGGATACAATGGAAGCTTTTTTTAAAAAAATACCTCATTTTTTTTACGGGAGAATAGATTTGAAATACAATTCCTTTGAACAACTTATTCAAAAAAATGAATTCAAAGTGCTCGAAATTAATGGTATCATATCTGAACCCACTCATATTTACGATTCAGAAAAAGGTTCTTACTTTAAAGCTTTAAAACAAATTAGAAAACACTGGAAAATTATTTATCAAATTGCGATTCAGAATAAAAAAAATGGACATCACTTTGATTCTGTTTCAAATTTTTTAAAAAGTATTCTTCAACTGAAGAAATACATAAATTTTATAAAAAAAACATACTAAATTATCGGTTTATATAAATATAACCCTCCCAATTTTTACGCTCGTCATGAAACTTTAAAATGTAGAAATAAGTACCTACTGGTAATAATTTGTTTTTGTAAATAGTTAAGTTATTTGTTGATATTCCACCCCAAGAATTATCGTATCCTTTTTTACTATAAACCAATGCTCCCCAGCGATTGTATACGTACAATGTATTATTTGGTCTAGATTCAATACCGTCAACCACAAAAGTATCGTTAATTCCGTCTCCATTAGGCGAAAATCCAAAATTATAATTTTGAGAGTTTTCTGTAAATGAATCACTTCCTATAGTAATTACCTCGTAATTGTTTGGTATAAAAAGTTCTGATTCTATTTGCCCTTCTTCAAGGTTTCCACTTATATTTTTCTGACCTAAGTCTACCCATTTTTCTAAATCTACACTCCAACCAACAACTCTTAGACTACTAATATTTGTTGAAAGTAAATTAATATTACTATCGTAATTCCAGGTACGCATAATAGTAGTTTGATTTGTTCCGTCCAAATCCCAATACTCTTCTTCATTCACCTTATCAATGGTCAATTGTTTTTTTGAAGTATCAAAAGTAGTATCAAAAACTGTTGGAAAGTTTGGATTCTCACTAAAATAAGCACCTTTAAAGATATCTCCTTTTAACTGATTAGGCAAAATCATTGGTCTATAAACATTATTGTCGCCTATTGGAAACACAAAATCCCCTTCATTTAGCACACTTACATACCCTTTAACGTGGGTAAAATCTCCTTCACCGGCATAAACATCGTAATTAATAAAATCTAAACTTATATTAGGATTTTCTCTTGGAGTTACAATAAGACCAGTAATTAACAATTTACTTTTGGTAATACCCACACAAGTATATAAAAACAAATTTTCTGAAACATCAACTTCTAGATTTTTAAATATGGGCGAATTTTCACCAGAAATAGAAAGGAATCCATTTTTACTGTAAAAACCTGTAAGACCTTGATTTTTATTGAAAATTCCATCATTTACTAGATCAATATGAAAACCAATAGCACCATTTTCATGAATTTGAACATTCCCATTATTATGGAATGCCGATTGAGAATAAATATGTGAACAAAGAAAGAGTTTAAGAAGCATAAAAACCCTTATCCTAAGAAAACTTAGCAAACTATATTTTGATGCTATTTTCTCCATGCAATTTCGATTAATGTTTGTGGATAATCTATACTATTACCATTACAATAAGCTTGTAAATAATCACCTTCATTTACATTAATATTAACTGTATTACTATGATTTCCCTTTGAATTTGAAATAGTTAATGAGGTGATTATATTTGAGCTATCGTTTTTTCGTATTTCTAAAGTCCAAGTTTGATTCTTGTCAGTTTGCGCAGAAATTGCAGTAATTGTAGCATTTCTAATCATACGCCAACCGTTAACAATTGAGGGTGCTCCGTTAAATTGTCTTAAATATTCATTCGTCGTATTACTATTATTTCTACCCCATCCAACCATAGTTCTATCCACACTAAGCCATTTACCTCTCGTAGCATCATAAATATATAAAATTCCATTTGTATTGTCTACATGCATTTGACCTGCACTAGAACCCGTTGGCGTTGAAGTGTTAGGTTCAATTTTAAATGGCACATTATTGCTTTTTATATGTAATTGTGCCTCTGGAGCTTCAGTGTTTATGCCAACAAATCCGTTGGTATTTAAAATATTAAAAGTTTTATTATGCCAACTTCCATCGTTTCTTGTAATATAAAAATCATCTGTATCTCTTCTTCCAAAAGCAAATTTAGGAACCGCATTATTTTCAAATGTAAAAGTAGTGAAACCTCCATCTGTATCGTTAAAAATCATGTCTGGTTCTGTGCCTTGAGCTCTAATTATTCCAACTCCATCAGCTACGTTTTTCTTTATATGAAGAGGACTTGTTGGTGCAGTAATTCCTAAACCTACATATTGATTACTTTGAAGTATTCTGAATGATTCTGTATTATTAGTTTTAACAATAAAATCTTGAGCATCAGAAGTTCCAATAAAATTAGTTGCAGAATTTGTTCCTGAATTACCTGTTAAAGACCAATTTGGAGTATTTGATAAACTAACAGTTACAACTTCATTTAATTCATTTGTATACGTAAAAGTGCCGTTTCCATTATCTGTTAAAGTACTTACTTCGTTTGGGTTTGCTATTTTTCTAAGTGTACCATTTTCAGTTACAATATAAAACTCATCAGAATCTGAGGTAACATATAAGTCTCCCTGACCCGCGTCTGTTATACCTGAGACCTGACTTTTAGTAATTGAAATTTGAGCAACAGAAGTTACCGTAAAAATAAGATAAATAAAAAATAAAATATATCTAAGCATACTATTATTATTTAATCCTTTTAATAATTAATGAGGCTCCATTGTTAGTAATTGTTGCTGTAGCCGATGTTGCTGTTTGGCTAGAATTATAAACCTGACCTTTTACTTTAACAATCGCGGGTACAGTTGACAAATCAACTATTTTAGACACTGTAACCGTATTTCTATTTACTAAATTATTTCGTGTATAAGTATATGCTCTTGTTCCGTTTGCTTCACTTCCTCTTACTTCTAAATAAAATTCACATCCTGTTCTACTATTTACATTATTCTCTGCCGTAACACGATAAATTATTTCATATCTCCCAACAGTTTCTATAGTAATTTGATTGGCACTAGCACCAATGGTATAATCGTCAGTATCTACAATACCCGCAGTACCAAAATTAATATCAGAAAAAGCACCTTCATTTATTACTTGAGATGTAGCAGGGCTGGCACAATAAATTTCTGCAACAGTAGGTTTTATAATATTTTGTATTGTTCCTTTATTATTAATTACAGCTACCTCTTGTGCAAAGCCTTTTTGTACAAAGCCAACACAAAGTATAAATACTAAAACCCGAAAGATTTTTTTATGAAGCATCAGTAATTTCAATAAAATTAGTTGTAGAATTTGTTTCAAAATTACCTGTTAGAGACCAAAAACCATTTGTAAAAGAAAGCCATAAAAACCCATTGTCATCCATTAACATTGTATGGGTACCCTTATTATCAATTACCCAAACCAATTGATTGTGAGCTTTAAAAACTAAAGATATTGCAAAAGCTATTGTTAGACCATAGAAATTAAAAAAGGTAAATGTCATTTTAAACCAAATATTTTTGAGGTTTATTATACAAATACTTGAAGTTTATGTCTTCAAAAACATAAAATGTTGAAACACTAAATTATTCTATTTTCTTGTTATTGCAAATGTATACATGAAAGCAATCATAGTTTAATTAAACAGATTGCTTAGTGTTGTTTGCAATGATGGCTATCCATCATCAATTATTAAATAGTACTTTTAAAATCTAACTTTAATATTTCATTTAATCCACACTTATTAATTAATAGTCTTACACAAATAGAAACTAAGTGCGCAAGACTATTTAGCAAACAAAAATATTTTTAACAAGAAATATAGATTATATTAATTATTTAATATACTGTATTTCAACAACATCATCTTTATACATCGGTAAATCAGCAGCATCATAGGTTATAGTAACTTTATCTTCCGCAGCAGTAAAGTCTGTGCCAGATCTTAATTTTGCACCATTTCTATACACAAATAATTTAGCCATTGTTGTTGCAGTTGTTAACGAAGGTAAACCTGTTACAGTAATATCTACGTCCGCTGAGGCATTTGCACTCTGAGTATGCTCCACTCTTATACCACTAACTATATCTGTAGCTAACATTTTTTTAACCTGACCATTAGCTTCATCTCTAACCAATAGGGTCCAACCAGAAGAACCAATTGTAGTTCCATCTGATGCAGTACCTGTTTCTTTAATTAATCCATTAAGCACAAACTCATCCCCTGAATCTAAGGTAATTTTGAATTCATTATCTCCTGTTGTAATATTTGTATCAGTAGTTAAAGCACCTCCTAATTGCCAAGTAGTTACAACACCTCCATCGGGAGCATCATCAGTAAATGTTGTTATACCATTATTCGATTGTAAATACTTAATAGTACCTTTGTTATCTACAACTTTAACATGTCCACCAGACCCGTCTAAGGCAGCAGCAGATCCTTTACCTATACTTGTATCACTTCCTGGTGTTGTTTGAGCACTAATTATACCTATTGAAAGCATACATATAGCTGCTAAAGCTATTTTTAATCTGTTTTGTAATTTTCGATTTTTCATTTTTTTTATTTTAAAATTATTATTATTATTATTATTTGTTAGTATTTCTTAATTCAGCTGGACTATTCTAATTTCATCTCCTTGATAACATATGGCTGCAGGCTCAATTTCAATGGTATTGTCACTAACAGTTGTAAAAGCAATACGCACTCCATTTCTATAAACATCCATTTTATTAATGTTGGTAATTATAAAAGGTGTAGTAAATTGCAATTGACTTTCGCCAGCAATTAAAACTACTTGCTTTTGCTCTGATAAATCTGTTATTGCTTTTTTTCTTAAAATACCTGTATTTTGTTCCACAACTACAAGGCTATTTTGAACGGAGTTACTTTCTTGTAAACCTTTTAAAGCCAATGTATTTGTTGCATTAGTATTAATTTCAGTAACCTTAGTTAAATTTCCTCCTAATTCGAAAGAGTTATCAGCAGTTTTGGTTATTGCATTGGTAGCTGTATAAACTTTTTCACTATTATTTACCCAAGAAGTTCCATTGAATGTAAAAAGTTCTCCTGATGTTTCGTTTACATATATATCACCTGCTACAGGATTTAAATCTGTTTGTAAAGTTGGTAATCCTATACCACTTTTAGGGTTTGAGTTTATTAGAATCCATTGACTGCCATTCCAAACACTAATTAGCTCTCGAGGGTTAGAATTATTTACCCAAATATCACCTGTATTATTCTTTTCTGGAGCGATTGCAGAAGTAGTAACTGCCACATTATAACTATCACAAAGGCTTTTCCACTGGCTGCCCTGATACATAAATAAACATTTATCATCTGTATTATATACCAAAGCTCCTTGTAAAGGTTGAATTGCATTCATTTGATTAGTAGTCATTTTATTCAACACAAAAACTTTATCAGAACTCTCAAGTTCCAATAAAGAATTTATGCCAATTGCCGACGGATTATCACCTATTTTTACTTGAGAGTAAAGTGAAAATCCGTTCAACAAAATCAAGAATAAGAAAATTCTGCCCATAATCTTAAACTAAAAAATTTAATTTTTTTCAATTTTTTTATCAAAATTTATTCGCAAAACGTTTGTTTTAACCCTATTTTTGAGAGAGTTTAAAAGAAAACCCGCAATTTTATCTAAACAATACGCAAATAATTTGTTACAATATTATAGTTTAAGAATAGACCATTTCTAATAAATCGGTGAGCCGCTTTATTATGTCGTTTAAATACGTTTTTATTTCGTTAAACGGTAAAGTGATAATTATCAGTCCGTTGCGGGACACAAGAAAAGAAGAAATACTAATAAACTGAATTAAAATAATAAACGGATCGAATTATATAATAGATGATGTAAAAAAAAGAATAAATGGTTTTTTTAAATAATTTTTTTGAGAAATTAAAATTTATTTTGAAATTATCTTAGGCGTGCTTGGGTTGCATCCAAAATCATCATCGGGAAATTGAATTCTTAATTGAGCAATAATGTAACCAACACTAGCAAAATGATGAATGGCATGACTGTGAGCTTGAATTAAGGCACTGGCCAAGGTATAGTTGGTTGTAATTACACCAGTACCTAAATCATCAGTAACTTTTACAATTTTGTTGAAATCCTCACCCTCTATTAGCCGTAATTTTTGAATTATCTTATAACAATATTCAATTCCATTTTTAGTGTATTTTTCGGAATTTTCATCTCTTTTTCTATTCATTAAATTGATGTTTTCAGATTCCAACCCTTCAAAAATACAATCGAACACATCTAATATATGCCTTATATGACCACCAATACTAGAATTATAGGGTGCTATTGTAGTATTTCTATAATCATCATCTGAAATGCTTTCTAATAATTTAATTCCGCGAAATAAGTTATTTTCAATAGCTTGAAGCATACATCATACAATTTATGACGTAAATATAGTTTAATTTTAAACCAAAACTTTATACATTGCTAAAATTCCTAAAACAAGAAATAATACACTTAAAATGTAGTTTATATTTTTTGCAATAAATGAAATTCGCTTATTAATAAATGTGGCAAAAGCCATATAGATGCATAGTAAGAAAAATGTACCAATGGCAGCGCCTAAAATAAACAATACTAAATAAGGCTGCTCAATTATAATTTTCTCCTCGGAAGCTAAAAAAATACTGACAGTCAAATAATAAGGAATTGCCAAAAAATTAATGGATGACATTCCCATGCCTTTTAAAAAATAATTCCCTTTTCGGTTGTTTTTAGTTGCTTTGAATTTTTTTTTGGTTTGAAGAAAAAACACTATTGATAATATAAAGAAAACAACCATACCAACCCTTTTTAAATATTCAATAATTTGAGGGTTTTTAACAAAATAATCGGCAAAAAACAAGGCTATTCCAGACTGAATTAAAACCACTACAGAAGCACCAACTGCAAATTGAATACTTGCTAATTTTCCGGTTTCAATTCGTAATTTTAAAGTAGTCATATTTAACATTCCTGGTGCAATTAAACCTACAAAAGCAATAAGCAAACCAAAAGCAATGTGCGTAAAATATATCATACTTTAAAATTATTGATTTTTATTAAAAAAATAGTTGAATATGTAACTTTAATTACAATTTATTCTAAAAATTACAGATATTTTTGTACTTGAATTATTGAAATAATATAACATACTGCTGAAAGTTAAGATTCATCTTGATTTTTCATAACAAAGCCACTTCAATTTTATTTTAGTGGCTTTTTATTTATTAAAGATCTTCAAAAACAACCCATTTAAGTCAGTTGAAATATTCATTTTTTTAACTAAAAACAAATAAATTACGCCAATTAATAAACTTTTTAAACCAATAGTTATATAAGGATTTAATGTAAAATTCCAAAAACTAAAAGCAGTGAAAATTAGCGCAGTAACAGCTGCTAATTTTAATGTAGCTGGCTTAAAAGGTGAAATATTTAGCTTATTTTTTATATATAAAATTTTAATGATTCCGTAACTAACCACTACAATTAATGTAGCAATTGCAGCTCCAATTATTCCAATTGAATTAATTAACCAATGGTTCAAAAACACTACACTAATTGCCATTGTTAGTGATAAGTAAAAAATAATTTTGTAATACTTTGAATTTACTAAAATAGCATTTGCAGTTCCTAAGGCTAGCTCCATTAATTTTGCAATTGAAATAACAAATACAATCCATATTCCCTTGGTAAATTCAGGCTTATTAATAATTTCATATAAATCAACAATATTTAAGTTAATCAATAAAAATAGTAAGCCACCAATTACCAATAAATTAATGGATGTTTGTTTGTATAATTTTTCAACTTCATTAATATTATTATCATTCATATCCTTTGCTGTTATAGGACTTGTAATTTGCTGCATGGCTCTTGTTGGAATAGCTACCACACTTGCAATATAAACACCTACTGAATAATAGGCTACTTCGGCAATATGTTCAAATTTTGGAATCATAAACTTATCAATTTCCAGTAGTATTCCAGCTGCCGACCCGGCAATAATAATATATAAGGAAAATGATACTAATTCTTTAAAGTTTGACGGTAATTTAAATACTAATTTAGGCTTGTATATGTAAAACGCATATAACTTCATTATAAAAGCTCTTAATCCATAAACCACAACAACCGCATAAATAAACTGCTCATTTGTAAGCCAATTAAAATAAACAGCAATTAATAAAAAAGTTGTACATAAACGTGCAAATATTTCTTTTATAAAGTTTCCAAAAACAGATTTGAATTGCACTTTTGTCCAGGCATAAAATATTTCAAAATAGCCCATAAATACAGCCGTAATAAAAATTAAATAAGTATAATTTTTAATTAAAATATTTTCACTTGAGAGCCAGTTTGAGATACTTTCATAAATAAAAACACCAATAAATGCTGTTGGTATTATTACAATTAATGGAAATATAAGGGTTGTAATTAAAAAATTATCCTGTTCTAATTTTGTTTTATAGGAGGAATAATACTTAATTATGGTATGCTGCATTCCAAAAATAAGCAAAGGCAACAAAATATTTGCAGTTGAAAGTAAAAACGTGATTAAACCAAAATAATCTTCATGTAAAAAATGAGTATATAAAAAAAGTACATTAATCCCTCCTATTGCAAAACCTAAGAAAAGAATTAACGTATTTAAAAACGATTGTTTTAAAACAATACCCATTATACTATTTTTTTTATTTCAGCATACATTTTTTCACCAACATTGTTACCATATAAATTTTTATCAAAATTTACTATTGAATTTTGAAAATTGGAAAATGCCTGGATCATTTTTTCTGAGTTGGCATCCACTATTTTTGCAAAGTTATTACTTATCAATTCAATCCATTCTGTCTCTTCACGCGCAATAATGCAATGCTTTTTATTAAAATAAGCTTCTTTTTGTAAACCTCCGCTATCAGTTATTACTAAGTTACAATGTTTAAGCAACTCCAACATATCAAAATAACCAACTGGTTTAATAAAGTTTATATTGTAGTGTAATTGGTTATTTTCCAAAATAGATTTTGTTCGTGGGTGTAATGGTATTACTACTTCTTTTATTGCCGATATTTTTTCTAATCCTTCAAAAATTGATTTTAGTTTATTTAAATCATTTGTATTTTCTTGCCTATGAATTGTTGCAACTACAAATTCATTGGATGTTAGTTTCAAATCAGTAATAATGGATGATTTTTTTTCTGATGTTTTACTATAATATTCAACCGCATCTTTCATAATATCACCACTTTTCACAATGCTATTGTCAATAGTATCAAAACCTTCATTTTGTAGGTTTTCAATAGCAGTATTGGTTGGACATAGTAATAAATCAGAAATTCTATCGGTTAATATTCTATTAATTTCTTCTGGCATCTTCATATTAAATGATCGTAAGCCCGCTTCAATATGCACAACTTTTATATTCATTTTTTTTGCAGCCAAAGCTCCAGCAATGGTTGAATTGGTATCGCCAAAAACAATTACAGCATTAGGTTGTTCAATTTGTAATACTTCTTCTATTTTCATCAACATTTGCCCGGTCATAGCTCCGTGACTCAAACAATTTATATCTAAATTATATTTTGGCAATGGAATTTCCATTTCATTAAAAAATATAGCACTCATATTTGCATCATAATGTTGCCCCGTATGCACAATTATCTCTTCAATTTCATCATAAGATTTAATTATTCTGCTCAATACTGCTGCCTTCACAAATTGTGGGCGCGCACCTAATATGGTTACTATTTTCTTCATTCAGCTATCTTATAAATAATTTCTGATACTTTTTTAGTCAAGGCTTTTCTATGGTACTTTTCAATACCTTTTGAATTTACCTGTAACAAATTTGATTTAAATTGATTGTATAATTTTAAAATCGTTCTTTTTAAATGCTCTTTTTCATCAAAATTAATAACAACTCCTGCACAAGATTTATTAAGTATCTCAGCTAAATCTCCATTTTTTGGAGCAATTGCCAAAATGGGTCTTTTGGCTGATAAATATTCAAATATTTTCCCTGTAATAATACTTTTTGCACTAGGAACATTGTTCACAATCAACAATAAAACTTGCGATTTTTTCTGGAATTCCAGCACTTTATTATGTGAAACATATGCAACAATTTCAACATTATTCGAAAGTTTAAATTCATTTATTTTTTTAGTAACAGAAGCATCAATTTTCCCAATTAATTTTAATTGAAAATCGTTTTTGAAATCAATATTTGTTTTGCATATTTCAGCCAACACTTCCCAAAGCATTGATGGATTTCTATCGGCATTCATTAATCCAATATGGGTAATCGTAAATTTTGAATCTAATTCAACAGAATTCTCATTCGATTCCAAATCAAAACCATTTGTAATTGTAACAATATTTTTATTGAACCTTTGATAATTCTTATTCATTGTTTTTCCAACAACAATAACAGTATTAGCACTTCTTACCACTTCTTTTTCTAGCTTACAATGTTTTTTTATGGAGCCTTTAGTTAATGGTAATTGATGAAAATAGTCAATTTGAGTCCAAGGATCTCTAAAATCGACAATCCAAGGTATATTTAACTTCTTTTTTAATTGCAAGCCTATTAAATGAACACTGTGTGGTGGTCCAGTTGTAATAATAACATCTATTTTGTTTTTGTCTAAATAGTTTTGCAAATAATTTACTGATGGTTTTACCCAAAACATTCGAGCATCAGGAATAAAGAAATTAGCTCTAATGTATTGCATTATTTTACCAAAAAAGGTTGGATTTGGGTTTAAAAAACCAGCACTTTCTGTTTTTTGTTTTCCAAACAACGAAAATATTTTATTTGGCTCCCATATTGGTTGTCTTAGCACTTCTAGTCCTTCTGGGATATCATTTATTAAAGTTTCATCACAAATTGGGTAATTTGCATTTTGAACTGTATATACAACAGGCTCTACTCCAAAAT
>ERZ1046740.827-NODE-827-length-24156-cov-5.876935_pt1 | contig 24156 bp, 18 predicted proteins | sample MGYA00383093_ERZ1046740 | MGnify/ENA primary metagenome ERZ1046740 (study PRJEB29581, sample SAMEA5548363) | metagenome | biome: marine; feature: coastal; material: water | depth 25 m | study: Short-term variability in the microbial, nano- and picoplankton... | reverse complement strand
CGGGAACGCAATCAGGTAAAATACTACGACTGCGTGGAAAAGGTCTACCAAGCATTGATCATTATGGAAACGGAGATTTATTAGTTCATATAAATGTATGGACTCCACAGAATTTAAGTAAGGAACAAAAGCAGTTTTTTGAGAAAATGGTCAATGATGAAAATTTTACACCAAATCCATCAAAATACGATAAATCATTTTTCGAAAAAGTGAAAGATATGTTTTCATAATTTTTTGAAAACTATATATAAAAATTGACACATATTTAAATTGTGTTGTTAGTTTTAAGGCTAATAAAATTTTTTCTTTTTCATAGCAAATTACCTACTCATTTTATTTGAGTAGGTTTTTTTATACCAATAATTATGGTAATTTTGCAATATTAAGCAGGTCGTCTTATCGCTTCATTTTTGGAGAGGAAAGTCCGGACACCAAAGAGTAGCATAGCGGATAACATCCGTCCAACGCAAGTTGAGGACAAGTGCAACAGAAAGCAAGTACAGTTAGGCTGTAGTGAAACCAGGTAAACTCTATGCGGTGAAATGCCACGTATATTGAAATTTTAAAGTTACTCGCTTTATTTCAAGGGGTAGGCAGCTTTAACTACAGAGTAATTTGTAGTATAGATAAATGATAAGAATCCTCTTAGGAGGTTACAAAATCCGGCTTACAGACCTGCTTATTTTTTTTAAATTCGTAATAATAATAACGTTTTCGCCACACTTTTTTGCGGTTTTATAAAAAATTATACATTCAGATATTTATATCTTCAAAAATGTGTTCATTTTTATGAATTTCTACATACAAAGACTCCTTTTTTGTACCTTCGCCAAACCAATTAAAATAACTAATTAAAATTATAATAATATGGCTTTTGATATAGAAATGATTAAGGGTGTTTATAACAGAATGACTGAAAGAGTTGATTCAGCAAAACAAGTAGTTGGAAAACCTTTAACGTTAGCTGAAAAAATATTGTACAATCATTTATGGGATGGCAATGCAAAAACTGCTTTTGAACGAGGAAAAGATTATGTTGATTTTGCACCTGATCGTATTGCTTGTCAAGATGCAACTGCACAAATGGCCTTATTACAGTTTATGCAAGCTGGAAAAAATCAAGTTGCAGTTCCTACAACTGTGCATTGTGATCATTTAATTCAAGCCAAAATAGGTGCAGATAAAGATTTACAAAGTGCACTAAATACGAGTAGTGAAGTGTTTAATTTTTTAGCTTCAGTATCAAATAAATATGGTATTGGTTTTTGGAAACCAGGTGCAGGTATTATTCATCAAGTAGTTTTAGAAAATTATGCTTTTCCGGGAGGAATGATGATTGGAACAGATTCTCATACCGTTAATGCCGGTGGATTAGGTATGATTGCTATTGGAGTTGGTGGTGCAGACGCAGTAGATGTAATGGCAGGTATGCCTTGGGAATTGAAATTTCCTAAACTAATTGGTATAAAATTAACTGGAAAACTTTCTGGTTGGACTGCACCAAAAGATGTTATTTTAAAAGTAGCAGGTATTTTAACCGTTAAAGGAGGTACTGGTTGTATAGTTGAATATTTTGGAGAAGGAGCAAAAAACTTATCTGCAACTGGAAAAGGAACTATTTGTAATATGGGCGCTGAAATTGGTGCAACTACTTCAACTTTTGGTTATGATGAATCTATTGAGCGTTATTTAAGATCAACAGGTAGAGACGAAATTGCTGATGAAGCTAATAAAATAGCTAGTTATTTAACTGGAGATGATGAAGTATATGCAAATCCAGAACAATATTTTGATGAAGTAATTGAAATTAATTTAGATGAATTAAAACCTCATATTAATGGTCCTTTTTCTCCTGATTTAGCAACTGAAGTGGGTAAAATGACAGAGAAAGCAACTAAAAATGATTGGCCTTTAAAAGTAGACTGGGGATTAATAGGTTCTTGTACAAACTCATCTTATGAAGATTTATCAAGAGCAGCTTCAGTAGCAAAACAAGCAGTTGACAAAAATCTTGTTGCAAAAGCTGAATTTGGAATTAATCCTGGTTCTGAGCAAGTTCGTTATACAGCAGATCGAGATGGACTTTTAGATATTTTTGAAAAATTAGATGCTAAAATATTTACCAATGCCTGTGGACCTTGTATAGGGCAATGGGCGAGAGAAGGAGCTGAGAAGCAAGAGAAAAACTCCATTGTACACTCATTTAATAGAAACTTTTCTAAACGTGCTGATGGAAACCCAAATACGCATGCATTTGTAGCGTCACCTGAAATGGTTGCAGCTATTGCAATTTCCGGAAAATTAGATTTCAATCCATTAACTGATACATTAATAAATCAAGATGGAAAAGAAGTAATGCTAGAAGAACCTACAGGATTTGAATTACCTCCTAAAGGTTTTGCTGTTGAAGATGCGGGTTATGTAGCACCTATGACTGATGGCTCAGGTATTGAAGTAGTAGTAAAACCTGAATCGGAAAGATTGCAATTATTAATACCTTTTGTGCCAATTGGATCAGAAATAAAAGAGGCAAAATTATTAATTAAAGCTCACGGTAAATGTACTACTGATCATATATCAATGGCAGGGCCTTGGTTACGTTTCCGTGGTCATTTAGATAATATTTCTAACAATTGTTTAATTGGAGCAGTGAATGCTTTCAATATGGATACAAACAATGTGAAAAATCAGTTAACAGGTGAGTTTGCTCCTGTTCCTGATACAGCTCGAGCTTATAAAGCTGCAGGTATTAATTCTATAGTTGTTGGAGATCATAATTACGGTGAAGGATCTTCAAGAGAACACGCTGCTATGGAACCACGTCATTTAGGTGTTGCTGCTGTTATTGTAAAATCATTTGCACGTATACACGAAACAAATTTAAAAAAACAAGGAATGTTAGGTTTAACCTTCGCAAATGAAGCTGACTATGATTTAATTTTAGAAGATGATTCATTTATGTTTTCTGATTTAAAAGATTTTGCACCAGGAAAACAATTGACCTTAGATATTACACATGCAGATGGTTCTTTTGATTCAATTAAATTAAACCACACATATAACGAAAGTCAAATAACATGGTTTAAAGAAGGTTCAGCATTGAATTTAATTAAGAAACAAAATATTTAGTAAAAAGCTTTAAACACTTTTTATATTGATGATATAAAGCAGGATTTTTTTCCTGCTTTTTTTATGAATAATAGTAGTCATAAGCGGGTATGTTTATGTTACACAGTAGTATTCTTTTTTTACTAAATTTACCTGTAATTATTATTTATTATTTACGACAAAAAATTTATGCAAAATTTATTTTCTAAAAAAAACGTATCAAACATTATTTTTGTACTTGCAATTTCATTGCTTATATATACGCCCACTCGAACTTGGTTTTTACGTCAAATTGCATTTGCTCCTTCCATAAAAAAAATAGAAAATAGCAAAAAACTAGATTCTTATAATTGGCAGTTAAAAGGATTAAATACAGAAAGTATTGATTTTGCCGATTTAAAAGGAGAGGTAGTTATTGTAAATTTTTGGGCAACATGGTGTCCTGGATGTCGTGCTGAAAAACCAATGTTTCAAGAATTGTATAATGATTATAGAGATAAAGTAACTTTTTTGTTTATAACTAATGAAAATTGGGAAGTAGTACAGAAGTATTTTGACAAAAACGATTATAATTTACCAGTTTATAACTCAATAACCCGTCCGCCTGAATTATTCTTAGAAACAAATTCTATTCCGGCAAGTTATTTAATTGATAAAGAAGGAAATGTAAGAATTAAAAAAGTAGGTGCAGCAAATTGGGATAGTGTAAAGGTGCGCAATTTATTAGATAATTTAGTTCCATAAAGAAACCTGCAGGATAATACTTAGCTACAGGTTTCTTCAAGAAATTTTATAAAGTGTATTGATATTTTTGGTTAGTCAAAATCCATATCGTCTAAATCTGTTCCACTGCAAACGTTTTGAGTTTTCAAAATTTACAAATAATACTCTTTTTTTGTTTTCTAACGGCTGGTTTAAGTTTAAAGTTGTCATAATAGTATGATTTAAATGGTTAATGTTTGTATCTAAATGACGTATCATTGATTAATTTGTTACAGTATTATGTAAAACATAGTACTGTATTAACAATTATTTAACTAAAGTGTTGTTTTTTTAGTCGTTTGTTGTTAACAATAAGTTAAGTGGAAATTAATAATTTGATAAAACTTCATTAAGACTATCAATAATAATAGTACAGCCTTTGTAAATTTCATTGTCAGAAATTGTGAGTGGGGGAGTTATTCGAATGGCGCTGCCTTCAAAAAGTAACCAAAAAAGCAACAACCCTTTTTCTAAGCAGTTTAAAATAACTTTTGAAGCAATTTCATCAGATTCTACAATAGCAGCAAGCATTAATCCTTTTCCTCTAATTTCGGTAATTAAAGGATGTATTAATAATTTTCTAAATAAAACTTCTTTTTGAAGTGTTTCTTCCATCAGATTTGATGAAAATAATTCGGTTAAAGTTGCATTTGCAGCTGCGGCAATCACAGGGTGACCGCCAAATGTAGTAATATGTCCTAGTTTTGGATGCTGTTTTAATAAACTCATATGCACGTTTGAAGCTATAAAAGCACCTATTGGCATTCCGCCGCCAAGCCCTTTACCTGCTACAATTATATCTGGAACTACCTTGTAATTCTCAAAACCAAAGAATTTACCTGTTCTACCAATACCAGATTGAATTTCATCTAAAATTAGTAATGCACCAACTTTTTCACATTTATTTTTTACCTTTTTAAGGTAATTATTTGTTGGTTCAATAAATCCAGCTCCACCTTGAATTGTTTCTAAAATTACAGCAGCAGTTTTTGATGAAATTTTATCAATATCAACTGCATTATTAAATTCTATGAATCTAACACCTGGAATTAGGGGTCTAAAAGCACTATTTTGTTCTTCAGCACCACAAACACTCATTGAGCCTTGTGTATTGCCGTGATATCCATTTTTAGCTGCAATAATTTCGCGTCTTCCAGTAACTCTTTTTGCTAGTTTTAAAGCACCTTCAGTGGCTTCGGTCCCCGAATTTGTTATATAAACAGTTTCTAAAGGTTTTGGTAAATGAGCAACTAATTGCTTGCAAACATCTAATTGAGGTTGTTGAATAAACTCTCCATACACCATGACATGAGTGTAACTATCAACTTGATTTTTAATTGCTTCAGATATTTTTGGATGATTATGACCTAAAGTATTAGCCGATACCCCCGCTACAAAATCTAAATATGCTTTTTCTGAAGTGTCATACACATAGCTCCCTTTTGCATGTGATATTTCCAATGCTAAAGGATATGGAGATGTTTGCGCTTGATATTTTAAAAAGTCCTTTTTCAATTTTATTAAAGATCTTTTTTTGGTGCATTCTTTTTTGGAAAAGGAAGTTTTTTTACTTTTACCTTATCTTTTACCTTATCTTTTACCTTATCTTTTACCTTATCTTTTACCTTATCCTTAATTTCAGAAACTTCTGTTTTTAAATTATTAGGTTTAGAATCCTTAATTTTATCCTGAATAAAAATGGCTTCTTTATTTATAGGACGTTCATTTTCACGCCAAATAAAACCTTTAAATTTTTCCTCAGTTTCTGGAAATTCAGAAGGCGGATAAGTTTTGCCATCGGGTTTTGAAATAAAATCAATGGTACTTATTTCATTATTTTCAAAAGAAATAAAAATATTTTTACTGCTTTGCATTTTTGTAATACCCACTAAAGCTTGTTGTTCATTTCTAGCATAAAAAATGACTTCACTGTTTCCAATAACATCGAGTGATTTTAATTTGTTTTCAGCAAATTTTCCAAACATATTTTTTCCTTTTAATTGACTAAAACCAGCAGAATCTTTTTGAATAAGAAAACCGTTGTTTATAATTTTTAAAGAATCTAATTGTTCTGTTTTATTATTTGAAATTAAATGAATAGTATCTCCTGTTATTTGGTTTCCCTGAGCCCAAACTACAGGGTTTTTAAACATTTCTGTTAAACCAATTTTCTCATTACTAATTAATGAATCACATTTTCCTTGTAAATCTGATTTAAAAAACTTCACTTTATGAAATGCCTTCACAAACCGTTCTTCAGTTTTTCCGGTTACCATCAATTTTTCACCATGAATGTATATTGAATCGGTTTCCATTTTTGAAATAGCTACAGCTTTATCAGTAATATATACTGAATCTTTGGATTTAAACATTTCAGCATAACCTCCTCTAACAACAAAATTATTAAGCGTGTCAATAAGTTTAACATTTCCGGTTGCTGAAGCGAATTCTTTATTTTTATTATAATACAGACTGTCGCCTTTTATAATTCTATCATCATAGTTAATTTTTGATCTATCTAAAAAATGGGCTATGTGTGTTTTGGAATTATAATGCCCTTTTTCTGTATAAATAGTATTATTTTCACTAACTATGGTTGAAGGACCAAAAAGATCAGCAATTCCGGTACTTGTGTAATATTCTAAATGATTTGAATTTAGCTTACTTTCTTTATTAGTTACCACTACATTATTATGAGCTTCAAACTTATTGGTTTTTAAATAATAAGTACCCACAGTACTAGTAAGAACGTTTACAGTGTCTTTTATTTTACCGCCCGTTTTATAAAATAATTTTTGCTGTGCTCTGTCGAATTTTAAGGTGTCTGTTTCCAAAGTCATTAATTCATCTTTCAATAGTACCTCACCCCATGATGTTGCAATATTATTTAACCCGTCATAATCGGTATATTTGCTGTATTGATATATGGTATCTCCTTGATTTACAATAACATTACCCATTGCTTTTATAAACTGTTTCTCTTGGTAAATGTATGCTTTATCGCAGCGTAGCGTTGCTCCTTTATGTTCTACATAAACATTTCCTAATGAAATTGTAGCGTCCGGGTATTTTGGATCGGTAAATGTATTGTCGGCTTGTAATATTTTTATTCTTCTGGATTGGGAATAACTTAAAGTACAAAATAGTAGTAGTAGTAAAAGAAGTATTTTTTTCAATGTTTCAAAAAATTTGATACAAAAATAGCGAAAAAAATAAGTAGATAATGATAAATGTACTTTAAAATATAAGAAACGTCATTATGATTAATCTATATTGAAGTATTCTTTAAATTATAAAGAACAACCTCGCTTTAATCATAATGACGTTTATATGTCTAGAAAACTATTTTAAAATAGTTTGTTTTCTATCAGGACCTACTGAAACTATTTTTACTGGTACTTCTACAAAATCTTCAATGAATTTAATGTAATCATTTAATTCTTGAGGAAGTTCTTCTGCTTTAGTCATTGAAGTTAAATCTTCTTTCCAACCTTTAAGCTCTGTATAAATAGGAGTGACGTTGTGCTCTTCAACATTGTATGGTAAGTGACTTACTTCAGTACCTTTATAATTGTAGGAGGTACAAGCTTTTAATGTTTTAAAACCTGAAAGAACATCACCTTTCATCATCATTAATTGTGTAACTCCGTTTATTTGAACTGCGTATTTAAGTGCCACCAAATCTAACCAACCACATCTTCTTGGTCTTCCTGTAGTTGCCCCAAATTCGTGGCCAACTTTTGACATTGTTGCTCCATCTTCATCAAACAATTCAGTAGGGAATGGGCCAGAACCTACGCGAGTAGTATATGCTTTAAAAATTCCAAACACTTCGCCAATTTGGTTAGGAGCAACACCTAAACCAGTACAAGCTCCTGCAGCAGTTGTATTAGAAGATGTTACAAATGGGTATGTTCCAAAATCCACATCTAATAAAGATCCCTGAGCACCTTCAGCCAAAACGGTTTTGCCAGATTTCATGGCAACATTTAAGTATTCTTCACTATCAACAAAAGGAATTTGTTTTAAATAATTTAAGGCTGCAAAAAATTCTTCTTCAAGTTCTTTTAAATTATATTCGAGCTCAACTCCATAATAATCAATCATTTTTATGTGCTTGGTAACTAAAGCTTGGTAACGATCCTTAAAATCTTCTAATTCAGTATCGCCAATTCTAATTCCGTTTCTACCGGTTTTGTCCATATAAGTTGGGCCAATACCTTTTAAAGTAGAACCAATTTTAGCTTTACCCTTTGAAGCTTCACTTGCAGCATCTAATAATCTGTGAGTTGGAAGGATGATATGTGCTTTTCTTGAAATTACTAATTTAGATTTAAAATCTATATCATGTTTTGATAGATTGTCTAATTCTTTTTTGAAAATAACGGGGTCAATAACAACACCATTTCCAACAAAATTCATTGCATTCTCATGAAAAATTCCAGAAGGAATTGTATGTAATACGTGTTTTTGTCCATCAAAAATTAAAGTATGCCCAGCGTTTGGTCCACCTTGAAATCGTGCAATGATATCATACTTTGAGGTAAGAACATCTACAATTTTACCTTTTCCTTCGTCTCCCCATTGTAGACCTAATAATAAATTTACAGCCATTTGCTTAATAATAATATGTTTAGTTGTTAGTTGTTTTTTTCTTTGTTCCGTAGAAATAAAGTGAGTGATTGTTAATTTCAATATTGAAGGTGTCTTCAATAGTTTTTTTGATGGTTTGAATCCTAGGGTCACAAAATTCAATAACTTCACCTGTATCTGTTAAGATAACATGATCGTGTTGTTTGTCAAAATACGATTTCTCATAATGTGCCTGACTTTGGCCAAATTGATGTTTTCTAACCAAACCTGATTCTAATAATAATTCAATTGTATTGTATAAAGTAGCTCTACTAACGCGGTAGTTTTTATTTTTCATCTGGATATAAAGTGATTCAATATCGAAATGCTCTTTTAAATCATAAATTTCCTGTAAAATAGCAAAGCGTTCAGGTGTTTTTCTGTGTTTATTGCTTTCTAAAAAATTAACAAATACTTTTTTTACTACTTTTTGATTTTCGCTACTCATATACTCGCTATTTTGAGATATAAAAAATTATAAACAAAGTTAATTCTAATTTTTCAATCTTTTATGAAGTTTTTTTTTATTTATTAACTTAAATTGTGGATAATCTAATGCTTATAAATTCTTTCAACGGTTTCAATTCCATCAATTGCTTTAATGCTATCACTCAGTTTTTGAAGTTGGGACTTATTTTTAACACTCACCGTGATACTGCCATCAAATATTCCATCATTCCCTGAAATATTTAAGCTATGAATATTTACATTCATGTTATGTGATATTACCTTAGTAATTTCATTTGCCATACCTACGTGATCTGCACCATAAATTTTTAAAATAGCTTTAAAATCCTGTTTTGAAGAATCAATCCATTTTGCAGGCATTACTCTGTATGCATAATTTGCCTGTAAACTAATTGAATTTGGACAATCCTTTTTATGAACTTTAATACCATCATTAATAGTTATAAATCCAAAAACTTGATCTCCTGGAATTGGGTTACAACATTGTGACATTTTATAATCTAAACGTTCTTCTTCTTTACCAAAAACTAAAGAATCGTAGTTGGCTATAACTTCATCTTTATCAATTAATTCAGGCTTTTTAGCCGACCTTTTTATTTTATTTTTGAAGAAATTTACAAATGGATTGCTACGTTTGGCTACAAATTCTTTAAGCTGATTATTATCTATAGAACCACTTCCAAGTCTAAAAAACAAATCTAAACTAGTTTTTAGGTTAAAATAATTCACCAACTCATTAACCACTTTTTCATTTAAATTTATTTTAAGATGACGCAGTTTTCGAGATAAAATCTCCTTACCTTCATTAGCAATAACTTTTTGATCTTCTTTTAGCGAATTTTTAATTTTTGTTCTTGCTCTGGCGGTTACTACAAAATCTAACCACCCAATATTAGGTTTCTGATTTTTTGCAGTAATTATTTCAACCTGATCACCACTATTAAGAATATGACTAATAGGTTTAAGTTTTCCGTTAACTTTGGCTCCTCGGCAGTTCATGCCCACCTGGGTATGAATCGAAAATGCAAAATCTAAAGCTGTGGCATTTTTAGGTAAAGCTTTTAAATCACCCTGCGGTGTAAACACAAAAATTTCTTTAGAATATAAATTCAATTTGAAATCTTCAACAAAATCTACTGCATTTGTGTCAGAATTTTCAAGTGTTTCTCTTATCTTGTTAAGCCAGTTATCTAAACCGCTTTCTTTTTCTTTCTGATTTTTATATTTATAATGCGCAGCATAGCCTTTTTCAGCAATTTCATCCATTCTTGAAGAACGAATTTGAACTTCAACCCATTTTCCCAGAGGACCCATAACAGTAATATGAAGCGATTCGTAACCAGTAGATTTTGGTTGGCTTATCCAATCTCTCAATCTTCCAGGGTTAGGAGTAAAGTGGTCGGTTACCACAGAATATATTTTCCAGGCATCAAATTTTTCTTTTTTTAATGTCGAATCATAAATAATTCTAATAGCAAACTTATCGTACACTTCTTCATATGAAACGCCTTGAGATCGCATTTTTTTACGAATAGAATAGATAGATTTTCTTCTACCTTTTATAGTATATTTAAATCCCTCGTCATCTAAAGATTTTTTAATGATATTTGAAAACGATTCAATATACTTTTTATGTTCTTCAGTACTTTGGGTGATTTTGTTTTTGATGTCGTTATAAACATCAGGCTCAGTATATTTTAACCCTAAATTTTCTAATTCAGTTTTAATATTGTACAATCCTAAACGATGTGCTAAAGGAGCGTATATATATAAAGTTTCAGATGAAATTTTCACCTGTTTATCGTGTGGCATTGCATCCATAGTTTGCATGTTGTGCAAACGATCGGCAATTTTTATTAAAATTACACGTACATCATCGTGTAAAGTCAATAACATTTTTCTAAAGTTTTCTGCTTGAACTGAGGCGTTCGGATCTTTCTTTAAATGGGCAATTTTAGTTAATCCATTAACAATTCGGGCAACACTTTCACCAAAAAGTTGTTCAATATCTTCTAAGGTATATTCAGTATCTTCAACAACATCGTGCAACAATGCAGCTACAATTGAGGTAGTGTCTAGACCTATTTCATAAGCAACAATTTTTGCTACCGCAATTGGATGAAATATAAAAGGTTCACCTGTTTTTCTGCGTTGAGAACTATGCGCTTCCAATGCCAGGTCAAAAGCTTTTCTTATCTCTCTTTTGTCAGCAGCAGTAAATGACTGATAAGCGCCTTTTAAAAGATCTTTATAGCGTCTAGTTATTTCTTTATTTTCTTGTTCTTTAGTTAGTGAGTAAACCATCGCTTAAAAATAATATTTTATTTAGAGTGAATACCATTTCAACCGTTTTTATTTTCTTAAATTTTTTATTCTTTGCAATAAAGTTGGGTGTGAATAATGAAATTTTACATACAAATTAGCTGGAGTTAAATTACTTAAGCTGTTTTTTGATAATTTTTTTAATGAAGAAATTAATGGTTCAGCATCAAAACTATATTTGGCAAAATCATCGGCTTGGTATTCAAATTTTCTAGATAAGGCATTCATAAAGAAACTTGTGATTTCAGAAATTGGGCTGTAAAGTATTCCAAATGCAATTAAACCAATATGAAAACTAGCTTGTTCAACACCTAATGCTTGCGAGAGTTGTGAGTTTCCAACTAAAAGCGATAAAATAAACAGTGTGAACCCCATTAAAGCAATAGATAACAATAAGTTATATATAATATGTTTCTTTTTATAATGGCCTACTTCGTGAGCTAAAACAGCTACAATTTCATCAGTATTTAAATCATTTATAAGTGTATCATATAAAGTAATTCTTTTTTGAGATCCAAAGCCTGAAAAATAAGCATTTGCTTTTGTTGATCTTTTAGAACCGTCAATTATAAATACATTTTTCAATTTAAATCCAACTTTTTTGGCAAAATTTTCAATTGCTGTTTTTAATTCACCACTTTCTAGCGGTGTTTGTTTGTTAAAAATAGGGACAATTATTTTTGAATAAAACATATTTGTAAAAATTGAAAAAATGCTTATTAATAACCACGTATAAAGCCAAAAAGTTGAAGTTGTAATCATATAAAACCAACTTATTAAAGCTAAAATTCCTCCACCAATTATTATTAACATAACCCATCCCTTAATTTTATCTAAAAAAAATGTTGTTTTGGTGGTTTTATTAAAACCAAATTTTTCTTCGATTACAAAAGTTTTATAGTAGGCTAGTGGTATAGATATAAAATCACTGGCAAAAAATATTATTCCGAAAAATAATAGTGTAATTAAAATAGGGTTGTTTGAAAGTTCATTTGCTATTTTATCAACAAATGCAAATCCATCAAAAGCAAAAAAAAGTAATGTTAAAAGCAATGAAAAAGAGGAAGTTATTAATGAAAATTTATAATTGACTCCTTTGTATTTTTGAGATTTTAGATATTCCTCCTCATTATAAACATCATTCAATTCTTTCGGAACACTATCATTGTAATGTTTAGCGTTTAAAGCATTTAGAAAAGTGTCAAATAAAAATTTAACAATTATAATCGTTATCAATAAATAGAATAAAGTAGTTGGGTTCATTTTTAGTTATTAGTTGTTAGTTTTCGCTGTCTTACCGCTTCAAAAGTAATAATGGCAGCACTTACAGAAACGTTCATAGAATCAATTTTTCCGTTCATAGGAATAATAATATTTTGAGTAGAGTTTTCTAACCATTCATTTGATAAGCCCGTAGCCTCAGTACCTACAATAATAGCACTAGAGTGTTTATAATCTATGGTAGAATAATCTGCAGAAGCATTTAAAGCTGCACAATAAATAGCAATGTTTTCCTTTTTTAAAAATGCAATTATTTCGGTTGTACTTCCTGTACCAATTTGATTGGTGAAAACACTACCAACACTTGATCTAACAATGTTTGGGTTATACATATCTGTTTTAGGATTGGCAATTATGACAGCATCAATGCCAGCAGCATCGGCGGTTCTTAAAAGCGCACCAATATTTCCTGGTTTCTCAGGGGCTTCAGCAACCAATATTAACGGCGTTGTATCTAAATTTAAGTTGTTTAAATCTAAATTTTTAAAGTGTGAAACAGCTAAAATACCTTCAGTAGTTGTTCTGTAAGCCAGTTTTTTATAAACATCGTTTGAAATTTCTATAACGTCAACTTTTGAGGAAATTTCTGCTACCAATTCATTAACTTTTTCTGCAGAAATAATTGTTTCATCGAATAAAAGAGTACTAATTTTATAATTTCCTTTAATTGCTAAAGAAATTTCACGAAAGCCTTCAATCAAAAAATGTTGTTTTTTCTTTCTAATTCTTGATTTATCTTTGAGTTGAAAAATCTCTTTTACAAAGGAATTCTGAGTACTTTTTATTTGTTTAAACATAGATGCAAAAGTAGCAGTTATTGGCTATAATTTTGTTGTTTTATGGTAATTTATTAAAAGGGAAACCATTTTATGGTAACTTTTTATACCTTCTTTTTGTTTATTGGCTTTTAAAAAGTTATCGTAGAAAATTTTAAAGTATTTTTCAGACCAATTTCGGTACTTTTTCCAAAAATCTTGTGATTGTTGCATATCTTTTAAAATTCCGGTATTGATCGTTTTCTTTAATTGGTTAAATGTATCAATATCTTGCCTGTAAATATTCGATAAACAATAGCGTAAAGCCATTAAATTACCAGCATAATTAAAATACTTATTTTTTGAATTGACAGTTGCCAAATAACCAACAAAATTAGCCTCATTTTCAGGACCAATGCCAATTTGATGCGCAATTTCATGGCAAGCAGTTGATGGGTAATTGTTTTTTGGAATTAGCATATTTACTTGTGCTTCATTTGTAAACGGGTTTAGGTAGCCAGCAAACCCCATATAAGTTAATGGTATACTGAAAATTGATTTTTTTATGGAAGCGTGTTTAATTGAAAATTGAGGATATTTTTGTTCTAATTGGGTATAACTTTTAAAAGCGATTTGTTGAATTTTTTCTCTTTGATCAGGGTTTTTAACCATAAGAGTGTCGTTCCCAGTAATCTGAACTTGAACTGTATTAACTTTAGCAATTAAAATTTTAGTGAAATTTATTAATTCTTCTTCTGAATATGTTGAGTTTTTAAAACCTAAATGTTCATTTACAGGAATTCTAAAATAATTAATACCCCATCCAAAACTAAATAAAAAGTAGCTTACGGAAAGGATTCCGGTTGTTTTAAAAAAAGTATTTTTTAAATTCCAGCTTCTTTGCCTTATAGTTTTGACTACACTAAATATTATTAAAATAGCTAAAACCAAATAAAGTAAATCTCCGAATGAAAAAGGAATCCATCCTAAACTAAAGTGCAGTGCTGATGAAATTATTGGAAATATTCCATTTGAATAAAACGTTTCTACAAAATACGGATATTGAGAAATAAGTTGATAAAAAGCCCATTGAAATAGTAAAAGAATTGTTAATATTTTGTAAACTTTTTGTTTATTCATCTGTCAAAAATAGAAAATTAATTATCGAAATTAATTATTAATTAAGTTATTAACATTTTTTTCAGGTTGTCAACACTTCAATGTGTAAAAATAAATTACTAAAATTAAGCTTTACTAATGTTTAAAAATTTACTTTTGTGTAATTCTTAGTATAAAAAAAATTGGTTTTTTAACAGAAAAAATGTATATTTCTAAGATGCATCTTTAATAAAGTTAATATTCTGATATATAGTAATATATAAACAAATAACACGTGAATAATTTTCAATCCATTTCTTCAAAAAAAATAAAAAAAAGTGCCGTAATTAATCTTGAAAAAGGAAAAATTCCGCCACAGGCTGTAGACTTGGAAGAGGCTGTTTTAGGAGCCATGATGATTGATAAAAAAGGGGTTGATGATGTAATTGATATTTTGCATGATGAAGTTTTTTACAAAGAATCACATCAATTAATTTACAACGCAATTTATACTTTATTTCAAAGTTCAGAGCCAATTGATTTATTATCAGTGTCTAATCAATTGCGAAATAATGGAAATTTAGATTTAGCTGGTGGTGATTTTTATCTTGTTAATTTAACTCAAAAAGTTTCTTCATCAGCTCATATTGAATTTCATGCACGTATTATCCTCCAAAAATACATTCAAAGAAGATTAATTTCTATTTCTTCAGAAATAATTGAAGAGGCATACGACGAAACAAAAGATGTTTTTGATTTTTTAGACGATGCTGAAACTAAATTATTTGAAGTAACACAAGGAAATCTGAAAAAAGGATCAGTTGATGCGGAAGGATTGGTAACGCAGGCAATTAAAAAAATTGAAGAGATTTCAAAAAAGCAGGGTATGAGTGGTGTTGCCACAGGATTTACTCGTTTAGATGAATTAACTTCAGGATGGCAGCCTTCTGATTTAGTAATTCTTGCAGCTCGTCCGGGTATGGGTAAAACAGCATTTGTTATGTCAATGGCTAAAAATATGGCTATTGATTTTGGAACACCAGCAGCAATATTTTCATTAGAAATGTCATCGGTTCAGTTAATTACTCGTATGATTTCAAGTGAAACAGGTATTCCTTCAGGAAAACTTAGAAAAGGAAATTTAGAACCTCACGAGTGGGAACAATTAAATGTAAAAGTAAAAAATTTGGCAAAAGCGCCAATTTTTATTGATGATACTCCTTCACTTTCTATTTTCGATTTACGTGCAAAAGCACGTCGATTAGCATCTCAGCATAATATTAAAGTAATAGTAATTGATTACTTGCAATTAATGACAGCAGGCAGTGCTTCAAACGGAAACAGAGAACAAGAAATTTCTACCATTTCACGAAATTTAAAAGCATTGGCAAAAGAATTAAACATTCCTGTAATTGCATTGTCACAATTATCACGTGCAGTGGAGACTCGTGGAGGAAGTAAACGTCCATTATTATCAGATTTACGTGAATCTGGTGCTATCGAGCAAGATGCTGATATTGTATCATTTATTTATCGTCCTGAATATTATGGGAATACGGAATGGGATGATGAGGAAAGAACTCCTTGTGAAGGTCAAGCCGAATTTATTGTAGCTAAACATAGAAATGGTGGACTGGATAACATTAGATTAAAGTTTACGGGTCATTTAGCATTATTTAGTGATTTAGACGATGGTTTTGGCAATGAATTTCAATCCAAAATGAATTCTATTCCTGATAGTTTTACAACTCCATCTCAAGCATTTGACCCACCTAGTCCCGATAATGAAACAGATGTGCCATTCTAAATATTTAAAGAATTATAATTTAAATAAATTGTCTCTATTCAGATTAATTTGGACAGTTATTTTCTTTTTAAATATTCAAACTGCTTTGGCATCATTCATTTTAATTCCAATGGATGAAGTTACTCAAACCAATCACTTAAAAGCTTATGGGATAACTTATTGGTCTTTAAATCAAGGAAATAAAGCCAAATGGTTATTAAATTATGAAGGAGGCTCTTTTTTGTTAGAGGATAATGAAGCTACCCGAAACGAATGTATAATAAGAGGTGTAACCTTTTCAGTAATTTCTGATACTGAGGCAGCAGCAATTTTATATGAAATAGGGAGTCCTTCAAAAAATATGGAAGCCATTATTTTAGAAAAAGCACCTAAAATTGCTGTGTACTCTCCTAAAGATAAAATGCCATGGGATGATGCGGTAACTATGGTGTTAACATATGCTGAAATTCCTTTTGACATAGTCTATGATACTGAAGTTTTAGAGGAAAAATTATTACTTTATGAATGGTTGCACTTGCATCACGAAGATTTTACAGGTCAATTTGGAAAATTTTATGGTTCGTATCGAAGAGCACCCTGGTATTTAGAGCAAAAAAAAGCCGCTGAAAATTTAGCTACAGAACTTGGTTATAAAAAAGTTTCACAAGAAAAATTAGCGGTAGCTACAAAAATTAGAGATTTTGTAATTGGTGGCGGATTTATGTTTGCAATGTGCTCAGCAACAGATAGTTTTGATATTGCTCTTGCCGCTAGTGGAGTTGATATTTGTGAAGTAATGTTTGATGGAGACCCTTCAGAAAAAGATTATCAAGATAAAATTGATTTTAGTAAAACATTAGCCTTTAAAGATTTTGATTTGGTTAAAAGTCCTATGGAGTATGAGTTTTCTTCTATTGATATGACTAGGAAAAGAAGGGTTATAAAGCGTACTTCTGATTACTTTTCATTGAAAGAATATTCGGCTAAATGGGATCCAATTCCTACAATGTTATGTCAAAATCATACACTACTTGTAAAGGGTTTTATGGGACAAACTACTTCATTTGAAAGAAATACAATACAATCTAATGTGTTAATTATGGGTGAAGTTAAATTGAATGGTGAGGCTAGGTATATACATGGAATTAAAGGAAAAGGGATGTTCACTTTTTACGGAGGACATGATCCTGAGGATTATCAGCATAGAGTTGGAGATCCTAAAACGGAGTTAGATTTATATCCAAATTCACCGGGTTATAGACTAATTTTGAACAATGTTTTGTTTCCAGCTGCTAAAAAGAAAAAGCAAAAAACATAATTTGTTAATAATTACAGAAAACTTTAGTAGGTAAAAAAATTGTTTCAGTAAACTAAATTGATATTTTTGCACAGTTAAATTAATTTATTAAAAATGCCAACAACACAACAATTGCAAGATTTTGCACAACAGGTTAGAAGAGATATAGTACGAATGGTTCATGCAGTTAAATCAGGTCACCCTGGTGGTTCTTTGGGTTGCAATGAATTTCTAACTGTTTTGTATCAAGAGGTTATGGAGTATTCAACCAATTTTGATATGGATGGGAAGAATGAAGATGTTTTCTTTTTATCAAACGGTCATGTTTCTCCCTTATTTTATAGTGTTTTAGCCAGAAGTGGATTTTTCCCTGTGGAAGAATTAGCTACATTCAGAAAACTAAACACACGTTTACAAGGGCATCCAACTACTCATGAAGGGTTACCAGGGATTAGAATAGCATCTGGTTCTTTAGGACAAGGAATGAGTGTTGCTATTGGAACTGCAGAAGCAAAAAAATTAAATGGTGATACTAAGTTAGTATATTCTCTTCATGGAGATGGTGAATTACAAGAAGGGCAAATTTGGGAAGCAGCTATGTATGCCGCTGGTAAAAATGTTGATAATTACATTGCTGCAGTTGATTATAATAAACAACAAATAGATGGTTCAACAGATCACGTAATGCCATTAGGTGATTTAAGGGCTAAATTTGAAGCCTTTGGCTGGTTGGTTGTTGAAGTAGAAAAAGGAAATGATATTGAAAGCATTAAAAGTGGAATGGCTGAGGCTAAAAAATTAGCAGGTAATAAAAAACCTGTTTGTGTGCTTTTACATACTGAAATGGGTAATGGTATTGATTTTATGATGCATACTCACGCTTGGCATGGAAAACCACCAAGTGATGAGCAATTACAAGATGCATTAAGTCAAAACCCTGAAACTTTAGGAGACTATTAAATACTAATTTTATTAAAATATTAAAAAGTTATAGTATAAGTGTAATGCATTTAGATTATAACTTTTTTTATTATTAAATTATTAGTTTCCTGTAAGAATCCGTTTATATTTACAAATAATAAATTATATGTATACTTTAAACTTTCGGTTATTTAATTATTTAAACCTTTAAAAGTGAAAAATGAAAATAGGAATTGTATGTTATCCAACATTTGGAGGTAGTGGAGTAGTTGCAACCGAATTAGGAATGGCTTTAGCACAAAAAGGACATCACGTTCATTTTATAACCTATAAGCAGCCTGTTAGACTTGACTTTATTTCAAATGACATCCATTTTCATGAAGTTTTTGTTGAAGAGTATCCCTTATTTCAATTTCAACCCTATGAACTCGCGTTGTCAAGTAAAATGGTAGAAGTAGTAGAAATGTATAATTTAGAAATTTTACATGTACATTATGCAATTCCGCACGCGTATGCGGCATATATGGCAAAACAAATGCTTAAAGAGAAAGGGATTGATATTAAAGTGGTTACAACCTTACATGGCACTGATATTACCTTGGTTGGGAGTCATCCAAATTATAAAACAGCCGTTGAATTCAGTATAAATAACAGCGATGTTGTTACAACTGTTTCTGAAAGTTTAAAGAAGGAAACCTTACGATTATTCAAAATTACCAAAGATATTCGTGTAATTTATAATTTCATTGATTTTGAAAAGTATCCCGAAATTAGTTCAAATGAATGTCAAAGAGATACCATTGCCAATGAAAATGAACGAATAATTACGCATATTAGTAATTTGCGTCCTGTAAAAAGAGCTCACGATGTAATAGATGTTTTTTATAAAATTCAAAAAGAAGTTCCTTCTAAATTATTATTGGTTGGAGAGGGTCCTGACAGGGAACTTATTGAATGTCAGGTGAAAGATTTAGGAATATTAGATAGAGTATTATTTTTAGGAAATAGTAATGAAGTGAGCAAACTGCTGTATTACTCAGATTTATTTCTATTACCATCTGAAACAGAGAGTTTTGGATTAGCTGCTTTAGAGGCTATGGCGGCAAAAACTCCGGTGATTTCAACAAATTCAGGTGGGTTACCAGAGGTTAATGAACATGGTGTTACAGGGTTTTTAAGCAATATAGGTGATACTGATGATATGGCTAAAAATGGAATTTATATACTTGAAAATTCTGAAAGATTGAAGAAATTTAAGGTACAGGCATTTGAGCAAGCCAAAAAGTTTAGTTTGCAAAATATACTACCTTCTTATAAAGATGTTTACCGTGAAGTTATAGCAAATTGCTGTTAGGCGGTATAAAAATCTAGTGCTTCAATAAGTAATTGTTCTTCTACTTTACAATCTAATTTGAATTTTTCGTAATCTGAAAGTAACACAAAGTTTACTTGTCCACCTATATTTTTCTTATCATGAATTAATAATTCTAAAATTGCAGGATAGTCTTCAGATAATATTGCAGCTTTTGGATATATTGAAAGTAATTTTTCTTTAATAAATTGCACTTCCTTTGAAGGGAAATTTAATAATTTCCCTGACAAATAAGTTTCCGTAATCATACCAATAGCAATGGCCTCGCCATGGGTTAGTTTTTCTTTTGTTTCACTTTCCAAGAAATACGATTCAATAGCGTGTCCAAGTGTATGACCATAGTTTAGAATTTTACGTAATCCTGCTTCTTTTGGATCTTCAGTAACTACTTCATTTTTAATTTCAACTGATCTATGAATTAAGTTACTTATATTGCTAATAGATAGCGTGTTAAATGAGTTTATTTCATTCCAAAGTTTAATATCATAAGTTAATCCATATTTGATGATTTCTGCCAATCCTGAGAGTAATTCTCGTTCATTAATTGTCTCTAAATACAAGGGGTCAATCAATACCATTTCTGGATCAGAAAATAACCCGATTTGATTTTTTAAAACACCTAAATCTACACCTGTTTTTCCACCAACCGAGGCATCAACCATACTTAGTAAAGTGGTAGGTACGTTAATAAATGAAATACCTCTTTTAAATGTTGACGCAACAAAACCACCCAAATCTGTAATTACACCGCCACCTAAATTTATCATCAAACTTTTTCTATCTGCACCTAATTCTGTTAGTGCATTCCAAACGCCATTACATATGTCAAGATTCTTATTTTCCTCTCCTGATTCAATTTCAATAATTTCAATATTTGATGAAAACTCTAAATTTTGAGATAATACCGGTAAACAGTTTTTATTTGTGTTTTCATCCACTAGAATAAAAATAGCCGAGGGTTTACTTTCTGCAACGTAAGCATTTAGCTTACGGTATGCATCTGTAGTAAAATTCACATAATAATTATTGGATAATATTGGTTTCATTTTGGATAAAATTTTGCGCAAATTAAACAGAAAAAAACAAATTAATACATTTTTTGTAAACTATCTTTGTTGAAAGCCCAATTAAATATGAAAAAAATATTCAATGACACCAAAGTTGCATTTGCTTTAAAAACAAATGCAGAACTTGATAGAGCTTACTACTTATTTGAAATGATTAAAAGAGAGCCTTTGGTAAAAATAGGAACTTCTTTGACAAAAATAGCTTTAAAAGCCTATTTGCCCGTTGAAGGAATTATTAGAGCTACGGTTTTTGACCATTTTTGCGGGGGTGTAACCGAAAAAGATTGTATGGAGGTTATTGAAAAAATGTACTCAAAAAATGTGCATTCAGTATTAGATTATTCAGCCGAAGGTAAGGAAGATGAGCATCAGTTTGATTTGGCTATGGATAAAACTCTTAATAATATAAAGTTTGGCAAAGAAAAAGATAGTATCCCTTTTGCTGTTTTTAAGCCAACTGGGTTTGGAAAATTTGAAATATATAGAAAAATTACAGAAGGAGAAGATTTAGATAAGCACGAAGAAATTGAATGGAAAAGAATTAAAGAAAGATACGATATAGTTAGTAAAGCAGCTTATGATAGAGATGTTCCGCTATTAATTGATGCTGAAGAATCTTGGATGCAAACGGCAGCCGACAATCTAATTGAAAAAATGATGAAAAAATACAATAAAGAAAAAATTATTGTATTTGGAACATTACAATTATACCGACATGATAGGCTGAATTATTTAAAAAAGCTTCACAAAAGAGCTAAAAAAGAAGGTTTTAAAATTGGAATGAAATTAGTACGAGGTGCTTATATGGAAAAAGAGCGAGAAAGAGCTGAAGAAAAAGGCTATGAAGATCCCATTTGTGTGAACAAATCTGCAACCGATAGCATGTTTAATGAAGTTATGACCTATATGTTTAAAAACATTGACGATATGTCTATATTTGCAGGAACACACAACGAAGAAAGCTCTTATTTATTAATGGATTTAATTGCAAAATCTAAGCTGGATAAAAATGATTATAGAATTTGGTTTGGTCAATTATATGGTATGAGTGATCATATTAGCTATAATTTATCTAAAAATGGATACAATGTTGCAAAATATTTACCTTATGGTCCGGTACGTGATGTTATGCCTTATTTAATTAGACGGGCTGAAGAAAATACATCAGTAGCCGGACAAACAACCCGAGAACTTAGTTTATTGAAAACCGAAAGAGAGCGCAGAAAGATTTAAATTAGAACAGAAACAATTTAGATTTATTGTTAGGTTAGGATTTTCATATACCTAAACTTTTTTTAATTCCTCCTATATAATTTGGAATAAGCTGTATTTAATTCTTAAATAGTAGGTTAACGATAGTTTGTTATATATAGATTTTCATTTCACGTGATATAATACAGTCCAATCATTATATTGAACTTTTGTGTAAATAAACCAAATAAAACTACTACTTTTGCAGCGCTTTAAAAATCAGGACATGAAAAGTATTAGAAATATTGCAATTATTGCGCACGTTGACCACGGTAAAACTACTTTAGTTGACAAAATTATTGATCAGGCTCAAATATTAGATGAGCGAAAAGTACGTACCGAATTATTATTGGATAACAATGATTTAGAACGTGAACGTGGAATTACAATTTTATCTAAAAATGTATCTGTAAACTATAAAGGAGTAAAAATTAATATTATTGATACTCCTGGTCACGCGGATTTTGGTGGAGAAGTAGAGCGTGTATTGAAAATGGCCGATGGCGTTTTATTATTAGTAGATGCTTTTGAAGGTCCAATGCCTCAAACTCGTTTTGTTTTAGGTAAGGCTTTAGAACTTGGTTTAACTCCTATTGTTGTAGTAAATAAAGTAGATAAAGAAAATTGTACACCTGATATAGTCCACGAAAAAGTGTTTGATTTAATGTTCGCTTTAGATGCAACTGAAGAGCAACTAGAGTTTGATACTATATATGGTTCAGCAAAAAATGGTTGGATGAACACAGACTGGAAAGAGGAAACCGATAATATTATTCCTCTATTAGATTCTATTTTAGAAAATATTCCAGAAGCTCCATATAAAGAAGGTTCTCCTCAAATGCAAATTACCTCATTAGATTTTTCATCATTTGTTGGTCGTATTGCTATTGGGCGTGTTTATAGAGGTGACTTGGAAGAAGGAAAAGACTATATGCTTTGCAAAGCTGATGGTAGTTATAAAAAGGTTAGAATAAAAGAACTTCATACTTTTGAAGGACTTGGAAAAAATAAAGCTTCGAAAGTTAGAAGTGGAGACATTTGTGCAATTACAGGAATTGAAGGGTTTGAAATTGGAGATACAATTGCAGATTTAGAAAATCCAGAACCACTTCCTCGAATTGAAGTTGATCAGCCTACAATGAGTATGTTGTTCACCATTAACAATTCTCCATTTTTTGGAAAAGAAGGAAAATTTGTAACATCTCGTCATTTACGAGACAGACTTTACAAAGAAACTGAAAAGAATTTAGCGTTAAGAGTTGAAGATACTGATACGGAGGATAAATTCAATGTTTTTGGTCGTGGTATTTTGCATTTATCTGTTTTAATAGAAACTATGAGACGAGAAGGCTATGAACTACAAGTTGGTCGTCCACAGGTTATTATAAAAGATATTGATGGTGTAAAATGTGAACCATATGAAACATTGGTAATCAATGTTCCTGAAGAATCAGCAAGTAAAGCAATTAATTTAGTAAGTTTAAGAAAAGGTGATTTATTGGTTATGGAGCCTAAAGGCGATTTACAGCATTTAGAGTTTGATATTCCATCAAGAGGTTTAATTGGTTTGCGAAATAAAATTTTAACCGCAACAGCTGGTGAAGCTATAATAAATCATAGATTACGTGGTTTTGATACTTACAAAGGAGAAATTGCCACTTCAAACAATGGAGCCATAGTTTCTGCTGAAACCGGAAAGGCAACAGCTTACTCTATTGATAAGCTTCAAGATAGAGGGAAATTCTTTATTGATCCGAATCAAGAAATATATAAAGGACAGGTTGTTGGTGAAAATAACAAGCAAGAAGATATGAGTGTTAATTTAATTAAAGGTAAAAAATTAACAAATGTTCGAAAATCTGGTACTGATGATAGTGTGAAAATTGCACCAAAAATAGATTTTTCACTGGAGGAATGTATGGAGTATATAAAAGATGATGAATATTTAGAGATTACACCGCAAAGCTTACGGATGCGAAAAATAAACTTCAGATAATATTTAAAACCACCATCAGGTGGTTTTTTTATACTTTCCA
>ERZ1046740.826-NODE-826-length-24168-cov-5.225729_pt1 | contig 24168 bp, 20 predicted proteins | sample MGYA00383093_ERZ1046740 | MGnify/ENA primary metagenome ERZ1046740 (study PRJEB29581, sample SAMEA5548363) | metagenome | biome: marine; feature: coastal; material: water | depth 25 m | study: Short-term variability in the microbial, nano- and picoplankton... | reverse complement strand
TGTCGCAAAAATAGGTGTCGCAGAAATAAACAGCAAAAAGGGATTTACCGTGAAAAACCGATCTACTGGATTTATGGCTGGTCTGGGATTATGTGCGCTGGCAACCCTCTATGGTTGCGCCGACAAGCCCCCCCCCGAAAGCCCCGCGTCAACGCCAGATAGTGCAGCGGCGCATAGCCCTGCAGTAACACAGGCCGCCGCCAGAAAACCGGTAGACGCCAAAAGAATAGTACAAGCTGACCAAACACCCGGTGAATGGCTGAGCCATGGCCGTACTTATGATGAGCAACGCTACAGTCCTTTGAAGCAGGTGACCGAAGAAAATGTATCCGACCTCGCACTGGCCTGGTACTTCGACCTCCCGCACAAACGCGGCGTAGAGGCCACGCCCCTGATTGCAGATGGCGTGATGTATACCACTTCAACCTGGAGCCTGACCTATGCGCTGGACGCGGTGAGCGGCGAGCTGTTGTGGGAATACGACCCAAAGATTCCCAAAGAGTACGGTGTGAATGCCTGCTGTGACGCGGTTAATCGTGGCGCTGCCCTGTGGGGTGACAAGGTCTATGTGGCCACGCTGGATGGTCGTCTTATTGCTTTGCAGCGAGAGGATGGTTCTGTCGCCTGGGAAGTGGAAACACGCATTAACATGGAAGACCCCTACACCATTACCGGTGCCCCCCGCGTGGTAAATGGCAAGGTAATCATCGGTAATGGCGGCGCTGAGTTGGGTGTGCGCGGATACGTTACTGCCTACGATGCCGAGTCCGGTGGCCAGGTGTGGCGTTTTTATACGGTGCCGGGAAATCCCGCCGACGGCTTTGAAGATGCCACCCAGGAGATGATCGCCAAAACCTGGACAGGTCAGTGGTGGAAGAACGGCAAGGGCGGCGGTACAGCCTGGGATTCCTTTGCCTTTGACCCCGAGTTAAACCTGCTCTACATCGGCGTAGGCAACGGCTCCACCTGGAATCATAAAATTCGCAGCCCCGAGGGCGGGGACAATTTGTTCGTCGCTGCTATTGTTGCGGTGAATGCCGATAGCGGTGAATACGTTTGGCACTACCAGACCACGCCCGGTGATACCTGGGATTTTACCGCTACCCAACACATGATCCTTGCGGATCTGAAGATAGGCGGCAAAACTCGCAAGACTATCCTGCAGGCGCCCAAGAACGGATTCTTTTACACCATTGATCGTGTAACCGGGGAGTTACTCTCAGCCAATAATTACATGCCCACTACCTGGGCCAGCCATATTGATATGGAAACCGGCCGCCCGGTGGAGCACCCGCGGGCCCGTTCCGGTGATGGCGAGTTCGTGGTTATTCCTGCCTCTGTGGGCGCTCATACCTGGCACCCCATGACCTACAGCCCGGATACCGGCTATGTGTATATCCCCGCATTGGCTAACGCGGCGGTTTACCTCGATGATCACTTTACAGCGCGCCGAAAAACCGCGCACAACCTCAACTACGATATGGAAACGCTGTTTGCCGTACCCGACGAGCTTACCGTGGAGCAGCGCAAGGAACTGGGCCGCGGGCTTCAAGCGATGCTGATTGCCTGGGATCCGGTAAGCAACAGCGAGGTGTGGCGCAAGGCAGGTGGGATTTATTCCGGTAGCGGCCTGCTTTCAACCGCCGGGAATTTACTGTTCCAGGGAGATTTGGAGGGAAGTTTTAGTGCCTACGCTGCAGACAGTGGCGAAAAACTATGGAGTGACCACGTACAGGCCGGCATTATGGCCTCTCCTATTACCTATGAGATCGATGGGGAGCAATATGTCGCGATCATGCAGGGCTGGGGGGGAGACTCCGGACTGGTGCTTGGCGGCATGGTCGGTCAGTTTAATATCGAAAATGCCAGCAGAATTCTGGTTTACAAATTGGGTGGCAAGGCCAGCCTTCCAGTTCACCGGGACCGTGTGGAGCAAGTACTGCCGGCTCCTACAGTGGCGGCAGGTACACCCGCGCAGGTGGAGGAAGGTCGGGATATTTATAATCTGTTTTGCGTGGGCTGTCACGGCGGTAACGTAGCAAGTGCAGGCATGGTGCCAGACCTGCGCTACCGCATTAACGACGTCGCTCCCGCATGGCAGGCAATCGTGTTCGACGGAGCTCTGGGTACCAACGGGATGCCCCCCTGGAAGGAATATATGAGCCGTGAAGAGGTTGATGCGATTAAAGCCTATGTAATTCACGAAGCGGCGCTGGGTTCAGCTCGTGGCGAGAAACGATTGGTAAGAGCCATTAATTAGAAAAGGATTTACGGATGGCGGGAACACTCACTGAGCTCGGCGTGGCAGGCAGGCTGGCAGTGCGAGCCGTTTCGCGGAGACTCCGCTCACAGGTGCAGTCGCCGCCTGATCTTGATGAGTTCACCAGACGCCTGGACTCGCTCATATCTGCAGCACCAGATTCAGTTATTGTCGATCACACATGGTTGACCATGCCGGCCCAGCAGCCCCCCTGGCTTGGATCGGGCCTTGAAGTAAAAGCAGGCGATGAAGTGAGTTACTTTGTTGCCGGCCGGGTATATGCCAATGAGTTCCTCGATATTTACGTTAATCCCTCCCTGCAGCTTTGGTGCAAGATCGGTGTCAGCGGTGAAATTTTTCGCGGAACCCGCGACAGTCATTCCTTTACCGTAACCGATGACGGAGAGGTTCTGTTCGGCAACTACTTTCCCAACGATTGGGTAGATGCCCAAGGCACGCGGAAGCAAAACGACGAGGTTTACAATCAAGTCACCGGTGAAACCAAAGTGCTGGTGATTCGTTGGCAGGGCTCGGCGCGGGAGGGCTTACTCACTTTACAGGCAGCCGGCGACCCTGACGGTAAAATACTCAATGAAATGGATCGCATGGCCCAGGGGGATACTACGCCGGAAGGTTGGCACTATTTGTGGCACTTGGGACCGGCAGAGATTTATCGCCAACACAAGTCCGAGCAAGCGGCCCCCTGTATTCACTGCACTACCCAGGCAGATGTGGGCATTCTGCAAAAGAATGTTGAACTGGAGCTGACTGAGGATACCGAAATAAGCTGGCGCTGGTGTGTTGACCAATTACCGTCCGACATTCGCGAAGATGCTGTCCCCAGCCACGACTACCTGAGCATAGCAGTGGAATTCGACAATGGCAGGGATATTACCTACTACTGGAGCAGCAGCCTGCCAGTGGGTACCGGTTACGATTGCCCGCTGCCAAACTGGAAAGGCATCGAATACCACGTGGCAGTGCGCAGCGGCCCCGAGGGCTTGGGGGAGTGGCAATCGGAGCGTCGCAATTTATACAGGGACTATCTGCAGTATATGGGTGAGCCGCCGGCAAGAATCACCCGGGTCTGGCTCATCGCCAATAGTATATTCCAGCGAGGCAAAGGCAGCTGTGACTATTCGGGTATTGTGTTGTATGGGGGCCATAGAGAGATTCGAGTGCTGTAGCAGTAACTTGCAAGCGGTGAAATATTTTGCCTGGAAAACCGCTGTTATGTTTTAGGAATAAAAATTGGAACAAGAATCCATTTACAGGCATTAGACCTTCTTCCTGCATCAAAGCGATGCAATCGCGATGATGGCCCTGGCTGAATCCTTTGGTAGCTGCAAGAGCACGAGACTGTGTTGGCGGACTATCAGTGATTGTAGATTCGCTACTCTATTTCCTGGAAGGCATACTGCTTAAGGATGAAAATGAGCATGCCCGGTGGCTTGATGGCAGCGACGATCTGAGCATGGGTTCAGTGCTGGATACATTGGAAAACACACCGCGTGATAGGAGTATTCTTCTGGGTCCCCGGTCAGGTCCTACAGACTTCGCGGTAATGCTGGTGGAAACATTTATCACTTTTCCGGGCATGGTCGCATAAGTAAGGTGAAACTAATGTAACGCGCACGAGCAATGGCGTGTTACATGAGTTCGTTGTAATCGATATTGCGGAACTGCAGTGGAACTACATCGAGCATTTCGGCAAGCTGGCCCTGGACGTATTCCCGTTTTGTCGAGGTGATGTACGAGCCGCAATGGGAACACTTCGAGCTTCAATAGCGCACCTGCATATAAGCGCCCCCAATTAGACCTTTAGCCCTAATCCACAGGGTGGCGCCCCCTGTGGACAATTGCTATGGTGCCGGACACATATATTGAAGAGCATTATATGCAGCAAACCCCGGCGACAAGCCCGACTTTTTCCTCGTTCCTCACTACCGTGCTAACCCTGCTAGGGGTCGCGGTGGGGCTGGGTAACGTCTGGCGTTTCCCCTACATGATGGGGAGCTACGGAGGCAGTGCCTTTCTATTGGTATTTGTGTTGCTTATGTGTGTGATTGCCATTCCTGCACTGATGTGTGAACTGGCATTGGCAAGGGCACATCGTGGTGCGACGATTACCGTACTGAGTAAAAGCTTTGGCCCTTTCGGAAGATTGCTTGGCTATGTTTTGGTGATAGGAGTACTTCTTTCGGGGACTTACTATACGCTGGTGGTCGGCAACGTATTTTTCAGCGCTTGGTATGTGGTTGTTAATGGATTCTCAACCGATAACCTACAGGACTTCAGTACAGATCTGGGTAATTCAGGGTTGCAGTTTACTGTTGCCTTGGCTGTGCTGTGGGCCGGGTTATTTGTTATTTGGCGTGGACTTAAAGGGGGAATTGAAAAGGTCAGCGGCACCTTCGTACCCTTTTTTTTCCTGGTGGCGATCTATCTGGTGTATGTCGCCCTGAATTTGCCTGGCGCGGGGGAGGCTGTGAGTGAATTCCTGAAACCGGATTTTTCACTGATAGGCCCTACTGAAGTATTCGCCGCCCTGGGGCAGTGTTTCTTTTCGGTGGGACTGGGCGCTTCCTTTGCGTTGGTTTACGGTAAGTTCATCAGCAACGATACGAACCTGGGAGGTGTCGCCATTCTGTCCGCCAGTGGAGACACCCTGGCATCGATACTGGCTACCCTATTTATTGTTCCCACCGTGATCGTATTTGGTATGGAGCTTAATGGCGGCCCTACACTGTTGTTTGAAACTATTCCCGCTTTGGTCAGCCAGATGCCCGCTGGACGGCTGGTAGGCAGCTTCTTGCTGGTGGCTCTGTCCCTGGTATCTTTTCTTTCCGCGGTTGCTGTATATCAGGTGGTAACCGTTGCCTTGGAGGAGGAGCCCATTGGCCAACGGCTGGGTCGTACCCGCCTGCTGTTATTGATCGGTGCGGTAGAAACAATAGGAATGACTTACCCCGCTTGGAACCCGGAAATTATTGGTATTCTCGACCTGATCATCGGCTCTGGCTTTATGGTGACTGGCGGATTACTGGCTGTAGTAGCTATTACCTGGACCTACGGCCGCTCTGAAGCTCTACAGCAAATATTTACTGACAGTGATCCCGGGCCATTTTACCGCATTACCTTTATCTGGATGCGCTACGTTATTCCCGTGGCGCTGCTGACTATTTTGGGCGCTACCATCTTCGGCGCAATCGCCGGCGACTAAGGAAAACCACATGGACACCATTGGCGAAGACATCCGCAGTCAATTTCCTATTCTTGTGAACAAGGCGTATTTCAATAGCTGTTCCTATGGCGCGATCTCGCTGCAGGTGAAAGCGGCTATTGAGCAATATATACAGGTGCGTATCGAAGAGGGAGCCCGCTGGGACATTTATTGCGACAAGATTGAAAGCGTTCGCGAGCTGGTGGCCACTGTGCTGCAATGCCCAGGCGATGATGTCTCTGTTTCCACCTCGGTGAGTGAGTCCCTGAACAGCCTGATGACGGCTCTGCATTTTGATGGTCCACGCAACAGAATTGTGGTCACTGATTTTGATTTTCCTACCACCTCGCAAATTATGCTGGCCCAGCAAGCCAGGGGTGCAGAAGTGGTTCGTGCAAAGGCCGACGCCGAAGGCACTTCCATACCAATGAGAGAGTTCGAAAACTTAATCAACGATCAAACCCAATTAGTCGTAGTGCCTCTGGTTTGTTACCGCAACGGTGTATGGGTTGATATAGAACCCATTGTGGAAATCGCACAAGCCCATGGCGCGAAGGTGCTCGTAGATGCTTACCAGGGAGTGGGTACCCGCCCCTTCAATGTTGTTGAGCAGGGCGTGGATTTTCTGGTGGGTGGCTGTACCAAATACCTGATTGGAACCAGTGGCGTGGGCTATATGTATGTACGCGACAGCACCAGCGGCGAACTGCAGCCGGCAACCACCGGATGGTTCGCACAGGAAAACCCTCACGCGATGGATATTTATCATCACCTGCCGCATGCCACCGCACGTCGTTTTGAAGCGGGCACACCGAATTCCTGCGGTTTGTTCGCGGCGGAGGCGGGGCTGAAGCTGCTACTCAAGGTAGGGCTGGATACTGTTGCCCAGCAGATAGAGCATGTAACGGATCTGATAAAAGCTGCTGTTGATGCACATGGCTGGAGCCTGGTCACGCCGGCAGATCGCCACGGTGGAATGCTGGCAATACGCTCTACCAATGCGCCGCTATTGGTAGAACGCCTGGCAGCCCGAGATATTATCCTGACCGATCGCGACGGTAATATCCGTGTGGCATCGCACTTCTACAATAATGAGCATGACGTGGACAAACTGGTTAAGGCGCTGGAAGCAGAAGCTGATCTGTTAGCTTGAATTTTTAAAGCGCTAGCTGGCCCCGGTAGATAGGAACTGCCTGGCCACTAATTTCGATCTCTCCGGTGCTGGTTTGGCGGGCTAATAGACTACCGGGACAGCCCATTTCTAACCCCTGATGGGCTTCCAATTCCCCGGAGGACGCCAAAACTCCGTGATGGATAAGGTAGGCTGCCAGTGCGCCGCTAGCGGTGCCGGTTACAGGGTCCTCAGCAATGCCAAACTTCTCTGGACAAAAAAATCTGCCTCGGGTTTGAAGCATGTCTGGTTGCCCGCTGTCGTCTTCAATAACAAAAGGGTAAATACCCGCGAACTCATCGTTTTCTGGCCACAGGCTTTCAATTTTATTGCGATCGATGGAAATTGAGGCCAGCGCGTCCAGGCTAACCAGGGGAACGTAGCAGCTCCAGATTCCAGTGCTAGCGCACGCGACAGGAAGATCACTTCGAATCATTGAAGAATCCAGCCCCAGAACTTCTGCAGCCAACTGTGGCGCAGACGGTTGGGCGTGTTCTGCCTTTGGCTGAGTCATGTAAGCTCGTGTGAGCTTGCCCTCGATAAACTCGATGCCTAGTTCCAGAATCCCTGCCTGGGTTTCTGCCCTCAGTGTTCGCCGCTCGTTGTTGCCTGCAAGCCGGCCGCTGGCCGCTAGAGCAAACAGTGCAGAGATGGTGGCATGGCCACATAAATTTACCTCCGTGGTAGACGTGAAATAGCGCAGGCGAAAATCCGCAGAGGGATCGTTGGGGGCGCACACAAAAACGGTTTCGGAAATACTGTTTAGTTGTGGGGCGATCAACTGCATTTGCTGATCAGGCAGGCCGCTAGCATCGAGAACAACTCCCGCAGGGTTGCCCGAAAATGGTTGATTGGTGAAAGCATTCATGCGCCAGATTTCAAGAGGCCTGCCGTCGTTCACCATATCAGGTCTCGGCCATGGAATTAGCGATTACCTGTGTAGCGCGTTCACAATCGTTGCGATCTACCAGCATGCTGGTGACGAATCGCAATCTCCCCCCGAGATTCCAGGCACGAATACCCTGATCTTCCAGTTGGCGTATTAACTTTTGGGCGCGCGCGTTACCGTCAGTTACGTCGGCATACACCATGTTGGTCTGTACGGCTTCCAGCTCCAGTTCAAGCCCCTTAATACCAGCAAGACCTTCAGCGAGAATACGGGCATTGGCATGATCGTCATTAAGCCTTTCCCTATTGTGTTGAAACCCGTACATGGCTGCTGCGGCCATAAAACCAATCTGGCGCATGGTGCCACCCAGTAATGAGCGCACTCTGGTAGCCTCCGCAATAAATGTTTCGTCGCCAACCAGTGCCGCGCCCATGGGCGCACCAAGCCCCTTTGAAAAACACAACGAAATTGACCCTTTGGCAGGTAACACTTCCCCGGCGCTCAGCGAAGAGTCTGCCTGTTGGTAATAAGCCATGGCATTGAAGATACGCGCGCCGTCGATATGAACCGGGAGATTATGTTCATCTGCCAGCCGATAGATTTCCGACAAGGTCTTCTGGGGATAAACCGTACCGCCACCAAAGTTCGAAGAATTTTCCAGCACCATAAGTGAGGTGCGTGCATAAGGGTTCTCTACATGTTGAATGGACTGGGCCAGCTGGTTTGCAGACATAATGCCATGCCTACCGGGCAGGGCCCTGGCCTGTGTGCCAGAAATAAATGCCATAGAACCGGTTTCAAAATAGAAGTTATGACCGTACTCCTCAATCAGGACTATTTCTCCCGGCTTGCACCAGATGGCAATTGCGCACTGCCCGGCCATGGTGGCCGAGGGAAAAAACAATGCTGCGTCGCGGTTGAAGTATTCCGCAAGAGCCTGCTCCAGTGCGTTAACGCTGGGGTCCTCTCCATAGGCAGAGTTACCCACCTCTGCTTCATAGATGGCCCGGCGCATGCCGTCATCCGGGAGCGTAAAGGTATCGGAGCGGAAATCGGCAATAGTCTTCATAACAGCATACTCTCACGAACTGTCTTTCAGTTCATCGATGCAATCGCCGAGGTTTTGCAGGGCGTGTCCAATGTTTGCTTGTGACCCGCCTCCAATGCCCAGCCGCAGATGTTGCGGGAAGCCATAGGCCGAACCGGGCATAACAAAAGTTCGGTAGGGCTCCGCTATCAAACGCTCGGCCAGGGTATCTGCACAGAAGGGTAGGTCCATGTGGCAGAAGCCGATCAATCCTGCAGCGGGACGGGACCATGACATATCCGGCCTGCTGCTTATCCAGTCATTTACCTTGTTCAGGTTAGCTAATCCCTCGCTTTTAGCCTTGGCTACGGCAGCCGTGAACCGATCGTCACGCAGGGCGATCTCTGCGATGGCTTCACCCATAATGTTCATGATTTCGCTGGTGTCTTCCCGTAAAACCATGGCGTCGAAGATGGCCTGTTTATCCCGGCAAATCATCCAGCCTGTTCTCAACCCTTGTAGTCCCAATACTTTGGAAACGCTGCCAATGCTAATACCTCGTTCGTAGAGGTTGGCAATGCGCGCAATGGGAGCGTCATCCCATTCAAGACCGGCATAGACTTCATCGCATAACACATAAGCGCCTACACGGCTGGCAATTTCAACCACGGACCTGAGTGTGCTTTCGGGAATAAGCTGTCCCGTGGGGTTATTGGGGTGACAAAGAAAAATCAGTCGGGTTTTTTCGTTAACCAGGTCGCCTAATTGGTTGAGATCGAATCGCCATTCGTCCTCTTCATGCCTGTGCAAAGGCCTGACTTTTGCACCTATCGCGTCACCCAGGACAAGAGGCTGGGGCCATCCGGGCACATCGACTACCATTTCATCTCCCGGCTGAACCAACTGGCTTATGGCCAGAAAATTAGCCTCGGCAGCACCTGCGGTAATTAGTATGTCGTCAACGTTGCAGCTGATATGCGTGCCAGTGCGCTGTAGTACATTGTTCCGTAGCTCGGGCATGCCCTGGAAAGATTTCCCTGACCAGTCCAGTGAAAGCCCGGGATCCAGGTCTGCAAGAAAGTCACCCAGAACTGGAGGCTGCGCCAAAGAATGCACCACGGAGGCCTGTGGCTCTGCGGCCAATCCGGCCACAAATTTTTCAAATAGGGTATGTGGTCTGATGTGCATGGTGACTCCAAAAAAGGGAACCCCGAATAAATCGGGGTTCCCTGTACTGCGACTTACAATACTCCGAAGTTTACATTTCCCAGCGTAAGGTGGCTCCCCAGGTTCGAGGGCGGGCCGCGGTGATCGCCTGCGGATCCTGGAAGGTTCCTATACCATCGTAAGTGGCCAATTCGTCGGTAGCATTCTTGACATAAACACCCAGCGTGACGTTATCTGTTACTTCCATATTGGCGTAAAGATTAACAATGGTGAAGGAATCCAACTTTATATTGAAAGGACTGTCAGTGCGGAACTCCGTGTTAGCCTCATCGCGATAGGTGACATCGCCAATCAGGTTTAGCGGTCGATCGAATAACTCCATGCCATAGTTTGCTGCGAAGTACAGTTGCAGCTCAGGCACGTTCGGCAGGTCGTCTCCGTTAAGACCAGTAATTACTGTAGGCGAAGCACCTGGTAGCAGAGGTTGGTCTTCAGACAACTCATGGGTGAAGAAGTAGGTGCCGCTGAAGTCCAGTCGCAGTGAGTCCGTGGCCAGATAAGCCAATGACCATTCGAGACCGCCTACCTCAGCTGTCCCACCATTGGTGGTGAACGGAATATTACCTGCCGGGTCACGAGGCTCTACCTGAATATCATCCCAGTCTATCCAGAACAGGGCAGAGTTAAACTGCAGTTGATCGTCCATCCAGCGCGATTTCAAGCCAGCCTCGTAATTTTTTAATTCATCCGAATCGAAGGTGTCGGGAATACCAGGCGCGAAAGGCTGGTTACCATTATTGATGCCACCGGTCCTGAAACCCTCAGAGTAAAGCCCGTAGATCATGACATCATCACTCACGTCGTAAGACAGGCTTATCTTGGGCACGATGGAGTCGTCCGATTGCTCCAGGAGACCAATATCATTGCCATTAAGTGTTTGACCGATAATTTTACCGGCAACCTCTGAAGGCGCGCCACCAAAGGCGTGGGTGGTAGCTTGTATGGCTGTAATTTCGGTATCAAACCAACGCAGGCCAACCAGTAATCGCAGGCTGTCGGTGAACTCGTAGGTTGCTTCTCCAAAAACAGCTTTCTGTTCGATTTCATCTTCACGAAAGCGGCCAAAGAAGGCTGTCCCCCCTCCGAAAAAATCATTTGAGTTCAGCTCATTCCAGGGCATAGGGTTACCCTTGCCATCAGTGGCTACAACATTCACCTCGAAGTCATTTTCGTCTTCCTGATAGTAAACACCGGCAACGAAATTAAACTTGCTGGTAAAGTCAGACGCGTATCGCGCCTCTATCATTGTCGTTTCGTAGGTCTGGGGCTGTACGGTTACGCCGGTATTAGGTACTCCAAAGAACGATAGGATAGGAGTGCTGTCGAACACGAATTCAATTTCGTGCTCGTAGTAGCTGGAAGCAACGGAAATTGTGCCGGAATCCATGCGGTATTGCAGGGTGCCGCCTATCAGGGTGATTTCATCGTCGCGGTTGGTTGCCGTCACATCGGTATTGATAAAATCGTCCGGAGTATTGGCTACAGGCAAGCCGGGTAAAGGAGTAAAGGGCATGCCAAATTCGGCAATCGCGTCGGATTGGTCAGTCCAGGCGGGTGTGCCCTTGGCGGTAAAGCGGGAGGAGCCGCCAATTTCCATGTCCTGCCACAGCACCAGGCCGTCGAATATCCAGTCTTCATTTGGTGTCCAGCGAATTCCAAGGCGAATACCTTCGGTTTCCTCGGTGTTGATGCCGTCATCAGGGCCGTAGTTTTCCGGGGCCGTCTCTCTGCGTGGCTGATCGATCCAACCGTCATTATCGGTGTACCAGCCTACCAAGCGTGCGGCGAGAACATCTTCAACCATGGGGATGTTGACCATACCGGTTACGGTGTAATTGGAACCGCCTTCGTCGGTATCCGATATATCGCCGCTCACAAAGGCATCAAAACCACTGGAGTCTGCTTTTTGCGAGATGTAACGGATGTTGCCGGCCATGGAGTTGGCGCCGTAGAGGGTACCCTGAGGGCCATTCAGCACTTCAATGCGATCCAAGTCGACCAATTTGATCGGTGCGTTCTTACCGCCACCATCCTGTTGGTCGTTGGCGGTGATAACGTATTCATCGTAGTAAGCACCCACTACGGCGGGCCCGTTACCGTTAATACCGCGAATAATGTATTCCTTGTCACCGGGGCCAAGGTCCTGGAATTGCAACCCGGGAACACTACCAGCGATGTCTTCGAAGTCCATCTGGTTCTTCGCTCGCATGCTGTCACTGTCTATGGCGTAAATAGCCTCTGCCAGCGATTGAACGTTGAACTCACCCCGTTTGGTGGCGGTGACGATTACTTCCTCAAGTGCCGATTCGGCCGATGCGTTTATAGCGGTGGCGGCGACGATTGCTGTGGTGATTGCAGTTGAGAGTATGGAGCGGCGCATAACTAATCCCTCTTTACAGGTTTTGATTATTAGAATTAATCGTTTATTTAGTCACACTGAGTACTTCGTGCTTGCCCAGTGATTTTGAATTTACCACTAATGTGAAAAGTCGTCTTACTGGAATGGCGTTGAATACTGCTGTATTAGGGCTTTTGCCCTAAAGTGACAGGAGGGCGGGAAACCAGCCTGGAGGTGGTATCAGTCTTTGTCTGGGGAAAGAAAGTCGGCCTTGATTGCCTGATAGCTATCGTAAATTTCGGTACGGGCTGATTCTGTGAGGTAGGGATAAAACAACTCAATAATCATGTCGTAGCCGGTGTTAATGACCTCGGCATCTTCTTCTTCGCCCTGTAGCTCTATGAAGTTGAGCCAGTTATCGCTGAAGATCCATGACAACACAACCAGATAGCGCAGGCTCTCGCGGCTGCGGGGTTTGACGAGAACGCCTGATTCCACCAGCGCTTCGAAAAACTGTCGCACTTCCTCAATGCGTACATCCCGGTGTGCGATGACCATCTCATGCAGTTCATCGGAGTCACGAACCAGGGAAGACATCTCACGATAAAAAAATCGATAGCGCCAGATCATCTCCAATTGGCGCTCGAACATTTCGGCCATATGTTTGACGGTGGGCTGGTCGGTATCCTCTCGCCAGCTTCCCGAGACCTCGGCGACGATATCCGCGAACAGGGCCAGGATAATGTCCTGCTTGGTGCGGAAGTGGTAATGCATATTACCCTTGCTGATACCACAGTGCTCGGCAATAGTATTACCGGAGATGTGGCTCACACCGCGTTCATTGAAAAGCGTTAAGGCGGTGGCCTTGATAAGACCCTTGGTATCCCTTAGAACCATTGGCGGTAAAAATCCCGTACTGCCGGGATGATTATCACGCCTTAGTAATTAATGGACGGATTATCTCCCGGGTAAATGACACCTGCGAGCATCATACCATCGGGGTCGGTACATTGAAGAGAATGAATCTGTTTGCGAGGCAGGAAAATCACATCTCCTGCTGCTACTGGCGCTTTCCCATTTTCGGTCCACATACAGCCGGCGCCGCGCAGCACAACGATTGACTCTTCATAGAGATGCCTATGGGGTGCTGCCTTGGAAAGTGGTACTTCTCCGATAAACTGAGTGACCACGGTGGAGCCGATGTTTTTGTCTACCAGTACCTGAAAGAAGCGATCCGCCATAGTCTGCCTGTTGTTCGGGTCTATACCCACGGTGCGAACCGGGTATTGATCGTTAAAGTTATCTGGCATGGTATCCAGAATCTCAGGCTGGGAAGCCAGAGGGCAAACTGAGACAAAAAGTTTTACAGGCGTGGAGTCCTGATTATTGACTGCAAAGGCTTCATCGGGGCGAACATAGAATCCGCTTTCCGGGGAAACTTCAAAAACCCGTCCGGAGATATCAAGTTGCGCTGCACCTTCGGTCACCAGAACAATTACGTGCCGGTCGCCAAAACTCACAGCGGGGGATTGGCCCTGCTCGGCGAGGGCATAAAACTGTGATTGGTGCCTGGCTCCGGTGTCTGCCGAGATGATGGGGCCGATGCGCAGTGTGCCATGTGTTGTCAGGGGTGCCTTGTCCACGCTTGCTACATAGCAGCCGCCATCCAACACAGCGCGACCATCGGGGCCCGTCTCAATGACGCCGATTGCCTGATTCTCTTCACTGTTGGGATCGTCCTCGTCGTAGACGTCTTTCAGATTGTTATGAGCACCATCGCAGAAAGGCCCATCACCCGAGTGTTTGCAGTTACAGAACAGCACTTCTTCTCCCTGTTCTTTGGCGACATAGCGAACAGGCTTGAAATGAGTGCCCTTGTGGGACTGGTCACAAAAGGGCTGGTTTTTACTCAGCCCACAACTGCACCACAGATAGGATTCGCCTTCCTCCAACTCCATGTACTGGGGTTTGTAAGCGGCTATACGCGGCAGGTCTGGTTTTTTTTCACTCATAGTGGGTTGCCCGCCATTGCTGGTTTCACGGATGGCATTCTAACGATATATCATCGCATTTTCCTTTTCCAATTGGGCGTAGCGGCCTAAATTGACCAATACCAATTCTGCTGGGTTACACTCTTCGGGGCTAACCCGAGAGTGAGCAATGGAAATTACCACAAAGGCGATCTCGCCTGCGGTATTCCCCATCCGGGGATGATCGTAGTAGACACCAATGGCCTTGTAGTGGGCAAACTGTTTCTTGAAGCCTATAGCGTGAGGGTAGATTCCGGGGCTTTGTTGGAATTTGCGAATCTCCGGGTGGAGAGCATGCCCAGGTTGAGTCCGAAATTGGAGAACACGGAGTAACCCTTGGCGCCTTAGTAAGGCACTTCCAGGGTCAGCGTCTCCTTAACCTGCTCCATAACCACGTAACTGGTAGACTCCTGTACACCGGGGAGTGTTAGCAGGGTTTCCCCAAGGAACACCCTGTAAGCGCTCATATCCGCTACGCGTGCCTTGATCAGGTAGTCGAAATTACCCGATACCAGGTAGCATTCCTGAACCTCGGGCAGGTCTTTCGCCTGGTTGGTGAACTCTTCAAAGATGTCCTGTGAAGTTCGATTCAGGCGAATCTGTACGAAGACTACCAGTGCGGCATCCATGTGCTCGGGATCCAGAATTGCCTGGTAGTTTCGAATAACCCCTTCTCGCTCAAGTCGCTTTACCCGTTCTTTACAGGGCGTGGTACTCAATCCCACCTGTCGCGCCAACTCTGCGTAACTGATTCGGGCGTCTTTTTGCAGGGTGCGCAGTATGTTTCGGTCTATGCGATTGAGTTGGCTTAGCTTGTCCGCCATCTTCAGGGGCTCCAGTATTATTTTGCTTATGCTCACGCTTGGAGTAACAAATATCAACTATAAAAAATTATATTAATAGTTATATTAACTATTAATAGCATAAAAATAAGTAAAAAAATGATTTTCGCTATCTATACTATAGTTGATTAAATAATCACCAAACTCAACCAGAGCGAGTATATAGTCATGTTGATTGGCGTACCCAAAGAGATAAAGAGCAACGAATATCGCATTGGCCTGACACCAGCGGGCGTCAGGGAACTGGTTCACAACGGGCATCAGGTGCTGGTGCAGCACAACGGCGCCGTTACCATCGGCTTTGAAGATGAGCATTACACCAATGCCGGTGCTGAAATCGTTGATACCCCGAAAGAGATTTTTGATCGGGCCCAGATGATCATCAAGGTCAAAGAGCCCCAGCCCGTGGAGTGTCGTATGTTGCGCCCCGGGCAGGTTCTGTTTACCTATCTCCACCTCGCGCCTGACCCCGAGCAGACCAAACTGTTAATGCAGTCCGGTGCTACCTGCATTGCCTATGAGACCGTCACCTCTGACAGTGGCGGCCTGCCTCTGCTGGCGCCTATGAGTGAAGTGGCCGGGCGTATGGCGATTCAGGCGGGAGCTTATAATCTTGAGATTACCCAGGGCGGCGATGGCATACTGTTGGGTGGTGTGCCTGGCGTTGAGCCCGCGAAAGTGCTGGTAATCGGCGGAGGCGTTGTAGGGGTTAACGCTGCGCGTATGGCCATGGGGCTGGGCGCCGATGTAACGCTGTTGGATCGTTCTCTGGATCGCCTGGTAGAGTTGGAAATGCTGTTTGGCGGACGTATGAGAACGGTTTATTCAACTACCGATGCCATTGAGCGCTATGCGCTGGAGGCTGACCTGGTAGTAGGCGCTGTGCTGATACCCGGTGCGGCTGCTCCGAGATTGATATCCTGCGACCTGGTAAAACGTATGAAAAAGGGCGCGGTGTTGGTTGATGTCGCCATCGATCAGGGGGGTTGCTTCGAAACAAGCAAGCCAACAACCCACCAGGAGCCCACCTATATTGTTGATGATGTCGTTCACTACTGCGTGGCAAATATGCCTGGCGGCGTTGCCAGAACATCAACCATTGCGCTTACCAATGCGACTTTGCCCTATGCAATACAGTTGGCCAATCACGGTGTGAATCTTGCGCTGGAAGAAGATGCCCACCTGCGCAATGGCCTCAATGTGCATGCAGGCATGGTCACCCACCAGGCGGTGGCTTCGGCATTGGATTGCGACTACGTGGAGGCGCTTGCTGCGCTCTCTGCAGGCCGGGGAGGCTCACTCAAGCAAATGGCGTGAGTGTTCAACGGCTTCCAGGGCGTCTTTATAATCGCACGGCTGCCCTTTGGTAGTTCACCTCCGGTATTTCCCGGGCCATCGTGCTGGAGAGAAAGGCCTGGGCTCTCTCCCGTTGCAATTCCCCGGGAGCGAAAACGCTTTGGAAAAAACTGCTGACCACTACTGAGGTAATCATTTGCTGGCGAAGTACATTGATGGCCTCCGGCAGCGGGTCGGACTGACACAGTTCATTTACAGCACTGTGGTCAATGCCTTGTTCGATTGAACCGATATCTTCATACCAGGGCTCCTCAACATCTTCTTCAATGCTGCTTTTAACCATGTAGCAACCTAGGGCGTCGGGGTTGCTCATCCAGCGTAATGGTGCCGCTGGTCCGGCAAAGCCCGTGTGCGACCCGCCTTTAATGGTGACTACCTGCGATCCGGGTATCTTGTCTATTACCGGAGCCGCATTTGAGTAGTGGGGCACCATGGCATCTATGTCCCCGGCCAACATTAAAAACGGTGCTTTGCTGTTGGCGAAAAAAGTGTCGGTGAAAACCGCTGTTGGGCCCGCTATGGATAGTGCCGCGCCTATGCGAGGATCCCTTTTAACAGGGTGATAAGTTACCAGGGCGGTAGTCATACCGCCCAGGGAGATGCCAGTTACGCCAACGCGTGTTTCATCGACCATGCCGGCAAGGCGGTGATCTGTTGACTCGCCATGTGCTACCAGTGTGTCGATGAGAAAGCTGACGTCACCGGGCTGATTGACTACATCCCGGGGGGTTGGGCCACCGGGCGCTGCATAGTTAGTCAGTGGGTAATTAACCGCGACAACGACATAACCCAGGCTTGCCAACTGCTCCGCCAGGTAGGCGCCGCCATCGCGGGTGGAGGTAAAGCCATGACTGTAGACAATCAGTGGGTAAGGCCCTTGTGAATTGCTAACTGGATGCCACACCTTCCCTTCCATGTGCCGCACAGAGTCCCCCGGGTAATCACCATTTGCAGCGGTGGGCCTGCTGGTGTCAATGAAGGTCTCCTTGAAGGAACTTGTTTCCAGAACTCCAGGCTGCAGGATGGAGTTACTGATTGAGTCAACAGGAAAGGGCTTTGGCTGTTTCCCCAATGTCAGTACCGAGCAAGATGCTGCAGAAAGAAGAAGAAGTATGACTACGGCCCAGGCAAGTTTCTTCATAGGATAGATCCGGTTTTTTAGTGAACACAGGGGATTATTAGTGATCTTGCTACAGCTAACCAGAAGAGTGGTGATAATAGCAGCTTATCGTACAAGTTCTTGGACCTGAGAACCTGCAAGGTTGGTTTCGCACCTGAGCAGAGCGCACCCAGTCTAAAGCGGTAATTCCTTGTGTTTGATACTCTGGTTAAGAATGATCAGTGATTCAAGGTCAGCCACTACATCTACCGCAGCTATTCCCTCCTTCAGCAGGCGCTCATAGTCTTCCAGGTTCTTGCTGACTACTCGCAACACATAGTCATGGGCTCCGGTCACTACACAGCACTCGATCACCTGCGGTAATTGCAACAGGGCCTCTTCAAACGCGTCCCCATTGTGCTTGGTGTTTTTCTCAAGTTTTACGAAGACCATGGCTGCAATCTGGAATCCAAGCATCTTTTCATCAAGCACCGCCGAGTAGTGGCTTATCCAGCCTTCATTTTCAAGATTACGTAGCCGGCGCAGGCATGCAGTGGGGGAGAGGCTGACCTTATCCGCCAGTTGTGCGTTGCTGATTCTGGCATCGCGCTGCAAGAGAGATAAAAGCCGTAAATCGATGCGATCTAGTTTTTTACTCATAATCATCTAATAATTCGCTAATTATTGAAATAATATATCAATATATCAAATTTATACACTCTATTATGCAGCAAATCACTGTGAGATTGAGACTAAACTGGTTGCTTGAATATCACTGTCCAGACGCCTTAATTGCAGGAGCGATCGCCATGAAAACCATTATCGAGCCCTTTCGTATCAAATCCGTAGAACCTATCCGCATGACCACCAGGGAAGAGCGGGAGCAACTGATCCGGGAAGCCAATTACAATGTTTTCTCGCTTAAATCCGAAGATGTGATTATCGACCTGCTCACGGACTCCGGCACATCTGCCATGAGTACCCATCAGTGGGCTGCGCTAATGCAGGGTGATGAGTCCTATGCCGGCTCTCCTTCCTTTTACAGGTTTGAGCAGGCCATTCGTGAACTCATGCCTTTCAAGCACATTATTCCAACCCACCAGGGCAGGGCAGCGGAAAACATTCTCTCGGCAATTGTTGCGGGGCAGCCAGGCCAGAAGACCATTGTGCCGAACAACACGCACTTTGATACTACCCGGGCCAATTTCGAGAACGCTGGTGTGACTGCCGTGGACCTGGTGATCAAAGAAGGTCTGGACCCGGCCTACGAGCACCCTTTCAAGGGCAATATGGATTTGCAGCGCCTTGAGCAACTGCTTGAAAGTGAGTGCGACAACATTCCCATGGTAGAGATCACCATCACCAATAACGCAGGTGGTGGTCAGCCGGTTTCCATGGAGAACCTCCGGGGCACCAAGGCTCTGTGTGACAAGTACGCCAAGCCGCTCATTATCGACAGCGCACGCTTTGCCGAAAATGCCTATTTCATCAAACTGCGTGAGCCTGGCTACGAAAACGCATCCATCCCGGATATTGTTCGGGAGATGTATTCACTGGCAGACGGCATGACCATGAGCGGCAAGAAGGACACCTTTGCCAATATGGGAGGTTGGCTGGCTTTGAATGATGATGACTGGGCCGAGCAGGCCAGAACACACCTGATTATGACTGAGGGCTTTCCTACTTACGGGGGTATGTCGGGCCGCGACATGGAGTGCCTGGCCGCAGGCCTGAAGGAAATCGTCGATGAGGACTACCTGGCCTATCGAATTCGCTCGATCGAATACATTACTGAGAAACTGGATGCTATCGGCGTTCCAGTGATGAAGCCCGCTGGCGGCCATGCAGTATTCGTTGATGCGCGAACCCTGCTGCCTAACATTCCACCCTTGCAGTACCCGGGACAGGCTCTGGCTGTTGCCCTGTATCTAGAGGGAGGCATTAGAGCAGCAGAGATTGGTACCTTCATGTTTGGACGGCAACCCGATGGCAGCGAGGAGCCTGCTGGAATGGACCTGGTGAGACTGGCTATGCCCCGGCGCGTGTATACCCAGAGTCAGGGCGACTACATTGTTGAATGCTTTGAAAACCTGTACGCAAAGCGAGAGCAAATGACTGGACTGGAAATTACCTGGGAGCCGCCCTCGTTGCGCCACTTTACTGCAAAGCTTCAGCCTCTTGCACAGGCCTCTACCCAGGCAGCCTAGCGAGACCACCACTGTGACTAGTGGTGGCAGCGGTTAATTCATTGGGTTACGTCCTCAGGCATATCACACCTGGTGACTTAAACTCATTAGTGGCCTGTGCTACTTTGGCCTGCAGCTGTCAATAAATAACAAGGACGGGTTAGGGTGTGCTAGAGGCTATAGTAAACACCCTTGGCAATACGAACTGAGTTGGGTTGCTATGAGATTAGTATTTGTTCACGGGTGGAGCGTTACTAACACCAGCACCTATGGCAGTCTGCCAAAGAGCCTCGCCGCCAAGGCGAAAGACAGGGGTATTGAACTTGATATCTCTCATATCCATCTGGGCAAATACGTCAGTTTCCATGACGAGGTAACTCTGGATGACATAGCTATAGCGTTTCAGCATGCGCTCAAAGAGTTGCCGCACAATAAAAACAGGATTGAAGAATTTTCCTGCATCACTCATTCCACCGGAGGCCCGGCGGTGCGCCATTGGGTGGATAAATACTATGGTGCCAGAAAGCTAAAGAATCTCCCCTTGAATCATTTGGTAATGCTCGCGCCAGCTAATCATGGCTCTAGCCTGGCGGTACTGGGCAAACAGCGGGTAGGGCGGATCAAGGCGTGGTTCAGTGGTGTTGAGCCCGGCCAGAGGGTGTTGGACTGGCTGGCACTGGGTAGTGAAGGCCAATGGTCTCTAAACGAATCCTGGTTGAGTTATAGGCCAGCCAAGCACTCCTTTTATCCTTTTGTGTTAACCGGGCAGGGTATTGATAGAGAAGCCTACGATTTCATTAATAGCTATCTAACCGAAAGCGGCAGCGATGGGGTGGTTCGTGTGGCGGGAGCGAATATGAACTACCGCTACCTCCATCTCGCTCAGACCGCAGAGCCAATAGAACCCGATTCAAAAGTCATGAAGCTTGCAGCCAACAAGCGGCCTGTGCGCAGCTCAGCAAAAGTCCCCCTGGGTGTTTTCCATAACTTCAGTCATTCAGGGGTTGACTACGGCATTATGGCGATTAAGCCACGTCTTGCAGGGCACGCCAGGATTGTCTCCGAAGTTCTGGATTGCCTGGCAGTGAAATCGACGCCTGAGTTTGAGAATCGTAATAAAGCGCTGGTGGCGCTTACTGAAACCGAGCAGGCTCTGGAGCCTGAAGGAAAGAGTAAAGCTATCGGACGCTACAGTATGCTGGTGTTCAGAATCCGGGACGATCAGGGGGGTGTTATCTGCGCCGATGATTTTGAAATTTATTTACTGGCAGGTCCCGGCTACCAGAAAGATGATTTACCCGCCGGATTCTTCGTAGACAGGCAGTTGAATAAAGCCAGTAATTCTCTTGTGTATTACGTCAATGCCGACAAGATGGCAGAAGTGAAGCAGGGTTTTTTTGGTCTGCAGGTTGTTGTCAGGCCACAGAAGGGCTTTGTGTCTTTTGCTGCCGGGGAGTTTCGATCTGATGGTATTGATGTGAACAAAGTATTCGCACCCAACGAGACCACTTACATTGATATAACCATGAGCAGAAAAGTCGACAAGAATGTATTTCGATTTGTCGATGCCGGTGTAAAGTCCCAAAGCTTTAAAAAATTACGACCATCGGGTGATCCTGTAGATTAATAAACTCGCAGTTACCATTCCTGTGAGTGGTAATGACCGCTCTGCGGCGATTACAGGTAACTCAACCACCAGTCTTTGCGGCGCTGCTTGACGCCCGCCATCCATTTGCACAGTGGATAAAGGAGGGCAATTACCAACACCCATACAAGATAAACACCGGTCAAACCCGTGCCGTAGTCTTCGGGGAAAAAAAGATAACCGGTCATGAACAGGTCTGCGGAATAACCCTGTATTACACCAAAGCCCATGGCTAATAAATGTATCAGGTACACATGCGCGACATAAAAGGCAAAAGGTACCCTGCCAAACATCACTAGAGTATCTTTAACCCAACCGCCTAGCCGATCTGCCCGGGAGCATAAGATTGCCATCGGCCCCAGAGTGGCAAGAAGAAACATCAAACTGGGCGGATACTTGGAAACATTCATGAAATCGAGAATGCTGGCCACAGCGCCCTGCTCCTGTACTTGCCAGGTATTAGCGTCGCCATAGAAATTGCTGGCGCGCAGTACTATGAAAACCGCAACAGAGATCAGGCCAATTTTCAGTAGTAAGGCATCTCTCTCCCTGGGCTCCTTCTCGAAAATAAATGCAGAGCCAAAGCCTAGCAACATCACCCCAAACCAGGCGAACACGGGATAAATAATCAGGATAAACACGGGTCCAACCAGAATTGATCCCTGGTAGAAGAGAAATGCCCAAAATGAAGCGTCGCCACTTTCCATAACGGGTGTAGGCCACAGTGGGTCCAGGGCGTTGTGTGCAATGACGATAAGCAGGCCAAGATAGAGACACAGTCGCGGCCCCATAAACTGAGCGGCGGCCAGCAGTACCATGCACATGCCTATCGCCCAGATCACTTGCAGAATGACAAACAGGGCTCCGCCAAACTCCTCCATGCCAAGTGGCGAGAAAGTCTGGGCCGTAGTGATGATTGCGACCTCTACGAATATCAGCCAGAGGCCGCGCTTCCATAAAAATGAACCCAACTCCCCGGGGGTCTTGCGAGCGATCATCAAGCCTGCGGATGTGCCGGCAAGAAAGATGAAGGTGGGCGCGCAAAAGTGGGTAACCCAGCGAGTCACATAGAGCGATGCTGGCACATCGGGTTGGTTCATAGGGTCTGAAAGTGCGCCGGAGTTAAAGAAGTCCCTTACATGATCAAGGGCCATGATGACGATCACCAGACCGCGCAGAAAGTCAATATTGGTCAGGCGATAGGAACGGGCATCTTTGCCGATGGTGTTAGACATTATCCGTTTACTTTTCTTGCTGTTTGAGCGGCAGTATAGGTCGAATGGCGCCGTCCTCACTAAGCGTTAGGACGGCGCCATTGGCGCCCTTCATCCAGTCTACGTACGCCATAGGTCAACTCCCGGCTTTGGTCGTGTGGGCATAGTTCACCAGAACTGTGAACAGTGTAGGCCAGTGGTGAAAAACCGTTTTGCTTACGCCTTCGAGCCATCCAGAGTCAACCAGCGCTCTGGCTTAAGGATATATCGCTTCCATTCGCTGGGTGGCAGATGGGATATGTATTGGCGACCTTCCTCTTCTCCCAGGTACTTGATAGCCATGGGGATTTCGTGTAGTTCGTGATCGTCGACAGCGATTTCGATGATGGGGCCCTCAACACTCACATAAGCATAGGGAGGGTTTTCGTCCTGGGCGCAGAGGCTGATCCGCTTGCCCACATGCAAAAGACTACCTTTTCGGGAATCCGGTTGAGTCTCAAACCAGATATTTCCGCCCGCTTCGTACCAGTACCAAACCGGAACAGTAAGTGGGCCGCGATCCTTCTCGGATATCCCTACCACGGCGACATGCACTCCGGCCAAAAAAGCCTCGCGTTCGTCCTTTGTCATTTTCAGTGTCATGAATATTCCCCTGGATCTTTATAAGGCGAGGGATCAGCCTGCCATAGCCACGCGGGCAATTCTATGAAAAGCTCTGCCTGGCATAAGATGCATAAGCTACAGGATTTTCTCTTGGCAGTGACATGCCTGGCTTTTTCGCGAAAACCAACAAGAAGCAATACATGACATCGAAATACGTGGAGTTCAAATTCGGTTGGCCAGTGGTTGTAGCCTCTGCGATTGGCATTGGCCTGGGTATGTCGCCTTTACCCTTCTACACCATTGGTGTATTTGCAGGCCCTTTGGTGGCCGAATTCGGTTGGGGATTTGACAAGGTTTTCCTGTCGCTGACGTTCTTCACCCTCGGGGCCTTGTTTGCTGGGCCTATGGTGGGGTATTTGACTGACCGCTACGGACCCCGGCGTATCGCACTGACGTCTATCGTGCTCTTCTCATTGGTCATGATGTCATTTTCGCTGATGACCGGTTCCGTTACTCATTGGCTGATCACCTGGGTATTACTGTCGTTTTTTGGAGCGGGCACCTTGCCCATCACCTGGACCCGCGCCGTCAATGGCTGGTTCCACGACAAGCGGGGGCTCGCCCTGGGCCTGTCGCTGATTGGCACAGGCTTGTTCGGACTGCTGGCCAAGCAATATGCATTCTTTATGATTGAGTCAGTCGGCTGGCGAATGGCCTATGTTGCGGTTGGCGCGTTGCCTTTGTTCATTGCATGGCCAATTGCATTCTTCCTGTTCCGTGATATCTCCGATCCCAAGGTGGCAGACAAAGTCGCCCTGATGGAAAGGCATACCAATAAGGCGTCAGTGGTACACGGAGGGCCATCACTGAGGCAAGCGCTTCGCGACTGGCGGTTCTGGTTGTTGGCTTACAGCTTCGTGCCCATCTCTTTTGCTGTTGGCGGGCCAATCCCCAATCTTGAAACCATGCTTGGCGCCAAGGGCTTCGAATCGGGTGATGCGGTAACACTGGCCAGTCTGTTGGGCATAGCGGTAATCATTGGCCGAGTTGCCGGGGGC
>ERZ1046740.825-NODE-825-length-24170-cov-8.799502_pt1 | contig 24170 bp, 19 predicted proteins | sample MGYA00383093_ERZ1046740 | MGnify/ENA primary metagenome ERZ1046740 (study PRJEB29581, sample SAMEA5548363) | metagenome | biome: marine; feature: coastal; material: water | depth 25 m | study: Short-term variability in the microbial, nano- and picoplankton... | reverse complement strand
AATTGATCAAAATCTATACAACGCGCGCGGTACTGGCGCTTGTCAAAATCTGGAGTAATATTGATGACGTAGTTGTACGAGCGCATGTCGCCCAACAAGAGTGCGAAGCAACGTTCGTTAAACTTGATAAACTCCTTGGCCAGACTTACCTCTTGGTAATCGGGTCGCTGCAAATGCGAATCCACAAATTGGTCACATGGAATACCCATGATGTGTTCCTCGATAATAGTATCTGAATCTATGATATAAATGATTCGGTTAGGACTTAAAATGTGCTCAACCTCCAAACCAAAAACACGAGAAGCATCCGCTTTTTTTACATAGAAGTAATCGTGTACATCATTCGACAGGTTTCTAATTTTTACGCGAAAAGGATTTGTGTTTCCGAATTGACAAAAGTCTATTTGCGCTACGGTTAGGTGCTCAATTACCTCCATGTTACCACCCGTTTTCATCAAACCGTAAATCTCAGTTAAGGCCAAGAATATTTCGTCTTGTTGATGAGGTGGGTAGATTACGCTACGCCACAGAGTGTCTTCTCCAGCGGAGTTGTAAACTGGTATTGACTCTTGCCAATCTAATAGGTCTGTATACTTTATTGGGATTTTTTCTTCTCGACCATATTCTGATAAATACGCAGCAAACTCTTTACTTACGGGATAGGCTGGCTTCTTTTTAGACGCGTCTATATGGTCAATATCAGCTTTTGAATAGTTCTCTGCTTCGAAATCGGTTTTCCGCATGTACTTAAGAATTGTTATGGAAAGATAGGGAATTGATAAAGCCACAATTTAAAATTGCCGCATAAAAAAGCGCCAATTGAATAAATTCAGATTAGCGCTTTTGAATATGGCTCATTTGAGTAAAATACGATTAGGGCCTTTTAAAGAAAAATCAACTCTGATCCAACTTCTTCACCATCGTTAATATCGTAGCAATACCAACAGTCTCATCCGTTTCATCATAGATGTCCACCAAGAACTTTACTATGCCTTTGGCAATATCGTCTTCACTCCTCTTTTCTTGATCAATTTTCTCTTTAACAGTGAATTTAACTCCAATGGTCATACCCGGGTACACTGGCTTCGTAAACCTGCATTCGTCAATACCGTAATTTAAAAGGACAGGTCCTTTCTTGGGGTCTACAAACATTCCCGCCGCTTTGCTTAATATGTAATAGCCATGAGCCACTTTTCCCTCAAAAATGGTTCCTTCCAAGCTTGTAGCATCAACGTGGGCATAAAAGTTGTCTCCACTTACTTGGGCGAAACTTGCAATGTCTGCATCCGTAACTGTATGACTGTGTGTGTAAACAGTATCTCCTACATTGAGTTCTTCAAAATGTTGCCTGAAAACATGGGGGTTCGCCTCCGGCCTTGCTGCTCCATTTTGATATTGTTCTGTAATGTTGGTAATCGTATCAGGATGGCCTTGAATTGCGGTTCTCTGCATGTAATGCAAAACACCTCGTTTTCCACCCATTTCTTCTCCGCCACCAGCTCTACCCGGACCGCCGTGAGTTAGCATTGGCATTGGAGAACCATGACCTGTACTTTCTTTAGCACATTTCTCATTCAACACGAGAATTCGTCCGTTTGTATGTGCGGCTTCCACCACAAATTCTCGAGCTATTTTATCGTCAGCGGTCACGATTGACGTCACCAAAGAACCTTTGCCCATGGCTGTTAGCTCTACAGCTTCGTCAACGGTTTTATAAGGCATTAATGTAGAGACTGGACCAAACGCTTCGATGTTGTGTACATCGGTTTTATTGAAAGGATCGTCATTTCTAAACAACACCGGACTAAAGAATGCGCCTGCATTTTTATCGGCTCCGCTTACGCTGAAGTTTTCTAAATCGCCATACACCATTTCTTGAGATGCTGCTAATTTTTCAACATTTTCACGAACGCGGTCTACTTGAACTTTAGTGGCCAACGACCCCATTCTCACGCCTTCTTCTTGTGGGTTCCCGATGGTGGTTTTTCCCAAACGCTGACCGAGTGCAATTTGCACATCTTCCATCAGGTTTTCTGGCACCATGATTCTGCGAATGGCAGTACATTTTTGTCCGGCTTTCACGGTCATTTCTGCTTGCGTGGCTTTTATGAAAATGTCAAATTCTGGTGTTCCGGGAACGGCATCCAAACCTAAAATAGACGCATTTAAACTATCGGCTTCCATGTTAAAGGGAACCGACTCTTCTAGTAATCTCGGGTGCGCTTTCAACATTCTTCCCGTTTGTGCGCTTCCCGTAAACGTCACCACATCTTGGCTCATAACATGGTCGATAATACCGTGACCTTTACCTGTAATCAACTGCAATGCACCTTCTGGCAAAATCTTAGAATCTATAATTTCTTGAACTACGAGTTCTGTTAAAAACGAAGTATACTCAGATGGCTTTACCACACATGGCACGCCAGCCATCCAGTTTACTGCCGCCTTTTCTAACATGCCCCATACAGGGAAGTTAAACGCATTAATGTGAATAGCCACTCCGCGTTTCGGCACCATAATATGGTGACCTATAAAAGATCCGCCCTTGCTCAAACCAACGGCTTCGCCATCTACGTAATACGGTAAATCTGGAAATTGCCTGCGCAAAGAAGCGTTGGTAAACAAGTTTCCAAAACCGCCTTCGATGTCAATCCAACTGTCAACTTTAGTTGCACCTGTGGCCCACGATAAATCGTAAAACTTTCGTTTCAATCCATTTAAATGAAGAGCCAAAGCCTTTAACATGCGGCCGCGTTCTTGAAAGGTCATCATGCGCAAAGCTGGTCCACCTACTTTTCTACCATAGTCCAAAATGGCAGCATAGTCCATTCCAGCACTTGAAACCTCAGCGAAATCTTCTCCAGTAATGGCATTGTGAGCAACGTATTCTACCCCTTCACCTGCGGCCCACTGACCTTGTATATAGTTTTGAATTTTCTTCATCGTAGTCAAAAATTAAGATTTCAAATGTAAGGAAGGAAGACGTGTCAATCGAGATCTAAATCATAGGTTGTTCTAATCACTAGGTTCTTCAATGATTGTTTTACAACTTCCGAATTCTTTACATAGTACAAGTGTGACTTTAAACCCTTCAATTCAGGCTTCCTCAACCCTTCAATCAACTTAAATGTATTGAACTCACTTCGGTTAGAAATGACTTTAAGTTTTTTCTTGTTTCTTAGAACCATAAGACCTTCCCGTTTCGTTTTTGAAGGAGACTTTTTTGATTGATCAAATTCAAACAATGCATCTAAATTGGTTATCTCTTTTTTTTGTGGACCAAAAGATTCAACCGAAAGTTCTCCATCAGGTCCTTTTTGACCTTTAAACAAAAGGCCAAGGCTATAACTTTTTACAAAAAATGATTCCGAGTCTTTTCTTTTTCTGTAATAGCGAAACTCCTCAACATTTTTATAAGTCTTAGAAATTACTTCATCCTTGTTATCTCGTCTTTCGCAATACTCTTCAAAATCATCCAGCATAAACCCCTCTTGCCCACATACCTCAACAGAATCTGCCCAAACCGTTTTTGTGATTTTTATGTTGAGGTAAGTTGCAATCGTTTGGTCGCCTTCTTTGTGCCAGGTCATTAAGGTGTCGCCTTCCGTTACCAAATAGGCGATTTCGTAATCTAGCGCTTCCGCAGAAATGCTTAGAAAGTTAGCGGGGTCTAAAACCATTTCGTTCTGCCCAAAAGCAAAATTTGCCGAAAGGGAAATAACCACTAAGACAATACATTGTAAATCGTGTTGCATAAAGCAATAAAACCTTGAAATATAATAATTACGCTATCACTATTTTTGCACCATGCGGATTGCGATTGTCATAGCTATAGCACTAACGTTCTTTTCTTGTAAAAAGATTGAGGAGCCAGACAATAGTTTTGACCCCATTGCCGAACAGTTGAATTTACCGACTACTCCTTTTAACTACGCAAACCAGCCTTTACCCGCACACATGGTGATCAACCAACTTCTAAATGTTGACAATACACCAGCACACAACACTGTAACGGACCATGGCGCTACTCTTGGCAGGGTCTTGTTTTATGAAAAGGCCCTTAGTAAAAACAACTCTGTTTCTTGCGCCAGCTGCCATAAACAGGAACTTGGTTTTTCTGATAATGCAACTTTTAGTGAAGGCTGGAACGGTGGGAAAACACATCGCCACTCTATGGGTCTAATCAATGCCAAATATTATTTCTCTGGAAAGTTTTTCTGGGACGAGCGAGCGTCTTCACTTGAAGAGCTGGTATTAATTCCAATTCAAGATTCAGTTGAAATGGGCTTGACTTTGTCTGAAATGAAAGACCGCCTAATTGATTTACCTTACTACAAACCTCTTTTTAAAAATGCCTTTGGCAGCGATGCGATTACAACCGAGAAGGCTGCTTTTGCATTGTCACAATTCATAAGAAGTATTGTAAGCTATCGCTCAAAATATGATGTCGGTCGCGCAGAAGCCACTTCGCTCTTTGATCCATTCTCGAATTTTAGTGAAGAAGAGAATTTGGGTAAAACGCTCTTTAATAGTTATCAAGACGTACGCTGTAATTCTTGCCATGGTAGCGATGCTTTTGTCGCAACTGGTGGACGGAATAATGGCCTAGACTTAACCACTAAAGATGGTGGCATTGGAGATGTGACAGGTGCACAAGAAGAGATGTCTTTGTTCAAAGCTCCTTCTCTAAAAAATATAATACTAAGAGCCCCTTACATGCACGATGGTCGCTTTGCTACAATCGAAGAAGTGATAGAGCATTACAATTCTGGTGTTCAAAACCATCCAAACTTAGATCAAGGTCTTAAGGATTTTGATACAGGTTTACCGAGGCCCATGAATATGACCAAAGAAGATAAACTTGCTTTAATTGCTTTTTTACACACCTTAACAGATTCTGCACTAATTGTTGACGAAAAATACGCTGACCCGTTCAAAAGTTGAACTCATTAATAAAATCAGAACGAAACTGCTTTATTCAGCAGTCCTAACGCCGCTTATTTCTCTTGGGCTTTTTGCTCAATCCCTTTACGATATTAATACTGTTCAAGACATTAAAATAACCTTTGCCCAAAGCAATTGGGATGTGCTTTTGGATGCAGAAAAGGCAAGTAACGAAGATTACATCATGGCACAGAGTGTTGAAATAAACAGTGTGTTATTTGACTGTGTTTGTGTTAAATACAAGGGGAACAGCACCTACAACCCTAACCAAGCTAAGAACCCTTTTCATATTGAATTGGATACATACAAAGAACAAGACTATCAGAATTATACGGACATAAAACTAAGCAACGTTAAGAACGATCCTTCCTTTGTAAGAGAAGTATTGAGCTATGAAGTTCTGAGAAATTACATGGGTGCGCCTCTTTCGAACTACGCCAATCTTACCGTTAACGGGACGTTGATTGGTCTCTGTATTCTTTAAGTGATGATGCCTGTGACCTTGGTGTATTTACTTTCCCCTGCAGGAGCGACTTTAGCTGCGAATAGTTATGTCATTATTTAGGCCGATAAGGATGCTACTCAAGCTGGCCATCATGCAGATTATAAACTTTCTGCAGGTGGCGAAACCATTTATCTCTCAGATGCCAATCTTGGCTTTTCCGGTTCCATACAATAGACACCTCAAACTACAGATCTTTCATTCGGGCGTTTTCCAAATGGAACGGGACGTTTCTAAGTTATGAATCCAACTTACAATGCCGTGAATATGGTCAGCAATATTGGGTTAGAAGAAAACATTAATCTTACAGAAGTCGGTTTAAATATCTATCCAAACCCTGCAGAACTGCTGATGAGCATAGACGTAGAGTTAGAAAACAAAAATTATTTAAACGTTGCTGTCTAGAACACACACGGGCAGCTGGTTTATTCTGATGCACTTGAAAACACAAAAAAGATTAATACTTCGAATTGGTCTTCTGGAGTGTATTTTTTGTTGTTGGAAACACTTCAGAAAAGCTAATTATTAGATAAAGACTTTTTACTCGATAATTCATCTAAAAACCCAGAGCGAATTCATCTTGTTCTGGGTTATTATTTGAGCTTACTTCCTTTTCCGCCCCACCAAGGGTAAATTTCCTAGGTCAGCCTGCTAGACTTAAATGCTGGGTCTCGCTCTACTAACTTTCTTGTTTCTTCCCCTGAAGGAATATTAAAAATTAAAATTCCTCGGTGTTCGCCATCATGACCAAAAGGACCAGCAATTCGAAGGTATCCATCATCTGCCCTTTTATTGATGTGGCCATGTGGCCTTCTTAAATTTTTGCTGTTTCTTTTTCGTTTTCTTCCGAAATAGAGTCAACCAAAAGTTACCTATTAGCCAACTTAGTGTTCCTCCAGTCCAGCTAAAAAGATATCTCATTTAGATGTCACTTCGTCTTCACCCAGGTTTCAAACTTGTTTTCTTGCTTGGGGCGGTTGGCTTCTGCTTCACGCAAAGGCTCAACTACTTTTAAGGTATCACGACAATCTTGTGACAGTTGTTGGTAGATTCCAGTGCCTTTCGTTTTCCAAGCAATCATTTGGTCTGATACCTCTTTTATTTTTTTTGCAGGGTTGCCTACCACCAAACTGCGTTTTTCAAACACTGATTCTGCAGAAACAAAAGCCAAAGCTCCCACAATAGATTCATCGCCAATTTGGCAATCGTCCATCAAAACAGCATTCATCCCAATAAGGGCATTTTTACCCACGGTGGCCCCGTGTATAATTGCCCCGTGACCAATGTGTGCCCCTTCTTTTAAAGTTACCGTTGTTCCAGGAAACATATGCACCACACAATTTTCTTGCACGTTACACCCGTCTTTCAAAACAATTTTACCCCAGTCACCACGCAATACAGCGCCCGGACCGATGTAACAGTTTTTACCGATAAAAACATTGCCCGTTACGTTGGCTTGAGGGTGCACAAAAGCACTTTCGTGGATGACAGGTATAAACCCTTCGAATTCGTAAATAGCCATTAGCAGTTTTTGTATTTGTCGTGCAATCCAATGCCTTGTTTAATCATCGGCTTGCACTTTTCTAATCTTGTTATTTGCGTTGCCTCGCGTTTTGCAGGAGCAATATGGTCGGCATATTTTCTTTGCTTTCCAAGAGTCAAAGATGAAAAAGAGTGTTTTAAAACAGCATCTTCTAAAAAGGCTTCATTTAAGTGTTCCGGAATTATCAAATCTGTTTTTTGAGAAGTTATTTTCTTTTCTGCTTCATTATTTGCCTTTGCCTCCTGCATGTATTTCAACACACGCTTTATGTCAATTTTATCTTCTGGCAAGAAGCGCCGTTGGTGTAAACCTTTTGTTTTTTCATGAGCCGACAACAACAGTTTTTGCTCGTCCTCTAAAAACGACCCTTGGTGAAACCACAACGACAGCCACTCTTTAAAAGCTGCTGAACCTAAAACGATCCCTTTGCCCGTATAGCTAGGCGCTCCCCATTTCACCTCTTCAGTAAGGCCCGCCTCTAGTGCGTGCTTTCGCAAAACAACGAGCTTTTCTACCGCCCTCTCCGGAGCAGAATCTATATAATCGTCAACTATTTTTGCTCCTATCATTTTAGTTTAAAGGTAAATCGTTTTTCCACAACCCCGCCTTCGGACAGCCCTTCCATCCAAAGGGGGGAATGTCTCACGAATATAAAAAGCCTAAAACAAGGTAAAGGACGAGGCCGCAAAGAATTTAATTTAAGCAGTTTACAAGCGTAAATGACGAAAATTAAATTTGCATGCAACGAAGAATTTTGCCTTAGGCTTAGGCTTTTTCTAATATGACAGCGTAGCCCTGCCCAACCCCGATACACATGGTCACCAACACATAACGCTTGTTCTGTTTGTGCAATTCAATAGCTGCAGAATTTAAAATTCTTGCCCCTGTTACACCTAATGGGTGACCAATAGCTATTGCTCCGCCATTTGGATTAATTCTTGGGTCATCATCAGCAACACCCATTTTGCGCGTACACGCTAAAACTTGTGCGGCAAAAGCTTCGTTTAATTCTAAAATGTCCATTTGGTCTAACGTCAGGCCTGCTTTTTTCAAAGCCATTTCTGAAGCGTAAACTGGACCTATTCCCATAATTCTTGGCTCAACACCTACAACACCCGAACTTACCACTCTCGCCAAAGGCGTTAACCCGTTTGCTTTTATTCCGTCTTCAGATGCCATCAACAAAGCAGCTGCTCCATCATTCAATCCTGATGAATTCCCGGCTGTAACTGTTCCTCCTTCTTTTTTAAATGCCGGGCGCAGTTTTCCAAGAACTTCAGCAGAACTGTTTGGCTTTATAAATTCATCTTGACTAAAAACAATAGGGTCTTTTTTTCTTTGCGGAATAGATACAGGAGAAATCTCTTCAGCTAATCGGCCATTGGCTTGCGCTTTTGCTGCTTTCATCTGACTTGCATATGCAAATGCATCTTGATCCTCTCGTGATATGCCGTACAATTCAACTAAGTTTTCAGCCGTGCTACCCATCGCATCCGTTCCATAGAGTTCATGCATTTTCGGGTTGATAAATCGCCACCCAAATGAAGAATCATACATCTTAGAATCTGTGCCAAACGCCCGTGCAGATTTAGAAACAACATAGGGTCCACGACTCATGTTTTCTACACCTCCTGAAATAAAAACATCACCATCGCCATGAGCTATAGCCCTTGACGCATGAATTGCAGCGCTCATTCCTGAGGCACACAATCTGTTTACTGTTTCACCGGGAACGGTATAAGGCATTCCAGCTATAAGCGATGCCATGCGCGCTACGTTTCTGTTGTCTTCACCTGCTTGATTTGCACAACCCAAGATTACATCACTGATTACAGCAGGGTCGAGGCTTGGATTTTTCTCCAACAAACTTTTAATGGCATGAGCCGCTAAATCGTCTGTTCTAACTGCGCTTAATGTTCCACCAAAACTTCCGATTGGTGTGCGAGTTCCGTTAATTATATAAGATTCTTTCATGTTTCCCATTCCTTTCCAGTTCTATAAAGAGTTCCTTTAAAAAGGGCTATTAATTCTTTGTGTTGATTTTTTATGGTCACCTCGTAAATACCAAAACGTTTTGTGTGGCTTTTTTCCACAGCTTCTGCAATGAGCACATCGTCCGAATGTGCAGGTTTGGTATGTGCAATGCTCGTTTCAATACTCACCGCATGAGTACCTCTGCCGTTTCCGGCAAAAGCCAAAGCAGAATCTGCTAGACTATATGCAATACCGCCATGTGCAATATTAAACCCGTTAGTCATTTCTGTGCGAACCACCATTTTTAACTTGGCGTAGCCCGGCTCGTTTTCTATTACTTCTATACCAAGCCATTGACTAAACGCATCGTTGGCCATCATATGGTTTACGACTTCTTTGGCACTATGCATTTTTATCGTTTTTGTGTTGTTGAGAAGCTGCTGCTTCTTCATACAATCCAACAATGACATCTACAATTAGCGCTTGCTGCTGGTTTTGTAGCCCAAGTTCTTGATATTGATTCATGACAAAGCTGAACAAAACGGGGCTAAAAGCTTCCAATTCCCATGTTTCGGCATCGCTCCTACCTTCTGTATCTAATCGGTTGTAGAGCTCCACGCGATCTTCAACAATTTGCTCAATGCTCGCGTTTTCTATAACATCAAGTGGAATGCCTGCAGAGATAAAAACATCTCTAATTACAATAGCACATTTTAAAATAAACGTGTGCTCATCTTCGCTAAAGTCATCATCTAAGTTGAAAAGAAACCCCATCAAATGCGGTTGCTCATCCATTAATGAACTGATGCGTTTTCCTAAGCCAGGAGCATCTACACTGTTGAGTTCTGAAAACAAGGCGTCAACAATTCCTTTTTGAATGTCAATATTATTCATGGCGTAAAATTAGTTGCTTTTTGTTTCTTTACAGCACTTCATGCAAAACCTGAAACATGCTTAATTGTGTGAGCTCATTTACAGCATCTTACCCATAAAAAATTGAGCCTAAAAAGCAGTTTTAAAACACCTATGAAAAACTATCTTTGCGCCCACTTTTTTGATTGCTATGGAGAACACTAAAATAAACGCAGACAAAGCGCCCAAAGCTGTAGGAGCATATCCTCACGCACGTAAAGTTGGAAACTTGCTTTTCCTTTCTGGCGTTGGGCCAAGAACCGCAGGTTCTGACAAAAACGATTCTGGTGTACCTGGATTGACTTTAGATCACAATGGGCATTTTGTAAAGTTTGATTTTGAAGCACAGGTGCATTCTGTGTTTGCTAACGTAAAAGCCGTGTTAGAAGCATCAGGTTCCAGTTGGGACAAATTGGTTGACGTAACCATTTTCTTGGTAGACATGAAGCGTGATTTCAGAACCTTCAATCGCATTTATGCTGAGTATTTTAAGGAAAACCAGCCGTGCAGAACAACTTGCGAGATAAGCGCTCTTCCAACTCCTATTGCAATCGAGCTAAAGTGCATCGCGGAAGCTTAGTCCAACCAAAAGACCCTTTTTAGTACAAAGAATTTTAGACAGAAATGACAAAGTATCCAGAATATAAAGGCCTCAATCTTCGACACATTAACGAAGAGATATTAGAGTTTTGGAAGGAAAATAAAACTTTCGAAAAGAGCGTGTCTACACGCGAAGGCAAGCAACCGTGGGTGTTTTACGAAGGACCGCCTTCTGCCAATGGTATGCCTGGTATTCACCACGTAATGGCGCGTACTCTAAAGGATGTTTTCTGTCGTTACAAAACACTTCAAGGCTTTCAAGTAAAACGAAAGGCCGGTTGGGACACACATGGCTTACCTGTGGAACTGGGCGTTGAAAAAGAATTGGGAATCACCAAAGAAGACATTGGGAAAAAGATTTCTGTTGAAGATTACAACAAAGCTTGTCGCAAGGCGGTAATGCGTTACACCGATGTTTGGAATAATTTGACCGAACAAATGGGCTATTGGGTTGATATGGACGATCCGTATGTGACCTACAAGACCAAATATATAGAATCTGTTTGGTGGTTGCTTAAGCAGCTCTTTGACAAAAAATTAATCTACAAGGGGTATACTATTCAGCCATATTCGCCAAAAGCTGGAACTGGCCTAAGCTCGCATGAGCTAAACATGCCCGGCACTTATCGTGACGTAAAAGACACCACAATTGTCGCGCAATTCAAAGTTGCTGAATCAGACTTTAAGGTTGGAGCCCTTAAAAGCGCTTTCGCAGATGGTAATTTATTTATCATGGCTTGGACAACCACGCCTTGGACTTTGCCAAGTAACACCGCGCTTACGGTTGGAAAGAAAATAGAATACGCTTTAGTAAAAACATACAATCAATACACGTTTGAACCTATTCAAGTAGTGCTAGCAAAAGAACTTATTGGTAAGCAGTTTGGCGGCAAATTTTTTAACGCCAATAACGAGGAGTTATCGGCTTACGAAGCTGGTGCGAAAAAGATTCCATATCAAGTCGTTGATACGTTTAGCGGAAATGACATGCTCGGGATAAAATACGAGCAACTCTTACCTTGGGCAACGCCTTATCAGGATGCAGAAAAAGCATTTGTAGTTATCCCTGGAGATTTTGTTACTACAGAAGACGGAACGGGTATTGTGCATACTGCGCCTACTTTTGGTGCAGACGATGCCATAGTAGCCAAAGATGCTGGTGTGCCACCACTATTGGTATTAGACGAAAACGAAAACGCCATTCCCTTGGTTGATTTACAAGGGAAGTTTGTGAAAAGTATAAACCACGAATTGGCTGGCCAATACGTTAAAAACGAATATTACAAAGACGGTGAGGCCCCTGATAAGTCTGCTGATGTTCAAATTTCTATTCAGTTAAAAACAGAAAATAGAGCTTTTGCTGTAGCGAAATACGAGCACAGTTACCCGCATTGTTGGAGAACTGATAAGCCTATTTTATACTACCCATTAGACAGTTGGTTTATAAAGTCTACGGCTCAAAAAGACCGTATGATTGCCTTGAACAAAACCATTAACTGGAAGCCTGCAAGCACCGGAACAGGGCGTTTTGGAAACTGGTTAGAAAACCTAAATGACTGGAACCTTTCGCGCTCACGTTATTGGGGAATTCCATTGCCCTTATGGAGCACTGAAGAAGGTGACGAAGTAAAATGTTTCGGTTCTATCGAAGAGCTAAAAGCTGCCGCTGAAAAATCTGTTGAAGCAGGTTTTATGGAAAGCAATCCGTTAGCCAACTTTGACGTGGGCAACATGGATGAAGAAAACTATGACGCAATAGACCTTCACAAAAACTTTACAGATAACTTGGTTTTAGTTTCTGATTATGGAAAGCCAATGCATCGCGAAAGCGACTTGATAGACGTTTGGTTTGACTCTGGATCTATGCCATACGCACAGTGGCACTACCCTTTTGAAAACAAAGAAAAAATAGACAATTGCGAATCGTATCCTGCCGATTACATAGCCGAAGGTGTGGACCAAACAAGAGGTTGGTTCTTTACACTTCATGCGATTGGCACGATGGTTTTTGATTCTGTGGCTTATAAAAATGTGATTTCTAACGGACTTGTGTTAGACAAGAACGGACAGAAAATGTCGAAGCGTTTGGGCAATGCTGCTGATCCATTTGAAACAATGGATAAATACGGCGCAGATGCTACACGTTGGTACATGATAACAAATGCACAGCCTTGGGATAACCTAAAGTTTGACCTTGATGGCATTCAAGAAGTGCAGCGTAAATTCTTTGGAACACTATACAACACGTATTCATTTTTCGCGCTTTACGCAAATTTGGACGGTTTTAGATATGAAGAATCCGACATCGCTTTAGAAGAAAGACCTGAAATAGACCGTTGGATACTTTCTGAATTAAATACGCTTGTTGCACAGGTTGAAGATGGTATGGAGGTCTTTGAACCGACAAGAGCCTTCCGTCCGGTTCAAGAATTTGTAACGGATAAATTAAGTAACTGGTACGTACGGTTGTGTAGAAGACGTTTCTGGAAAGGCGAATATGCTGCAGATAAAATTTCAGCATACCAGACGCTTTATACTTGCTTAGAAACTGTTTCGAGATTGGCATCGCCATTGGCACCATTCTTTACCGAAAAACTATTTAATGACTTACATGCTGTTACAGGAAAAGACTCTAGCGAGTCTGTACACCTCAGCACTTTCCCGAAAAGCGACAAAAGTGTTATCGATTCTTCATTGGAAGATAGAATGCATATGGCACAGCAGGTGTCGTCAATGGTGCTTTCGTTGAGGAAAAAGGAGAGCTTAAAAGTTCGTCAGCCGTTGGCTAGAATTTTAGTGCCTGTATTGAAGGAAGAAGTAAAACATCAGTTAGAGTTAGTGAAAGATTTGATTCTTTCTGAAGTGAATGTGAAAGAGCTGGAAATGGTTCTGATCAATACTGGCGAGACTTCTGTTTTTGAAAAGCTAGCGAAACCTAACTTCAGGCTACTTGGCCCTAAGTTTGGCAAAAACTTGAAAATCGCGACAGTGCTAATTTCTAAATTGACGCAAGACCAAATTGCCGAATTAGAATCTGGTACAGAGATTCAAGATGAAAATAACATCATCTCGATTTCTATTGATGATGTAGAAATTAGCACAAAAGACATCCCTGGGATGTTGGTTTCATCCGAAAATGGAATAACTGTTGCATTAGATATCACATTAAATGATGCCTTGAAGCAAGAAGGCATTGCTCGAGAGTTGATAAATAGAATTCAAAACACGCGTAAGGACTCTGGGTTTGAAGTCACTGATAAAATTGACATTTCTTTATTCCCTGATGCGCTATTAAAAGCCGCTATTGAAGAGAATTTGGAGTACATAAAAGCAGAAACGCTTGCAGAGAACATTTCGTTTAAAGAAAATGTTAGTTGTGACTGGATTGAATTTGATGGCGTGAAGACAAAAATGTTTGTTGAAAAAGTCTAGTTGCAGGGTCCAAATATTGGTTTTTTGAAGTGCTGAAAAAGCATATATTCGCGGACCTTGCTTAATAAACAACATGAAAATGGAAGGAAATAAAGTTAGATATTCTGATACTGAGCTAGATGATTTTAAAAAAATCATTCTTGCAAAAATTGAAAATGCTGAAAAGGATTTAGAATTGTTAAAAGAGCAGTTTGCCAACGATAAAAATAACGGTACTGAAGACACTTCTCCTACCTTTAAGTCTTTCGATGAAGGCTCTGCAACGATGAGTAAAGAAGCTAATTCTCAATTGGCCTCAAGACAAGAAAAATTTATCCGCGATCTTAAAAATGCGATATTACGTATTGAAAATAAGACGTACGGAATTTGTCGTGTTACCGGTAAGCTCATAGAAGCTGAAAGGTTGAAATTAGTTCCCCACGCCACTTTAAGCATGGAGGCTAAAATGAAGCAATAGTCCATTGAAAAAATCAATTGTCATCATAGCCTTGGTCTTGATCATAGATCAAGCTCTAAAGTTGTGGATTAAAACCAACATGGAATTGAGAGACTCCATTGAAATTTTCAGTTGGTTTAAAATTTATTTTACGGAGAACCCAGGAATGGCGTTCGGCTTAGAATATGGTGGCAATTGGGGTAAGTTAGCTTTATCGGTTTTTAGGCTTTTCGCTATTGGCGGATTAATTTATTGGCTGAGCGGCTTAGTTAAGAAAAAAGCATCAACCGCTGCTATTGTCTCTGTCAGTTTAATAACCGCTGGTGCCATTGGCAATATGATTGATAGCGCAGTTTACGGGTTGATTTTCGATAAAGGTATGCTCTTCAACGAAGACATAATGGCATGGACAGGTTACAGCGGGTTGGCTTCCTATTCCTCTGCTGGTTATTCTGCCTTTCTTCGAGGCAATGTGGTAGACATGCTTTATTTCCCTTTTTACGAAGGTTTTCTTCCTGACTGGGTTCCTTTTAAAGGCGGAGACTATTTTATCTTTTTCAGACCTATCTTTAATATTGCCGATATGGCCATCTCTACGGGTGTTGGGTTAATGATTCTCTTTCAAAAAAGAATCTTCCCTTCTAAAGCGTAACGCGCCTTTTAGTGGTTCAAAAACGGACATTAATTTGTTCGTAATCGAACACTACAGCCTGTTTGGTACGCCTCCATTTATTCTAAGTTTTAAAAGACTCTTTGTATGAAATCCCTTCATATAAAAGGTGTAACGAACATTTGACCTCCCTCAAGTTCTTCCTTTTTTCTTGAGTTTTTTTCATGGCATGTAACTTGCCTCTCGTAGTAATCGTCTAAAATATATAAAACTAAAAGAAATGAAAAAATTAAACTTTATCCCAGCAATTGTCGGAGCCGTGTTTATAATCACTTCTGCTTTTGCAACAACTCCAAATCACGAAATTTGGGACTATGACAACAACTCTCTTGAGGAGGTTTTAGAAATGGACGTTATTCCTGAGGTAACATTTGCAAAACCCATTGCAGTAAATACACTTTCGTTAGATGCTTTTCCTGCGCAAGACAGCTATTTGCAAATCAACTTGCCTTATTCTAATACTGAAGTTGTGGGGTTAGTGATCTACGACAAAAAAGGAAATGTTGTGTTCAATGAAAAAGAAGAGTACCGCATGTTAAAAACAGTGATGCTAAAAGATACGGGTAACAACGAGTATATTATCAAAGTATACAACGGCAACACTATTCATCAAGCAAAGCTGAAGGTGACGCACATATAAACTTTCAAAAAACTAAAAAGCGAGATTCAAGAGTCTCGCTTTTATCGTTATTGAGCATTTGCTTTTATCTCTTCCACCACGCTTGGGTCTAATAAGGTGGAGGTGTCGCCCAAATTTGAAGTATCCCCCTCAGCTATCTTCCTCAAAATTCTACGCATAATTTTACCAGAGCGTGTTTTAGGCAAACCCGAAACAACCTGAACTTTATCAGGCTTGGCAATAGGCCCAATAATATTGCGAACAGTTCCTTGAATCTCTTTGATTAAATTCTCTTCTGTTCGGCCTTCCATATCGCAAATCACGTAAGCGTAAATGCCTTGCCCTTTTATTTCATGGGGATAACCAACCACTGCTGATTCTACTACTCTTGGGTGCTCGTTAATGGCGTTTTCTACTTCTGCCGTTCCCATTCTGTGGCCAGAAACATTCATCACATCGTCAACACGTCCAAGAATTCTCAAATAACCATCGTGGTCTCTCCTTGCTCCATCTCCTGTAAAATAAAGTCCTTTGTAAGTGGAAAAATAGGTTTGTTTGCATCGGTCGTGATCGCCATAAATTGTTCTAATCATAGAAGGCCATGGGTGCTTAATACATAAGTTTCCTTCTACGTTGTTGCCTTGTAATTCATTGCCTTCCGCGTCTACAATAATGGGTTGAATTCCCGGTAAGGGCAAAGAAGCGTGTGCCGGCTTGTTGGGTGTTACTCCGGCTATAGCCGAAACCATTATTCCTCCTGTTTCTGTTTGCCACCACGTATCAACCAATGGGCATTTTCCTTTTCCGATATGATCGTGGTACCAATGCCAAGCTTCCTCATTTATCGGCTCTCCAACCGAGCCAATAACCTTTAAGGATTCAAGACTGTATGGTTCAACAGGCGCAAGCCCGCACGCTTGTAAAGCTCTAACCGCAGTTGGCGCAGTATAAAACTGATTCACTTGATGCTTGTCTACAATTTCCCAAAACCGCCCGGGGTGAGGATATGTCGGCACACCTTCGAACATTAAAGTCGTTGCACCCGCCAAAAGCGGACCATAAACTATGTACGAATGGCCGGTAATCCAGCCGATATCTGCAGTGCACCAATAGATGTCTCCTTGGGTATATTGAAATACATTTTCAAATGAATAGTGCGCATACACCATGTACCCTCCGCAGGTATGCACAACGCCTTTTGGCTTTCCGGTAGAACCGGACGTGTATAAAATAAACAACTCGTCTTCAGAATCCATGGTCACTGCTTCATGTGTTTTAGGCAGACCTTCAACAGCGATATTCCACCAAATATCGCGGCCCTCTTTCATTGTTGCTTCTCCACCGGTGCGGTTTAAAACGATAACTTTTTGGACCTCAACAGTGGCTTTTTCTAGCGCCTCATCTACAACTGCCTTTACAGGAATTTGTTTTGTTCCTCGGAAATTTCCGTCAGATGTCAACACTGCTTTGGCGCTGCAATCATCAATTCTATTGGCTAAGGCCGTAGATGAAAAGCCTGCAAAAACTACCGAGTGCACAGCCCCAATTCTGGCGCATGCCAACATTGCTACTGCGGCCTCTGGCACCATTGGCATATAAATAATGACGCGATCTCCTTTTTTTACACCTTGCCTTACCAAAGCGTTAGACATTTGACACACCATTTCGTAGAGCTCAAAAAATGAAATTTTTCGTGTTGCCTCCTCAGGATCATTAGGCTCCCACAAAATGGCGGCCTCATTCCCTTTTGTAAACAAGTGACGGTCTAAAATGTTTTCCGTGATATTGAGCTTTCCGCCTTCAAACCACTTTACGTTGAGGTTTTCAAAATTTCCGCATTGCACTTTATCCCATACTTTTCGCCAATGAAAAGACTCTGCTATTCTGCCCCAAAACTCTTCAGGTTTAATAACGCTTTTTTGATATTCATGAAAATATCCAGATAGGGTTTGTATTTTATTACTCATAGTGAAGTCTCTATTTTATCAAATAAACGAGTATCGAAAACTACATAATTCTTGTTTTTTAATCAGGTTCGGCACTTCAATTTTTTAATGGGGCCAAATTGGCCCTTGTATTAAAAGAAAAAAACGAAAGTTCTATTTACTTGATGCCCAAAGCATATTCTAAAAATTCTGTGATTTAGCTCAAAACATCTATTGCGAAAGCTAACCCGGTTTATGATTTTTTCCCATTGTTTATAACTCTAAATATGCACACTCGTTTGCCTCTATTTAGAACGGTGGTTTTCTATCTATTAGGGGTTTCAGAATTCTAAACGCCGTGTTATTATAAACTACGATCGGTTGATAACGAACTGACCTTTATCAGTTTGCACAAGAACAGTTTGCTTAAACTTGTTTTAGAATTTCTCTAACGGTTACCAACTAAAATTTGACAAGACATGGGCAAAAAAGAAACAGCTGCTATTAAAAACCCTACGAAAGAACACGCGTATAGCTACAATGAAGTCCTAGAACAGAGCTTGGCCTATTTTCATAATGACGAGCTGGCAGCCACCACATGGATGAACAAATATGCCATGAAAAACAAGGCGGGCGAGTTTCTTGAAACTACTCCAGAAGCCATGCATTGGCGAATGGCCAGAGCTTTTGGACGCACGGAAGAAAGGCACAGGCAGTCTATGTTTTTAAACGGCACAAAAGAGTTGCGCTCGGCTTACGGGCAAGAACGGGAGGCCCTTACCGAAGAGAAGATATTTCAACTTTTTAAAGATTTCAAATATGTCATACCACAAGGTAGCGTTATGTCTGCTTTGGGCAATCCGCACATTATTGCATCGTTGAGCAACTGTGTAGTGTTACCAGAAATTTACGATTCGTACGGTGGTATTATGCACACAGACCAACAACTGACGCAACTTTTTAAACGTAGATGTGGGGTTGGTATTGATGTCAGTTCGCTGCGTCCCGCTGGGCAAATGGTTAGCAATGCTGCTGGAAGCACTAGCGGTGCCGTTAGTTTTATGGAACGCTTTAGCAACACCACTCGCGAAGTATCGCAAAACGGAAGACGCGGAGCCTTAATGATTACCATGGATATTGCGCACCCAGACGTAGAGGATTTTGTGACAATTAAGCAAGACTTGAAGAAAGTGACAGGCGCTAATATTTCTATCCGCTTGAGCGATGAGTTTATGCAAGCCGTGGCCAACGATACAACTTACATGCACAAGTGGCCAATAAACAGCTGTGAACCAAAAATCACCAAAGAGGTAAACGCACGTCAGCTATGGAGTACCGTAATTACTTGCGCTCACAATAGTGCAGAGCCTGGACTTATTTTTTGGGACAGACAGCACAAGTATTCGACATCTTCAGTGTACCCCGGGTATGAAAATATTTCGACAAACCCATGCTCTGAAATTGCCATGCAAGGAGGCGATAGCTGCCGTTTAATAGCCTTGAACCTTTACAATTTTGTAGATGACCCTTTTACTAAAAATGCAAAATTTGACTTTGAGAAATTTTATAAAATCACCTACGAAGCGCAACGCCTACAAGACGATTTGGTAGATTTAGAATTGGAGGCCATTGACAGAATTACAGATAAAATTAAAAGCGACAACGAGCCGCAAAGCATTAAACAAGTTGAACTTGACACTTGGAAACTGCTCTATGACAATGGTAAAAATGGCCGTAGAACAGGCCTTGGGTTTACCGCTCTTGGCGATGCTATTGCTGCACTTGGTTTTGGCTACGATTCTAATGATTCTATCGCGGTGATAGAAAACATAATGAAAACAAAATGCGAAGCCGAGTTTAACAGCTCTATAGACATGGCTATAGAACGTGGTCCGTTTAAAGGCTTCGATCCAAAGGTTGAGGAAACCAGCGAATTTGTGCAAATGATGAAAACTGAAATGCCAGAGATTCATGATAAAATGATGACGTTTGGCAGAAGAAACATCAGCTTGAGTACAGTGGCGCCAACGGGTACGTTGAGTATGCTGGCACAGACTTCTTCAGGCATAGAACCCGTGTTTTTATTAAGCTACACGCGAAGACGAAAAGTAAATCCAAATGACCCAAATGCAAAAATTTCATTTACAGATGAACTAGGCGACAACTGGGAAGAGTTTACCGTGTATCACGCCAAGTTAAAAGATTGGATGGACATTTCAGGTGAAAAAGCAATTGAAAGCAGTCCGTATTATGGCTCCACTGCCCCCGAAATTGATTGGATTAAACGTGTGGAAATTCAAAGCAAAATTCAAAAATTCGTAACCCATTCCATCAGCTCAACTATAAATCTACCCAACGATGTGTCTATGGAAGAGGTCGGCAACATTTACCTTGAGGCATGGAAACAAGGCCTGAAGGGTATCACTGTTTACCGCGATGGCAGCCGCACCGGAGTGCTAATAGACAACTCTGAAAAGGAGGTGAAAACCTTAGACGAAATCATAGAGACAAAAGCTCCTGTTAGACCCGAAAAGCTTTCTGCAAAAGTAATGCGCTTTAACAACCAGAAAGAAAAATGGGTGGCGGTTATTGGTCTGCTAAATGGAAAGCCATACGAGATTTTTACAGGTAAGGCAGAAGATTCATTTTACTTGCCAACGTATATTCATGACGGCTGGGTTTTGAAAAACCGCAACGATGAAAACATGGCACAATACGACTTTCAATATTTAGACAAAGACGGCTATCGCGTAACTATTGAGGGCCTTTCTAGGAGCTTTAACAAAGAGTTTTGGAACTACGCTAAACTCATCTCTGGGGTGCTGCGCCACGGTATGCCCATTCCGTTTGTTGTAGATTTAATAGAAGACCTCAACCTATACAGCGACAACATTAACACGTGGAAAAACGGAGTTGTACGCACCCTTAAACAGTTTATTCCAGATGGCACAAAAGCGACAGACAAAGCTTGCCCCTCCTGCGGTGACAGCGAGGGCTTGGTTTACGAGGAAGGGTGTTTGAATTGCAAAAGTTGTGGCCATAGTAAATGTGGGTAGATAATCTTTAATCAGAAATATCACACAGGAGTTTTACAGAATTTCTCAAATAGGTTTCTCTGTAGTTTTTGCGATTACTTAGCACACTTTGCGGTTAATTTTTTCTTTCTTTTGAGAAATGAACTCTAGACGCGATTTTTTAAAACTTGGTACGCTTGCCAGCGGAAGCTTAATTCTTCCATCGGCCTTAAAGGCACAACCCACAGCAAATCAGGGATTTTCGGCAGCTTCTGTAAAGCCTATTGTTGTTTCCACTTGGAATCACGGAATAGAAGCCAATGCAGCCGCGTGGAAGGTTTTGAAAAAAGGTGGTCTGGCTTTAGATGCCGTAGAACAAGGTGTTCGAATTATAGAAAGTGATCCTGAAAACACAAGTGTGGGTTTAGGCGGTAGGCCAGATCGCGAAGGTGTGGTTTCGTTAGACGCTTGTATTATGGACCATAACAGCAAGTGCGGTGCTGTGGCTTACCTTCAAAACATCGAAAACCCAATTTCTGTAGCCCGCAAGGTTATGGAAGAAACACCGCATGTGATGTTGGCTGGAGATGGTGCGTTGCAATTTGCCAAAGAACAAGGGTTTAAAGAAACAAACCTGTTGACGAAAGACTCTGAAATGGCTTGGAAGGAATGGCTTGAAGAGTCGAAATACAAACCCGTAATAAACGTAGAGAACCACGACACCATTGGTATGTTAGCTATAGATGCTGAAGGAAATATTTCTGGATCTTGCACCACGAGCGGTATGGCCTATAAAATGCATGGTCGTGTTGGCGACTCCCCCATTATTGGAGCAGGACTTTTTTTAGACAATGAAGTTGGCGGCTGTTGCGCAACTGGAATGGGTGAAGCAATAATCCGCGTTGCCGGCAGCAGCATTGTTGTGGAATTGATGCGAAATGGCAAAACTCCGCAAGAAGCATGTGACGAAGCCGTAGCTAGAATAATGAAAAAGCATACCGATTTAGAAAATTTACAATGCGGTTTTTTAGCCATGGATAAAGCTGGAAATGTTGGAGCAAGCAGTGTTTACGCAGGCTTTGACTATGCCATCAAAACTAATGAAAGAGAAGAAATGGTTTTGGCTGAATACCAATTGGAATGGGATTAAAACACATTTTAGTACTACTTCTTTCTCCTTTAGTCTTTCTCACTCAGGCTCAAACAAATATTATTCCTGCGCCACGAGAAATTAAACTCAAGTCTGGTTTCTTTGAAATCAACAATAAGACAGAGCTCTATTATTCTTATGAGGTTAGTGTCGCCCAAGAACAGCTTCTTCAATTTATAGAAGATGAATTAAATGTCGGTGTTGAGTCAACTGATATTGACGAAGATTTAGGTCAAAAACATGCGATTTACTTTAACGAAGCCGATCATTTAGAAGGCGTTGACACCTATTTTATTGAAATAGACGAAAAACAAATTAACGTTTCAGTCTCTGGGATTGGTGGAGAGCGGTTGGCTATTGAAACTTTAAAGCAATTGATTTTTCAATACGGAAATAAAGTCCCCGCAATGGAGGTATACGACTTTCCGCGATTTCAACACCGCGGGCTTCTCCTCGATTGTTCCCGCCATTTCTTTTCAGTTGAAACCGTGAAGAAATACATTGACCTTTTAGCCTTTTACAAAATGAACACGTTGCACTGGCACCTTACGGAAGACCAAGGTTGGCGCATTGACATTGACAAGTACCCAAAGTTGACTGAAATAGGCGCATGGCGCACGGAAAAAGACGGCTCTCGCTATGGCGGATTTTACACAAAAGAAGAAATAAAAGATGTGGTAGCATTTGCGGCTTCACGCGGAGTTACCGTCATCCCTGAAATAGAGTTGCCCGGCCATAGTCAGGCGGCCATTGCATCCTACCCGCATTTAAGTTGTACTCAAGAACAAGTGGAGGTGGTAAACGATTGGGGTGTGTTTAAAGAGATTTACTGCGCAGGCAACGACTCTACTTTTATGTTCTTGGAGGATGTTCTCACAGAAGTAATGGAATTGTTTCCGTCAAAATACATTCACATTGGTGGCGATGAAGCGCCCAAATTTAGGTGGGAGCATTGCGACAAATGCCAAAAACGTATAGCCGATGAAGGCTTAAAGGATGAGCATGAATTGCAATCGTATTTCATTACGCGAATCGAAAAATTCTTGAATGAGAATGGCCGTCAATTGATTGGGTGGGATGAAATTCTAGAAGGTGGACTTTCGCCAAATGCCACGGTGCAAAGCTGGCGCGGCATGGAGCACGGCAAACATGCAGCCGAGCAAAAACACAACGTGGTAATGTCGCCCACAAGTCACTGTTATTTAGACTACGGGCTGGGCGCCATTAACCTTGAAAAAGTGTACAATTTTCATCCGATACCCGAAGGTTTGGAGACCGAATTTGAGCAATACATTTTGGGTGCAGAAGTAAACATGTGGACCGAACATGTGCTCAACGATTCAGTATTAGACAGTCGTGTTTTTCCTCGACTGATCGCTATGGCAGAAGTATTATGGAGTGACCCTCGCTTGCGCGGAGCTTCAGCAGAGCCAAGCCCTGGTGGCTTTGAAGGTTTTTATACTCGGTTACAAAACCATTACCCCGTTTTAGAAAAGATGGGGGTTAACTACGGTTTGGAAGCTGAGCCCATTGCGGTAAAAACATTTGTTGAAAAAGGGAAAACTTATGCGGAAATCATTCCTGGGCTACCCAATTTAACTTTAGAGTATTCCAAAATTGACGGTTTGGCTTATCTGTACAGCGCCCCCTTTGAGTTAGATAAAACAATGACTTTGCAAGTGATGGCTTTCAAAAACAAAGTGCTGTATGGAGACGTTTTTTTGGTAGAGTTAATTCACCATTTTGCGCTAGGGCTAGAACCACGATTCCAATCGTCTTCAAGTGTCTATTACATGGGCGGTGGTAAAATGTCCCTAGTAGACGGGCTCATTGGCAGTATGAATTTTAGAGATGGGAAATGGACAGGGTACTTAGGAAGTGATGTTGAAGTTGTTCTTGATTTAAAAAAACTTCGCCCCATAAAAGAGGTTTCTATGAATTTCTATAAATATCCAAACGCGTGGATAATGCCTCCAAAACTGGTAACTGTTGAAATGTCGCAAGATGGCGAAGCATGGACATACATGGGTTCATTGGAGTTTCCTGTCTCACAGAATGACAACGAGCAAACCATTGTAAACGCGACAATACCCGTCTTAAGTTTAGAACAAAACAGATATGTCCGTTTTAAAGCAAAAAACATCGGCAAACTCCCTGAATGGCACGAAGCCGCTGGCAGCGATGCTTGGATTTTTATAGATGAAATTATAGTCCGATGAAATTAGAAGCCTGCATAGAATCATTAGCTGAAGCAATGACTGCCGCCAAATTTAAATTAGATCGGGCTGAGTTGTGCAGCGCCTTGGAGTTGGGTGGGCTTACGCCATCCTTTGCGCTTACCAAAGCTTGCGCTGAACACATTGAGATTCACGCCATGGTTCGCCCTAGAGGCGGGAGCTTTGTCTATACACAAGAAGAGGTCGATTTGATGATGAATGAAATCGAAGCT
>ERZ1046740.822-NODE-822-length-24201-cov-5.682639_pt1 | contig 24201 bp, 24 predicted proteins | sample MGYA00383093_ERZ1046740 | MGnify/ENA primary metagenome ERZ1046740 (study PRJEB29581, sample SAMEA5548363) | metagenome | biome: marine; feature: coastal; material: water | depth 25 m | study: Short-term variability in the microbial, nano- and picoplankton... | reverse complement strand
ATCAGTAAACGTCACGCAAGTAACGCTTTTGTTCACGCATCATTGTTTGCTCAATGAAATGAGTAGCGTCTGCTTCTGACATGCCGCCGTGCTCAATTGCAATCTCAATGAGGGCTTTGTGAACGTCCTTTGCCATGTAGGTCTTATCGCCACAGATGTAGAAATAAGCTCCTTTTTCAAACCATTCCCACACTTCAGCACCGTGTTCTTTCAAACGATGCTGAACGTAGATTTTCTCTTCTTGGTCACGTGACCAAGCGGTGGTGAAGCGATACAAGTCTCCGCTGTCCATCCAACCTTCGATTTCGTCTTTGTAGTAGTACTCCGTCTTTTCAGATTGATCACCAAAGAAGAGCCAGTTACGACCGGATGCCTTGTCATGGACACGTTGTTCCATAAAAGCACGGAACGGAGCAATTCCAGTTCCTGGTCCGACCATGATAATATCGATATCTTTGTCTTCAGGCAGAATAAAGGATTTTGTAGGAGACATAAATACACCAACTGGTGTTTCATTGACAACAACTTCGTCAGCCATATATTGCGTTGTCAAACCCCCACGATTACGATCGTGGTAATTGAATCGGACAATACCAACAGTCAATTCTACGAATCCTGGATGAGCATCATGAGAGGATGCAATCGAATACAGTCGAGGCTTGAGTCGATCGATTAGTTCGAGGAATTCTTCTGGAGAGTATTTCACGCTGAACTCACGCATGATGTCAACGTAATCTCGGGTCCAAAGATAGTTCTCAATCTCTTTAGCATCCGAAAGGATTGTTTTGACTTGAGACGCTTTATCATCTGATGGTAGACTTGATGAAAGACCAGGGGGTAAATCTCCTTCACCTTCGGAATTCCAATTAACACCATTGCGTGAACGCTTGACGATACTCATGGAGATATTCATTCCTGATGAAACTACTTTGTTTGCAAGAGATTGAACGAATTTCTTGTTTGCCAAATGGACCTCAAAATCTTTCTTCAAAGCAGAGTAGAGGTCTTTTTCGCCTTTGTGAGTTGTAACCGTGTGGTCTCTATCCCATCCCTGAATTTCAATAATTTCTTCCACGATGTGTGGTGGATTTTCTGGAAGGACTCCAAGTGCGTCCCCCACCTTGTAGTCAAGCCCAGAGTCGCCAAGGTCGAATACGATATGGCGTGTCTCTTTTTTGGAGCCCTTTCCGTTGAGGACATAGCATTCAGTGATTTTAGAACCGTATGGATTTTTTGCAGACCAGTTACTCATGAACTCACCAATCGCTTCGCGATGTTTTTTCCCAAATGTGGCACACTTATCATCATTCTCTTAGACCCATAGCCCTCATACATAGGATTCAAAGAGTTGATTCTCGGACGACAAACCATGACCCACGAAGTAAGGTTGTTAGGAACGGGCAATGCCTTCCTTCCAAAACAACGGCTTCATTCATTCATGATTCTCGATGGGATACACATCGTCGATGCACCTCCAACCGCCCTTGCTTGCTTACGGAATGCTGGCATATCCCCTGCAGAAATTGAAACAATTTTTGTGACTCATCTTCACGGAGACCATGTCTTTGGATTACCGTTTTTACTTCTGGAGAGAAAATACATCTCAGACAGGGAACGAATCAAGCCTCTGACTGTTGTAGGCGCGAAAGGTGTAAGAGAACGTTTTCAGACATTATGTCAACTCGCATTCCCAGGTAGTTTAGATGATGCACTCGATTCAATTGAGTTCATAGAAAGTGATCGTGGGACAACAAAAGACAACTGGAGTTGGGAACGTTTTGAAGTTCATCATGATGACGCAGTCGATCCTCATGGATATCGCTTTGAGCACTCGGATGGAGCCTCGCTTGTGCACTCTGGAGACTCTGGCCCTTGTGAAAATCTAGAAAACGCCATTTCTCGATCACAAATTGCAGTTGTTGAAATGGGATTTCCTCAATGGGTTCCATCTGACCATCATCATAAACCAAACGATATTCAATCTCTTGCCGAGAGAAATCCAGATACTCCGTTACTCATAACCCACACATTCATTGATTCTGAACAATCAAGTGGAGAACCGATTTTAACAAACGAGTTTCCAATCCATCCTGAAAATGTCCATCACCTTGAGGATGGAGATGCATGGATTCATGAAAATTCGGATTGGAAACCCGAATTTTGATTTGATATTTTTTCTTCATTTAAGTACCCCTACAGAGCCGTATATCATTTCCAAATAATTCTTTTTTTGCAATCAAAATTGATTCCTCCAAACATTTTCCACGGACATGCTTATGAGGGGGGCTCGGACTCGGAGAAACTATCCCGGCGCATGTTCAACGAGCCGTCGCATTGGGGTATATAATGGAGGAAAAATTGTGAAGGAAAACATCTTCGACACTTTGCTCTCCAAGCCGAGTTTATTTCTCAATAAAGAGATTCTACATCACAGCCATCGGCCGGCTTTTATGCCTCATCGAGAAAAAGAAATTGAGCGCATTGCATTCAACCTTGTTGAAGCCCTTAACGGACAGATTCCTTCGAACATGATTCTCTATGGAGTAACAGGTGCAGGAAAAACAGCTGTCACTTTACACGTTACAAATCTCCTGAAAGAGAAAGGAGAACAGATGAAAAGAGACATCACTCCAGTCATGGTTAATTGCCGACAAATTGACACACAATACAGAGTTCTCTCAAATATTGGAAACTCACTTCTCGAAGATCATGAAATTGATGAAATCCCATTCACGGGATGGCCAACCGACCGAGTATTCAAGGAACTCATCAAGAGAATGGATGCTCGAAAGGGCGTCTTTGTCATTGTGTTGGACGAAATAGACCACCTCGTACGAAAGGCTGGAGATGATCTTCTTTACAACCTTACAAATCTCAATTCATTCCTAAAAGATTCAAGAGCATGCATTATTGGAATCTCTAACGATTTGAAGTTTACAGAATTCCTTGACCCTCGTGTACGTTCTCGTCTTGGTCAACAAGATCTACTCTTTGCTCCTTACGATGCTGAGCAACTCAAAGACATCCTCAGGAAGAGAGCAAGTGTTGCTATCGCCCCTGATGTTGTGTCAGAAGGTGTTATTGCACTCTGTTCCGCCTTTGCAGCACAAGAACATGGGGATGCAAGATGTGCATTGGATTTGTTGAGAGTTTCCACAGAAAAGGCAGAACAACTTGGAGACAAAGAAGTCGAACAACATCACGTTCGCATGGCTCAGCATCAAATTGAAGCAGATCAAATTGAACCTGTCATCGCTGCATTACCAACTCAACAAAAGTTGGTTCTCGCTTCCGTACTCATCAATGAGAGAAATGGACTCAAGAACATACAAACAGGTCAACTGTACGATGTCTATGACCAAGCTTGCTCATACCTCAACATCCCATCGCTTACTCAGAGAAGAATTTCGGGGATTATTTCGAATTTAGACATGCTTGGATTAATCACTGCAAGAACAATCAGTCGTGGGCGATACGGACGTTCTAAGGAAATTAATTCATGCATTCCACAAAACGTTGAAACACAACAAATTCTGATGAATGCTGATGAAAATATGAATACAGTATTCAACAATCGCTATCGACAACAACGTCCGCTTTGATTCGTTGTGCTTATATGGATGAGGCAGGTGGCGGATTCATGAGCAGTGAAGAGAAGACAGAATCAGAAGGTTTTTTGGACCTTATTTCAAATCCTTCAATGGGTCTTTCCAAGTGGTACATCGCCATTGGAGCATGGGGACTTGTCCTAGCAGTACTCAATATTCTTGGTGAAATCCATCCATCATACAGAGTTTCTTGGGGAGGACTTCTCACCTTCGAGTTACTTGCAGATGCATTTGGTGACAAGGATACCGCTGCAGCATTTGTTGCTGGTGATGCTGTTTTCATGATGGCTTGCGCTCTCCTCGTTGGCCTTGGACTTCGGTCAATCAATGAGATAAATGAAGGTGGACTTGCAAGCTTCTTCCAATCCATGGTCATCAATGACACATGGCCTGCTCTCGTTGGAGGAGAAGGCGGAATGATGAGATCTATTGGTGCATGGTGCCTCCTTCTCGGATTCGGATTCTACATCACGTACAGTGCACTGTACACAGCATGGATTGACCTTGGTGTGTATTCGGTTTCAATTACACTCGTAGCATTCGGATTTGCTCTCAATGCAGTAAGTCGTGCGCCACCTGGCGACGAAACAGTCATGTGATTGTTCAACTGAACAAGCGCTTGTGACCGTTTTTAGATAACAAAGCATCCAATGCTCCTAAGGCAAGACCTTGCCAAAGCGCAATGGACCAACGTAGAATCAAAATCCTTACTGAGAGTGATAGGAACAAATGATTTCCTTTCCCATCTTTTTTGAGACTTCTTGTGATGACACCGAGTGGACCTCTCCAAAAGAGAAGTTCGATCAATACTCCAAGCATCAAACCACCAAAGGCAAGATTTGTCTGCCACATCGATCGAACGTCACCTTCGATAGGCAATGCGAGGATGATTGGAATGAACGATAACAACATGAGTAGCACAATAGGAAGAATTGAGAATGCTATGCTTGCACTTCCAATGAAATCAAAGCCAGGTCCATTTCTCTGTCTTGCTGGAAAATGACGGACGATTCGAACGTGAGCCCGTGCATCTCTTCTGCGTTTGTGAAGGAATCTACGAATTCCTATTTCTGGAACGTGTGAAACTAAAGCATCTGGTGCGTGAATAATCGTACCTCCGTTTGAGAGGAGACGAAGACTCAGTTCCATGTCTTCTGCATGATACCAAGACGGGTCGAAACCACCTACTTCGATCAGGGCTTCTCGAAGAAACATTGAGCAAGGGCCGTTTGCAAGCGATGTTCTTCTCGGCCTGTTACGATATTTTGTGGCGATTTCTACTGCTCTGAATCTGCTTACAACATCATTATGTGCTTGAAAAACTGTTCTCCCAGTTACTGCAGCAATAGATTCGTTCTCAATCGGCTTACAAGCAACCAACATCTGCTCAATCCAGTCTGGTTCTGGTCGAACATCGATATCAGTGATTGCAATCCATGTTCCAGATGATTTCTCAACTGCCGCCATACGTCCTGCAGATAATCCAAGTGAATCTTGATGGATGATTTGAATTGGAACGTCGCCATTTCCATGCTTTTCATACCATGTATCAAGTTTTGATTTGGTATCATCAGATGAACCATCGTTCACTGCGATTATTTCGAGAGGGCGATGAGTTTGTTGAAGAAGGGAGTCAAGACAATCTTCGACCCAATGCCCACCGTCTCTGACACATACTGTCGCGCTTATCAACGGTGATTCTGACATTACTCAACCTCAAACAAAACCAATAAATTTCGACTTCGATGTTTGGCTTCGATGTCAAGAACTCGCATTACAACGCCTTTTCGCGGTTGCCCATAGACAATGATCGTTCCAAGAGGAGCTGTTGCAAGAATGTACATCGGTGCCAAATCTTCTTCGCCATCAACTTCCACCAAAACAGGTTCATCCTGGATAAGAGACCACTGAATTACATCAAGAAGATCTGGTGTGAGGACGCTCGGTGGATTCTTGACCATTCGTCTGAGTGAATATTGTTCTGGATTTACTTTGAGTTCTTCATCGAGTTCTGTTCGTTTGGTTTGCCCATCGATAAATGCAATATCTGGCTGGATACCCATGTCCATGAGTCCTTTCACGGTGACATCGCCAACTGCAACTAAGGCTCCATGATTTTCTGGAAGTGATTCAAGCATTGCTGAAAGAGCAACTTCTGGTGCATCCTCGGGTCCTTCAAACAATTCTCCCATTGGTGTTTTGAATTCATCATCCAACACTGCAGGCATTCTCAATGTCTTTCCATTTAGTGAGGGGGGAATCCAAGGATGGCCTTCTGTATCGACAAGACCGTTTCGAATACGACTTGACGAAAGAATACCTCCGAGTTCGTCCATCATGTGAGGTGCTTCAATGATATGAAGGGGGGGCAATCCATTCTCCATACGCTCATTGTTAATGTGATGACATCGAGGAATTGTTTCTGCTGTTGCAACAATGCTATCTGCTTGCTGATGTTGAGGTGCCGGGCCGTGTGAATTTTCCAACACAAACACTTGATGCCGTTTTGAAGCGTTTGTCGAAAGCCAAGAAAGAACACCTTCCATTCGATCTTCGAGTGATTCAATCCATCCACCTTTTTCTTGAGCCATAGCATCATTCGTGACGTGTACTTCAATGAAGTCTGCTTGACGAAGAGCGGTTTGAATCAACAATTGATGTCCTGAATGGAATCGATCGAACGTCCCACCGATGAGGCATCGTCGATAGTGACGTTCCTCTTCCATGTACGTTGGTGGAGCCACACTGCATTTGATGACATCGCTTGTTCAAGAGTAAAAAGTGAGAAATCAGCTGTGCCCCGACGCCTAACGGCCTTGTTCATAGTTTCCTCGAAGGCCTGACCCTCGGCATCAGGGCGTGCTGTAGGGCCGGTTGGTTGTCTCGATATCATCCCGAAGTCCATCGAGGACCCATAGTCGGCCCGGGTTTCCGCTTTTGCACCGGAAGTCATCCCCCGAAGGGTCGTTCCAGTCTTCGATAGCGGACCGTATCATTGGTATCAGAAATCATTGCAATTTTCACAGTAGCTCAGTCTGATGTTGCACGTACGGCAAACGCTCCTCAAACCGAACCGATATGAAGGCATCGGTTTAGATATCAATTCTTTGAAGCATCGCTCTACCAATGAGTAATGCGCTAACATCTGGATCTCCTAAGAAGAGTTCCTCTGTTGAGAAAAGGGGCCATGTACTGACATCTCGGGCAAGCCAACCAACCAGTGGATGGATTCTTCCACGGTGGACAGGACGTTCTGATTCAAGTGATTGAATCATATCATAGACATCCATGAGAGCTGCTTTTCCTTCACCTTCAGGCACCATCAGCAGATTGATCATTAATTCTTGATTAGGTTCGAAACCAGAATGTGACTTTGGTATTCCTGGCAAACCGACCCGTTCTCCGCTTGGTCGAGCGAGGAGACTTGGCCAACTCAACGGATGAGTTGCTAACCATTCACGTCCACTTGATGTTGACAGTTGAAGTCCTAACCAATCAAAAGCCCATGCAGACCACCATTGAGATGGGAGAACATTCATGCATGAACGAATGAGATCTAACGAGAGGAGAGCATCTTCTCTCATTCTAGAAACAGCGTTTGACCATGCCCACAAGACAGAGCCTCGAGGATGTACTTGACCCGCTTTGAGGTACTGTTCAAACAATAATTCTCGTCGGCTCGAGAATTCGAGAGAAGGAGGAAAGAGTACCATCAAGACATCTTCTTGACGATACGGGGCGTCCAACCAAATTGAAGATGCATCGCTAAGAAGCGCATCCATCTCTTCATCAAAATATGGACTGGTGGTAATTATTGAATGTGCGGCAATTGAACCAGATGAAGGATCATCGAGCATATTAGCCACATCAAGAAGCAATGAATTTTCATTTGAAAGACGCAGTGCTAGGACTGAAAACGCTTGTTGCTTCCAATCAGAAGAAGTTCTCGCCATTCCGTTTAGCAACGATTTAATGTCCATCGATTGAGGATCGAGAAGATCAACCCACCCTTGAGGTAAGATTGTGTGAAGACGTTGCCAACGTGAGTTACGTTCCGACATTGGACTTGCAATCCAAGAAGCCAATGGATTTGTTCGCTCTATTGAATTCGAAAACGTTGAATCACCGTTGGGATACATCCTCATTGCTTTTCGAACCAATGCAATAAACTGCGATTCTTCCTGAGAAATATCACTAAGGGTTTGTTCATTCATCCCCCCAGAACGGTGCCAGTCGAGGAGTTCAGAAGCAGTACTGGGGAGCAATTGTCGGCTCGTCTCAGGTTCAGTACGTACATTTGAACGGTCTAATTGTACGTCCAGTTCCAAGAGGTTGTGCAAGCGATAAGATACAACAGCAAGTTGTGGAGTCCCATGCAAGGTTGAAGTTTTACTCGAAAGATTGAGAGGTTCGCCTCTTGAAGTGATCAATGCCCGGCATCGCCCAGAAGCGAGTAAACGATCGAGAAGATGCTGTTCGTTTGCACCCGCCCATGGCCATTCGACAATACAATCGAGTGTTGTAGATTCAAGAAGCCATTCAATAATACAGGCTGCTCCATTCTGAGATACACCCTCGAGAAGAATTACATCCACTACCTTCGATTGTTCTGACCAACTCCGATCTCCGAAATCCGCAAGAAGAGAGCGCCGAAGGTGGAGGTTTGGTTGCTGGCCTCTCCCAGAGAGCAACCATCGTTTCAATGATCGAACTCGAGCATTCCGTTTAACGTTTGAAAGGCGGGGATGCCTCCGTCTCATCCAGGTGCTAACCAGATCAACTGGTAAGGAACGATCTTGAGCATAAGCAATTGATTCCGTCATTAATTGAGCTCGATCCCCTAGTGAAGAGACCAGTAGATTCCGATCGACTGCAGACGGTAAATGCGCATAGAGACCTCGTTCTGGAGAGACCTGATAGGAGGTTCCTTGGACAGAACCTATGCTATGTTCTCCGAGGCGAAGTTGCGATGGACCTGTTTCTGAACGTATTTTGAGTTCTATCCAAGCACCATCCGGTACGTTCCAGGCTTCGAATTGTTCAAGCAATCTCAATCGAAGAACTCCTACACGTTCATCACGATTTGCCCATGCTGAGAGCGTACCCTCTTGTGTCTCGGGCGGTGGAGGGGTTGATTCAAAATGATCCAAATCGAACCAATGTATCTTTTCGCCCCGCTGGACTGCCCAAAGGCCCCCTTCTTTTCCGATGGAACCTTCTCCTGAATTCGATTTCAACAATTCTGTTCGCTTAGGCAATTGGAACAGACGTGATTCGGGAGATTCGAGTATACCAAGAACGATGCTCGTGCCGTCACTCGACAAGACTACAGCGTTCTTCTGCTGAGGAATTTGGCGCGTGTGTTTCTTTAATCTCCCAACAAGATCCATGAGGAGTCGTTGAGCGCCATCCTCTGTCAGACGGTGCACTGCGCCTCGAATCGATGCGCCATCGTCTCGCTGCACCTCTCCGGCTTCCCGGAGGTTACGCATAGCTAAGGAAGCGTGAGGCATTGCAATCCCCAAGGATGTCGATGCTTGACTAACCGTTCCACCCCCGTCGAGGAGCCAATCCAGAATACGCCTCTGGTAACGGCTTCTGATGGTTGATGATGGCACAAGAGGTCACCTTTGCCCTTGCTAAACATCAATACTTCATAGGGATTACTATAAGACGACATATTTACTTACATTTAGTTACCGATTTCCACTGCAAACGTGAGAAATCACTTACTGAACGTGGCATTCCGTGTAAAAAATACACCTGACCCAGTCATGAACGGTAACAAACTCTTGCATTGTTGGAGGAACGGTTATATGAGTGGCCTCGCTCCTTCGTTACAGCGACATCGCCTAATAGCGAATAGCGAAATCATAGGAGGACAAAACAATGAAAACTGTACGCATACGAGAAAAAATCAAGAAATTTTTGGGAGACCGCCCGCGAAACACCGCAGAGATCCTGGAACACATCAACAGCACCATGCGTCATGGTACAACAAGTCAACAACTTGGTAACGTTCTCTCAAAGGACAAAGACATCGTAAAGGTCGGTTACATCAAGCGATCAGGCATACTTTCTGGCGGATACGACATCTGTGAATGGGCCACAAGAATTTGGGTTCAAGACCACTGCCCTGGATGGTCAGAAGGCACTCCAATCATTATCGACCAACAAGGTAACATTACCATGGGCGATAGTCTAACCAAGAAGTGATTCGCTTTTTACTCCAATAGATCACTCTGAAATGAGTGGTGCCTGCAACCGATGAGCATAAGCTACGCTTCTATGCCCTTCCGTTTATATCTGCACAAAGTTACTAAATGAGGGCGTAGTAAGCAAATTGTGTCCAAGGAAAGCGAGAATTTGAATGGCTATCCTAAAAATCGTTGGCTGATACTTGCAGTAATGAGTTTGAGTTTAGTAATTGTAATGCTGAACAATGTTACGCTGAATGTTGCATTACCAGAATTGTCAACTGATTTGGAAGCAAATAATTCAGAGTTACAATGGATTATGGATTCCTATGCTCTTGTGTTTGGAGGGACTCTTCTTGTCATGGGAGCATTGGGGGATCGATTTGGTCGTAAGGGAGCGCTACAAATCGGTTTAGTAATTGTGGGAGTGGCTTCTGCATGGACTGCTTTCTATGCTCAATCATCAACAGATGTAATTCTCGCACGTGCAACTATGGGCTTAGGTGCTGCACTCGTGATGCCTTCCACACTATCTGTTGTGTTGGTCGTATTCCCTCCAAATGAACGAGGGAAAGCCATAGGAATATGGGCTGCAATGGCTGGAATTGGAGCCCCTATTGGATTACTCGTAGGCGGCTGGGCTGTTGAAAATTATAATTGGGAAATGGTGTTCTTGATAAATGTACCAATCATACTTCTAGCACTGGTTGCTGGCGCGATTATTGTTCCCCGTTCCAGAGATGAAAATCAAAGACCACTCGACATGGTTGGAGCAATCCTCTCAGTCGTTGCACTTGCTTCATTATTGTACGGAATTATTGAAGGCCCAAGCCTTGGTTGGACTGACGAACAAGTTCTAGTTTCGTTTGCTGTCGCCATCATAACAGGAATGGCATTCATCGTTAGGCAGAATAAAACCGAGTATCCATTATTACCTCTCGAGTTCTTCAAAAATCAGAGATTTACCCTTGGACTGATTGCAATTGCACTTGCGATGTTTGTAATGTTCTCATTCATGTTCATGCAAATGCTTCACTTTCAGCTTGTTAGAGGTCACTCCGCATTATCTGCTGCCATCAGGTTCTTTCCTCTGCCAATGGGATTAATGCCTGCTGCTGCAAATAGCGACAAGTTAGTGGCGAAGTTTGGAAGGCCGAATGTAATTACAACAGGCTTGATACTTGTGGCATCTGGCCTATTCTTATTCACCTTAGTTGAAATTGATACGAATTACTGGCAGATCGCAGCAACATTTGCCCTACTTGGTATCGGAATGGGGCTAACTATGGCTCCTTCCACAACAGCCATCATGGATGCGATTCCAGAATCTAAGGCTGGTGTAGGAAGCGCAACAAATGATGCGAGTAGGGAGATTGGCGGCGCATTAGGTATCGCAATTGGGGGTAGTGTTCTCAATGAAATTTATCAAAATACAATTTCAATTCCAAATTCAGCAATGGGTAATTCTGGTTTGATTGAAAGTTCTTTCCCAGCAGCAATAAAGATTGGAAGAAATATGTTGGCCAATGGAAATGCGGAGGGTGGCGTATTGATTGCGAGTGCCAAGGAGGCTTTCATTGAAGGAATGGTCGGAGCCTGTATTGTTGCAGGCTGTGTGGCACTCATTGCTGCATTTATCGTGAAATGGAAAATGCCTGAAGACGAATTTTCAACTGAGGAAGAATAGACTCAATCTAAAACTGGTATTCTTCAAGCGTTGTTGAAGATATCAAGTGCATCATCGACTGAAGCGCCTTGACTGATGATAGCATGGCATGCTGCAGTCATTCTGACAGCCTCTTCAGTAGACTTCTGGTGAATGTTTCGACCAGTTGCTGCTCCTCGACATCCGCTGACGTTGATTTGATCCCACAAGCGTTGCAAGAATTCCTGAGGAGGTAATGTTCCGCCTCCAGAGCAAATGATTCCACATCGACCTGCTGCTTCCACTGCAATCTTGAGAGATTCAGGTTGAGTCATTCCCTCCCATGCTCGAGGATAGTTGACCTTTGCAAAGTCAGCTCCAATACAGGCTGCAACACCGGCTGCTCCTGATATCAGTTGAGGGTCTTTCTCATCGGTTACTGCTTTTCCACGAGGATACATCCAGACAACTGAAATCATTCCTTCTTCGTGTGCTTGTCGAATGAATTGAGCCGCTTCGGTCATCATTTCATGTTCGTATTCGCTTCCGATGTAAATCGTGTAACCAATTCCAACGACATTGATTCCGTTTGAAACAAGAGACATAACATCATCCATATCCCACATTGCAAGACTAATTGGATCACGTTGATCGGTATTAACCAGATGAGATTTCGAGTTGAGTTTCACCAGATATGGAACATCTGGATGATCTTGAGCGTAATGTGAAATCAATCCACCTTGTGCTGCAAGTACTCCTACAGTTCCTTCTTCATGAGCACGAGCCCCTATTTCGAAGAGATGACCTGGGTCGTTCGATGAGAGTGGAATCTTTACACCACCATCATAGAAATCGTCATTTAAATGTTCGATTTTCTGATCACAAGCAAAGAGGTTCATTGAACCAGTGCCGCAAGTAGCTGCCATCAAGTTATCAAGATAGGTTTCAACTAAATCGTCAGGGACATCCCCAGGAACGTTTTGATCTGCCATTTTGAATCACCCTGTTTCATTGACCGGTGAAGTTCGCAACACGCTTTTCGACGTACGCTGCAATTCCTTCCTTAGCATCGGTTGAGTTGAACAGAGATGCTTGAAGTTCTCTCTCAAGAGCAAGATGGTATTCGAATGGGATTTCAGGACCGGTTTGGCACGAACGCTTGATGTTTCCAACAGCCTTTGTTGCCTTGTTTGGTAGAGTGAATTGACTGCACCAGTCAAGGACATTTTGACGGAATTCAGCTGCATCGCCTTCCCAGATATGATTGATGAGGTTATGAGAATGCGCATCCTCAAAGGACATCAATTCGCCAGTAACCATCATTTCGAGGGCCTTGGCCTTACCTATCAATCGAGTCAATCGAGCAGTACCACCAGTACCTGCAAGAACACCGAGGTTGATTTCAGGAAGTCCTACTTTACCAGAATTCTTTCGAGCGATGCGAATGTCTGCTGCCATAGCGATTTCAAGTCCTCCACCAACAGCGTGTCCGTTAATTGCACAAACAACGAGTTTGGATGTTTGCTCGAATCGTGAAAGTGTTTCGTTAGCGTGAAGACAGAAGTTGTACTTGAATCCAGGCGTAACACTGTTGAGCATCTGAATGGATGCTCCAGCGGAGAAGAATGAACTACCATTTCCAGTCAAAACGATGACTGAGACATCATCATCAAAACGTGCCTTGATGACTGCTGTATCAATATCACACATCATACCGTGTGTGTACGTGTTCGGGGAACGGTCGTTTGTTTCTCCCAGAGGTGCACCAGATGCATCACTAGCCAGTTCGATGATAGCAATACCATCGATGGCGGCGTAGTTCACAAGTTTGTTCGGCATGGCTTCGAAGTTGAGTTCGCTCATGTCCGTTCCAAATCGAACCGCATTATGAACGAATCGCCCCAGTCATTCGCTAGAAATACTCACATCATCCGAATCATTAGCAAAGGATGTCTTACCGCCTGAACGTCGAATTTCAGTCCACTGCGTCCCAACAGCAGAGGCTTCTTCTGAGGGTTCCCACTGGTCCCGGGCCTTTGCTTTCCTAAATGGCATCCTTCGAACACCCCTACCCATTGATTTAGGATCTTTTCGCAGCATGAATGGCGTAACAAGATGGTAAAGCAGTGACTTATACCAGCGTGGCCGGAATAAATCTCCGACCCAAACAAGACCATCGCCACGCTTTGATTGACTTTTCATCCAATTCTTGCACATGCGTTTGAATGTACGATCGCCTACTCGATTCATGAGCCAACGATTCGCAACACTGGTCCGAACATAAGGGAGAAGTTGTTTTCTTACTTCGGTCTCATAATCACATTCACCAAGAATGTCGCGGGCTGCAAGAACGCCTGACCAAACAGCCATTCGCATTCCAAAGCCCCACATGAAGTCTTGAAGGCCACCAGATTCTCCAATGTAATAACGTCCGTCTTGCTTGTAGCGTTGATTTATGGTAAAGTCACCTTTTCCACCAACCCTCTTGATCGGCTTGCGGTTAAGATCAGGATAGTGCTTATCGTACCAAGCGATTGTTTCGTTGAGAAACCGTTCGCTTTTCGATTGCTTTCTCCACAGACACGTACAGATTAATCCAACACCGTCGACAATGATCAGGTACGAATAGGCTCCCGGTGCCAATTTATCGTTTAATTGAAAGGCTATGTGATTAGGATGCGTGGTTTCAAAGATTTCTCCATAAGCAACAGCTGAAGTTCCTTTAGGACCGCATGCGATGATTGTACAATCTTCTTCCTTGACTCGTGACTTGTAGTGAATTTGTGCACCAGCGGCGAGAGCTTGTTGTTTCATCCCTTGGTCGATTGCATGGTCAGATGTACCTCGCTCGACGATGCGATAAGCGACTTTGTCACTTTTGGGCTGGGTTATTTCATCATCGGGATGAATCAAGTCCACTACGTGAAATTCAGTTGCTCGGAATGTTGACGCATCAAAACCCCATTCTTCGAGTTGGTCAAAGAAATCAACGTCCATTGACCAGTTTTCTAATGCCTGAAAATCACCATCGAAGCGAGCACCGGAGTCTGCTCTAATGTCGTGTACGTGAACCTCTTTTCCGGCTTTTGCAAGAATGGTTGCAGCGGCAAGACCAGAGAGACCAGCCCCCATGATGTGGACAGGTTCGGAACCTCCTGCGACTACCGCCATGGTACGACAACGAGCCGTTAGCCTTGAATCATGCGCTTTACTCGCATCGTCATGGGGCGCACGATTCACATCGAAGAAGCGCTTGATGCACTCAATCCGGATCAGTTGAGAACTCATCTCGAAACAGAAGGCTGTGGAGCGATTGTATCGTTTTTAGGAATCACAAGAGGGAGCGAAGGGGATGCTGAAGTCTATGCTTTGGAATTCGATGCTTGGCAAGAACATCTCGGCGGTGTCCTCCATGATTTAGCAGTCAAAGCATGTGACCTCTTTGGCACATCCTCTGTAGCAATGGCTCATCGAACCGGTAGCGTAGGGCCTGGCGAGCCCATTGTGAGTATTCATGTGGCAAGTCCTCACCGAAAAGAAGCCTTCCAAGCATGCGAATGGCTCATCGATGAACTCAAGAAGCAGGCGCCTCTATGGAAGCGTGAAGTCACCTCTAAGGGATCGAATTGGAAAGCAGGATTGGGTTGAATATGTCAAAGGAAATACAAGGTATTGTCGAAATTGGAAACAAACCAATCGTCGAAAGAAAGGCGACTGCTACAGGATTACTCAATTTACAGGAAGGTACTAAGAAAGCCATTGACGACAAGATGGTCAAAAAAGGAGATGTTTTGGAAGCTTCGACCATCGCTGCAATTCAAGCCGTTAAGGATACGCCACGTATTATTCCTCACTGTCATCCCATCCCGTTAGAAGGCTGCAAAGTCGATTGGGCATGGGAAGGGACATCACTTCGATGCACAGTCCATGTTTCAGCCCATTACAAAACGGGTATAGAAATGGAGGCACTTACAGGCGTAAGTGCAGGATTGCTCTGCGTTCTCGACATGATTAAATCATTCGAAAAGGACGAGGATGGACAATACCCTCATGCTTCAATAAGCGATATACGTGTTTTAGAGAAAATCAAACGCTAAACGGCGATTAGACCATTTTCCTGAAATCTTGAAGATGCCCTAGTATCATAGGTCGCACTTAAACGGAAAGTGCTCGCGCCTTAAACTGCTGGGGCACCCCTGGCGGTGTAGAGTTATGGAAGAAACCCCCCTGTTTGAAACGTTTGACCTAAATGCGAATCTTCATGATCGCTTAGATGCTATTGGCTACAAGAACGCCACGCCCGTTCAAGCCATGGCCATTCCCCCTGCTATCGAAGGACACGACGTCCTCGCTACTGCAAGGACTGGTACCGGAAAAACCGCAGCGTTTGTCTTGCCAATCCTGCAAACAGGACGACCTGGAGTCATTATTTGCCCAACCCGTGAACTTGCGCTTCAAGTTGTAACAGAAGTTGAGCGACTAAGTGGTATCGAAGACCGTGCCATTCCTTTGATTGGTGGAGCTGCTATGAAGAAACAAATTCAGCAGTTACAAGACCTCCCTGATGCAATACTTGTTGCCACACCTGGTCGTATTTGCGACCATATTGATCGTGGAAACATCAATCTGTACGACAGAGACATTCTTGTCCTTGATGAGGCTGATGAAATGCTGAGCATGGGATTCTCTGATGATTTGGACTACATCGTTGAGAGGATGCATCCGGAACACCAAACACTCCTGTTCTCCGCAACCATGCCAAAACAAATTCGTAAACTTGCAGGTAAAATCCTCAAGGATCCAATTACGATCAAGGCATCAGGCGAAAAGGACAGACCTCCTTCTTTAGTCGACCAATACCTCATGATTTGCAAAATGAGCAATCGTATTCAAGCAATGGAGCGACTGCTTCTTGCATGGAAACCAGAAGCAACCATGATTTTCTGCAAAACGCGCAACCGTGTTGAAATCGTTGCTGACGCCCTTCGACCTGAAGGAGCTGAAGCGATTCATGGCGGTATGTCCCAAGCAGAGCGTACTCGAGTAATGGGACGATTCCGAGAAGGTCGTACAAACCTACTCGTTGCAACTGACGTTGCATCCAGAGGAATCGACGTCGACCGTGTCGACCTCATTATCCAAGACGACTTACCAAGCGATGATGACACATACATCCACCGCGTAGGCCGTACTGGTCGTGCTGGACGTACTGGCCGAAGCGTACTCATGATCGGAAACAGGGCAACACGCCACGTTTCACGAATGGAGAAAAAGGTTGGAAATCTTACTAAAATGGATGTCCCATCCCAAGGCGATATCGACGCACTTCGATTGGTTCGAATGCTTGACGAGTTAGCGGAAGTTGAACCTGCTGACAATGCTCGAGAAGTTCTTGATGAAGCAATTGAGCGTGGACTCGCACCTGAGGACATTGCAATGAAGGCAATGACCCTCTTGCTCGGTTCAAAATCTCCAGGCTCTGAAAAAGCACCTGTTGAAACCAACACACGGGACAATGGTCCAAAGGCTGCTCTGGTTCTCGGACTTGGTGGCATGGATGGAATCTCTGCTGGTGCAGTCGCAGGTATGCTCTACAAAGTCGGAAACCTTCCAGACAACTGTGTCGGTCGAATCGAAATGCTCGACAAGATTACCGCTGTCGAACTTCCAGAATCGATGATTGACCAATTGGTCACAGATCTTCAAGAAGAAAAAGTTGGACGTCGATTCGTTCGACCACGCAAGAGTGACGACTGGACATTCGCTCCAGAAGGATCTCATCCGAGCCAACGCCGTGGTGGATTCAACCGTGGCGGAGACCGTGGACGAGGCGGCGGCGACAGAGGTGGCCGTGGCGGAGACCGTGGACGAGGCGGCGGCGACAGAGGTCGTGGTGGATTCGGACAACGTCGCCAAGGCGGCGGTGGCGGCTCCCGTCGATATTGAAGGCCACTCCAAGTGAAAAGGCTATGTTCAACCTAGCGTTCGCCATAGCATGAGCAGTACTGCTGACTTAGCCAAGCACTTCCTCGAAGCAGTAGACCAGGCTGCTATTGCAAGTTCAGCATGGCGTGGAAAAGGCGATAAAAACGCAGCAGATGATGCAGCAGTCGAAGCCATGCGCCGTACCTTTGACAACGTTCCATTCGATGGAAGAGTCGCTATCGGAGAAGGCGAACGTGATGAAGCGCCTATGCTCTTCATCGGAGAAAAACTTGGAAGCATGGTCGGCATAGAAGGCGTACCTTGCATCGACATCGCAGTCGACCCTCTTGAATGCACAAACAATTGTGCAGATGACTTACCAAACTCAATCGCAGTGCTTGCAGCTGCTCCTCGCGGCACACTTCTCCACGCTCCTGATTGCTACATGGACAAAATTGCAGCAGGCCCTTTACTCGCAGGACACATTTCCCTTGAAGGAACACCGACCTACAATCTTGAACAAACTGCTCACGTTCTTGACAAGCCGATCAGTGAAGTCCGAGTCGTTGCTCTTGATAGGGAACGACACACAGATTTGTTCAAGGAAATCCGTGCGTCTGGTGCACAACTGGAACTCCTCGGTGATGGCGATGTATCAGGTGCAATATGGGCTGCAAAGGAAGATGGCCCATTCGACCTATTGATGGGAATTGGAGCTGCACCAGAAGGTGTCATTTCAGCAACTGCTCTACGTGGTCTTGGTGGCGTCTTTGAGGGGCGACTTGTGTTCCGATCTCCAGAAGAAGAAGCAAGAGCCGGCGAAATGGTCGGTGATGATTTGACCAGGCTCTGGCAAGCACATGATCTATGCAAGTCCGAAGATGCTATCTTCGCAGCATCAGGTGTCTGCGATGGATACTTGCCTGCAGCAGAGATTGGAAGCGATTACACCATTGCTCACAGCGAAATCATCGATGTTCAGGCAAAGACCGTTGAACAAATCTCAACCCGAAGACCTCTGTGATCATATGACTCAGCGTGTACGAATACAAATCCGGTTGCCAGAAGGGCATTGGTCAGGTGACGTATCTCGTTCACTCCCATCAATTGTACTTCGAATCGAAGAGACGATGTCCTTGGGCAAGGGTAGAGGTACAGCGACACTTTCAGCAAACGAAGATGTTGAGATGGTCTTGGAAGCACATCCTGGAATCGATGAAGTTCGAACCCTCGGCAATCAACGATTCTCGGTTGATATTGCGAGCGGGGGAGGTGGATTTATCCGTCCCGTCCTCGATGTTGGAGTTGTGCCTCGTTCCCCATTTGAAGTACATGATGGATGGGTTGATTGGACCTTCGTGTGTACTCCAGAACAAGCACGTGATCTCCTTGCCGCCCTCTCGAAAGAGAACATCCCTTACAGGCTTACATCCACACGCAACAGCGGCTCAACGCTCCTAACGTCACGGCAACGACAAATTTTTGATGCTTCGGTACGAGAAGGATACTATGATGTCCCTCGTCGTACATCGTTGAGCAAACTAGCAACCTCTTTGGATATGGCAAAGTCGACGCTGTCTGCTATGCTTCAACGAATCGAGAGCAGAGTTATGCACGATATGGCTGAAGAGATACGACGTAAATCCCCATAAACGTACATGTTCGTGCGAACATGTTCGCAACGTATTCAAGGTATACCCACCCGTGAGGAAACCATGGACAACCTACCTAAGACATGGGACGACTGGATAGCAAACTTTAGCGAATGGCAAGATCGAGTTGGTTTTGACCGTGAATGGCTCGGCGATTTTGACCTTTCAATTCAGTTTGATTGGGACAGAGCCGGCGACCTCATCGAATTCGGGGATTACGAAGGACGCAAGAAGTGGGAACGCTCACTTCAGGTTCCTCACCAAAGCATGCGTGATGCTCTCGTTGCAATGATCACCGTACAAGGCGATACAGAATTCGCATCCGTTGAACAACAACGCCACCTTCTCGCAAGCGCACCTACTGATTACGACCGCTATGCAGCAGCTCGTATCATGGCTGAAGAACAACGCCACGGCTGGCAAATGGCTTACCTCCTGATGACCTACTTCGGACAGCAAGGACGACGTGAGGCTCAAAAGTTGCTTGAGCGTAACGCACAAGACGGGGACAGACTCCTCGGTGCATTCAATCGTCCAATGCCTCACTGGTTGGATTTCTTCAACTACACAATGTTCGTCGACCGTGACGGAAAGTTCCAACTCGGTATGCTCTCAACTTCAGCATTCAAGCCCCTTGCAGCGAGCATGGGTCCAATGCTCAAAGAAGAGTCATTCCACTTGGGAACAGGATCCAACGGACTTCGTCGTATCATCAAGGCTGGTGTCATCCCACAAGATATGCTTCAGCGTTACATGAACAAGTGGGTCTCCACTGCACACGATCTCTTCGGTGTTGACTCATCTTCTTCCGCTCACTGGGCATACGTCTGGGGAGTTAAAGGACGATGGGACGAGCGTAAGAAACTCGATGCTGGAGTCGATGTCGACAAAGAAATCCTCAACCAAGAAGCACGTGGACATTACCACGATGAAATTGTAAAGGAAGTCGAGAAACTCAATGGTTACCAAGAAGAAGGTGCAACTCCGTTCTATGTAGCCCACGAAAACTTCAACCGAGACATCGGTGACTTTGGAGGACAACGCTACACTGTTGAAGGAACAAAATTCGAAGGCAATGACGCTGATTGGGATGAATATATTCGAAACATTCTACCAACTGCTGAAGATGAAACCGCTCTACTTGATTACTTCAAACTCGATTGGATTGAGGGCAAACCACTCTCATCCCGTCAACTTGAATCTGGAATCGGCGCAAAGGCTTGAAGGCGATTACCATGATTCCTGTCGAATTATTCGGCATTCATGTAGAAATGTGCGAACGTTTCTACGATGAATTGCCTAGTCTTTTAGCCGACGCCTACGAAGATAGAAACTACGTTGATACTCTATTCAAGATTGAATCTGAGCGTTCATTGGAACACCTCAACATCGCAGATGCTTGGGCAAAAAACACGCCCCTCATCTGGAACGAAGACCTTGAGAATGAAGTGATGATGGCCGTACGGACAATCAGTTATCCGAAAGTCAACTTGCTTGAACACATCCTCTCACTCGACAATGTCGACACAGTTCGATTGTCACAATGGATGCATTTCTCAACAAACGTTTACCCCATCTATTCAGAAAAAGCATGTGAGACATTGACTCGTCTTGGCGTACCAACGCCATTCGATCGCAATGACATCGCATCCTACGGTTTGTACGTCCAGCGCTTAGAAGGACTCAAGCAGTACTCACCCGCCCACGGTCTACCTGAGATCGGGCTTCCACGAGCTCGCATACTTCAGTTAGGCTTGGAGCGATTTGAATGAAGCATATCTGGGTGCACATTCGATTACTTACAGTCGCCCTAATTTGGGGACTCAGTTGGGCTGCAGGACGATTACTTGCGACAGACTTTCCGCCCGTTACAGCGGCTTGGATACGCTATGTACTCGTCATTGGATTGTTTCTTATTTGGTTGAAATCAACTGGAAAGATGCGTATTCCAACAAAATTAGAATGGAAACGATTAGCCTACATCGGATTCTTTTCGACCTTCTTGTATCAAGTCTTCTTCATGTTCGGAATGAAGTATACTGCTGCAGGTGATGCATCTCTTATGATCACATTCAATCCAATCATCACTGCACTCTTAGCGATTCCATTCCTTGGCGAGAAGATGACAAAGCGTCTCGCCTTTGGCCTTATTCTGGCATTATCAGGAGCGCTCATCATTTTCATCTATTCACCTAATGCCGACATTCCAGCAACAACAAGAATGCTCGGAGATGCACTCATCATCTTAGCAGCATTCGCATGGGCATCCTCAACGATTCTCATGAAGAAAGCCATGACAACAACAACATCCGATTCTACAGAACCACTTACACCGCTACAACTCACTGTTTGGGCATCTGTCGTAGGATTCTTCATTCTCACACCATGGTCTGCATACGAGATCATCGATGGAGGCATCCCTGAATTCAATCAAGACATTATTCTAAGCATCCTCTTTTTAGCGATTTTCTCTACTGTCATCTCCTACGTATGGTTCGCAGAAGGGATTCAAACGATCGGAGCAAACAGAGCAGCATTGTATGTGTATCTTGTTCCTCCATTTGGAATCCTTTCCGGTTGGTGGCTTCTCGATGAACAACTTGGCCTATCACTCGTAGTAGCATTCGTTCTGATTGTCAGCGGTGTTGTCATCGCCCAGAGCGAGAAGCATGATGAATCTGAACCATCTGGCATCATCCATGGCGATTGAACGCGTGGCTGTTATCGGTGCAGGAACAATGGGTGCAGGTATTGCACAAGTATGTGCTCAAGCAGGATGGAAAACCGCTCTTTTCGATGCATTTCCAGATGGCCTTGAACGTGGAATGAAGCGAATCGATGCATTCTGGGACAAAGGAATCGCTCGAGGCAAAACCACTGCAGAACAAAAAGAAGTATGGGCTGCAAACCTACGAGCAGAATCAGATATGAAAATCGCAGTGCAAGATGCAGATCTTGTCATCGAAGCCGTTCCTGAAATTCCAGAACTCAAAGCATCAATCTTTGAACAACTCGATGCAATGGCTCCACCTCATGCAATCCTTGGAACCAACACATCCTCACTCTCTATCGCAAGCATTGCAAATGCAACAAAGCGTGGTGACAAGGTCATTGGAATGCATTTCTTCAATCCAGTTCCAATCATGGAACTTCTTGAATTGGTTCGCCATGATGGAACCAGTGAGGAAACCATTGCATTGGCTCAAGCAGCTGGAGAAGCGATGAAGAAAACAACCATTCTCGTCAAAGACATCCCTGGATTTGCAACAAGCAGACTTGGTGTCGTACTTGGTAACGAAGCCATACGAATGCTCGCTGATGGTGTAGCAAGCGCAGAAGACATCGATAAGGCCATGGTTCTCGGATACAAGCATCCAATGGGACCGCTCAAACTCACAGATTTAGTTGGCCTCGATGTGAGAAGAGATATTCTTCTCAATCTACAACGATCGTTCAATGATGACCGTTACGCACCTCATCCACTTCTTGAAGAAATGGTTGAGAAAGGCCAGTTAGGAAAGAAATCTGGTCAAGGTTTCTTTGAATGGTGAAAGCCCAGCCTCACCCTTTACAAACTGTCGAGATTCTTTCTTTGCATGTATATGCTACGAGAATATTGTATAGAGAAAGGATACTTTGGAAATGAAGAACTTCGAGGTGTCATCAATGTTTGATGCTGCGGAATCCATAGGATCTGAGGCTGCCGAATATCTCTCTCAACTCGGTTATACATACACGGTTATTGGCGTGTATGTTGGTCCTGAAGTAGATGTAGAAGCCGTTCATGATGATCGAAATCCGAATCATTCTGAACTCCTTGAAGAATATCATGAACATTTAATCACCTGTCTCGAATATACAGAAGACTTTGGTGACGGGGAAATCCTCATCGGGTGGTCTGAGGGAACGGTTCGCTCACATAATGAATCGGTCAAACCTGAAGTCATTGAGCGACTCAATGAATTCCAAGAACAAATGAAACTCCTATTCGAATCGGTTGATGAGTCCGAGTGACTTTCGCACATCAATAACTAAACGATTCGAATTCGAGTGGTGGAGATTGAATTACTGCCCACAGAATTCCCTTGGTGTACGGTGCACACTGCAATTGCAGAGGATCTGGTTCGATTCCGGAAGGAGGATTCATTTTTTTATTTCATGTTCATAGGAATACTATGGGCGATGAGGAATCGATGTGTATTTTCTGTGAAGAACTCATTTCAGCAGATTCTGAGGAATGCCCACATTGCGGTAAAAAACCATTCTCTGGAATGTATTTCGATCCAGAAACGTACAAGACTGCTGAAGAACTCGAAAAGAAAGGAAAACTCGAAGAGGCTTGGAAACTACTCTATGACGAATGGATACAACATGGCGATTACGACTACTATGATGATAAAATGTACTTTGAGTTGCTAGAGAAGATGCATGAATTGTATGAGCGGAATCCAAGTTTGCTTCGTCAACGAGTTGATCTCATCAAAGATTACTGGAGAGGAGCGGCCTACTATGCTCATTTTGTTGGCCAAAGGGATATCGAAGAAGGGCTGGAAATAGTAAGAAAAGCTGAACGGAAAGATCTTGAAGATGAGTTGATTGAATATCTTGATACAATTCATAGACGTTAGCCAATAATTTCGATGGCAAGACATATATCTTATCACAGATTGTACATTATATGGGAAAACTAGAATTTGCCCCTAACCTTGTTGACTCAGTTATGAAAACGGCTACTACTGCCCCAAGGAAATTTGAAAGTAACGGAACAAAAATATTGAAATTATTATTTCACGGGTCATCATTGCAAGCTGGAACTCCTTACGGAGCAGGACAAGTTGGTTTCCCAGAAGAAGTCACTATTCCAGGACAAAGACAAGGAGCGACAGCGCAAGCTGGAGCAACACCTGTTTGTGATTTCCTATCTTTCTGCGGAGAGCAATTTGAAATTACGGACGCAGGGAAGACATTTCAAAAAAACGGAATGTTTGCATGGGAATTCACAAAAAATAAATTGACGGGAAATAATATACAAAACTATTTCAGCAATAAAATCTCAGGATATATTGATATTATTGAGAGTGAAAGTATCGGTAACGGTAGGGATAAATTTTCTTCAATTGATTCACTGAAAGCGGCAGGTGGTTTCCGAATTCAACTAAAAAATGGGGGAGTGA
>ERZ1046740.814-NODE-814-length-24364-cov-37.441771_pt1 | contig 24364 bp, 27 predicted proteins | sample MGYA00383093_ERZ1046740 | MGnify/ENA primary metagenome ERZ1046740 (study PRJEB29581, sample SAMEA5548363) | metagenome | biome: marine; feature: coastal; material: water | depth 25 m | study: Short-term variability in the microbial, nano- and picoplankton... | reverse complement strand
CATTAACCATTAACCATTAACCATTAACCATTAACCATTAACCATTAACCATTAACCATTAACCATTAACCATTATTACTAATTATCTGTATAAAATAATTCTGCGTAGTATAATTTCAATACTTTAAAAACAACAATAAATAGCCATGTCGCTTGACACCATTAAAATTTTCACGGGTAACGCCAACCCGGTACTTTCTGGCGAAATTATTTCAAGTCTCAATGTTGTGCAAGGAAAGGCACTTGTAGGGCAATTTAGCGATGGTGAATCACAAGTTGAAATCTTAGAAAATGTGCGCGGTTGCGATGTCTTTGTTTTACAGCCTACGTGCGGGCCATCGCCGGCAGAAACTTTAATGGAGTTGTTGGTGATTGTTGATGCGTTAAAACGCTCTTCTGCTGCTCGTATTACCGCTGTTGTGCCTTATTTTGGTTATTCCAGACAAGACCGTCGTTCACGCCTAACCCGTGTGCCAATTACTGCCAAACTTGCCGCAAAAATGGTTGAAGCTTCTGGTGTCGATAGAATTTTAACGGTTGATTTGCACGCTGACCAAATTCAAGGATTTTTCAATATCCCCATTGATAATATTTATGCGCAACCCGTTTTGGTCGCTGATATCCTTGCGCAAAACTATACAGACACGGTTGTCGTGTCGCCTGATGTGGGTGGTGTTGTGCGTGCACGTGCTGCAGCCAAACGCATTAACGATTCTGACCTTGCAATTATTGACAAGCGTCGCCCCGCACCTAACATGGTGAAAGTCATGAATGTGATTGGCGATGTTGCGGGCAGAACTTGTATCTTAATTGATGATATGGTTGATACTGCTGGCACCCTATGTCAAGCCGCTAGTATTTTGAAAGAAAAAGGTGCTGATAAAGTTGTCGCCTATGCAACACACCCTGTTTTATCCGGTCCCGCAATTGACAATATCAACAACTCTGAACTCGATGAGTTGGTTACAACCAACACCATTCCTTTAACTGAACAAGCGGTTAAATGTGACAAAATCAGAGTTGTTTCTATTGCACCAAAACTCGCAGAAGTTGTTAAGCGCATTAGCGAAGAACAATCTATTAGCGCGATTTTTACTGACGAATAGTAGCGAAACCGTTGAAAGCAGATATTTTTATCATTAAAATATCTGCTTTCAACAGCCCCGACCAACGGTATAATCGCCCCTTTGGATTGTCTCAATATCTATTAAACTTATGAAAAACACAACAAAAGCCCATAAGCAAGCGCTAGAAAAAGTCATTATGCTCGGTAAGGAAAAAGGGTATTTAACCTATTCTGAGTTGAATGATTTACTACCAAAAGATTTACTAACACAAGAACAAATTGAGCCAATCAAGACCATTTTGGAAGAGTTGGATATTGTTGTTTCTGAAACTATTCCTGATGCTGATACCTTGGTTGTGGAATCTGGCGCTAAGGCGCAGTCAACTTCTGCAGAAGCAGCCATTGCCGCATTGGCAGCGCTCGATTCAGAATTTGGTAGAACCACCGACCCAGTCAGAATGTATATGCGTGAAATGGGTGTGGTAGACTTATTAGAGCAAGAAGATGAAATCCGCATTGCCAAAGAAATTGAAGCAGGTGTATTTGAAATTATGCAAGCCATCACCCTTTATCCTGTGATTACTGAACAGTTTTTCAAAGCCCACAAAAGATTGGAAGAAGGTAAATGTAAAATCACCGATGTTATTATCGGTTATCAGGGTGATGCTGAAGATTTTGAAGAAAAGAAAAAAGCCTTTGATGCTGGTGAATTTGATGACGATGAAGAGTACGAAGAAATGGAAGAAATGGAATATGCAGGTCCAGATGAAGACCAAGTATATCTGCGTTTTGATGCCATTTCAAAGTGTTCTGATCAATATTTAAAAGCCAACGAAAAACATGGCTTCCGTGACAAAAAAACAGTGGCCGCACGTGAAGCATTGTCAGCAAGCCTATCAGACTTGCGTTTAGCACCAAAATTAGTCACCACAATGGTGGAAACCATTTGCGAGCATGTTGAAAAAGTCAAAGAGCAGGAAAAATCTATTCAAAAGGCTTGCCTATATGCGGGTATGGATAGAGCGCAATTTTTTGAACTGTTTACTGACAATGAAACTAACTTTGATTGGTTGAAAAAAGCCAAATTAGACAACGCAGTTAAAGAGAAATTGGCCGCTAGTAAAAATGAAATTTACTACGCACAAAAAAATCTTCAGGACTATGAAGAAGAAATGCAGTTGACGGTTGCGGAATTAAAATCACTTAACAAACTTTATCGTCGAGGTGATCGCCGCGCTAAAACTGCAAAAGCACAAATGATTGAAGCTAACTTGCGTTTGGTAATCTCAATTGCCAAAAAATACGCTAACCGTGGCTTGCAATTCTTAGATTTGATCCAAGAAGGTAATGTTGGCTTAATGAAGGCGGTGGATAAGTTTGAGTATCGTCGTGGCTATAAATTCTCAACCTACGCAACTTGGTGGATTCGTCAAGCAATTACGCGCTCAATTGCCGACCAAGCACGTACTATTCGTATCCCTGTGCACATGATTGAAACGATTAATAAACTCAATCGTGTTAAACGTCAACTGTTACAAAGATTTGGTCGTGAAGCGACACCTGAAGAGTTAGCCGTAGAAATGGAATTGCCAGAACATAAGATTGTTAAGATTTTAAAAATTGCCAAAGAGCCTTTATCAATGGAAACCCCAGTTGGTGACGATGAAGACTCTAATATTGGTGATTTCATTGAAGATACCAATTTATCTTCACCAGTAGAAATCACCACCAAAGAAAGCCTAAGAGAAACAACGGGTGATTTACTTGCCAACCTGTCTCCTAGAGAGGCAAAAGTGTTGAAAATGCGCTTTGGTATTGATATGAATACCGACCATACCTTAGAGGAAGTTGGACGCCAATTTGACGTAACCCGTGAACGTATTCGTCAAATTGAAGCCAAAGCCTTGCGCAAACTTAGACACCCGTCTAGAGCGCATAAACTCTCAAGCTTTCTAGAATAAAATTACGGGCCTATAGCTCAGTTGGTTAGAGCAATCGACTCATAATCGATTGGTCCTTGGTTCAAGTCCAAGTAGGCCCACCAAATTACAGCGTCTTTTTCCTTTGTTACGGCGTTGAATTGACCGATACTCTCAATCATAGTGTTTTATCTATGCTTAATCGAGTATCGCTCAATTCGCCTTGTACTAGCGACACACAGCGGTTCTAAAAAACGCTGGCAATTCCTAGACTGATTATGTCATTGTACATTCAATCAAATCATTGCATATAAGGTATGATGATTGCATGACATTTGACAAAATTCTACCGCAACTGATTCAACTCACCAGTGATGTTGGTGAGGTGATATTATCGTTTTACAAAAACGATTTGGCTGTTGAAGTTAAATCCAATAAAACACCCCTCACTATTGTAGATCAGCGTGCACATCAGATGATTGTTGAGGGGTTAAATCGTATCACGCCCGATATTCCTGTACTTTCAGAAGAATCAGAAGATGCTATTTTTAAACAACGCCTAGACTGGCAAGACTACTGGTTGGTTGACCCACTAGATGGCACACGAGATTTTTTAGAACACACTGGAGAATTTTGCATTTGTATTGCCTATATTAAAAATCATCAAGCAATTTTTGGATTGGTATACGCACCACTCGCTCATACCCATTATTATGGCTTTAATGGCAAATCATACAAACAACACAACAACACCCAAACTGCACTAAATGTCATCTCATCACAACAGCCACTGCGCGTGGTTGCTGGACGCCATTCAACAGACAATGAAAATCTACAACAACACCTAGAACAACTTGGAGAACACCGGCTTAATTATATGGGTAGTGCACTTAAATTTTGCAAAATTGCAGAGGGGGTTTATGATTATTACCCCAGATTTGGGCCTTGCTGCGAATGGGACACAGCGGCAGGGGTTTGTATTTTACAAAATGCAGGAGGGCGTGTTGTCGATGCAAATGGTGCGCCACTCAGATACAACACCAAAGAGGACTTGCTCTCCCCTGCTTTTTTTGCTTCAGGTCTCAATTGAGAAGCCGGGCTTCTCAATTAAACCGTAAAGACAAATCGATTGCCTGAATATTTTTAGTAATGGCACCGGTAGAAATATAATCAACCCCTGTCTGCGCCACTTCAACAATGGTATTTTCGCCAATGTTGCCAGAAGCCTCTAAGGGTTTTTTACCATTCGACAAGGCGACAGCTTGCTTTAAATCTTTGATTGAAAAATTATCACAAAGCACTCTGTTAACCTCTGTTAGGTCTAGTGTTTCATTAAGTTGCGCGATATTTTCCACTTCAACAATTAGAGGCAATTTTGGGTATCTTTCTGTTGCCGCCGACACAGAATTTTTGATTGAACCTGAAGTGATAATATGGTTTTCTTTCAACATTACACAGTCATACAGACCCATACGATGATTCACCCCACCACCACACTGCACTGCGTATTTTTGTGCCAATCGCAAACCAGGCAAAGTTTTTCTGGTGTCTAAAAGTTTGACCTTGGTGTGGGCAATCTTGTCAACCAAAATCTTAGTTTGTGTTGCCACCCCACTTAAAGTTTGCAAGAAATTAAGTGCCACTCGCTCGGCACTGATAATGCTATTCGCAGAGCCTGATAATGTGCACAAAACTTGGGCGTTATCAATCTGCTCGCCATCGCTAAAATGCCATTCAAGTTGAATGTCTTTATTAAGTAATAAAAATGCCATTTGTGCATAATCAACACCGCACATAACCGCTGGCTCTCTGGCAATAATTTGCGCCGATATTATTTTATCATCCAGCAAACTGGCAGAAACATCGCCCGTGCCAATATCCTCATCCAACGCCAATGCAACTAAATTTTTTACTTGCTTATTCATTTATAAATTCTTTGATAATTTTTGCTGATTCTTCGCTGGCGTTTAAATCAAGTTGCTGGTGAATATTCTTAAAGGACTGTGTAAGTGACTGTGTATCACTGTTTAAAATTTCCATGGCATGTTGGGCAATATTTTCCCCGTTTGCCGCATCTTGAATCAATTCTGGCACCAAGGCTTGATTGGCAATAATATTGGGCAAAGACACATGTTTAATCTTGACCAGTTTTGAGGCAATAAAATAACTAAACGCTGACAATTTATACACCACCACCATTGGTACACCAAGTAGTGCCAATTCCAAAGCGGCAGTGCCGGAAGCCACCAATACCAAATCTGACTGACTTGCACGTTGATGCGCATCACCCGTAGAAACACGCACATCCATACCCGCATCTTGTATTAAAGATTGTGCCCAATCACGCAATTCATCATCAGCAAGTGCCAAATGAAATGTTAAGTTATGGTTTTTCTGTGCCATGATTTTTGCTGCTGCCAACAGTTCAGGCAAAAGCCTATTAACTTCAGCTTTACGTGAGCCTGGCATAAGCAAAATATTGTTTGTACTTTGGTAATTTTCTCTAGGGCGCAAGCTTTGTGCCAATGGATGCCCGACAAACACAGCACGCTGATTGTGCTTTTGATAAAAATCCACTTCAAAAGGAAACAAGCACAACACCAAATCGGTGGATTGTTTAATTTTTTTAACCCGAGATTCTCGCCAAGCCCAAACTGAAGGGGAAATAAAATGCACTGTTTTGATACCACGCCGTTTGAGTTTTCGCTCAATAGTAAAGTTAAAATCAGGGCCATCAACCCCAATAAAAACATCGGGTTTATTGCTCGAAAAATACCTGATAATAGCTTTCCTCAACTTCAATAAAGCGCCTAATTTTTTTAACACTTCGCTAAAGCCCATCACATTCACACGCCTTGTTTCCCACAATTGCGTGCAACCCGCCTCAAGCATTTTATCGCCTGCTAAGCCTTGTATTTGAATCTTGCTATTTTGTGTTTTTAAGGCACTAACCAATTTAGCGCCGATTAAATCACCCGAAGTTTCAACAGCACTAATAGCAACTTTCATAATAAACTACCCGTGCGCCAACTGATTGAATAAGCACAGAAAACAATGATTTTTCATGTGTCTCATTACTTTCTTGGTAGAATAATTTCTGGCTCCTTATCAAAGGCACGATAAATCACCATTACACTGCCAATGACTTGTATTAAATGCGCATTAGTCGCTGTCAAAATCTCATCTATTATTTTTTGCTTATCATCTCTACCTTCGGTGCGAACTTTGATTTTTAACAACTCATGCTTGTCCATCGTTGATTCCAGCTCTGCCAATACCGCTTCACTCAAGCCATGCTGCCCCACCATCACGATAGGTTTAAGCGCGTGCCCACGAGCGCGTAAGAATTTTTTTTGATTATTGGTTAGTTTATTCATTGTTAAAAATATGCTCTTGTTTAAATAAATCAGTAATTGTTTCACGTTCACGGATTAAATGATGGGCATTATTATCGACCATCACTTCTGCCACACGTGGACGAGAATTATAATTTGAACTCATGGTAAAACCATAAGCGCCTGCAGACATCACTGCTAAATAATCGCCTTGTGTAAGTGATAAATCTCTGTCTTTAGCCAGAAAATCTCCTGTTTCACAAACAGGGCCAACAACATCCCACTGAGCCTGAATGCCGGTAGCGTTTTCATCAACAGGCAGTACACGGTGATAAGCGTTATAAAAACTAGGACGCAACAAGTCATTCATTGCACCATCGACAATGGCAAACGAATGCGCTGAATTTTGCTTAAGAAATTCCACTTTGGTGATAAATGCACCTGCATTTCCTACAATCGCTCGACCAGGTTCTAAAATGATCTCAATATCACCCACTTTGCTAATAATAGCGTCAATATAGGCTTGAATGTCTATCGTTTGTTCGCCTTCATAGTCAATGCCAACACCGCCGCCTAAATCTAGATGGGTGATGGCAATACCTTGTTCTTTGAGTTGTCCAAACAATACCAATACCTTATCAAGCGCATCCAAAAATGGCGATACTTCAGTAATTTGTGAGCCAATATGACAATCCAGCCCATGCACAAGCAAATGCTTAGAATTTTGTGCGACTTGATAGAGTTCAAGTGCCTCGTCCATATCAACACCAAATTTATTCTCTTTCAATCCTGTTGAAATATAGGGATGCGTTTTGGCATCTACATTGGGATTAACACGAATAGAAATCGGCGCTTGCTTGCCAACAGACTTTGCAACAGACTCTATCCTATTTAACTCAGAAGCAGACTCTACATTAAAACAACGCACCCCTACCTCAAGCGCACGCTGAATCTCGGTGTGTGTTTTTGCTACCCCTGAAAATACACATTTGCCCGCTTCACCGCCTGCTGCCAGCACACGTTCCAACTCACCAATAGAGACAATATCAAACCCTGCGCCAATCTTTGCCAATACATTAAGCACCGCTAAATTCGAATTTGCTTTCACCGCATAGCAAACCAAATGTGGGTGGGCGCCAAACGCTTGGTCAAATTCACGCCAATTATTTTCAATGTCCGCACGTGAATAAACATAAAGTGGTGAGCCATAAGATGCCATTAAATCTGTTATGGCAACAGATTCAGCGTGTAAACTTTGATTGTTATAAGAAAAACCCAAAAATTATTTCGGACTTTGAGGGATAAAATCAAGTGTTTCTTGCACTGGCTCAACTTGTTCTTTCATTTGTTCTTTCATTTGTTGTTGATGGTGTTGGTGAGCCACAACCGGCTCTTCCTGCTTAACAGGAGTAAGCTCACCTGTTCTGCCACAAGCACCAATACTCAGCAGCAAAAACGTCAGTGTTACTAACTCAACTAATTTATGCATCTCTCGCTCCTTTATTGTTGAAAACACCTATTTTACAGCAATGATTGTAATTTTAATAAAAACAAATCACGCTCAATATTAAAGGCGCCCATGCTTTGTAAATGTGTACTTTCAACCTGACAATCAATCAAGGTGTAGCCCAACTTTTGCACCAAATGCACAAAAGCTATTTTTGAAGCATTGCTCACTAAAGAAAACATGGATTCGCCAAAAAAAACTTCTCCCATACCTACGCCATACAAACCACCAACCAACTTTGAATGTTGGTACACTTCAACCGACTGAACCACGCCTTGGTCATGTAACGTTGTATAAGCACGCACCATGTCTTGATTAATCCAAGTGCTATTTTGCGCCTTGCGTTTAATGCTGCGACAATGGTGGATAACGCGTTCAAAATCTTGGTTTATTTTGATTTCAAATTGCTTTGAATGCAACACCTTATCTAGACTTTTGGAGATATGCAAGGCCTCAGGGGTAATAACCATACGCGGATTTGGTGTATACCACAAAACCGGCTCATCCTCTGCATACCAGGGGAAGATTCCTTGTCGATAGGCCTCTATTAAGCGTTTGGGTGACAAATCACCGCCAATTGCAATCAAGCCATTAGGCTCGTCTAATGCTAAGGCGATATCAGGAAAAGGCGTCTCTTGAGAGTCAAGAAAAAATTCCTCAGGAATAACAATTTCTGACATAATACCGAAGTTACTTTTGATTTTTAATGATTTCTTTTGCCATGTAGAGTGCCGCAATGGTTCTGGCTTCGGTTAAATCTTGGTTATACACCAATTGCTCTAAATCAGACAATTTATGCGCAACCACTTCCAGAGGCTCAGGCTCATCACCCTCAGCACTGTCTGGATACAAATCTTGCGCTAAAATAATCTGCGTAACATTAGATTGATAGCCCGGCGCCAAAGTCATGGTTTTGACAAAAGAAAGCTTTTTTGCGCCATAACCAATTTCTTCAATCAACTCTCTATTAGCGGCTTCAAGTGGCGATTCTCCAGCATCAATCTTACCTTTAGTGAGCGCCAACTCGTATCTATCCGTACCGCCAGAATATTCATAAATCATCAGTACCGTATCATCATCTAACATTGGAATGACCAATACCGCGCCTTCTCCTGGTGGCTTTAAGCGCTCATATTGTCGCTTTTCACCATTGGAAAATTCAACATCCATTGATTGAATATTAAAAAACTTTGTGGTCGCAATGTTTGTTATATTGGATACTTTTGGTTTTTTATGCATAAATAACATTATAAGGTAGAATGCACACTTTTGGAATTAAGCGCACAAGACTATGAACAAACCGGCATTATCGTTAATCGTTTTACTTTTAATCATGGTTGCTTTTTTTGGGTTAAATGATTCAGAAATACAACTGTATAAATTCGACAAAGTTACTGATAATGTGTATGTCATACACGGTCCACTGGATGAGCCAAACCCTGAAAATCGCGGGTTTATGAACAATCCTGGGCTGATTGTTGGTGCAAGTGGTGCGGTTATTGTTGACCCAGGCAGTACTGTTGAAGTGGGCAACAATATGCTTGCTGCCGCAGAAAAAATTACCGATAAATCGATTGTTGCAGTTTTTAATACCCATGTGCATGGTGATCATTGGTTGGGCAATCAGGCCATTGTTGCACGCTATCCGAATGTCAAAATCTATGCGCATCCTAATATGATTGCCCAAGCAAAAGGCGGCGAAGGTGAACGTTGGATAAAACTCATGCATGATTTAACCGAAGGTGCTTCTGATGGTACAGTCGCAACTTATCCAACAAATTCAACGACAAATTTACAAGTGGTTACCGTTGGTGATTTAACCTTTAAAATTCATCATAACGTAACCCCAGCAGCACACACCAACACAGATATTATGGTTGAACATGTGCAAAGTAAAACCTTGTTCCTTGGTGATAATGGACTGGTGCATCGGCATGGGAGATTTGACAATACTTCTGATATGCATGGCAATATTGAAGTCTTGGAATATGCAATTGATTTAAACCTAGAGCATTATGTACCTGGTCACGGCCCTTCAGGCGGCATGGAGACTGCAGTTAAGTTGTTTTTAAATTACCTTAAAACTGTAAAAAATGAAGTGGCAAAAGGCTATGAAGAAGATTTAGCCGATTATGAAATCAAGCCAACCGCCCACAAAAAACTCACTGATTATCATGACTGGCATGGCTATGACAGTAACTTTGGCAGACATATCAATAAAATGCTGTTAGAAGTTGAAGCAAAAGACTTATAGAAAATTTATAGTAAATCCACTTTCCCGGTGTCAATATTATAATAAGCTGGCACAATTGTTAGTTTGTCGGTTTTCACCATTTCTGGAAAATGTGCCCCTGTTTGTTTGAGTTCTGTCGCCACATTCTCAATATTGGCTAGCGTCACATTCTCAATCAAATCTCCAGGTTTGTCTTTGGCCTGATTAAGTGCCGAATTCAGTGCAAAAGTCAAAGATGGCAAATGCCCCTCCAACTGCCCTCCCTGACAAGCAGCACCCACAGCGCCACATTGGGAATGCCCCATCACCATAATTAAGGAAACATTAAGATGCAACACCGCATATTCAATACTGGCAACAATCATCTGATCAAGCACATTACCTGCAACACGCACCACAAACAAATCCCCCAAACCTTGGTCAAAAACAACTTCAGGGGGCACACGTGAATCAGAGCAGCCCAAAATAATAGCAAAAGGATGCTGTCCATGCTTTAACTCAAAGCGCCTTTCAATAGACTGATCGGGATGAATCAAATGCTGCACCACATAGCGTTTATTGCCCTCCATTAATCGCTTTAAAGATGTATCATTTACCACAATATCCTTCATAAACAACCCTTATTCTTTAAATTTAAACCTTGGCAAGCCTAATTTATATCGTATCGCCAACAATCTAGCAATAAAAATCAAAACGCCAGAAAAAATTGCCGATAAGGTGGGATCTAAATTTAAGTTTAGTAAGCCAATAAAGAGCAATGCACCCAACCAAGCCAAAGTTGCGTACAGTGGGCTTTTAAAAACAATCGGCGTTTCGTTGCACAGCACATCTCTAAAAACACCGCCCATTATGCCAGTCATAACCCCCATAAAACTTGCCACTAGCCACGGCGAACCAACCATTAAAGCACTCAAAGTACCCGCTACTGAAAATGCTGCCAACCCTGCGGCATCGGGAATTAAGAAAAATTTGTTAGAAATAACAACAAGACGTGCAATAATGAAAATAACAATAGCACTGGCAAGTGAGGCAATAAAAAATATCTCATCTCGAATCCAAAAAACCGCTTGGTCGAGTAACATATCACGTAAAGAACCGCCACCCAGTCCGGTAACGATAGCGATAACAATAACCCCAAACAAATCAAATTGTCTAAAGCCTGCTTTAAGCACTCCCGAAGCTGAAGAGACGATAACGGCCACTAGCACAATCCAGTATAAAACATTTAATAACTCTGGGGTAACAGCGAGTGTTGACATAACGACAATGAAATAAACTCAAGACCAATAAATGCCCACCAGTTTATCTAAAATAACACCAAAAAGAAAGGGTTAATCGAAAAATCCATCCATATGCAGTTCAGTTAAATCGCTAAATCCGCCAATGTGTTTGTCATCAATAACAATCTGGGGCACCATTCTTGCACCATTGGTGACTTTTGAAAACTCTGCCATTAAAGCACGGTCTTCATCAATCATTTTTTGTTCAAAGGGCAAATTCCATTTATTAAGCAAGTCTTTAGTTTTAACGCAAATTGGACAAGTATGGGTAGAATAAACGACTATTTTCATAAGCAAGGGGGTTAAAAAAAGATTTTGACAAAAAGCACGCTTATAAAGCCTTGACTACTAAGTCGCCCATTTCATTTGTGCCAACAACCTTGTCACCATCACTGGCAATATCTTGTGTACGATAACCCTGATCTAAAACATGGCTCACCGCTGTTTCGATTTTTTCTGCAAGTTGTACTTGATTCAGTGAATACCTAAGCATCATCGCCACTGAGAGAATAGTTGCCAATGGATTGGCTAAATCTTGTCCAGCAATATCAGGTGCGCTGCCGTGAATGGGCTCGTACATGCCAAAACCGTCTTTATTCAAAGAGGCACTCGGCAACATGCCGATTGAACCTGTCAACATAGCGGCGCAATCAGAAAGCACATCACCAAACAAATTACTGGTTACCATCACATCAAACTGCTTAGGGTCTCTCACCAACTGCATGGCAGCATTATCAACATACATATGCGAAAGCTCAACCTCTGGATACTCTTTTGCAACCCTTTCCATAACCTCTCGCCAAAGTTCACACACTTCCAATACGTTGGCTTTATCAACCGAACAAAGTCGTTTGTTGCGTTTTTGTGCAATTTGGAAAGCGGAATGTCCAATTCTTTCAATTTCTGATTCAAAATAAGTCGCGCTATTAAAACCATAACGCTGCCCATCACGCACCTCGATACCCCGTGGCTGACCAAAATAAATGCCGCCAACCAATTCACGAACAATCATCAAATCCAATCCTGAAACAATATCCTCTTTCAGCGTTGAAGCGCCAGCAAGTTGTGGGTATAAAATCGCAGGACGCAAATTAGAAAATAAATCCATCTCAGCACGCAAGCCTAACAGCCCACGTTCAGGGCGCAAATCACGCTCTAAGGCTTCCCATTGATAACCCCCAACTGCGCCTAATAAAATACTGTCACAGGCGTGCGCTGCATCAATGGTGGCTTGTGGCAATGGTGAGCCCACTTCATCATAAGCGCTGCCGCCCACCAAGCCATGCACTAAAGTCATATTAAGCGCATGATTTTCATTTAAATAATCAATAACTTTTAATGCTTGTGCAACAATCTCTTGCCCAATGCCATCGCCGGGCAGTATGAGTACTTTTGACATTTGTTTTTTCTGTAATAGTTTTAAAGCGTTTTATTTTACTATGAGACCTTCGCATAAATAGGAGCGATTAGTAAAATGATTAATCATATTTGTGCAAAGGGCTCACTATATTTCAACCATTTCAAATTGATCTTTGCTAATGCCACATACCGGGCAAACCCAATCCTCAGGTATGTCTTCCCATTTTGTGCCCGGTGCAAGCCCTTCTTTTGGCGCACCTTGTTCTTCATCATAAACCCAATCACAGATGTTGCATTTTAATTTTTTAAAACTCATTATTTCTCCTAATAAAAAAGGGAGATATTACACCCCCCTTTTTTTAATATATCCTTTACCCTTAGCAATAACTGATTTAGATTGCCTTAAAAATTCTGCAAATCTAGGCAAAAAATGCAAGTTTATAAATATAAATGCGCATTTTTTAACGCAGAGTTGAGGGATTTTTAAGGCGAGATAAACAGTTATTAAAGTTTATCGGCATTCTTTGCTAAATACTCAGCCACACCATCTGGCGTGTCTTTCATGCCTTCATCGCCTTTCTGCCAGCCTGCAGGGCAAACCTCGCCGTGCGTCGTGTGGAAATCTAGCGCATCCACCATACGCAACATTTCATCAACATCACGCCCTAATGGTAAATCATTCACCACTTGGTGGCGCACATCAAAATTCTCATCAATTAAAAATGAAGCACGAAGTGCCACACCATCTGGGTGTGCGATACCATAAGCATCCATAATTGAATGATTAACGTCAGCCACCAATGGAAAATCAATCTTGCCTAAACCACCATCTTCAGGCGCTGTATTTCTCCAAGCATTATGCGTGAATTGCGAATCAATAGATACGCCCACAACTTCAACACCTTTTTCTTTGAATTTTCCCACGCGGTGATGATGCGCCAAAATCTCCGAAGGGCAAACAAAGGTAAAATCCAACGGATAAAAGAACAACATAATCTTCTTGCCCTTAAGGCTAGAAAGTGAAAAGTTATCGACAATTGAACCATCTGCTAATACCGCTGCAGAAGTAAAATCCGGGGCTTGTTGTGTGACTAAAACGCTCATAATTTTCTCCAAAATAAACAATATAAAACTGCTTAATTATACAACTCTTCACGGTTTTAAATCATACAAAAAATAAGGGCTTGTTTATTTTTATGCCAATAATCCAAACAAACTATTTAGACCCAAACCCGGTCTGGGTCTAATTTGGGTTTCATAAAAATTAGCATGGTTATGGTTGGTATTAAGTGCGTTATGCCATAGTCTATATATTAAAATAACGCCTATGCTTAAAATTTACAACACACTCAGCAAACAAAAGGAAAATTTTCAACCCATCAGTCCAGAAAAAATAGGGATGTACGTGTGTGGAATGACCGTTTATGACTATTGTCACATGGGGCATGCACGTGTACTAGTAATGTTTGACGTGATTGTGCGCCATCTGCGTCGTCACTTCCTTAAAGTAGAGTATGTGCGTAATATCACCGATATTGATGACAAAATCATACAGCGTGCTGTTGAAAACCAAGAGGATATTTACACCTTAACTAACCGATTTATTGATGCTATGCACAAAGATGAACGTGCGCTTGGTATCTTGCCCCCTGACATTGAACCACGTGCAACCGATGCAATTGATCAAATGTTTTATATGATTAAAGCCTTGATTGAAAAAGGCATCGCTTATCAGGGCAAAAATGGTGATGTGTATTATTCAGTCAGAAAATTTAAAAATTACGGCAAACTCAGTGGCAAAAACCTTGATGAGCTTGAAGCTGGTGCCAGAGTCGATGTTGAAACCGACAAGCAAGACCCTTTAGATTTTGTGTTGTGGAAAATGGCAAAACCTGATGAACCAAGCTGGCAATCGCCTTGGGGTGAAGGTCGCCCTGGTTGGCATATTGAATGTTCAGCCATGTCATGCACTCATCTGGGCAAGCATTTTGATATTCATGGTGGCGGCATGGACTTGGCTTTTCCACACCACGAAAACGAAATTGCACAATCTGAAGGCGCCAATGACTCCCCTTTTGTGAATACTTGGATGCACGTGGGATTTGTCAATATCAATAATGAAAAAATGAGCAAGTCACTCAATAATTTTTTCACCATTCGTGGTGTGTTAGAAAATTACGATGGCGAAACCTTGCGCTACTTTATCATGAGTTCACATTATCGCAGTCCGCTTAATTTTTCCGATGAAAATCTCGACAATGCCAAAGCCTCGCTAACGCGCTTGTACACTGCCACACGTGGACTCAGCGCCTCAGAAGCAGCAACCGAAGAGATTTCTCAGCGTTTTGATTTTGAAATGCGCCTCAACGCCGCACTTGATGATGATTTCAACACGCCTATTGCACTCAGTATTTTATTTGAATTGGCAAAATTAGCCAACGCCGAAAGAGAGAAAGATAAAGATTTGGCAAATGCCTTGGGGCAATTGCTCAAAAAGCTCGGTGGTTATTTGGGCATTTTGCAAATGGATGCCGATGCCTTTTTAAAGCAAGGAGTTGGCTTGTCTGATGGTGAAATCGAAGCCAAAATTACCCAGCGTAACACTGCCAGAGCCAACAAAGATTTTGCCTTATCTGATCAAATCAGGGACGAGTTAGCCGAGTTGCGTATTATTTTAGAAGACAGTGCAGGCTCAACCACATGGCGCAGAAAATAGATTGGCAAAACATCGACACCATCCTACTCGATATGGATGGTACTCTACTGGATTTGCATTTTGATTTGCATTTTTGGATGGAATACATGCCCTTGGTGTTTGCTAATAAGCACAATATAAGTCATGATGAGGCCAAAGACAAACTGTATCCCGTATTGCGTGCAGAAGAAGGCAAACTACATTGGTATTGTTTGGATTACTGGCAAGAAAAACTACAATTAGACATTGTCCAACTCAAAGAAGATATCGCGCACCTAATACAAATCCACCCCTTTGTTTTAGAGTTTTTAGAACAAGCCAGAGCGCATAAAAAGCGCATTTATTTGGTCACCAATGCACACAGAAAAACACTCAAAATTAAGATGCGTGTCACCAATTTAGCGTCTTATTTTGACGGTATTATTTCCTCTCACGATTATGGCACTGCCAAAGAAAATCAAGAATTTTGGTGCAAATTAGCGCACGAAATTCAATTTGACAGAAACAAAAGCATCTTTTTTGACGACTCGCTCGCTGTTTTAAAATCTGCCCAACAATACGGTATTGGTACCGTGGTTGCCATGAGCAAACCCAGTTCTAAAATAAAAGCTAGAGAAGTTGAAGGTTTCATCAATATAGAGACCTTTGAACACGCATTGATAAAATGAAAATCGGCATTCTCTCAGACTCTCATGGTTGGATTCATCCCGATGTTATCAAGCTAATGAATGGTTGCGATCATATTATTCACGCGGGTGATGTTATTGAGATGCAAACACTTCAGACATTCACTCAGCCACTGACTGCTGTTCGCGGTAATAATGATAGGCACACCCCACTAAAAGATATAGAAACCTTATCGCTGCCTGGGGGCAAAATCGTTATTGAGCACGGCCATGCACATGGTTGGCAAACACCATCACACGAATCCCTGCGCCAAGCGCATCCTAATGCCAAAGCCATTGTTTATGGACACACGCACAAGCAGGTTATTGACACCAGCACCAATCCATGGGTTATCAACCCAGGCGCATCAGGCAAAGTGCGCAATGGTGGCAGTTCTAAGTGCATCGTACTTAGCATTGATTATTCACAAAACTGGGCATTCACACCACATGTTTTTAAATAAATAGTACCCAAATATACCCCTTTGTGCATATAAGAAAAATTGCCACAGCAATGTATAATTAGGGGTTTTTATAAGTCAAAAGGAACCAACAATGAAAAATGCTTTTTATGCACAATCTGGTGGTGTAACAGCCGTAATTAACGCTTCTGCTTGTGGTGTGATTGAAACAGCACGTAAACACTCAGATAAAATCGGTAAAGTTTATGCAGGGCAAAACGGCATTATCGGCGCACTCACTGAAAATCTAATTGACACTTCTTGTGAGTCTGACGCTGATATTTTAGCGCTTAAGCACACCCCTTCTGGTGGTTTTGGCTCATGTCGTTATAAAATGAAATCTTTGGAAGAAAACAGGGCTGAATACGAAAGATTAATCGAAGTATTTAAAGCGCATGACATTGGTTACTTCTTTTACAATGGTGGTGGTGACTCAGCAGATACTTGCTTAAAAGTTTCTCAATTATCGGAGTCTATGGGTTACCCAATCCAAGCCATCCACGTACCAAAAACGGTTGACAACGACTTACCAGTAACGGACAACTGTCCAGGTTTTGGCTCAGTCGCAAAATACATTGCGGTTTCTACTATGGAAGCCAGTTTTGACGTTGCATCAATGGCAGCAACCTCTACTAAGATTTTTGTCTTAGAGGTTATGGGCAGACACGCAGGATGGATTGCCGCGGCAGGTGGCTTAGTAGATGATTCCATTCCAGTTGTTATCTTGTTCCCAGAAGTTGACTTTGATGAAGAAAAATTCCTAGCTAAAGTTGACGCTAACGTTAAAGAATTTGGCTACTGTACAATTGTTGTTTCTGAAGGCACCAAATGGGCAGATGGTCGTTTCCTTGCTGAGCAAGGCACACGTGATGACTTCGGTCATGCACAACTTGGTGGCGCTGCCCCTGTTGTTGCCAATCTTATTAAAGATGCATTAGGCTACAAATACCACTGGGCAGTTGCAGATTACTTACAGCGTGCTGCACGTCACTTATCTTCTAAATCCGATGTTGAGCAAGCTTACGCACTTGGTGAAGCAGCGGTTAACATGGCAATAGAAGGCAAAAACTCAGTGATGCCTGCGGTTATTCGCACTTCAAACAACCCCTATACTTGGGAAATTGGTTCAGGCGAATTAAAAGACATTGCCAACGTTGAAAAAATGATGCCAATGGACTATATTTCTGATGATGGTTTTGGTATTACGGATGCTTGTCGTGAATACTTACAGCCATTGATTGAAGGCGAAGATTACCCACCATACAAAAATGGTTTACCAGACTACGTGGTGATGAAAAAACAGATGATAGAGAAAAAATTACCGTCATTTGAAGTCTAAAGGTTTTACTCCCAAGCAAGGCTTGGGAGTTTTTAATAAAGGGAAAAAACAATGAACATTATTTTATTAGGTCCACCAGGGGCAGGCAAAGGCACTCAGGCAACTAATATTTGCCAAAAATATTCTATTCCGCAAATCTCAACTGGTGATATGTTACGTGCCGCGGTCAAAGCAGGCACGCCTTTGGGCATTGAAGCTAAAAAAGTCATGGATGCGGGTGGTTTGGTGTCAGACGATATTATTATTGGTCTGGTGAAAGAAAGAATCCAAGCCTCTGACTGTGAAAATGGCTTTTTATTTGATGGTTTTCCACGCACAATCGCGCAGGCTGAAGCACTCAAAAGCGACGGTGTTAAGATTGATGTTGTGGTCGAAATTCAAGTCCCTGATGAAGATATTGTTGAGCGCATGTCAGGTCGTCGTGCGCACTTGGCTTCTGGTCGCACCTATCACATTGTTTATAATCCGCCAAAAGTTGAAGGTATTGACGATATTACGGGTGAGGCCTTGGTGCAACGTGATGATGACAATGAAGAGACTGTACGTTCACGTTTAACTGTTTATCATGAGCAAACACAACCATTGGTTGATTACTATCAGGCATGGATGAATGAAGATGATAATGCGCCGAAATATGGTGCAGCAGATGGTGTTGGCACACTTGAAGAAGTGGCGCAACGTGTTTATGCACAATTAGGCTAGCACGTTTAGTTTTTTTGTTAGGGGGTTTGTGTTGCGTAAGTGGCATAAGCCTTTTTTTATTAATTTTTTTGAAGGATGAAACTGTTACAGCAGTTTTAAAATAATAATATGCCAATTGGCCCAAGAGAAATTAGTGTTCCTTTCCGTCCCATCCCCCTTGATGTGCCTGAAGGAATGAAACCCAACGAGTTTTTTAATTCACCTGAAAACTTAGCCGACTTGGCACATAACAATGGGCTACTTACCAATGATGAGGATTTGTTGCTTTATCGTAAAGCGCTCGGACATTCAAATGAGTTTGATTGCTCAATTATCTACAACACCTCACAAAGTGTACTTAACCCACTAGGTCGTCCCGTGCGTCGCACACAAGTGCCTGACAATGTTCGCAATGTGTGGAACAGGATGAATCAAATTGCCATTGGCTTTATGTTGGAGCAGTACCCTGACCCAGCCAAACATTTAATACTGTGTGGGGAAGCCTCACTTGACGCTACCTGGCCAATTACCTCACCGGGTGTGCCAAGTATTCGTATGTTGCACAATCATTTTATTGTCTTTAATAAAGACGAACTTAAAAATGCAAAACTGGCTGATAGTAACAACCCAAATCTTACCGATGGCGGACAGCACTCGTTATTTGCCGCCTACATGCAAGATGTTTACACGGATTTTTTAGCGGCTTTGGATTTGGAAATTCTTCAGCCCGTCTCACCTAAAGCCTCTTCTTTGGAATTAACGGGTTATCCGCAAGGCTTACCAAGTTGGGAGGTGATTGGTGGCATTGACAGTTTGAAAAATATTCGCTTTTGGGAGGAATACGACAACATCTTAAAAGGCTTTTTAGACTTTTACCGCACTTTCTTCGCACAAGTATCGAGCAGAAACTCAGGCGTACCTAAGAATGCGTATTTCAGCAAAGAAATTGAAAAAACCTTGCTGTTTAATAACTGCTTCCTATCCGCTGCAAAAAAAGTACGTGACAAATGTATTAATGACGCCAAATACGCTTCGAATATTCGTTGGCAACCCGCCTTTAAACAGTTAATTTATCGCAACGATGAAGGCAAATTGATTGTGACCATCTCGCAAAATTCGATTGGTAATGCGATTACCGAACTCTTGGGTGTGGTGGTGAATCGCACCCCAAACGCCGAGGCCTACGAAAAATCTGAAGACGCGCTGATTGGTAAACTACTCAAACTACGCTCAAGAATGGTTGAAGCGGATTTGGGGCACGGTATCAAAACCCAACATTGGGCAGAAAAATAATCACCATTGCAGCCATAATTAAAAATGGACCAAATGCAAAGGCTTGTTGTCTTGATGCCTTGTGCTTTATTTTAATGAAAATAAAATAAACAATACCCAGTAAAGAAGCAACAAAAATCAATAGCGGTAATTGTTGCCAACCCAGCCAAGCGCCTAATGCTGCCAAAAGCTTAAAGTCACCATAGCCCATGCCTTCTTTTTTGGTGAGCAGTTTAAACAGATGATAAACGCCCCACAAAATCAAATAGCCGCTCGCTGCGCCAATCACACTGTCTGCCAAGGCAATACCGCCATTGATATTAAAAATCAACCCCAACCATAACAAAGGCAGGGTAATCACATCGGGTAATAATTGATGTTCTATATCAATCACAAATAGCACAAGTAAACCATAAGCAAGCAAGCAATAAAAGAGGCTTTGAACACTTAACCCAAACTGATAAACAATCAGCACACTCATCAGTGCAGTTGCCACTTCAACCAAAGGATAACGCAAGGCAATACTTTGCTCACAGTAACGACACTTACCTCGCTGATAAATAAAACTCAAAAGCGGTATTAAATCAATGGCTTTAAGACTGTGTTTACAATGCGGACAAAACGAACGCTTGGGGTGATTAATACTAATGGCTTCGCCCTGAATACTCAGTGGCAAGCGTGCTATCACCACATTCAAAAAACTGCCTATTAACAAACCCAATACAAAAATAAACAACAACATATCAAACAACTAAGGAGTAATGGAGCCGGCAGGGGCACATTTGGTGCTATAGAATAAAGTTGAACCTGCGGTTGGTGTGACAGCCTCAGACGTAGTAACACCGCCAATGATAGTAGAGGTGGAACTTGGGGTAATTAACGAAATCCAAACATCCCAGGTATCAGGAGAAGGAATGGCAACTGTTGGAGCTGTATCCGTTGCATGTGCCCTCCAAGCAATAATTTCCTCGCCATTAGAAGTCGCAATACTAGAAGGGATAACCACAACGGTAGGACTGGCGTCATCTGTACCATCGCCATCAAAATCACAACTCGGTTTATTAACAGTCGATGTGGCTGCACCTGCCGCTGCAAATTTTAAGCCTTGGTTAAACACCGCATATTGTAAACTCTCTTCTGGTCGAGTCCTACCGAATAACTCAACATCAACAAGATTAGTAATTGCGGTTTTTTCGGCATCATAAGTACCACTGGCGTTTGGAAGAATTGTTGCTGATGCGTGCAACAATGTTGATGTGCTAGATAAATACAAAAACCGCTTTAATACTGGCACATAAGCCAACTTAGTCACCGTTAGTGTAACCGTTGCAGGGTCTGTTGCAGGAGTTGCTAGTGTAACGGTTGCATTAGGCAGTTGATTGGCAATAAATTCTGCCCAATCTGGCTGCACATCACCAATGCTAACAGTTAAAGTTGTTCCTGTTGATGCTGAATCACAAGCGGTAGTATAGACTGTGCCCAACCCCCAAGCAGTTGTATCGGTGGCAATACCTTGTAAAAATATCGCAGTTGGCGTAGCAAGCTCGTCAATCGCACCAACGCAACTGTTTGCCCTATCAGGAAAATCACCCTCTTGCGCATCATAAGATTGCGCCGCCTCAGCAATACTCCACATTTCTGAAACCACCAGCTCTGCACGCTTTTGCTCAAAATCAAAAATATGCGGAATAAAAGTTGCTGACAAAATGGTGATAATAATCATAATCACCATCAATTCAATCATGGTGAAACCTTGTTGTAACTTAATCTGTGTTTTAGTCATGCTCATCTAAATGTTCCAAGTAAATAATTAGGATTAAACGTCCCAGAAGCTTGCTTTTGTTTAAGCGCTTCATAATCTTGATTATAAAAAAATTCTTTTACCCATTGCTGTCTTTTTGGATAGTATTTTTTAACCTGCGCTCTAGGATAAACCGTGAGCAAGGTTGATGTCGTGCTCACTGTACTCGTGGCATCAGCAGCTAAAAAACCTGCAGGATGCGTATCGTCAATGGGCACTAAGGTAGACAGCGATACACTGGGTGTGATACTGTAAGTGTAGCCATATTCTGCCTCATCGCCAAAAGGATTGTTTGTTGGTAATTGAATGGTTGATGAAGCGTTAAATAAAGCAATTGTGCCACTCACGGGAAAGGCGGGCGTTGTTGCCCAACTGCCACCCACATTACCGCCCAAGCCCTTTTCTATGGTTGCCAATACATTCACTATATTACGCATTTCATTGGTGGTTGACAACAGTCTGGCAGAGTCTTGAAAGCCTAAAAAAGCCCTGGAACCCAAAGTACCTAAAATGCCAACAATGATCAAAATCACCATTAACTCTATTATGGTTAGCCCTGTTTGATAAAAAATTGGCGGGTGTTTTTTTAAGCGCGACATACTTCACTCTTTATGTTAAGTCGAGGCAGTGAGTGATGGAAAATAATAACCAATAATCATCATCATTAAAGCAAAAAATCCCAATACCTTACCCAAAATGCCTGCTGTCAGTGCAATTTTGGCAGAGATATTTTTAAGCTCGCCCAATAATGCCACGGTTACACTTTCAATCAACTGCATCTGTGCTTCAAAGGTTGCTTGCTCAAAGCTGGCAAAACTGTTATAAAACATCGGCGACCAATCGTTGTGATTATGAATTGCAATCGAAAGACTGGCGCCTGACTCCATCATCAACACCACATTATTAATGGCTTTAATATCGCTAGCACTGTTCATTGACCCCTTAACAATTTCTAAGGATTTATTCAAAGAAATACCTGAGGCAAACAAAGGTTTAAACACCATTAACAACAACACTGAACGTTTAAGGATAAAAAAATCTTTCATTAGTCTAAACCCTGGTAAATCTTGCGCCACAAGCCATATCAATTTTCTAAATATTGCAACAAACACCACAAGCCCTAACAATCCCCACCATATTTGACTGTTGTAATGAAAAATAAACAACAAAATATCAGTAAAAATATTGGTGTCTAAATCCAATCCAGCGTCTATCAAGGTGCCCAGTGCAGGGCCAATCATATTGGGCAGGCCCATCACCATACCAAGCGCCAGCAAAATAATCACCAGGCCTTGAGTAAAAGGCGAACTCACCTGCTCTTTAATGGCTTTTTCTGCTTGTGCATGTTGCAAGGCAGAATCCAGCGCCTCTTTCAGCTGGCCTGAGCTTTCACCAGCACGCACCAAGGCAACCGAAGCTTTACTAACCCCCATGGCTTGCAATATCTCACTCACCACCGCATTCGATGCCAACAAAAATTGTATTTCTTTTTTCTTTTTCTTTAGTGTACCAATACGACTGAGCATATGTTCAATACCACTGTTTACCGTTTGCCCAGAATACACCAAAGCACGAACTTGAGAAAGGATTAACTCCTGAATACCCAAGGGTAAATCCCTTGAGCCAATCGTTATCGATTTGCTGGTTTTTAATATCTGGTTTTCATCAATACGTGAGTTTTTGATTGCCTCAACGTCATCAACGCCCTCTACTTCAACACGGCGCTTGCGCCCTTCTTCATCTAAATACTGAATCAAATACCAAGGCATACCGCCCTCCAAAATTAAAAATTCTCGTACCCCGTAGAGGTCACTGCATTAGGCTGAAAATCAAAAATAGTTAAAAAATCACCAAAAACATTGTTGTGTCTAACCCGTAGCGCAAAAGCTACAAGCTAGCCCGTACTTTTAACGATTGCTTTTTATTCTTGATGCTTTTCAACCTAATACAGTAGCCTCTATTAAGCAAAAAATGGCGTAAACACAGAGTATCTACGCCATTAAATAATTAAAAAACTTAATTACGGACGACGCATCACATACATCATTTGGATATAGTCTGGTCTCGCATTAGCTGCGTCCATTGTAGCGTCTCCTCCAACAACAAGAGCATCCTGTGCAAAAGCGCCAATATTATTATCATCCACCCCTGTCCCTGCTGCTGTGCCACCACAAATTGCTGGCGCAGTTCCAGCGGCACCAGAAACATTATCATCTGCAGCGCCTGCTGTTGTATTTGGAGCAGAGGCACCTGGAACATTGCCATTAATTTTTGCAAGCAGTACTCTACCCTGCTCTCCCTGAGAGGCAACAATAAAACCTTGCCCTTGGTTATTAGCACCCGCTCTCGTCCATGAGGTCTCATCGTCCATATATTCAATAATATCTTGCTGTAATTTCTGCCTATCTTGAATCGCCACTTCTTCCATTGGATAGCACAACACAATGCTTCGATCAATTACTCTAGCACTCATATCAGAACCAAGAGCCACGCCGTCTGCATCAGCGGGAGCTGGAATTACTACTGACCATTTGTCGCCCCACTCTGTTAATGGATCAAGATCTTCAACCAGTAAGTCCCTTACATCGGTACAATCAGCAGGTTCATTTTTACGCACCATACAAGACAGCACTGCATTTGGGAAGTCTTTAGAAAAGAAAGTTCTTGCATTGGTGAGTCTGGCCTTATCTTCCTGCGTTGACAAAACAAACTGAATACCAATACCACCAATAATGGCAATAATCACCATGA
>ERZ1046740.812-NODE-812-length-24403-cov-4.729341_pt1 | contig 24403 bp, 16 predicted proteins | sample MGYA00383093_ERZ1046740 | MGnify/ENA primary metagenome ERZ1046740 (study PRJEB29581, sample SAMEA5548363) | metagenome | biome: marine; feature: coastal; material: water | depth 25 m | study: Short-term variability in the microbial, nano- and picoplankton... | reverse complement strand
CTATTATAAGAAAATCCAGGTTTTTCATAATCTAAATCCGCTCATAGTGAAAGTGTTGGGCTGAACCGTCCTGCAAACATTGTTCTGTTAACAAAAAATTGATCACATTCATCTTTCGGTCTTCTTGTTCTCTGCTTGCCGGTCTGCTGTTCCGATCATGGAACATTATTGCTGTTGCAGGTACCGTGCCAAAGCCAGATTTTTTGTAGATACAAAGCTATATGTGATGATGTCTCGGAGTGAATCATCACCTTATCGATTGCCATACTCAGGCTCGATTAGCCCCCCTCATCGTTCCTATATCGGGCCACAAAGTGCAATGCATTTTGCAATAAACAATACCCGTCGAGACGCTGCGGGTCCTGGCAGGTAATAATGTTATTCAGCGCAAATGCAGGGAAGCCAGCGCAAATGCAGTCGATGCCAGAGTGATCCCCTGGGCATAAGCCAGACCGGGGTTGAGAATCAGATTGAAAGCCAACGCGGTGAGCCACATGAGTAGGCCCCACAGCAGGGGATTGATGCGCCCCTGTACTTCAACAAACTGGGTGTTCGCACGCCATAGCTGTCTCCAGATTTTGAAGTGCATGAACAGGTAAAGGAAAGCCCCCACAGCACCGTACTTATATAAGGTGCCAACCAGCCCGATATCATCCGGATAGAAATAGGGTGCCACGATATCCTGATAGGTGGCACCATACGCGTTGTCCTCACCCGCCCCAAGGAAGAAGTGCCGGGGAATTTGCTCAAAGGCCAATGCAAAAGCTTTGGAGCGGATAGCCCCCCCATCTGACCCCAAAAATACATCCAACATCACTTGAAAGCCGACGGGCAGGAGCACGATTGCAAGTGGACACAGAACAATCATGATCGGAATTCTATTTTTGGAAGCTAAAAGCACCGGGTATAGCAAAATTGACATGATCATCGTAGCGAGAGTGGAACGAAACATGACTATCGACCATATGTAGATCGCAATGCCCAGAACTGAAAAGGATACAAGCCAGGCAGGTAAATTCGATGACTGACGCAAGCTAATCAGAGCTGCCATCAAAGCAACCATAATGGCAAACAAAGGCGGCTTCAGACGGAAACCACGCCACTCGTCGTAAGTGACAAGGTTACTCAGCGTATGATCAGATGAGAAAAACAAGGTCTTCAGATCCAGTGTGAAATAGAAAAAAAGGTAGTTCAACATCAGCGCGACAAGGGTAAAACGCAGTGTTCTCTCAACGGTCATCAGGGGAAACCCGGACCGACAAAGCAGGTAGATCCCCGGCCCTATAAATGCAAGTAAAAACTCTCGAGCAGAGAAAAAGCTGAACAAGGGGTTACCGCCATAGTTGGCGTAGAATGCCAGTGAACTAATGCCCATAATGCCTATGATCAGGCAGATGGGCTTTACAAACCAATTTTTCCACGTCGCCTGATCCAAGTGAAAAAGGCCTCGCCAGGCACCCAGGGCAAAGAGCCCCAGAGCACTGGCGATGCCAAGCTCCTGCAATCGATTAGCCATGTAATAGCGCCCGCCCTGACAACCGGCAAATATGGCTAGAAAAAGTAGAGCACAGACTAGCGGTCGTATATCCAGGGGACGATAAGCCGTGTAGGATTTCACATCAGCCGTCATTAATGACTTCATTGCCACGGCTTTATTGGCGGAGAGCTTTTGCGCCGAACAGTACAGAAAGAACGACGCGAGCGTTTCCGAACTGCCCCCGCATTATTCTCTTCCCAATCTCCAGATAACTGCTCAAGTAACACCATGCAAGATTGCCTGAATGGTACTTGCGCATGAATAGATGCTTGCTTCGAAACAAATGGAAGTCCGCAACCAGGGAAGGCTTTGCCTGCCTCCAATTGGGGGAGCCTATGGATCCACCCTCGCGATGATAAACGTGTGCATCTGCAGCAATGCAGGGCCGAAACGACGTCCCCGCACGAGTGAACCAGTCAATTTCTTCGTAATACAGAAAATAGTCCTCATTTAGCAAGCCCACACTTTCAAGAAGGCATCGAGGTATCAGCATCGAGCAACCGCTAACATAATCAATTTTCTCCTCAATGAGGCTACAGTCATCCACCTCATGTTCGGCCCTGAAGCGCCCCTCTGTTTGTAATGCAACGCCAGTACGCCTATTGAAACCGCAACCGCCGATGGCTTGGATCGTCTCGGGGCTGTCGAAAAAGTGAATAATGGAGCCGCAGACTGTAGGAGTTGTCTCTCTTTGCAGTCTGCTGTGCATATTTGAAAGACAATATGGGTCGATCAGTGTGTCGTTATTGAGTATCCATACATGTGACATGTCAGGCTGATTGAGGGCATAGCGCAGGCCGACATTATTACCTGCTGCAAATCCCAGGTTCTTCTGGTTGTCTATCAATATCAGGGGTTCACCCTTGTCTGTGACACTGCCAGAATGAACCTCACTAGCGGTAAGCATGGCATGTTTGACCGGGCGAGTTGCACCGCCGACGAGTGCGCTCAAGCGCTCGTTCTGGGGTTGCGAGGCAGATATCTCACCTCTGGCCCATGCGGCGATTTTTGACAAACTGCCATCCGCCGAATTGTTGTCACAAACCACAACCCGAAATTGCGCGTTTAAAGACTGCAAAACTGACTCCAGGCAGGCAGTGGTATCTCGCCAACCATTCCAGTTAAGAAGGACTATATAGGTGCAGACTTTAGTCATAATCAGGGTCCTTAATCATCCAATTCATCAGCCGCTCAAGATGAAACGGTTAGTTGCTGCCGCACGTGACTCATCAAGGCATTTGTATCGCTTTGGCCCAACCCGATATTGGATTGAAGCAGTACGGCCTGGGGGGGGAGGTTATAGTTAAATTCTGTTAAAAAATTTTCAGTTTCATCCTCGAGCCACAGGCAGTGACACAAATCTTCGGTGTTTGAAAAATGCCCGGACTCTTCAATTCCTAGAACATGCTCTACGAACACACCGTAAAGTATGTATTCAGAAACCGTCACTCTCCTCCCGACACCCTCATACCATGGACGCTCAAGGTGTTGTTCAACATGATTTTTCAAACTTACGAGATTGCTGCGTCGCCATGTAGCCAGCGGCCCAATGTAATCACTACCAAAATACTGTCGAGTCAATCCAAGTAGGTCAGCTGCCGCATGGTGCCATCTCAAGTGCACGCCCTCGTTCATTTGCATCGGCTTTCTGTGGAGGCGCAGCGCGTCTTCACTGACAAAACGACCCCGTTGCAGCGGTCTTATGAACTCGATATCCGAATCAACAAAAATGATTTTTTCACGCTCGGTAACAACGTCTGCACATAATTTGGTCAGTTGTTGCATCATCCAACCTCGAATCGGCCACATGGCGTTATCGAGCCACCACTTCTTTAGTAATGGCAAATGAAGGAATCTTGTTGGTAACACGTCTTGTGTGCTGATTATGGTTCGATTCCTCGATCCCAACTGCGCGAAAATGTGCTTGTCGCGATCAGGTACGATAATGAACTGTGCAGTATCAGGGCCGATAAATACATCCATGCTGGCACACAGCCTTGCACAGCGTTCAAAGTCGGGGCGGTAAGAACAGGTGATCAGCGCGAACTGATCACTTACATCCACTGAGTTTGACATCAGGTTCCTCCATAATTATCAGGCTGATATGGCATGCTTTCTCTCCAGCTATCCCAGTTATGCAACGCAATGCGAGTGTATTTATCGATTAGTACGGACCCCGTCGCAGATTGCCGCGAGTAAACCAGAGTCGGAGATGAAGTACTTGGGCTCCCCCAAACCGGCCATCCGAAACATCTGAAGCACATTGGCACTGGCTCCGTTGAACATTACGTGCCCAGAGTTACCCACGTGTTCAGAAAGGAAGGGACGCAGCGTGGCAATGGCTGAACTTTCCAGCAGGGAGACGTTGCGAAGATCGATAATGCAGTCGCGATCGCGGGCCGTGTGCATCAGGCATTCTATGAACCCAAGGTCGCCAAGGTCACGACCGGTGACCTTGCCGCCCAGGCAGATCAGGGCAGCGTCATCAAGGACATAGCTGCGGCAGGAAAAGCGGCCGTTGTTGGCGCTGCCAGTGTGGCCCAGGGTTAACAGGGTATCGCCTTCCCCGGTGTGCAACACTTCCAGTACGCGGGAGGCGGCCATGTCACGGCGCAGCCGCTCTGTGATGCCCAGCAGCTTCAGGTTGCAGTCCTCCCGCTGCTGAAGTTCCGCCAGGGAGAGAAGCGTCTGGTGACCGGCCATCTCAACCTTCCTTACCGCACTGAAATCCAGCAGGCGCAGAGTAGTGTAGGCGGGTTCGACAAGGATGCTCTCTACCAGCGCAATCAGGTATTCGCGAGTGACCAGGGCCGGCAGGCGCAAAACCGCCAGGGATTGGTCCCGGGCCGACCAGACTGAACGCCAACGCACAGAGTCCGGCCTGGGGGGATTCCGGCCGGCAAAGGCTACCAGTTCCGCGGCACGTGAGTAGAAAAGTGGCGCACTCAGCAAACCGAACTTGGTCATGCCTTTGGCATAGCGGTACCACAATCGCCTCGGGTCCTGGCTGATGCGGTACGCCCACTCCATATTTAATCGCTGGACCCAGGCCGGAGCACGCTGGACTGCGCCGGTAATAAATTCGAAGGTACCCCCGACACCGATAGAAACGGGTACCTGAAGTCGGTCGCGATTGCGGTTGAACCAAAGTTCCTGCTTGGGATTTCCCAGCCCTACCAGCAGGATATCGGCGCCGGAGGCATTGATCTGTTGCGTGATTGCCTCGTCATCGACAATGCAATTTGCGAGCTCTGGACCTTCCGTATGGATACAGGGAGCGGACGTTCCGGCAATACCTAGCCCGGGATACTGCGCCACCAGCTTTTCCGCGGCGGCCTTGGCAGCACCCTCCCCTCCACCCAACAGGAAGAGTGACAGCCCCTCACAGGCGGCCTTCGCAGCCAGTAAAGGCACCATGTCCGAGCCGCAAACCCTCTGCTGTAATGGCCTGCCCATAATCCGGCTGAGCCAAACGATGGGGAACCCGTCAGCTGTCACCAGGTCCGAATTGCGCAGTACATTGAGTAATTCGGGATGGCGTGCCGTTGTAAATCGGGTACCCAGAGAGTTGACCAGGAAGTCCACATTCAGCGTGGATACAAGTCGCGGTCTATCATCTCGTATTTTCGCCATCCTGATGACCTGTTCGACGGTATCCTCCAGGGACAGGTTGTCCACTGGAATACCCAGTGAACTGAAGCAGTCGCGCTGCGGGCTGTGAATCAATGCTGTCATTTGCGATTTCCCCTCATTGCCTTAAGAGCAAGTTGTAGCCTGTTGTTGCTCCCTGAATTGCACAATGGCTTGCAGCATCCGTGCCAGAAGCACCCAGGCAAGGACAGCAAAAGTCGCTAGCAGAGTGCCTGCTGCCGTTCCAAGCAATACTTTCTTTTTTCGCGACATGTTGAAACTACGATAGGGCAGCGCTGCCGGGTCGATGATTTCCAGTGCATAATCCTCCCGGGCGCTGGCCAGCATAGCGATGGCCGTCTGCGCTTCGATGAGCCGGTAGATAGACTGCTGTATTTCCAGCACGTCAGATCGGCGCAACTCCTGTTCCAGGTATTTCTGTTTGCGTCGCACGTCGTTCATCGTGCGCTCGCGGATGAACTCGTTGAAACTGCGAACATATTGATTGGCCCAGTCCCGCGCCACAACGGGATCCGGCCACTTCATACTGACAGTGATAATATCTGTCTCCTCATCCCGAATGAGGGCGCGCACCTCGTCCCGGAATCGGGTAAAAACCTTGCCTCTGTCTGGCTTAAAACTGCTTGCGAAGCGCTGCTCCTGCGGCAGCCACTGCTCTGGATAGAAGTACCGATAGACATTGTGCTCTTCGAGAAAACGCATGGTGAAGGCACGAGACCCGAGGCGCGCCAGCATAACGTCATCGTAGTTGTCATGAGTGGTCCCCATCACAAAGCCGTGCTCAACCAGTGTCAGCACCTCAGATGCCCGTCGATCATCCGGAGCAACGCCGCCGGGATCTTCGATATCCACAATGCTGACCTTGACGCCGGATTCGAAGTTATAAGGCTTGGAATATGCCCACAGACCAGTCAGCACTGCTGATAACACAGCCCCCAAAAGCAGCATCCAGCGAGCATCGATCAGCGCGTTGATATAGGCGATGACATCAAGCTCCATCGCTGCCGTGGACTCGGGAACCGTGGTTTCTTGTGTGTTCATTTTCGTCTGCCTCAGGGGATTACAGGACGATGCCGGCCAGGATCGCGGAGTTAATGAGCGTCTGGACCCAGGTCTGGGCCTTTTCGGTGCCGTTCATGCGATCCACATTGAGCGGAACATACACCCGGGCGCCCGGCATGACTGACTTGCGCGCTATGCGTGAGGAAGTCCGATTGCCCTTGTAGTTGAGCACTTCACCGTTGGCTTGAATCACGTAGGTGTGATCCAGTCTGCCAAGCACTGTGTGACCGCCGCTGAGTTCAACGTAATCGGCGACCTTGCGATCGTCCTCATAAAGGTGGGAGGTCGGCACGTAAACCTGTCCGGCCACCTGCACAAAATCAGGCTCGCGCGGCACGGCAAGGGTGTCACCGGCTTCCAGCGGCAGGTCGTTACGACCACGGCACCTCATAACCTCTTCCAGATCGATGACCAACCGGCCGTTGGCCTCAGCCCGCTCAAGCTGCTGGATGGCCTTGAGGTAATCCTGCTTGCCGGCCCACTCGCGGGAGGCCTTCTCGGTATTATTGAACGAATGCGACAGGGACAACTCCACCATCAGGTCATCCAATTGATCTTGCAACTCGTCGATCGTCTCCTGCTGCATGTCGCGCACCGAGTTCCTGCTAAAAATCGCGCCAAATACATAGGCATGCTCGGTCAGGCCGCCGGCGCGCTCTAATACCTGGCACAGTGTCTCTCCCCGATCTATGGCATACACACCGGGGCGCTGGACTTCACCGCCCAGAGTCACTGTCGCGTGTTCCACCCAGCCGGGCTTCTGGCTGAATGCTATCTGGTCCATCCGCTGCAGTGCGGGATTGGCAGAATTGTCGCTGTAGGCTGCAAGATATTCATTTTGGCTCACCCTGCCTTTCGCAAATTGCCGCTTCAATTCACAGATACGCAGTAGCATGCCGCTATCCAGGACAATATGTTGGGTTGAGTTGTCACCGTCCATGCTGTAACTGACGCGGGACAGTTCCGTGGTGACGCCATAAGCCTTGCGGGTGAGGCCACCGGCCGCGCAGAGCAGGTCACTGGTACGCATACTGGATTCCAGTGGATAAGTGCCCCCGTGGTGAACCTCTCCCAGGATAGTCACCAGGTTTTCCTCTGCGCCGAAACTCGCCTGACTGCGTAGACGCTCGATTTCATCGGCTAGCAAAATAGAGCGCGCTTGGTCCTCGTCAAAAAAGTACAGGCGATCCCCCGGCTGGACATGGGGGTTATTCGTAGAACCGGGGTTGTATTGTGCCGCGGCCAGGTTGAACGAGGAGACTTCAATATCGCGACTCGGGTGAAGGGTGCGTGCAATCACGCCGTAGTGCAGGTCGGCACCGGTCTTCAGGCCACCGCCCAGTGCAAGAACGTCAAGCAGCCGGGCACCCTCCTGCAGGGGCAGGCGACCGGCAAAACGGACTGCACCGCGAAGCTCTATTATCCGTGCAGGGCGGTAGTCAGTGGACTGCAACTCGAGATCGCGAACGATCTCCGCCAGGGTTTGCTCACGGGAGTCGGCCAGGTTGAACACGATCACCTGGTCACGGGCCTGCAGCTGCAGGTCGGCCTCGCCTCCTGGCTGCTCAATGGCTCGCAGCAGGTTGGTGTACAGCACCTGGTTACGCAGGGTCGCGCGGTGCTCCCTTTTCACCAGCAGGAAATCAATATCAGCACCGGGTAGCAGGGCCTCGGCACTGCCGAGCAGGTCGGTGATACGCATTCCCTGGCGGTACTGGTAGCCGCCGGGACGCTCGACCTGCCCGGAGAGCAGCACCACGTCCTGAAGCTGGTCTTCCAGTGGTAGCACTCGCAGGAAGTCGCCGTTGACAACTGATGACTTGCGTATGGCGGTATCACTGCCAGTAATGGAGAAGTCAACCAGGGTGCGGAATCCGCCCTCCTGGATCCGTTCGATGTGAGAGTCGGCAAGGGACGCGGTGGGTAGCAGGCCCCCCGCCATATCGATGATCTGGCCGACTTTTTCCTCACTGCGTAGTTCGTAGATGGCGGGGCGCTGGACCTCGCCGCCCACGTAGATTACAGGCCCGATCGGTGGGATGAAAATGGTGTCGTTGTGTTGCAGGTACGCATCCTCACCGCTTTGGCCGCGCAGTAGCAGATCGTAAAGATCGAGTGTGGCGACGGCCTTGCCACTGCGAATCAGCTTGATATTGCGCAGGGAACCGGTTGTACGTACCCCCCCGGTGGTGAGCAAGGCATCTATCAGGGTCGATAATCCGCCAACGGTATAGATACCGGGCTGCACCACATCTCCCGCCACTCGAACCTGGATCGTCCGCAGCGCTCCCATGGTTACCACAGCGCGGGCCCCGATGACACGTCGTTCAAAACCGTCGGTGATCAGTTGCTCCGCTTCGTCGAAGCCCAGGCCGGCTACTTTGATAGGGCCATACTCGGGCACCAGGATATTGCCGTCACGAGTGACAACCAGCCGGTACTCCACATTGCGCTTGCCATAGAGCTGGACAATCAGGTTGTCTCCCGGGCCGATGATGTAATTTTGCGGCACGGGCATGCCCTCGACAGGTGCGAAGGTGCTGGGTACCTGGGTAAAGATGTCGTAACCAAACAGCGCCAAGTCGGAGGTAAGCACCTGGTTTTGTTGTGTCTCTGCCAGGGTCAGGGGGCCGGACTTGGCCTCTGCCAGCGCCTCCAGCTGCGACTCCACCACCACCGGTAACGCTGGGTTGGTAGGCAGGGCAAGTGGCTCGCTGGGTATAGACAGTGGGGCATCCTGCCCCTGAGGCGCGGACGCCCTGGCAGCGCGCATTTGGGTGACCTGCAGAGACTCAATATAGGGTGCGTAAGATTCCTTGGCATCGAGCGCTGGCGCCGCCATCATGGCAACGAGCATGACAAGTGACAACCAAAGGGTGGCTCCGCGCCGAACGGTTTGTCCGCCGCGTTGCAACTTGTCTGGGTTGTTATTGCTTGTTTGCATCTCTAAACACCGGAATTAAGATCGTTTCCTGTATTAGTGCAACCGTGATGCCAATACTGAAAATTCTGTTTTATCTCTTAAAAACAGATAGATAGCGCATATTTCTGTGATTAGTCCAACGGCGGAATTGCACAAGGAATTGCAATACGCAAGATTAACCGATCGCAGAACGCGAATACCGGAGCGCCTGCGGAGCGCGGCTTCTCACACATTTGCCGCTTGCCTGGTGTAACGGATCGCCATTGCATAGGAAGCGAGGTTCTTGATGACGACGGTACTGCTAAAAAGACAGGCCAGGCCCAGCGGGCCATAGACAGGCCCCACCACCGGTGCCAGCGCGATACCGACCAGAATGGACCCCACCAGGGTTCGCAATTCCAGCGTTGCGGCACCGGCCATATTCAGCAGTATTCCGGGAAGCCCGGTAGCAGCGTTGATAAGGTGTCCGGCAGCCAGCACCAGTAGGTAGGCGCGCAAGACCTCGGCCTGGACACTGAATAACTTCGCCAGCGGCCCACTCGCTAAAAGTAGGCCCAGTGCGATAGGGACAAAAATAGCCATTGAAATTCGCTGCGTCCGTTGCAGCAGGTGGCGCAACGTGGAGGCATCGTTCGCCGCCGCGGCGCGGGCAAAAGCGGGACCGAAAACCGCGGCCAACAATATGAGCAACGTGGTCGCGATATTGACCAGCTTGTGCGCCACCGCATAAATACCTATCTCCGCCGTATCCGCATACCAGGGCAGCACCACGAAAGGCATATGCAGAAAAACAATGCTCAGAACGCTGTTTGCCCACAAGGAACGCAGGTCTCCTGCAAGGGGGAGTGCATCGCAGTGATCGGCGCGCGCGGGCGGTCTGCAGACATCCAGTCGTCGGCGCAGGGCGATCATTAGACCCAAGGGTGCCAATGCAAAACCCACCAGCCCGGCGATCAGTAGCGTCACAGTAAGCACGGGTTTACCCAACAGCCAACAGCCTGCACAGGTGAGGAGAATAAAAAGGGGCATCATCAGGCTCTCCAGTGTTACCGCCTGCAGTGCCGCATCCGTTGCTTTCAAAGAGTCCGCTGCAAGGCGCAACAGCGCGAATAGCGGAGCGGCGATCAGCACAGCCCCGGCGATTAACCCATAGTCACCCAGCTGCTCTCCCGGCAAGAAACCGGGCGCGGCGAACTTCATTGCGAGCACGATCACGGCCAACGCAAATCCGGCCCACAGGATTCTTTCGGTCGCACGGCGAAGCTCGCACCTTATCCACGCCGCATCTCCCCCGGAGTATTTCACCGCCACAGTACGCATAGCGCGAGTGGGCAAGCCCTGAGCCAGCACCTCTCCCAGCATGCAGGACCAAGAGGTGAACAGTTGCAGCACACCCAGCCCGCTGGCCCCGGCGAGAGCACCTACCACGACCTGCACCAGGAGCTGGGCCGCCACGGTACTACCCCTGCTGGCGGCGAGGGCCAGCGCCGGCGCAAAACGCTGGAACTGTACTCGCCAATCTACCCAGCGGGGCGTAAGCAGTTGCGCATTGTCAGCCCGCATTGGGAACCGCGCTTGCCCGGGACACCGGACTGCTAATGGCGCAATCCCGCAGGCCCTGGTCGATAGTACGGTGCATTTCGCTGAACAACCTGCGCCAGGTGTATTGTTGATGTACCAGTTCCCTGGATGCTGTCTGCAATTTATTCCAGAGCTCGGGATTGTCCAGCAGGTGTTCGATTCGCTCCGCCATCCGGACGGGATCGTCCTCTACCAACAAGTGCCGTCCGTTCTCGGCCTCGATACCTTCGGCGCCGACACTGGTGGTAACGATCGGCATGCCCCGGGCCATTGCATCGAGCACCTTGACCTTCATACCGCTGCCAAACAGTAGCGGCGCCACCGATATCCGGCTTTCGCGGTAGACAGTTTGCAGGTCCGGCACGTAACCGGTGAGCGTGATGCCCTGGTGGGGCGCAACTGCAGTCTTCAGGCGCTTATCAGGATTTTTGCCCACAATATCGAACTGCAGATCCGGGTGTTTACACAGCAGGTGGGGCCAGACCTCTTCGATGAACCAGAGAAGGCCCTGGATATTGGGCTCCCAGCCGAGAAAGCCGACATACATGAGTTTCTTTCTACTGTCTTCATAGCACAGCTCCGGCAGATCCAGCTGACTGTCGTCTCCCAGGTGGTAGGTGTCGTGAATCTTTTGGGGATCGACCCCGGTCGCGACCAGTTCACGCGCATCATTGGGCGCTGCAAAGACCAGGTCTGCCCTGCGGGCCACTGAGGTCTCATAGCGCCTGACGCGGGTTGCTTCCAGCCAGGCGGCAACGCGCATGGCAGGATTGCCAGGCAGGCTGGCGTAGCGTTCCCATATCTTGAAGTAGGCATTGTGCGCATGATAGATGACCAGCCCCCGGTAATCGTGGGGCAGGTAGGGAAAGACCTCGTAATGATCGAGGACGATGATATCGTGCTCCCCGGCAATGTCTGCAATCCGCTGCTGAAGACCCTCGTCCAACGTTCGCCTCACGTTGAGGGGTTTCCGCTGCAGGTAGCTGGCAGCAAGATTTCCCACGCTCCGTGGCACGTCTACAGGCGCATGCAGGTGTTTGTCGCAGGGTGAGACATCCTCGAATGAAGCAAGATGCCCGCTGTCGTCCAGTTTCAGAGGGGAAGCAAACGTTACCCGGTAGCGCTCCGCCAGGGCGTGCACCAGTTTCATGCTTTTGACCTTGCCGCCGCTCTGTGGCGGGTAGGGAAGCTCAGGGGTGATAAACAACAGCTTTTTCATTCTTCAGGCTCCGTGTTGGATTGGTAACTCAGGTTGAATGAGGCGGGTCACCCCATCTGTCCTCCTTGCGTGATGAGTTTGCAGGGGCCGTGCCAACCACCTCTGGGTAATGCCAAAGAGAATAATTTCGCTATGTAATCAGTGGCATACAAAACCCTTCTGTTACCGGCCAGGTCGCCAGACCCTGTCCATTCGCGCCTCAAGCGGGAATTTCCCGATATCGTATGCAATCTGCAAACCACAACGCGAAAGAGAGGCCTCAGCCGTAACCAATTTTCCGGGGCTATAAAAATTAGCTTTGAAAACAATGGGTTAAAAATCTGGCACGGCTATTGCCATCTAAAAAGAGGAAATACTTATTGCGCAAGTTTGAAGGAGACACACAATGGCAGACGTTTACTGGAGTGAAAAAGCGCTCGAGGAACCTTCCGACAATACTCTTACACCCCGGCCGCGCCCAACGCCGGCACATCCCTATTACCGGGCTGCAAAACGCGCGATGGATTGCACGCTGGCGGGCCTGGGGCTGCTGGCATTGAGTCCACTATTGCCGCTGCTTGCATTGATCATCCGGCTGGACTCGCCAGGCCCGATTCTGTTTTCCCAGGCCCGGGTCGGTGAGGGAGGTCGTGATTTCCGCTGCTGGAAATTCCGCTCCATGTTCATCGACGCGCAGGCCCGTAAAAAGCAGCTGGAAAGCGAAAACGAAATGGATGGCGGCGTCATCTTCAAGATGAAGCGGGATCCGCGCATTACCCATGTAGGCCGCTTCATCCGCAAGGCCTCAATCGACGAGTTACCCCAGCTGTGGAACGTATTCATCGGTGATATGTCGCTGGTGGGGCCCCGTCCCGCGGTTCCCGAGGAAGTGGCCCAGTACACACCTTACGAGCGGGGCCGCCTGGAGGTGAAGCCGGGAATTACCTGCTTCTGGCAGATATCGGGACGCAGCGACCTGCCTTTCGAGCAGCAGGTCAGCCTTGATCTCGAGTACGCCCGGGTGCGCTCACTCCGGGTGGACCTGGAAATCCTGCTGCGTACTGTACCGGCGGTATTGTTTGCGCGCGGCGCCTATTGAGAGGCAGAGACACCACCTATTTCAACGACATGCCTGATTTGGGCCGGTGGCTCTTCATAAACATCACCTAGTAAGGAGCAACACCATGCAAATCGAGACAATGAATTTTCAGCAGGATGAGTTGATAAATGCCTACCCGATGAGAACTGAAGAACGCAAAAGCCCAACACTGGGAATCGATCCAGCAACATTGGCCTACCTCAACTTCGGGCTGTTCAAAGAACTGCTCAAACGAGGCACTTCCAGGGAGCGAATTTGCAGTGCCTTGAGCCTAAGCGCTGCTGACTTTGACTACATCGCCAGGTTGGAATAGGGCCATCGGTACTGCCAGGCGAACTCACCGAAATTGATAGAATCAGTCCATGAACATTCCCAGGCGCCACAGATTCCTGCGCTGCCTGTTGGTGGACGTGGTTTTCAAAGTCTACCCCGTAGGCCAACGACCGGCCTGAATAATGACGTATTTGTAATATTCATGGATAAGACACCGTGGTACTGACAAGTTAACTTGAGGTAATACCCGACAAAGCGGGGCAAGCTCTGGGCTGGCGCTACACAACCTGGGCTCAGATGACAAAATATACGACTTCGGCCCCCACCTGGAACACTATTTGTGTTGGCTTATTACGTTCTGATTTTCCACTTTCTGAGCAAAAATAAGTTAATTTATCTGTACCTTCATGAGGTAGACAGTGACGGAAAGCCCGATACACTACTGGCGCTAAGCTGCCCGATAAAATACAGGTAAACCATATGCGACCGACACTCAGCGTTATTGGCGACACAATGATTGGTAGAATCCTGGATGAAGCGATGGATATTCTCGCGCATACAGGAATGGAAATCCGCGGTACCGAAATGCAAAAACGACTTTTGGAGCACGGGCTGCCAATGGATGCATCCGGCAAGCGGATTCTGTTTCCCCGACACGAGGTTGAAAAGGCGATAGCAAGTTCGCCTGATTCTTTCACGCTTTATGACAGGGAGGGTAATCCCTTCACCGAGCTGGGTGGTAATAATGTACATTTTGTTCCCGGTTCCAGCGGCCTGAAAATACAGGATCATCGCAGCGGCGAGAGCCGTCATTCCAACTCCAGTGATTTCACTGAGTTTGTCCGCCTGTGTGACGGACTGGAGGGCATAGCCTATCTGGCAACGGCATTTTCTACTAACGAGGATATCGAATCCCAGGTCTCGGATGCCTGGCGACTATACCTGTGTCTTACGAACTCCAGAAAGCCCATAGTCTCTGGCGCTTTTACTGAACATGGCGTGCCGCGCATGGTGGATATGATGGCGCTGTTTCGACACGACCGGGAGGCGTTGATAGCCAGGCCGATGTCGATATTTACAATTACCGCAACAGGAAATTTTCGCTATGGCGAAGACTCCTGCCAGAACCTGATTGATTGTGTGGAAGCGGGAATTGCCGTAGAAATTGTGCCGGTGACACTACAGGGTCTGATTGCACCGGTAACGCTGGTTGGTGCCACGGTATTTCACTGTATCGATGTGCTCGCTGGCATCACCATGGCCCAGATTATCAAACCCGGTGCCCCGGTTTTGTTTGGCGGCGCTCCAGCCACCTTCCATATGAAGGCTGCCTCTTCCCCCATGGCAGCGATCGAGGCACTGAAACTGGATACCGCCTACGTAGAGGTCGCCAAGTCGTTGAACCTGCCTACCCAGGCCTATATGGCCCTCAGTGATGCGAAAAGCCTGGATGCCCAGGCCGGTGCCGAGACTTTTGGGGGTGCTCTGTTGGCTGCTATAGCTGGCATCAACTCGATTTCCGGTGCGGGCATGCTGGACTTTGTACTGGAGTTCAGCCTGCCAAAACTGGTACATGATAGTGACCTCTGTGCCCAGGCCCTGCGTTTTGTCAGGGAAACCGGGGTACAGGAAGACTTGCCCACCGCTGACCTGGTTCGTGAACTGTTGGAAAATGATCACCTGATTACCGCTGAACATACGCTTAAACACTGGCCGGAAGAACTCTATCTTCCAGATAGGGTAACCGACCGGGAAAGCAGGGAAACCTGGGAGGAAAGGGGGGCGACCTCTCTCTATGACAGGGCTTGCGAATCGGTGGATCAGCGTCTTGCCCAATACCAACCACTGGCTACTGACTCCAAAACGGATGAGGAGTTACTACGTTTGATAGCCGCCGGGTTCAAGCATCAGGAGAAGTTTCCCGAGGTGCCGAGAGCAGAACCGCCGAAACCGGCCGAAATCTCTGGAGGCCGACGCGGCAGGCGCAGGCGACGTTGAACAGAGGTCGTCCGGGTGCCAGAATCGGGCAGAAATACTACGGTCAAATTAACAGTACCGCCGTAGCAGCTTTTCAAAATCGAGCTTCGAACTTCAGCTGACCCCCGTGCTAATTCGCTGACGGCCATTGCTGTGCATCGTGAAGTACGCGGATAACCTGCAACCGGCCAGAGCCGACTTTTCTGTAGCTGACGATGAAGGGTACGCCTTCAACTACGAATTCACGGGTGCTGATAACTCGACCTATCTGGCCCGCCCGTGGATGAGCTGGCAATACGATGTCTATTGTCTCGATAACTCTTAGTACGACATCGATCGCAACTGTTGGGCTATTCCCTCTGGAGGAAAATTTTTATCGTTGACGGCAGTAAGAACCAACTATCTGATATTGTTGAAAAATTAACAATTTGCGAGGGGTAGGTAGCGAAAATATGGATTATTCACCAGCAGGCAGCAACGAGTCCAGCCAGCTCCACAGCCGTGTTTCATCAATCAGCCCGCTGTGCCCTCTACGTTTGCCGTTCTGGTACAAGTATGAACGCGGCAGTTCTCCGTACCACTGAGGGTCGATACTGAAACGAAGCTTCTCGGCTTGCTCGGAGGCAAAAATCCAGTTACTGACAGAACCCAGCCTGAAGGAGGCCAGCCGCGATTCAGCGTCATCTATGGCCTCTATCCCGTCTATGTTAATCAGTACAATTTTGAAGTGAGGGTACTTCTGATGTACCCGGTCGAGTATTTCCAGCTCCTTCATACACGGAGGGCAATCCAGCGACCATAGAGCAACCAGGAAGGGAAGCCCGGTGTTGGAATGCTCTATCTTCGCGTAGCTGTCATTGCCCATGGCTTGCATGCCGGCGGGGTAGGCTGCGGCACTGGGCAGTAAAGCCAGTAAGAGCCAAAAGATAGCAGTGAGTGGCCTAGCGAACTGGAGCAAGGCGATAGCCCTCTTCACCGGTTTGCCAGCCGGCATAGGTGTTACCGCCATGCTGCAGCAACTGCGGGTGATCGGAGGCGCCAGAGGTGACAAGCACGGTTTCAGGTTCGCTCCAGCTGTCACCGTTGTTTGAGGACCGCATCAGTTTCAGCTTGGTCTCCTGGCCGTCGAAATACTTCCACAACAGAAATACGGTATTTTCGTTCACAGCAACCTGTGGGTGAGAGGCGCCGAACCTGGCGTCAATCGATATAGGGTTTCCCGACTTGCTGCTGCCGGGTATCAGTCGATCATAGTAGAGACCCTTGTGCAGCGTGCCGTTGCTGAACCACGCCACATGGTAATACTCGCCATCAGTCGACAAAGCGATATCCGGGCCGTGATGCGGGCAGGCATTAACCTGCCAGTCATCAACGGTGGCTCGGGTAAGCATGGTATGTCCCTCGGTACCCAGAATCGCGAGGGCGTGATCGCGTGTGCTTCCCTCATAGATGTGGCGCCACATGACGGCAACTTCGTCCTGACGATAGTCACCGATGGCAATGCGGCAGCATTCGCAGCTGTGATCCGCCACCTTGATGTTGGTGTTGAAGCTCGCGCCGCCATCTTCGGACACCGCGTAGTACAGGGCAGCTCCGTGGTAGTCCTGCCCTTCTGTCCGGCGACTCATCTTGTCACGCTTGTCCAACCAGCTGAGAAAAATCTTCCCCGATGGCGTTACGTGGAGTGCATCGAATCGATGGCTGGTTTGCAGGCCATCATCGTTCACCGTCATGGGGGCCTTGAAACTCTTGCCATTGTCCAGTGATCGAGAAAACCGTATTTCCCCGGTGAAGCGGCCGGAAAGTTTCTGCGTCCATGACACAAAGAGTTCCCCCTTACTGCCATGCGCCAGCTTCGGGCGATTCTCGCCTTTGGCATAAATAGGTTCTGCCAACGCATTGACTGCCACTGCATCCGAGAATGAGAGACCCAGATCGTTGGAGGAGGTGACATAGACTCGACCCTGCTGCTCGAACGCCACCCAGAGCCTGCCGTGATGATCAAAGGCAGCGTTGGGGGTATTGCCGCAAGCCGGACTTATTGTCTCAGAGCAGTCCAGTGTCACTGCTGTAGTGGCGACAGGCAGTAACAACAGGAACCCGGCAAAAGCTGCCTTGAAATAGGCGAGGTGCATACTCTGGCAGCTCCGGCTCAGTAGTTCATTCGGGCTTCGAGGAAGTAGGTGCGTGACGGCCAGGGGTGAGCCACGTAGGCCAGGTCGTCAAATACATTGTCCACGCCCAGTGAAACACTTAGGTTGTCGTTAATCTCCCAGTTGCCCTTGAGGTTTACGAAAAAGTACTCGTCTATTGCGCCGTACACTTCGTCCTCAGTGTCGCCATTGTCCAGGTCTCCGTAGGTGTCACTGGCATAGCGGAAGCTGGTGCTAAGGTCAACAGATTGAGAAACTGGGTAGTTCAGGATCAGGTTGGCCCGCCACTCCGGAATGCGCGGCATTTCGTTACCTTCTATGTCCGGATTGGCCCGGTTTTTGTTGATTGTGGCGTCGGTGTAACTGGTATTGAAGCGCATCGACAGCCTTGTACCGAACAGGGCCTGCTGGTTGTAGATAAACTCGGCACCCTTGGTTTCTACTTCGTCCACTGCCAGGAAGGTGGTTACGTGAACATTGGTGCCACCGTCACGAATGGTGCCGGACTGGTTATAGATGGTGTCCTCCACTGTTTCGTAGAACAGGTTGAGGCGCAGCAGGCCGTTCTCAATCAAACGATCGATGCTAAGGTTGTGGTGTATACCGTCTTCTGGATCGAGGCTGGCGTCTGCTATCACTATGCTGGTGGTGCTGCTCTCGTTGCGGTAGAGTTCTTCGGAGATGGGAAAGCGCAGAGCTTTGGCAGCCGAGTAGCGAATAGACCAGTTGTCGTTAGGTAGATAGGCCAGTGACAGCTTGGGAGAGGCTCCCGACTCGGAGCGATCGCTGGCCTGGGTGTCGCCGTAAAAGCCGTCTTCTGCTTCCCAATCCTCGTAGCGCAGGCCCAAGGAGAGGTCCCACTGCGGGTTAATCGCCCAGCCCCATTGCACGAACAGTGCCTGGGTACTGGTCTTGCCTCCGGAGGCGGTTCGGTCGCTAATGTGCTCTCCGGTTAACGCGTCGATGTCGCTGGGATTTATCTCCAATTCGTAAGCATCCCCGTGATAACCCAGGAACATGCGGTGTTTGTCGTTGCCGAGAAGATTGTCGGTGCCAAACTTGATATCCAGGGTATTCCAGCCAGTATCGTCGTATTCAGTCAGCCGGCCGTTACGCGTGCCGAATGCCGGATCGGCAGGGTTGAGGCCGGTTCGTATTTCCTCGTCCTTGCGGATATCGAAGTCGGTGGCATAAGCGTCGTAATACCAGTCTGCGGGAAGGTAGCCGCTGACCCCAATGCCCAGTAGCAGACTCTCCCTGTCGTGATGACGCTCCTCAAAGTTGCGATTGCCTGCGCCCCAATAGGTATTGCCTTCGGCGTCGCGCAGGTAGTTGTTTTTATCTTCCTCGTCGCGGCTGCGCTCCTCGTAGGCGACTGTACCGCGCAGTTGAACATTGCCGAAGTCGTAACCGAGTTTCGCTTTGTACAGTTCACTAACTGATACCTCCTTACCGGAATCACCGATAAAGATCACCGGTTCACCGTGGTCGTCCTTACCGCGTATATAGCCAGTGACACCCTCGGCATCCAGTTCCTCGGCGTCCGCGGCATCCAGTGAATAATTGCTCATCGGCTGGCTTTCGTTTTCCAGGCGATTGAAGGACGTGAACAGGGTGAAATCGCCAATCTTGTCTTCGTAGGAGGCAAATACCTTGTTGCCGGTGAAACTGTCATCGGTTCCCAGTACGTCGTAATCCTGGCTCATGAGGGTACCGTGCAGAGAGAACTTCCGCTCACTGGGTGTACGGGTCTTGATATCCACCACACCACCCATTGCGTTGCCGCTGTACTGGGCGGAGTAGGGGCCATAGATCACCTGGGCGGTCTGGATTTCATCGGGACCAACCAGAGACCAGCGCGGAGAGCCGGACCAGCGTGTTTGCAGCAGGTAATGCAGGGGCAGCCCGTCTGCGAATACAAGACTACGGGCGGTTTGGAACATGCCTGATCCACGGATTCCCACAACCCCGTTGGGGTCCCCCACATAGCGGCGGCGGATGACAACGCTGGGTTCATAAGCCACTGCATCTTCGACTGTGAGCAGGTTGATGGCCGTGAGTTCCTCTGCGGTGATAGTGGACGTGGGACTGACAACCACTGTTTCCCGAGCCAGCCTGTCGGCGATGACCGAGACTTCCTCCAGCTGCTGAGCCTGTATGTTGACGGAAATTGCCGGCAAAGCCGACAGGATTGTAAGGTAGAGCCCTGGTTTGCGCACTTCTGATGATCTCCAGCCTGGAAATAAATATTGCGCGTAGACTACGGGCGGTGCTAGGGCGTGTAAATGTGACCAAATGTCACAGGGGTTAAAGCTCCCGAAGTTAATAGCATCGGCGGATGAGTACTTTAAATAGGTTGTAAATGTGTTTCTACAAACCCGTCGCGGCGGAGTAGCTGTGAAACACGTCTTCAAAAGGCGATTACGCAGTCACGGCGATGAACCCAGAGAAGTTATACGGATAAGCTGTCTCCAGGCTGTTCAATCTGCAAAGGCGTTTTACTAAAACCAGGTACTATCGGAAATTCAGGAAAGGTATGAGAAAAAAGGGGCCAGAGTCGGTCTGCTATAGCCCGGCCGGGTCACCATATACGGGGTTGCCGCCGAACAGGGTCAAAACGACGCTGACTGTATCAATCTCGGCTGGTGCGATCTCAAACAGATTGCGATCGAGTACTACCAGATCGGCAAGCTTGCCCACTTCAATTGATCCGGTTTTGTCCTCGTGATGGAGCTGGTAGGCCGCTTCGATGGTGTAACCACGAATGGCCTGCTCGAGTGTGATGGCCTGGTCGGTGTTTAATGGTGGATAGCCCTGGTCTTCAGGTTCCAGTCGGGTCATTGCGGTTTCGATACCGAGCAACGGGTCTGCGGAGCTGACTGCCCAGTCACTGCCAAAAGCCACGTGGCCGCCCGCATCGATGACCGAGCGAATCGGGTACTGCCGCTGGTAAGCCTCCTCGCTGATAAAACCCGCGACCAGTTCGGTTACATACTCATCCGCGATTGCCCAATAAGGCTGAAAGTTTGCCACCGCGTCTAGTTCGGCGAACCGCCCATACTCCTCCGGGTGAATCAGTTGAATATGAGTCAGGGTATGGCGCAACCCCGAATCCCCGTTGGCTGCGCGGGCCGCTTCTACCGCATCCAGGCATTGCCGGGTAGCCCTGTCGCCGATGGCGTGACAATGTAGCCGCATCCCAACTGCATCAACCCTGGTGACCAGCGTATTCAGTGCTGCAGGTTCAAACATCTGCATTCCGTAACCGCCCTGTTCTGTCCGGTACGGCTCGAGCAAACCACCGGTAAAGTTCTCCAGCACCCCGTCCTGGAAAATCTTCACCGCATGGGGTCGCAGATTACCATGCTCATAGCGTTCCCGGAGATCCAGCATGGCAGGCAACTGGTCGCTGGGATCAGCCGCATCCCAATAAAAAGAAGTGACCACGCGCAGGCCCAGTTCCTGGCGCTTATCCAGGGCTGTTATGGCCTGCAAATCTGTCTCGTCGCTGTAACCGGTTTGCATCGCGGTGATGCCGATTTTGTGCAGCATATCGCGCGCGTATCGAAGCCCTTCTATACGTTCTTCCAGTGTCGACTCGGGCATTGCCTCGTATGCCAGCAGCAGGGCGTCTTCCTGTAAGCTGCCGATGGCTTCCCCGGTGACAGGGTCGCGGTCGATAATGCCGCCCGTAGGGTTGGGTGTGTCTTTATTGATGCCGATCAATTCCAATGCCAGCGAATTCAACCAGGCCGTGTGCCCGTCTTTTGACTCGAGGTACACCGGCCGGTCGGGAACGACCTCATCAAGCAGTTTCTTACTGGCAATGCCACCGGGACCAAATACATCCAGCGACCAGCCGCCGCCGCGGATCCACTCTCGCTCCGGATCTTCGGCGGCACACCTGGCGACAATTTCCAGGTATTCGGGCAAGGTCCAGGTGTCGTAAAGGCTGCAACCCAGCAGATCAAGCGCAGAGGAAATCGGATGAATATGCCCATCCTGGAAGGCGGGCAGCAACATTTTGTTTTTGAGGTCGAAAACCTGGGTGTCGGGGCCGATGTACTGCTGGACCGCATCATCGGAGCCGACAAACACAATGGCCTGACCGCGAATCGCCACCGATTCGGCCCAGGGCATGGATTTATTAACGGTATAGATCTGGCCACCGTGGTACACCACGTCTGCCACCTGGGTCTGCTCGCCCACGCTGCAGGCGACCAGGATCAGCACTGCTAAAAGTGCTTGTGCAATTACCGGGGATTTCCAACGCATAAAAATTTGGGGCGAGTATCTCATGACATAGGGCGTTATGACCTTAACCTCAAAGGGTGACGAATCCTAGTGCCGCCACTCCGGCCGCAGAAGCATTTCGTTGATTTCGGCCTGCATTTTAGCCAACGTCTGGTAGCGCTCGTTTCCGGGCCTGTTGCCAGGCGATAATAGGCTAAGAGGGGTGCGGAGTGTGACTTGATTCAAGGTTTGGAGTATTCGTGCGCGACCTTTGCTCTGGCTTCCCTATAATGACCCCATGTGTCTGAAGGTGATTTAGCACTCCAATGCCAGGAACAGGAATAACAACTGTATCGCTTTTACGGCCCGCACTGGCCCTGGTTGCCACATTGTGCCTGCTTCTGGCAGGCCAGGTGGTGCACTCTAACCCCTACGACTCGATCACCCCGAGGGTAGACGCCAAAACCCTGCGCGATGGCCTGTCCCTGAAAGGCCAGTGGCGCTTCCAGCCAGGTGATGATCTCGCCTGGGCGGCCCCAGGCCTTGCGGATTCAGAATGGGGCTTTATGTCTGTGCCGGGTCGTTGGCCCGCGGGCGGCTACCCCGAGACCGGGCAGCTCGCCTGGTATCGCCTGACCCTGCAATTGGATTCTTCCCTGTGGAATGAAAGCGCACTCTCCAGCCTGGCGGTGCGCCTGGGTAAAGTGCTCAATGCCTATGAGTTGTACGCCGGGGGCGAATTGGTGGGTGGGGTCGGCAAGTTGCCACCCCTGAGCGAGGTTGCCTACGATAAGGAGCAAGTGTTCCAGGTGCCAGCGTCAGCGGTGGACGAGACCGGACGTCTGGTGCTGGCATTGCGTGTCTGGGGTGGAAAGAATACCGCGGTACAGGCCTGGAGCGCCGGCCCCGCCTTGGGGGAGTACACACTGGGCGAGTATCGGCCATTGTTGCTCTCGGGCTTTATCAGTGAGCTGCCCGGTTTGCTGTTCTGTGCCCTGATCTTCGCGTTTGGCTGCTACCACCTGTACCTCTACGCTCGCAATCGCACCCTGGATACCTATCTCTGGTTTGGTTTGGCAGCCCTGAATATCGCCTTGTATGGCCTCATGCTCACCCAGTGGAAATACCTGTCTGATTTTTCCTTCCTCGCTATGAAGAAGATCGAATTTGGCACCATCTACCTCTTTCCCGCCATTGGCATTCAGCTGGTTTGGTCACTTTTGCAGATACCGATCAGTCGGTGGCTGCGCGCTTACCAGTTGAGCTTTGTGGCGGCCTCGCTGATGGTTGTTGCGGTGCCTGGTTCCGATATTCACTACCACAGCCTGCACCTGGAGCAGATCTGGACCTTACCTATCCTGGCCTTTGCACCCTACACTATTCTCAGGGAAGCGCGGGCGGGTAACGCCGAGGCGCGAACAGTGGCGGTAGGCACCCTGTTGTTTCTGGCCACCTGCATTAACGACCTGTTGATCGACCTGGCCCATTTCGAAACGGTGCGCCTGGCCCCTGCCGGATTCGTGGCCATCCTTATTTCCATGGCGGTTTCCCTGGCCAACCGATTTACCAATATGTACAGCGCGCTCGAGTCAGAAGTAGCCGAGCGGACCGCCGAGCTGAGCAATGCCAATGAGTTGCTGGTGCAGATGGCCCGGGTGGATCACCTCACAGGCTTGCTAAACCGCCGAGGCTTCGCCGAAGAGGCAGAGACGGAAACCCGCCGGGTATTCCGTTCCGGCAAGACCTTCTCGTTGATACTGGCCGATGTGGATAACTTCAAACAGTTCAATGACAAGCACGGTCACGTATGCGGCGACCATGTGCTAAAGCGTGCCGCCGCACTCCTGCAGGAAAGCGTTCGCGATGTGGACTGCGTCGCGCGCTGGGGTGGCGAGGAATTCATCATGTTACTGCCAGAGACGGATGCCGAGGGTGCCGCTGTGGTGGCGGAGAAACTGCGCCAGGCCATTGCCGGTAACCTGTTTGAATTTGACGGTTCTTGCCTGGGCATCACCATGACGTTCGGCATTGCCGGTCACCGCAAGGGTGAGCCGCTCGATACCTGTATTGCCCGGGCCGACACCGCCCTGTACCACGGCAAGGAGCGCGGCCGTAACAAGGTGATGATGGGCAACTACAAGGGCCTTACGCTGGTTAATTAGCGCCCATCCGGTACTGACAGGTTAAATTAATTTTGCTTGAAAAGTTGAAATTTAAAGCAGAAAAATCTGGCAAAAAAGACCCAAAGTGGGATAGGGCGAAGGGTTTATGCGTACTTGAGCCCAGCTTGTGTAGCGTCAGCCCAAAGCCAGTCGGCTTTACAATGTGTTCCTCTTTTCGGGTATTGGGTATGGCCCCGAGTTAATTTGTCAGTACCAAATCATGAGCTTCCCGATACATAGGTAACATTTTATTCCGGACACATAGCTCACACAATTAGGCATTTGGGGGAGGACACGCTAGTGAGTGGCATCTGAAGGAGGTTGAGCCACCTTCGCTATGATCCTCAGTGGGCCACCACTACCGCCGCGAATCTTCATCGGTAAGGCTATGACAAACGAACCCTTGGGAGGTAGCTTATCGAGATTAGCCACATTTTCGAAAGCGGGCACGTTGTGAGTCATCAACATCACATGCGCAGAAAATTTCCGGGATCCTCCATAGTCGATGCTTGCGGTGTCGATACCGACCGCTTTGATATGGCGTTGTGATAGCA
>ERZ1046740.806-NODE-806-length-24505-cov-5.458446_pt1 | contig 24505 bp, 20 predicted proteins | sample MGYA00383093_ERZ1046740 | MGnify/ENA primary metagenome ERZ1046740 (study PRJEB29581, sample SAMEA5548363) | metagenome | biome: marine; feature: coastal; material: water | depth 25 m | study: Short-term variability in the microbial, nano- and picoplankton... | reverse complement strand
ATTCACAGTTCGTCGAAGGAAAGACACATCTGAAGAGTAATAATCGTTGATGTGACTTTGAGATATATGGTTCCTACATGCATCCACGATATTCAATCAAAACGTTTCATCCATTCCTTTGCTGGTGAGTTGATCCGTTGTTATCCACTATCTATGGCTCTTGTCGATAAGAAGCCGATGCCTGTTCGTCATGTTGTCGTCTCAGATTGCACCGGTTGGATTCGAGTTAAGTTGTGGGGTCAAGAGGCCTGTGAGGCGACTCTAGGTCAGAGAATTGAGATTTGTAATGTATGGTGTTTTCAAAGAGATGGAAGCCTTTGGTTAAGCGTTGGTCGCAAATCAAGGCTTAGGTTTGGCACGCAACCATAAAGAAGGGGAGGTCGTGGGCAAACTACAACTGAGGCACCAATATGACAGAGAGAGCAAAGAATTGCACATCATCCGGTATACCATTGACAGAAGTAGGCTCCACAGCTTTCCCATGTCCTAACTGCGGCAACTCCATTGGACGAAGCCCACGATGTCGCGACCAAGGTGTCTCTTACACTTGCTCAAACTGCAGCTTCGTTGGACCCTGAGGTGAGAATATGGGCATGGTAGCAATGACATACAAAGTAAACCCTGATGCAGAGATGGTTGATGTTGATACATCGATGATCGCTTCAACCGTTCAAGGATTCGGAGACGATACCTACAACGTTCAACTCGTCGAAATCAAGCCTCTTGCTTTCGGACTAAAATTCGTACAAGTTCACGTCGTTATGAATGACGGTGAAGGACTTGCTGATGCTTTCGAAGAAAAGATGGCAAGCATTTCTGGTGTTGGCGAAATCGAAGTTATTTCGATGGGCCTTCTTTGAATCAAAGTTGATTCAAAGGTCCTCTCATATATTCTCTGAGAAGAATCGTTGCATACGATCCGCTCGGAAGTGTGAATCTAAATTTCAAACAGGCTCCGTCAGGATGCCATCGGCTGTTTTCGGCTGGACCATTGTTCCAACGTTCTCCAAGAGTTTCTTCAGCAGCCTTTGGTGTTACTTCCACTGAGAAATCATCAAACGATGTTGTGAGTGAACGACGTGTTCCTGAAGTTGTTAATCGTGGAATTGCTTCAACCATCCAAGAGGTCTCAGCAAGGTCCATTTCTTCGAGTACAAGTTGCTCAAGTTCACCAGGTTTTCCTTCACATGTGCGAATATCTCGTCCCGGAAGTGGCCCGGTTACAGTGAGTCGTCCAAGATCACAGTTTCTTCCGATTCGTGGTGCTGTTCGGTCTTCAACAGTAACACAACTGCTTACTGCAAGTTGTCCTTTTTCATCGAGTCGTCCAACTAAATCTCCCGTTACTGGAGTTGTTATGCTCAAACCGTTCTCAAGACGCTTCTTGAGCGATCGATTAAACACAACAGATTGCAATGCATGGACTGTCATGAGTTGGAGATTGTTTGGAAGTTTACGAAATGCTCCAATAAAATCTTCTGGATTTTTGAGTAGATGTTCAACCATACGTCGTTCAAATCCAAGCCAATCAGGAGCGAGTGCGAGTCCTTCTTCGGTGATGCCATGTTCTCGAACATGGGCTCTGAAAGCAGCAACAGTATCCTTCTCATCAGCCCCTTCCTGGGCGATATAGGTCAAGGCAGCATCTTCCCAACGTTCTTGAACAACACGTGCCCCTACTTCGGCAGTGACCGCTCGTCCGCTTCCAAATCGTTGTGGTCCGATCCAGTTTGGAGCTCTTCCTTGACCAAGCATTTTCACCATATTGGATTTGATTGTTTCAACTTCGGCCATTGCTTCGTCTTCACTCATAGGTGACCCATCTGGATGAGCGCATCCTCGTACAACGATAGTGAATCGGTTCCCTCGATGGTTCCCGAATCCAATTTTTTGATGTGTTCGTCCAAGCACTTCGATGACGACATCGTTGATTTCAACTTCTGTAACCTTGAATTGTGGTGCATCGATCACGAAGAGTTGAGATGTGACCGCTCGCTTATCCTTTGTTCCAGCAAAGAAAATACGATTGCGAGAAATTCCGAGTTTCTTGGATAGATTGTTGCAAAACCGGTTTGTTTCCCAGTTGGTTAAGGTCACCTTGGCGACTGTAAATCGACCTTTAGGATTCAATGCAATCTTTGTTGCTATTTCATCGACACGAAAGTCTGCGACTCTCGATTTTAGGACGCCGCCAATGCCTGTATCGTCAGTAGCATAGCCGACGAGACCAATGGCTTCAGCCAATGTATTGGTTGGCTGCAACGAGTACACCTCAGAGTGTGAGGCTGTCAAATTCAGAGGAGAGGCTTCCTACAATTTCGTCAAGAATTGCTTGAGGCTTTGCCTTTCCAGTAGTGCGAATGTAAAATTCTGGTGGGTCGAGTTCAGGGTGACCTGGGAAGTAGTTGGCATACTCCACGGACTTGTGGTTGTTTAAACGATCACGGAGCATTTGCAAAGCGGTATGGGATTCGCCCGTAATGCGGAGTCGGAGTTCATTTTTTTCGTTAATGAGAACTTTAACAGGCATGCTATCGACCAACCGACCTGAACTGGTGTTTTGAACCTTCCCGTTGACAAGAGAAGTAAAATTGACCTCTGAGGATGTTCATGGAACCCTGTTGCTTAAACACCGAAACAGTTTCGGAGGCATCATGGACACCTCTTCCTATGAGGACCAATTCGCTAAATTTTCTGATAGATTCAAGAAATTAGCATTGCCAATTCTCATCGCCTCTGCGCTCCTTACCGTTGGATTAGGCTTTCATTTGATTACGTCTCCACCCGAATTTAGGACAGATCTAAACGACTTTGCTCCTAATTCAGATTCAAACGATGCTCATGAAAGAATTCATGAATACTTTCCTGATGAATCCAGACCGTTGTTCATTCACGTCACAAGAAGTAATGATGGTAACGTGCTTAGCATTGACTCGCTCAAGGATATGAAAACCGATTTGGAAGTACTCCAAGCAGATGAACGTATTAACATCCAAGCTGTTGATTCATGGACGACTTCACCAGGTATGATACAGATTGCTCTTGACGAACAATCTCCGAATACAACTCTTACCGATTACAATAATTGGGCGCAACTGGTTGATGCTATTGTTGATGAAGATACCAGATGTCATGAACTTAATCCAGACGATGCTCTACTGAGTACAGTAAATTTTGTAGGTTCAGCGTTAGTAAACAAGAACCTCGATATTTCAGCAACATGTAATTATCTTTCGAGCGGTGAAGGTGATGCAGTTCCTACAGCAGCATCCACTGCATGGGTTTTCGAGATCGACCCAGAGATGCCTGAGGATGAACGACGTGAGGTGCAAAACAATATTCGGACCGTTCTTTCTGAAATCAGTTCTTCATCCAATATGACTTATGCTTCAGCATCTTTAGATCTGATGTCGTATGATATTGACAAAGGAACATTCGACAACTTAGCAATGCTCATCATCTTTGCAACATTAGTTGTGGTTTTCCTCCTCTTCCTTGCGTTTAGAAGCGTGAAAGGCGTTCTGTTCCCATTCTTCAGTCTCAATGTTGCACTCGTTTGGACGTATGGAACAATGAATCTGTTTGGAATGAAGTTCACAGCATTGGAAGTCGCTGTTGCCCCATTGGTTCTCGGTCTTGGAATTGACTATGCCATTCATTTGCAACGAGCCCTTTCAGATATCAAAGAAAAGGTGGAAGATACGGCTGAAGCGTGGATGAGGTCATGTGGTAAACTCAGTGTTCCGTTGACACTTGCAGTGGTAACAACTGTTGCAGCTTTCCTTGCAAACATTATTTCCCCACTTCCACCTTTGGCCACATTTGGTATTGCATTGGCGTTTGGAGTCATCTGTGCCTTCGTTTCATCCACTCTTCTCATCGGTGCTCTGCACGTTGTATTTGACAACGGAAAGCAATCGAAATCAATGCCTCCTCTTCGTTTGAAGAATTTAACAAAGCCTCTTCTCCAACTTCACAAGAAACAACAAGTTGCTATCCTTATGGTTGCTATTGCAATCTCTGGAGCATCCGTTGTTGGAGCAATGCAACTTGAGACAGACTTCGATCTTTCAGACTTCGTCAATGAAGAGATGGAAATTATGTCCGTTCGTAATGACATCAACGAGAACTACGATAGTGCTGGATGGAAATATGTCTATGTGCTTATGGAACCAGTTGATGGTGGTGTTATTCCCGATGATGGGATTTTACTCGATCAATTACGAAACCTCCATTCGAAATTAGAATCAAATCACGATGTAGTGGGTACTGATGAGCGATTCCCTTCACCTTCCTATGAAGGCCCATATATTGTACTTCGAGATGCAATCATGCGAGACGAATCCTTTGGTAGCACCACGCTTGAGATATTTGCAGGTGATGTTTACGAAAAGAATGGTGAATCTGTAGACTTAGGTTCCTTGTTCAGCGAGTTGCAATTGAACTATACTATTGCAGATCCTGTTACAGGTAAAACGTGGAGTGATCGAGTGAATGCAACGGTTCATCTTGATGGTACAAACATTGCTCATCTCAGGAATGAAGTTCGAGTGGAAGCTACGACATCTGATGAATCGAAACGTGTTGTTTCAGAATTCGAATCAATGTTTGGTTCGACTTCTGACGAAGGGCAACTGCGAGAATCACTCAAGGACCATGCAGTAATTCACGTTACAGGAGATCTCGTCACTCTTCAGCAAGTTCTGGAAGGATTATCCTCTTCACAAGTCAAATCGACTGCCATCTCATTGGTCGTTTCTTTTGTTGTATTGCTTCTCCTTACTCGTAGAGTCCTCCCTGCCCTGATCGTTCTTTTGCCGGTTGGTATGGCCTCTCTATGGGTTGTAGGTTCCATGGCAGTTCTTGGCCTGAAATGGAACGTTCTGACCGTTCTCGTCACTGCTCTCACTCTTGGAATTGGTATCGATTATACGATACACATGTGGCGTCGTATTGAATGGGAACTCAAGCGTCAAGATGATCACTGGGCTGCTCTCAAGACCTCTTTAGAAACAACTGGGGTTGCGTTGATGCTCTCTGCTGCAACAACTGCTGCAGGATTCATTGTTCTGCTTCTTTCCCCAATGCCAGTTATCCAGGACTTTGGATTGATTACCGCTGTAACTGTCTTCTTCTCACTTGTTCTTGCACTGGTTCTACTGCCAGTTCTACTCGAACTGGCAGCACGTTCACTAGAAGCCGCTGAAGAATCCAATTCGTGATTACGATAGGGCTTCGATGACACTGTTCATTTCCAAACCTTGTTCTCGAGCGACCAATGCAAGTGCCATCCAGGCAGTAACATGCTGTAATGCTCGTTGTTTCCTAGCCGCTCGACGCTGAACTTCTTCTGAAGAAAGTCCTGAAGATCGTGCAATGAATTTCAATAATCGCTTGGTTGTTCGAGCCCGTGGATCATCATCAGCAGCTAGTAAATTCGGAATTGATTTCTTTTGCTCAACCTTTGCAACCAACATGGGTGTTGCTTCAACCGTATTCGAAACGCCCTCTTCATTGTAAGCAATCGGTTTGTAGAGTCGTTCTGGCCTTGGATGCCAGCCTAGTGGTGTGACAGAATCATGGAAACCATCAACGGGAGTGAGGTTTTCTTCATCTCCCGTCAACCATCCTGCTCGAATTAATGCTTGGACTGCTTCTGTGGCTTGATCAGGGGTAAGCCAGCCCATGTCGAATGAGAGTATGCGCTCCAAATCCAGTGCATCAAGTGACTCTTGTCCACGGAAACAAAGGGCAAGAACCCGTTTGATGTCTTCGTTTTCAGTACTCATCGATTTCACCATCAATCAACTTTCTCGAATTGACCATCATCTAAGAGTTTCCAGCGTCCGCATTCAGGACCACCGTAGAATGTGCCATCTGCGGTGTAGTCATATTCCCCTCCACTTGGAAGTTCATTCCAAGTTGCAACTCTTTGAGGAGTCTTTGTTTCACTAACGGGTTGATTGTCAAGTGCAGCAAAGGATGCTGCAGCTTGTTCTGCTGGAGTTTGAGACGAGATTTCTGGTACCTTCTTCTTGGCAGGTGGTGGGCCTTTCTTTGTCGTTGATGCACTTGTGGAAGATGCAACATTTGACGGGCCCTTTCTCTTTTCTTGTGGAGGCCCTGTATGCTCCTCGAGGTCGGGTTCATTTTGGACCACAGGCTTTCTTCTTTGATTGAGTAGGAACACAAGGCCTAGAATAATCACAAACACGCCCGAAGCAGTCCCAGCAATAACGAGGGATGAAAATCCTGATTCACTTGAAGAATAACTTTCATTCCAAACGTTATTTTCCTCGTTTAACTCTGCAATTGAATCGCTGGAGTCAATATAGATCTCAAGATTCCAATTCGATTTTGGCGTTGTTAATTTTACACGCATGCTTTCAGATTCAGATGTATCAAGACCATCGAACTGTTTCAAAGCCACGAGTTCCTTCGATTCTCCACGGTTCATGAAGACACTTACATTGAACGATTCTGTTATTCTCTCTCCTGAATTGAACAATTGAATTGTAGCGGTTACGTCCTCTCCCTCAATGAATTCTCCATCAAAGGAAACTTTCGCGACTTGTAAGTCAGGACCTTCTGAGGTAAGTGGGAGGGAAATCCAAGGTGTTTCTTCGGAATTTGATTCTTGAGCAATCAATTGCCAACCTGCATCATCCGAACCTGTTGCCCAGCAATTCAAACTCGCTTGTGAACCTAGTTCAGATGGTTGTCCAGACTCAGAGAAATTAAATCGGAATGAGAACAGAGTTCGACCATCAAAGACACCGATTGATTCCCGACTCATCACTCTTGGTTCCCAGTTAACTGTCGTCGATCGGATTTGACATGTTACAGACAAGTTGTCAGACCAGAGTTGAGGTTCTTCGATATTTGCACCGATTTCAACATTATTAAGATGGTATCTTGAAAGAGGATTCAGAGTAGTCGTGAGTAGCAAAGGAGCATCGGCATCAATGACGAAATCAGGTAAATCCACAGTTAGGAATTTATCGACTTCAATAGGGTCCCAAAATTCAAGTTGTGCATCATAGATACTCCCGCTTGATTCAGGTACTTGGAAGGTCGTTGTGAAGAGTCCATTCTCAACTTGGATTGCTTGTCCGCCAGTCCAAGGTGAAATTTGGAACGTACCATCCCATCGCAAAGCAATCATCCCCGTGTATGGGTCGTTGCTACTGGAATGGTATACCGTTCCTTGAATCTCAATAAAATCATTTGCAATAAGGATAGAATCTGCGGCCAGAATTTCTGTATTCAAACCTCCTGTGATATCTTTTATAGAATCGATTGCGATGTTGATATTTCGATCAAATGTCCAAGCAGAGTTCTCGTTATGGAATCCGAATCCATCTGCATCATAGGTTCGAATCTCGATTTGTCCTAAGTTAACGCCGTTTGTTGTTAAATCCCACAATACGACAAAATCAAATTGGATATGGAGTTCATCACCAACGATTGTTCCGATGCATGAATCTGTAATAGCGAGTCTTGCATCGATGGCTGAACAGCCTTCATTCATTCTAAAGAGGATGCCAAGATCATCATCTCCTCCAAGTGAAAATCGAACTGTGTTTAAGTCACTCAATCCATTTCCATCGCGAACAACTACGTCCCAGCCAGCTACTTTAGTTGGTTCTAGAAGTTGTGGGATTCCGCTCACAGTTGGATATCTCTCCTCTACTGAAACAATCTCGGCCTTTGTTGGCAAGCGACTTGTCCAGTACAAGTGTCCTTGTTCGGTTCCATCTGTTTCGATCAAACGCCCTTCCTTGTCTGTCCCTTCAAGATAAATTTGTATTGCATCCCCCTCTTGGTTTCCGGATTCATTGATATTGAAGGTCACTTTCCAGGCTGTTCCAATATTGATGATATTGTTTGGAATGTTGATTCGCTCACTTGGTTCTGAAACTCCATTTGAATTGGAATCATGGACGCCTTCCATCCATGCCCATGTTTCGATAGCATCTTCATTGAAGCCAGCGATATCATGCACATTAATCTCAACACTTCGATTCTGATCAATGTTAAGATATGATTCAGATAATGGAGATGTGGTTGCAAGAATTGGAGCAAAGGAATCCAATGTAAAAGTGGATACTTGTGAATCTGTTTGCAAGGTTATGGCATCAATCGTTTGAGCATCGATCGTTATGTAAGTAGTTCCTGATATGTTGGATGGAAGAGTTGTAACGAATTCTGTGTGCTGATTCGTATTCAAATTAACATACGCTGTTGAAGTATTGTACCAAGCGATTGGCTGGTTGACATCGCCTGGTGTTTCTCCAGCGATGTTAACATTTACTCGAACCTTGATGTTGTTCGACAATGGCCGGAGTCCCGTTGTGGTAAATCCATGATCGACTGAAACAGTCAATGTAGAACCTCCAATGATGACCTCATTGGGTTGAATTGTCCCATTTCCTTGAGTTGAGAAATTTGAAGTTACCTCATCGATGTATACTGATACGCTACGGTCAATTTCGACAGGTGTTGGATGGATATAGGTGGATGTTGCAACCCCTTCTGTTGAGGTACGTATGAGGATATTATCGGTGTCCATGTCGTTAAAGGATAGATTCCAATTGACCTTATTCACGCCGTTTACAGGCGGAAGAATCGTAGGCAAATATCCCTTCAACAACCCGTCATCATCGTCAGACGGTAGGATTGTACCATCGGACTTTAATCGAAGAGTTGTCCATTCAGCGTCTGGTTGAAAGAATCCTTCTGAGGTTGCTTTAATCAGCGCAAACTCAAAGATCGCAGGTTCCGTAAGTTGGTCTTCCATGGCTGAATGGAACGTTGAAAATGTGATTTGTGGCGCATTTGGTTGAATCACAACTGGATTATTTAGATCGAATGCCGCTTCCTCTGCTCCCCATTTTATTGAATCCAAATCTGGTATGGTCCAATTTTGGACTTCTTCGGTAAACATTTGGATTCTGTATTCCATGAGTCCGTTATCACTGGCAGCAATCGAAGAGAGTGAATGGTTCCCAATGCCAAGCAGTGCTAAGTTTGTAGGATTTATTGTATCAACTGGATTCCATGTTTCGCTAGCAAGTCCAGACTCGGAATTAGAGATTCGATATTGGAGTCCCAATGTTGTGCCAGTTGGCTCAGTACCTGTTAATGCCATCCACATTAATGAGGCTGAACCATGTTCAGTCGTCGAGAGTACGTTCACAGGAGATGAAATCCAACCTGTATGATTGTTAATTTTTGGAGCGGTTTCACTTTCATCTAAGTAGATAATTCCCCAGGGTGAAAAATACGGTGAAGTCGAGATATCACCACCAGCAAAGACAGTCAATCCGTCGACATTGATTGCGGCTAAGTCAAACACGTCTATTGAGAGGTCATCATGCTGGCGCCATTGATTTGATTCGGGTACATATCCCCATGTCTTCTTGGATTTACCACTGGTGTCGTGACCACCTATCAGCACGATTTCGTCATTATGGACGGTTGATGCCATTCCAAACATATGGAAGGACATGTTTGGTAGATTCGCCCATGTATTGGTGGCTGGGTCATACACTTCAGATGTGTTGTGGACAGGTTGGCTTGCCCAACTGTATGCGTCTTCTAGGCCGCCGAAGGCGTATAATTTGCCGTGGTACGCTACTAAAGGAAAAGCAAATCGTTTGTAGGACATATTGGCTAATTCAGTCCATGTTCCTGTTGTTGTGTCATATTCCAGTAATCGATCTGTTGCATCATTCGCTGTTTCATTTTTTACCCCTCCAGCAATGTAGATTTTCGTTCCAATTGCAGTCATCCCAAAGTTTCCAACTTCTTTCGCGGCAGGCATTGCAGGTGGTGTCGCAGACCATGAATCGGTTAAGATGTCATAGACTTGCATTTGACCTGTTGACTTCCGTGCAGGATTTGAATTTGGATACCAATCACCTATCGAGTACACTTTGTCATTGATTTGCACACATTCGTGGTATTGCTGGCTGTTCGGCATAAGTGATGATGATATTGACCAGGTTTCTGTTGAGAGATTGAATATCTCAATCAAATTTGTTGCAGCTTCGTCGTTCTGTTGTTGAGGGTCGGGGTCGGTTCTGCCTCCCATCAAGTAGACGAGATCATTGGTTGAATCATGCGCCATGCAACCATGAGCCCTTGTAATCAATAGGCCGCCTCCTGTAGTCGGTGACCATGTTATTTCAGGACGAACGAGTTCAAGCTCCGATATAGTGGCATTACGTGCTACTTTGTTGAGTAAAAAGCCCGGGTCTGAGAAGTTTGTTTCCTCTCCACCTGTATGCTCGACCTCGGAGTTCTGTGTCCCCAAAAGAGCAGGGTTTGGTTGGATTGTACCCAATAAGATTAATCCCGTGATGACGAAATGAAGTACTATCTTGCCTTTCCTCATGGTGCCTCTGTGTTTCATCACATTCTTGAGCATTGCCGATGTCTGGTCAGACCCGTGTATTGTGAAAGTTCATATCTCCTAAGCGTGTGCAACTCTCGATTGGTACATGTCAAAAGACTATATTGCACGCGACCCCCGTACTGGGCTTCCTATCGCTACAGGGCGTCAGCAACGTAAGAAAAGTACCAAAAAGCAGGTCACTGGGCCATGGCAAGAATGTTCAAGAAAAGATATTCTCGCTCTTGCCAACGGAGAAATCCCACAACTCCAGATCGATTGGGGTGGTCGGAGATACACTCTGCCTCGTGAAGATGGTATCAGGGGTCTTGGTCGATTGAAGGGTGTTTGGGCGGATAGAGCACATGCTTGTCTGCTCAAGGCATTAGAATCGGATGAACCAAGTATACGTATTGCTGCACTTGAAGTTCTTCCAATCGTTGGAGAGCAACGTTCTGATGAACTGTTCGATTGGCTTTCTGTTCTTCTCGATGATGATGATGCAACTGTTCGCAAAGCAGCGAGTCAATGTCTCGAAGATTCAGCACCGACGTTCCCATCTGGAATTGATAGTTCTCTTGCTCAGGAATTACGTTCTCCAGTTCATGCTCGAAGTGAACCTGCTTGGCGAGGACTGAAGGGACTTACAGAAACATGGCCAGAAGTGGCGTGTGATCACATTGATGAGTTGTTACTCGTCGATGATGTTGGTCTTCGAAGAAAAGCCTCGAAACTGTTGCGAAACATTGTACAACGCGCTGGAGCAATGGGTTGGGATTTGATTTCTTGGGCTCTCAATGATGCGGATCCTGATGTTCGACGCAATGCTTCTAGTACTCTTGCCTCCTTATCGAAGAAAGAACCTCGTATTGCAATTATGCTTACTGAGCGAGCCATTCTTGATGCTGATGCGAAAGTCCGTAACAATGCGCTTCGAGCCATTCGTTCGATGGATACCGATGATTCACGTGCTCGAACACTGATTATGAATGGAACTCGACACACGAATGTCGAAGTGCGTCGGTCATGTATTGAGATGCTTCCAATGCTCTTGGTTGAGGACAAGTTGCGACTTATTGCAACAGAGTTACTTCAAACTGAAACCAACGATGAGCTGAAGAAGATGCTGAATGAATACACCTTTGATGTTTCGATTGAAGGTACTGAGGATCAGAAGAATACTTTCCTTGCTCCGGCTTTACCAGTTCCTGCTTTGGAACGAGAGGTTGCTCAGGCTCAAGGTCAAGCTGTTGGATTAGAATCTACGCCCTTAGATCGATCTGCTTTACTCGATTCAAAGGACGATTTGTCTCAAGACCCATAACGACATGGTTATGAGGGGGTGTTGAGTCGGTTGGCCATCGAGGTCTTCATATGATGGACGATAAAGAATTACAATTCGACCGACTTTGGGAAGGAATCACGCCAAAAGGAGTGAACCGTACCAAGGCTCTCAAATTCAGACAATACATCCTAGAGCACGTTCGACAAATGCGTCGACCACTCAACCGTGACAATGCTAAGAAGTACTGGTTGGGTATCCTCCAGGCTGAAAAGAAAGAGCGCGAGAACTATTGAAGTGTATTGGTGGCCACCTCCGTTTCGGTGGCCTGAACCGAATGAAACGGAAGGAGCAACATGTTCACCAAAACGAGATTCGATTCGCTCGACTTACCAGACCACCTCATGGATGCAATTACTGCAATGGGATGGGAATGTCTTACTGAAGTTCAGCGAGACACTATTCCATTGGCTCGAAGTGGCCGCGATGTCATCGGCCAAGCCCGAACTGGTTCAGGAAAAACTGCTGCCTTTGGTTTACCAATCTTGGAATCCTGTGAGGCAACTGGTACACTTCAATCTCTCATCCTAGCACCTACTCGTGAACTTGCACAACAAGTTGCTGAAGAGATGACGCAACTTCAGGGCGACTCAGGCTTGAAGATTATGACCGTCTATGGCGGTACTGATCTAGAAAAGCAAGCACGTGGACTTGACGATGGTGTAGACATCATTGTTGGTACTCCTGGTCGTGTGATGGATATGAGCCAACGTGGTCACCTCGACCTTTCCATGGTTCAGATGTTTTGTCTCGATGAAGCAGACCGCATGTTGGATATGGGATTCCTACCAGATATCATGTGGGTCCTCGAGCGTACAACGTCTCGTAAGCAGACCTTGCTGTTCTCAGCCACATTCCCTCAAGAGATTCTTGATGCAGCGAACGAGTTCATGAACACGCCTGAGTTCGTTATGACCAATCAAGAAGAATTGGACGTACCACCGATTGATTTGTTCAACATTTCGATTGGTCGCACCAACAAACTTTGGGCCCTAGGACGTTTGCTCGTTCGTATGGGTGATAAAGACCAGAGTATCGTCTTCTGCAACACAAAACGTATGGTCGACTTGGCTGTTCAACGCTTGAAGAAGCATCGGTTTGATGTTGCAAGTCTTCACGGAGACTTGAATCAAAATCAGAGAGAGCGTATTATCGATTCTTTCCGTAAAGGTGAGATCAAGACCGTTATCGCTACAGATGTAGCTGCTCGTGGTATCGATATCGATGGAATCACGCTCGTTGTCAATTATGACGTACCATCAGACATTGACTCGTTCATTCACCGTATTGGTCGAACTGGTCGTATTGGTCGTCATGGTGAGGCTTGGAGTCTTGTCTCAAAGGACGATGCGCCACAGATGAACAAAATCATTGCAACCTACAACTTGCATATCCTTGATGCAGAAGCACCTGATCTTCCAGATGGTGTCGACAGAGATCCAGTCAAGAAGCAAGATGATTATGGTGAAACTGCAGATGTGTACGGATTTGTTTCGATTAAGATTCATTCAAACCGTGAACAACTCGGTTCACCTCGAACCATAGCAACATGGTTTGAACAGCACATCCGATGTGATTCGCTTGCTATTGGTGATGTTTCTTACGATGGTGACTCCACTGTTGTTTCCATCCACAGCAGCAAACTTGGATTGGCTATGAAAGCGCTTAACGTTCATCCAATGGGTGAAGGAATCGTCCAAGCGTCAGTTCTCTGATCACTCTTCTTCTGAAGAATTAGAACGACTTCTCCAAGAGCCTTTTGGCTTTTCTTTGGATTTCTTTTCTTCTGGTTGAATTGCTTCTTCCTTCCTCGACTTCTTTGGGCGTTCTGGCCAATCTCCAGATGAATCCTTACGCTCGATTTCATACAATCCTGCAGTTCCTAGGACTAATCCGAGGACTGCAAATGACCAGGCTCCTTGTATGGCATTGTCCCAATTTGCTTGGGCTTCGATGCAGGTTCCAGTCGTTAGTTCACTAAACTTGCAATAATCAATCACTTCCTTAGCATTGGTTGCCTCAGTGTTTGCGTTAATCCATAGCCATGAGATGAGGAAGAACGTAACCATTGTAACGAGCAAACCATAGTGAAGTCTTGACCATCGTCTCCTGAAAATGATTCTCCATTGTTCCTTCTTTTCTTGGGACGCTTTGAGTGTACGTGTACTTGCTCCTACGTATCTAAACCAGACGAGCCACATGAGTAAGAGGACAATCAGGAAGCCCCACTTGTAGACGAAATTGTGGAATTCCCACATGTTGTTTAAGCAATCTGCTTGATTTGCATTATCGATGCAACCGTCAACTGCTATTGGATAGAAAGCGACAAGACGAACGATATTGAGGACATATACAAGGGCGCACATGACGCCTACTGCCTTGAATCGTTGTCGTTGTGAAACCCCATCTGTCATCAGTACAAGCGTTGAAACGAAGATCATCTCATGAATCCCTGCGCATTCATCTGAGACGTAGAGACCGACTGAATCGAATTGGCCAGGAAATGATTCATGATAGAAATCAATTCGTGTCATCCAACCGCTATGTTCGGAGAGTGTCGATGCTGATTCACCAAACATCAGTTGGGTCACTTCGTTCCAGATATAGGCTTCTGTGACCTGAATAAAGGCAAGTGTATCCGATGGTTGAGTAATGAACCAATACAGTGCTTCAACTGCGAGTAAAGCCAATGGAATCTTCCCATATTGAAGACCGAGTTGGCCAACTTCGGACCAACTCATGTCATCCTTATGTTTCGTCGAGGCGGAAGCAGCCATCGGTTGAGGCTCGGGGCCGCTCCACTTGAACATGTTGTGTGGGGGGAATTCTCCTTCGGATGTGTTGAAAAGGTGAATCGTTTGGCTTGGGTATGGATGAGCCAACAAAGAAGGCCACACATCGTCTTGATGTGCTTGGTTTCTTTTGTCCCGTCCCCGTAGCAGAAGCCAAGCAAGCGCTCTCTTCGATGATGCAAGGTTCCGTTCTTGAGGTGCTCGCAAGTGATCCTGAAACACTTCATGACATTCCTATGATGGTTGACAGAACGCCTCATCAAATCGTTGATGTCAAACAAAGTCAAGGTGAATTTACGTTTCTAATCGAGGTGATGCAAAATGAAGTCTGATGTTCCTAGTTCAGCTAAATTACCAACAAAATGGGGTCAGTTCGACATCCATGTCCATCATGAAGAAAAGACAGGTCTTGACCATGTTGCACTTATGTTGGGTTCGATGGAAGGGCCTGACCCAGTACTTCTTCGTGTGCATTCAGAATGTTTGACTGGAGACGCTTTCTCTTCACTTCGCTGTGATTGTGGCCCTCAACTCGATGCGGCTATGGCTGCAATTGTTGAGAATGGATGGGGTTGCTTACTCTATTTACGTCAAGAAGGCCGTGGAATTGGCCTTCACGCCAAAATCCAAGCCTATCATCTGCAAGACAAAGGAGCGGATACGCTCGATGCCAATTTAATGCTAGGACATCCAGCGGACAAACGTGATTACGAAATAGCAGCAACAATGCTTTCAGACCTTGGAATCACATCAGTTGCTCTGTTAACAAATAATCCGGATAAGGTGAAGCAACTGGAAAGTCATGGGATTACTGTTGCTCAAAAAGTACCCCTTGTCGCAGGCATTAGTGACGAAAACGTGGGCTATTTACAAACTAAAATTCGACGCATGGGCCACCTGATAGACTCATCTGAATTAGAATAAATGGGGCCGTGGCCGGGAATTGAACCCGGGCTGGCAGAACCACAATCTGCCGTGCTAACCCCTACACCACCACAGCCATAGGGATTTAGCCGTCATGAGCGAGGTATTTCAACAATCCGACGGCCAATCGATAAACCCGTTCATTGAAATGCTACCGCTGAATGTCTAAACCATGCGAGCCAAACTGACTTCCGTCTTTCTCTGTATGATGTTTTTTGGTATGCTGCTCGTACCTACTCTGAATCCAGCGACCGCTCGTAGTGTCCATGAAACCACTGATTACGATTTATTCCCGCAAGGATCACTCACAGATGCGTCTGATTGGTCGATGCAGGCCACAACATCATTCACTTCGCAACCCGCTACATACACCGATGCGATGGTTGCTGACCAACGAATCACAATGGTTCATCAGCGCCCTCAGAATCTAGATTCAATGGAATATTGGGGTACAAACAGTCCTTCCGAATCTGACAACGTTATAGGTTCTCCAGATGGATTGTTCGCATGGTCTACTGGCCCGGTCATGAGTGTTGATGGATTTGACTTCTCATCTTCAACTCAATACATCATTACCTCTGTTGATGTTCTCGTAGCATTCAAAGTCACTGATACACTCAGTATTGATTCTGTTCGACTTTCTATGGACTGGTCTAATGGGACTGATCTCATGAGAACATGGTCCAATACAAACGGAGCAGTTGATTACATCAATAATTCCGCATATCGATTGAGTATTGATTCAGTCGATGACTGGTCATGGTCGATGCTTTCTTCGATTGAACTCACTATGGATTATGTCTCAGTAGGACAGTCCGATGATGCACGTCTCGAATTGGATGCCATTGGCATTGATGTGACGATGGAATCCGCATGGTATGGTGGAGAAGTCGCTCAAGCGATTTCAACAGCTTCCGGACATGAAATGCCGATTCAAGAAATCGACATGAGTCAAGGAGAGTACAATGGCATGTCTCTTTCCGTGTGTGGCCTTGAATCGACCAATATGAACACGATTGGGTCTTGGACAAGCGCTGTCCTACAACGTCCTGCAGAGCAGTATTTCGGTCGTATTCACTTCGATGTTAACGAATCAGGAACTGAAAGCAATGTAAGCGTTCAATATGCAACCTCAGAGGATGGGGAATCCTTTGCTGCGTTTACAATTCACAATACAGAAGCCCTACCTGCGGCTGAATATCTCAAAGTACGTGTTCTCACAGATACTTCTTGCATAACATCTGTTCGAGTCGATATCAATGATCCAACATTAAGTATTGCTGGTAGAATTTATGGCGATGGATCTGGAATCGATGGAAATTATTCCCGATGGACAATTTCGGTGGGTGGTGCCACAGTTGCGAATCTTCCTGTTTCTGTTGGTGAATTCAATCATCAAATTCCAATCGGTGCATACATGAGTCCAGGACAAACTGAACTCAGCATCATGGTCAAGACTTGGTTTACTTGGGATTCAGACGGAAGTGCAAGTACAACAGCCTTAGAAGTAAATTCTATAGATGTAAGTGGTGGGTACGATATTTTCTATGATGAAGACCCAATCTGTCAGCTCGTTGGAGATCAACAACTCTCCGAAGATGGTGGTGGTATATTCGTTCCATTGTTGACTCGATGCACTGATGACCGAACCGACCCAACCTTGTTGAATGTTGAATTCGACAACTCTCAACCTGATTTAGTCAATGTAAGTCTTGACCAAGGAGAAGTCCGTGTGTCCCTCCTTTCCGAACAATCTGGTTCCGCTCAGATATCGATGACAGTTTCTGATGAAGCAGGAAACAGTCATGTTGAATCATTCAATATTATTGTTAATTCGATTGATGATGCACCTGTACTGAATGAATTCCCTTCGTTGGTCAGAGTTGAGCATGCTGTTGGTACGACTCTCAGTTTCACATGGTCCGATGTTGATACCTTGCCTGCTGACCTTACTCTTTCGAGCAACAAAACTTGGGTTGAGGTTGATTTAATCAACAGCTCCCTTCTGATCACTGCCCCCACTCCAGGCTATACTTCGGTTGAAATGAGCCTTTGTGATGAGACGACATGTGTGGAGCGAGTCTTGGATTTGGATGTACGCTCCCTACCTGACCTGCGAATTGAATCCGTAGTTGTCGGAGAAGGTTCTGCAGACGGGACGTTTGTTGAACTAACTGAAGTCGAACTTGGCTCTTATGTCACAGCTCGCGTCTATGTTGCTAACGATGGATTCGTGAATGCTGAAATGGTAACAATTCGATGTACAGTGAATGGTGTTGTGGGAGATATTGCGACAATTACAACCCTTGAACCAGGAGCAATGTCCATCGCAACATGTGAATTCCAAGCACCGGTGGAAGGTCAATTAATCCGAATTGATGCTATTGTTGATGGTGGAGGGCTCATTGACGAAGGCGATGAAACCAATAACGAAGGTTCAGAGAATCTTGTACTGATTGAATCTTCAGTGGTTGATGATGTTAGTTCAGATGAAGGCTTGTCGACCACAACCATTTGGATTATCAGTATCATTTCTCTTGTTGTCATCATTGGTGGCTTTACCTTCCTTGCTCCAGCAAAGATACGAAAGTATGAGTGATGAAATGACCAAACCGATCCTCTACAGTTTCCGTCGTTGCCCCTATGCAATGCGAGCAAGAATGTCCTTACTTAAGTCTGGAATGGAAGTTGAACTTCGAGAAGTTATCCTTCGAGATCGTCCTGAGCACATGATGGAAATTTCACCAAAGGGAACAGTACCTGTTCTTCTCTTACCAGATGGAACAGTAATCGAAGAGAGTCTCGACATTATGCTCTGGAGTCTAGATGAATCATGGCTTGTTGGCGATTGGAAGGAACGTATTGATGTCAACGATGGGGATTTCAAGTATCATCTTGATCGTTACAAGTACAACAATCGCTATGAGAATGTCCTCTCTTCAGAGGAACACAGAGAACATGCAGTATCAATTCTCAAGACATATGAAAAGCGATTGTCCAATCATGCCTACCTTTGTGGAGATTCTATCAGTTTAACAGACCTAGCTCTCTCACCATTTGTTCGCCAATTTGCCAATACAGATCGAGCATGGTTTGACCAACTTCCTTTGCCACATCTTCTCAAGTGGCTTGAAGGAATCCTTGAGAGTAATTTGTTCAAAGCATGCATGGTCAAACACAAACAATGGCGAGATGGTGATGAACCGGTTTACTTTAGTTAAGTATGATTTCGAGGTTGGATTTATTCACTTAGAAGTGAAATCAAATCAATATGCGCTTGTCGGATAATCCCAAAATACACGTGAATCTTCATATTGGAGATGCCAAAGCGGCGATTATTCCAAGACTGTGGGGGTCGTTCAGTTTGACTGATGGAATGGGTGTGGGGACATGTCAGAATTAAAAATACGAATAGAAACAGAAGAATACATCTACGAAGAGTACTACGAAGCTTGAATCACCAGCGTCGTGGATAGACATCATCTGCGATCAATACTGCTGATGGTCGAGCGATTTCGCCCTTTTCCATAGTAGAGATATCCTTGCTGTTGAAGTTAACCTTGACAAAGCAGACTGCTTCGCCTTTGATGCTTGTTACCAGAACGTTTTGTCCAACTGATAGATCACCAGGAATCGATACTAATCCTGGTCGAAGCAAAGGTGCACCATGTGCCAGTGCCGCTACTGCACTGTCTTTGACAATAATTCTTGGCAGATGGGTCATCAACTTTTCAATTGGATGGAGCATTCTTGAGAGTGCTTCAGGCTCGTTGCATTCTTTCCACAACCAAACTGCATCTGCAATGTCATGTAGTTGAACACAATCTTTGAGATCAAAGTTTCCAGAATCTTCTCTTCGAAGTTCCTTCAATGTAATTGGTTGATCCAGCAATAGTCCCATATCTTTAGCCATTGTTCGAATGTAGGTTCCTGCTTCACATCGAATCCGAGTGATGAGGAGTTTTTCATTACGATCGAGAACTTCAAACTCGTGTATTCTTCGTGTTCGAACTTGAACACGAACTGCTGAAATTTCTGGCGGTACGTTGTAGATACGTCCTGTCAATTGCTGAATGACTTCATTCATACGATCTTCATCGACTGGATTCTTCATTTGGAAGATTGCAATATAGGTCTTATCGTGCTCAAGAATCTGTTTGGTTAAGCGCATGGACTTACCTGCCATGAGTGGAAGGACGCCTGTTGCGAACGGATCGAGTGTTCCTCCATGACCCAAACGTGTTAATCCGAGTAAGTCACGAACCCATGCTGCAACTTGGTGAGAGGTTGGACCTGCACCTTTGTCGAGAAGGAAGAATCCACCTTCGAGGCGCTGCTCGATGGTTTTTTGATCAGGATACGTTCCTAGGGCTTCATCAGTTGAAGCTTTTTCATCTAATATCATAGTTGCAGAACCCATTATTATTCCTCCAATATGTCAAGAACCGAGGCCAGTACTTCTTGAGCGTTTAGGTCAGAGGCGTTGATGATGTGCGTGTACGGTTCTGTTTGTTGTGGAAGTAGACCATACAATTCATCGAATCGTTGTTCATCTATTTTCGACCGTTGCTTATTGGCTTCCACAATGGAATCCAAATCTCCTCCTTCTCGAGCTTGAACTCGCTTGGCTCGTTCAATATCATCGACTTCTAACCAGATGCGAGGGGTGGATAATTCCAGTTTGTATGCCCACCATCCTGAGAGACGACTTTCAATGATTGATGGTGCTTTATCATCAGTTCGTACCATTTGTTCTTTCAGGAGGGCATCGAGTTGTCGATCAACTTCAAGATCCTCCTTACACAGTTGGCCAAAGTCTGCAAGACTCATATTGCGTCTTTTCGCTTCTTGACGAAACAATTCTCCTCCGTTTAGGGAAGACCAGCCTTTCGCTTCACAGAGCAAGGATACAAGCGTACTTGTGCCGCTTCCTGGATGCCCAGAAATGGTCACCTGTAGCATCGTTCACACCCATTCATGATAACAGACATTGCATCGCAGGGAACGAGGGCCCTTCTTTGCAACATCTTCACTCATACATTCAGGGCAAACGTGTTCTGTTGAAGCGTCCTTATCCGCAGATTTTGTTTGAGTCTTAGCAGCAACTTTCTGTTGCTTCTTTGGACCATTTTTGCGAGATTTACTTCGTCGATTCTTAGCTTGTTTTGATTCATCACCTTCGTCTGATACAACAAGGTGGAGCAATGGTTCACTCAATTTTTCATTTGCCAAGACCACTGGGTGATTTTTGTAACGGATCAGTTTGATGTGACGGTCAACGATTCTGCCAAGAGGTGCACTCATACAGATATAGGCGCAGATCCATGCAGGAAAGAAGAGAAACTTGTCATCGAGGAGATTCCATCGAGGAGTCCACGGTAAGGATACATAATCCACTCTAAACGACTCAACAGCAGTTGTAAGCCATGCAAAGATTCCGATGATGAAAATCATCGTGAACATCATTGGACGCATTGCGCCCATCTGAACCTTCAACTGTTCTGGCATCATTTGTTCTCGAAGCGTGTTTGCTTTTTCCATAAGAATCGGGTCACGACTCATTCTTCCGTCGTTCATCATTCGGCGGACTTGTCCCTGTCGATGAGCGATGTGTGCTTGAGCGATAGGATCCATGAACAGATTACGAAGCACAGTATTCATTGTCATTGAGAACGTACCCAATATGAGGACGGTGAGCACGAAGTATTGGGTTTCTGGTAGAATTGGAGAAAGGATTGGATCCGCCATATTTCCAAGTGAATTACGAATATTTGGGTTGATGATGAGGAAACTCATCAAGATCATGACAAGCAACATTGTGAGCATCGACGGGGTGGGGGGGGGGGGTGGAGGGGGGGCTGGTCGGCTCGCCATGGTACAACTGTGATGCATAAGGGTCATGAAGGTTGGTCTTCCGTTGGATTCAAACGATAGGATGTAGTCCTCTATACATGCGCAGGAAAGAACCTCTTGATGTGACCACTACATGGCAACACCCAGTTCCTATGCCAATGCCTGGGAGACCGGTTTGCTGTACCGAGTCTGAAGCGCTTGAACAACTCGAAAAAATTCAGATGACTGAGCGTATTATTCTCTGGACAGATAGTGAACGTCGTACCATCTCAGATTGGTCTTTTCTAGCGAGTGTCCGCCAAGGAGTTCCTCCAAAAGGAATTGAGGCAGAACTTGAAGCATGTCTCAAACAATATCCAACCGCTTGGCTTGCTGTTGACTTGCGTGATGGAGTCATTCCACCTTCAACACATTCATCTCTCAATGAAGTGCTTCAAAACACAAAGCGTCACGTCATCGTTCTGGTGAGCAGCTCCTCTGATCATGAGGAATGGCCACAATGGAACTTACCGTTTTGAATCATTCAAAGGTGTAGCCACATGCTGTACATGTTCCTGCGTCGCCATCGTTCGATGTCGAACAGATAGGACAAGACTTTGCCTCAGAGGATTCTTCTGCCTCAGAGGATTCTTCTGCCTCAGATTCACCATCTTCTGATGGAGCTTCTTCAGCTGATTCTTCTTCGGATGCGTCTCCTGCAGTGAATGCTTCAGCAGCAGCAACGAATTCAGCCTTCTTCAGGTATCCATTGTCATCCAAATCAAAGTTCATTGAGTGTTCTAGGAACGCATCTCGGTCTTCAATACCAAACTCATCCATGACTCTTAGCATGATGTCTTCTCTGAATTTGATGGCAGGTGCTTCCTCAGAAACTTCTTCTTCAGCAGGTGCTTCCTCAGCAACTTCTTCTTCAGCAGGTGCTTCCTCAGCAGGTGCATCTTCTTCAGCAGATTCGAGTTCATCACCGAAGTGAGCGCCGTGGAATCTGTTGAGTGCTTCAGCATCAATCTCGCCTTCGCCCTTGATCTCAAAAGATACATCGAGACGCTCGCCCTTACCAACGACTGGAAGTTTCCAAGTAATCTCAATACCGTCTTCGGTTTCGTTTGTGCTCATGTCAACATCTGTGCGCTTGTCTCCACCAGCGCCTCGAACATGCCAATCCTTGATTTCAAAGTTGGATGGAATGACGTCCTTGATGAATACATCTTGTAGAGCGGTGTCACCGTTGTTCTCAAAGAGAATGAGAACTTCGTAGCGACCCTTTCCGCCCATAGGAATTGCTTGCTTTCCTGCAGAGAAATTTCTTCTCAAGTGGCTAACACGAACAGATGGTGCATTTGGTACGTCACGAAGACAAACCGGTCCAAATTGCTCTGAACTGAATTGGAATCGAGCAGGTGCATCGACTCTCTCGTTAGCAGGTGTTGGGTCAGGTGCATTGAGTCTGTACTTGACTTCCATTGACTTGCCTGGCTTGAGGCCAATAGGTCCCTTTGTACCAACTGTTAGAGTCATTGTGTGTCCTTCACCATCAGGTGAGCGATGTTCCTTCTCAAGTGTGATTCCCGCAGAAAGTTCTCCCTTCCATTGGTCGACAGGGAGTTCCTTTCCATCGATGAAGATGGTCATTGCGTCCATATCAGGGGCTTGGAACAATCCTGGGATATCATCGGTGATGCGCATAAGGTTGATTGTTGCAGATCCTGTATTCTTTACCTTAAGTGAAGCAGAGACATGTTGTTGTCTGAAAGATTTCAGGGTTTCCGCGGAGTATTTCTTAGAAATATCTGCATCGACAACAGTCAAACTGCTTTCTTCGAGTTTGATCGTTCCTTCTGTCTTCTGAATGGCTCTTGGCAAAACAGTGTAAGAAAGGTCGTATGTGAAGTCAGGTTCAGCAGTGGCCATGACATTTCGTTCTTCACTTTCCCACTTTCCTTGAGGATGTACGTCTTCCTTAACGTCGTTAACGTCAAACAAGAGTTCGTCACTTCCCTTCATGCGAACTTGCAGTTTAACAAGGTCAACAGCAAAGGATGAACGGTTTTCGAAGATGGTCTGACAAATCCAGTTGTCTGGTCGTTCATCTTCTCGAACTCGCATGTAGGTGAATCCACGGCAGAACGCATCGAGGTCACGGAACGAGAGTTTCGAAAGTGTTGCATCAGCCTTGTATGTTGCTTGAGCAGATCCAGCCTTGATGGTCTTTGTAGAGGTTACAGTGATGTGCCCCTCAACAGATAGAACTTGCTTTTCACCAGGGTGGAGTGATCCAACTTCCCAAGTCATTGTGTTTCCATCAACTGTTGCGCCAGCAGCGTGGGTGAATTGTACACTGTCGGGTAAGTTTCGTGTTACAACAATGTCTCGAAGAGGAACGGATGATACGTTCTCAACTTCCATTTCTAGAGCCATAAGTCCTGGTTCTTCAGAGAGTGCGATACTCAGTGAACGCTCGTTGTTGCGAGCAGGATTTGTGTCGAGTTTTTCTCGTAGGACAAGCATTTGTGCGTCAGCAACCGAGTACTTCTTCACGTAATTCTTGCCTGCTTCGAGTTCATCAACTGAAATTTGGTCTCCGCCGATATCAGTCGAATCTGCATTGTCTAGCATAACGTCGATGTCGTAGATTCTGTCGTCTGTGGATGGATTATTTACAGTCAATGTTCCCTTAATGGATTGCTTGACAATTGTTCCATCTGCTGTTAGAGTTGACTTTTCAATTTCATGAAGTGTTCCTTCGAGTTTATCTCCAGGAACGTCGTCGACTTCGATGCTTGAACGAATAGTAGCGCCAGCAATTTCGCCTGCCGCAACTGGGTTCTCGTCTACAGGAGTCAAAGCGTCCATTGCAGCGAGTGGATCTGGAGTTGCTACTGGTGTAAGTAGGGCATCTGCGGTGGAGTCAACAGTCTCTTCAGCAGGCGCTAGAGGAGAAAGCAGATCCATTGTTGGAGGAGCAGGTGCTAGAAGGTCGAGACCAGGAGGTGCCTCCGGCATTGGCGGCATTTCAGGAGGAGCTGGTGCTAGAAGGTCGAGACCAGGAGGTGCATCCGGCATTGGTGGCATTTCAGGAGGTGCTTCCGGCATTGGCGGCATTTCAGGAGGAGCAGGTGGAGCCTCAGGCATTGGTGGCATCTCAGGAGGGGCCGGTGCGAGAGGGTCGAGAGCCGGAGGGGCGTCCGGCCTCGGTGG
>ERZ1046740.798-NODE-798-length-24645-cov-5.038837_pt1 | contig 24645 bp, 17 predicted proteins | sample MGYA00383093_ERZ1046740 | MGnify/ENA primary metagenome ERZ1046740 (study PRJEB29581, sample SAMEA5548363) | metagenome | biome: marine; feature: coastal; material: water | depth 25 m | study: Short-term variability in the microbial, nano- and picoplankton... | reverse complement strand
CAGTGGACAGCTTTTGAGGTCTGGCAACTGCGTTCCATTAATCTGCTACCCGGCTCGCCGCGCGCTGCCTTGGTTTCCCATGCCCTGGCCGCTGCCACCTGGGCCGGAAGTGCCTTGATTCTTTTAGGGCTATGGTTCCTGTTCTCGAAATCGAGTAACTACCTTGCTGCCATCATCGCCATCTCTGTACCCTGGATAACACTCGATCTAATTTGGCAGGACCGCCTGACTACACAGCTGGCAGAAACCAAATTTCTTTTCCAGGGTAAGACACAGCACGAACGACACCTGGCAGACATTGAAAGCGATCTCTTCAGTTACGCTCACCACCTGAAAACCAATGCCCTTCCAGAACCGGGCCCACGAATATTTCTACTTCACGACACTCCCAAGGGAGAGATTCACAACTACCTCAGACTAAAACTGCAGTATCACCTCTTACCCCATAACATTTACAACTACGGGAAGCGCCCATTTGTGCGACATCTTCTGCCTGGCGATTACCTTCTGCTACTCGACGAGATCGAGGGGCTGAAGTACGACGCCGAACTTGGAGCCCTGAGGTGGCATAACAATTCCAGGTTAGCCGTTACGCCCATTGACCAGCATGCAATGGGCACGCTCTACCAAATCCCCCTGGAGTCGCAGCCGTGACAGGCTCAGCCAGCATCGCCGGCCTGGTAGTCGCATTATTCTTGCCATGGCTTTTGGGGACTCTTGCGTGCCTACGGCTATTGGGAAGATCCGGGCGCTACAACCTGCCGATGATTCTTGGCCAGGGCTACCTGGTAGGCATGGCAGCTACAACTCTAATGCTTTATTTGTGGGGAACAGTGGGTTTACCCCTGCAATTCTGGCTGCTTGCCGCGATACAGGCTGGCATCTGCCTTTTCCTCTATATCACCATTCGAAGAAAGAACTTTCCACCTCGCGAATCCACCCCCCAAACGCCACTGGAATTGTGGCAACGCCTGGTTTTTGGTCTTCTGCTTGGGTTGATTGCACTACGTTACGCAACAATTTTTCAGGAAATCATGCTGCGGCCACTATTTGTCTGGGACGCATGGATGAACTGGGCTCCCAAGGCTGTCATCTGGTTTGAACTGGATGAATTTGTCAGATTCGTGAGCCCAAGGGATTGGCTGACCCAGCCATCCAGCGCACAAGCCTACACATTGGGATCCTGGGGTGCGTGGCGCTATCCTCTAGCCGTACCGCTGATTCAATTGTGGACTATGCTCGGTTCAGGGGTCTCAGATTACAACCTGGTTTACACACCCTGGCTGCTAGCACCAATGGCACTCGGGCTGTCCCTCTTCGGATATCTGCGCTTAGCAGGGAGAATGACACTGACTGCGCTGGCAGGGTGCTATTTGCTCATCAACCTCCCATACCTGAATGTACATACCGCGCTTGCAGGATACGCCGATATCTGGATAACCGCTGCATTTGGCTGCGCGATATTTGCCCTGCAGGAATGGGAGCGGCATGGCGACCGTTCGCAAGCCGCAATCGCGCTGATGCTGGCGTTATTTTGTGCATTCATGAAGATTCCCGGCTTGATATTCGCCTGTTTCATTGTTTCAACATTTGGATTTTTGATACTTGGGCTCAATAAGCGGCCTCGAATTTACCTCGTTGTTATAGCGGGATTGATATTCAGCCTGTCACTACTGGTTGGCTACGAATTGGCCATTCCGGGCTTGGGCAACGTGAAGGTCTCATACGAAGGAATCTCCCTACCGTACGTAGGGGACTTTGCTTTCAGCTACCATGCCGTACACCAGGCGGTGTTTACAACGATGTTTTTAATGATCAATTGGAACCTGCTCTGGTACCTGGTTCTAGTAAGTTTTGGTTGCTACCTCATCAAACACAAAAACATTGATGCCAGGGCATCACTCCTGTTGCCACTCGGGATGTCGCTGACTTTCATTCTATTTGTTTACTACTTTACGGAGAGATACAAATACGCTTTAGACTATACACAAATTAACCGGGCCTTAATCTATCTGGCTCCGGCACTGGTGATGTTGGCGATCAGTGTTCTTGGGCAATCCTCTTCAGCGACAAGAGGCAGAGCTCGTAAAGCAGGTTTCGGATAGTATGATGTCGTCAGTATTTTCTGTGCACTTATTCGGATTAGAACACCATTGAAGACCCTGATTTTACATATTGGTGCGCACCATAGCGTTGACACTTATATTTCTGGCTTTCGTTTACTATTTCCCCACCCGCTACAAATTTATTCTGGATTACACACAGGTAAACAGGGCTCTTCTATACCTTGCTCCTGTTTGTGTCTTCTATATTTTTGTTACCATTTTAAGAGCAAGCGAGCAGGCAACGGGTAATCCTCACCCCAGTTCCGCTAGAGCGACATAGACTTTACAGAACCGAGCCTACAGGCCATCAAGGTATAGAAATTGGCACCTAAACCTACCCAACTTATCCTATTCATCGGACACCACAAAGTCGGGACAACGGCCCTACAGGCCTTCCTGGCTAAAAATGCCCGGATACTGCGCCAGGCCGGCATCCTGTACCCCTGGATGCGCCCGCCAACCACACTGGATAAACTAACGTACGCAACCCAGCCCATTGCAGCCCGAGCCTTGAGAAAGCCGCCTCAGAGCGCTATGCCTATCGACTTTCGCGAGCCCCACAATGCGCTCGCTTTTCGCATGATCTCGGAACAGCGCGGCAACACAGATGAAGTTCCATTCCACAGCCAGGTACCTTCATCAGAGCATATTTTCCGTTACATACACTCGCAAATGGCAGATCAAAACATAAATACGGTTATTCTTTGCAGCGAAGTATTTTCCAATTTCTCCGCTATTTCGCCAACTTTGATTCAGCGGCTGCGAGACGAATTCGACAATTGTAGCGTGCGGATCATGTGCTCGCTGCGTCGTATCGATGAATACTTGATTTCGTGGCAGGGTCAGCGGCTAAAATTTGGTGAGAAGCCAGAACCCCTGCGTGAGGAGTCCGGCATTAACTCCTACTTGCCTTCTGTGCACTTTGACTTTCAGTTGCTACTCCAATCGTGGATCGACTGCTTCAAAGGCGCCGACCTGGTAATACGCAATTATGCAGATGTGAGAACGGCCGGCGGCTCCGAGCTGGACTTCATAAACTTTTGCGGGGTGAAATTTCCCAAAAATCTCAGCAAATTCACTATGAGCAACCCCGGCTTGCCTCGCGCACTTTACGAAATCTTTCGCCTCGCCAATATTAATTTGAGCGCAGATAGCGCAATTAACTTCCAACTCAAGATTAATCACCTGGTCAGCGGCGGCTTTTTGAAGCTGCCTCAGAATGTCGAGTTACTGGGTCAACGCAATCGCCATTCATTGATAGAACATTTTTCACCTATACATGAATTCATCGGAGAGTGCGCAGGCCAAAAGCCTTTCTTCCCAGATCTGGAGGATGCTCTACTCTGCCAGGGCATGGATGAGCTTGAAGCAACAAAGCGAGTCCATCATCAATTATTGGCACAAGAAAATAAGCTGAAGTTGAGCTTGGAGCAGTCAGCGTTCCTTAGAGATATCGCGCTATAATCCGTCTTCGACACTATCGCTGAAGAGCTAATAGAGAATACTTCCAAATATGCCAATGCATACACTACAAAATGTGATTTTCCCAAAGCTCGATGGCTGTACCGAGGAGTCTCTATACTTTCGCCTTAACGATCGTGCACAGTATTGCTATGAAGAACAAGCCATTACTCTTAGCCCAGGGGGGGAGGCCAACTTCAATACCTATTTCAACCAGTTCTCTGTAAATCGGTGGGGCAGGTTCACCGACATGCAAGATATTGCTCTGGAGTTGCATTACCACGGTGCTGGTAATCTGAGCGTTGAAATCGATCTTGAGAATCACTCACCCCGAATTGTTTGCCAGCAGCAACTTTCGTCAACTGAACAATCCAAAGTAATAATTGAATTACCCAAATTAACGGATTTGGAAGCGGGCCTGGTATCGCTAAAACTGGAATCCAAGGATCACTTGAAAATGCTTGGCGCCCGTTACGTAACTCCAACGCCTGCTGTACGGCCGGTAAAACTGGGAATCGTGATCACAGCTTTTCGCCGGGATGCTAACGTCATCGCAGCAACCCATCGCCTTCACAGGGATCTACTGGACAACACACACTACCGTGAACAACTAGCTTTAACAGTTGTCGACAATGGCTCAACACTCAATGATTCGGATCTTCCTGGCTCATGCAAGCTCATCCCTAATCGTAATTTGGGCGGCGCAGGCGGATTTTCACGAGGCCTGTACTACTACAAGGAAGAGCGCGAGGACATTACTCACTGCTTATTTATGGACGATGACGCATCGTGTGAATCCGAATCCATTATTCGCACCCTCGCTCTGCTCTCATACAGCAATCAGGGAGATACAGCCATCGCCGGTGCCATGCTACTAGAGCGCCTGGCCTGGAAACAGCATGAAAGCGGAGCGTATTTCAATATGCGATGCGTCCCACTGAAAACTGAACTAGACCTCAGGGCGCCTGGCGACCTGCGCGAGAACGACCGTATTAGCCCGTTTGGTTATGGCGCCTGGTGGTATTTCGCTTTTCCATTGGGCCAGGTTGAAAAATACCCGTTTCCATTCTTTGTACGTGGTGATGATGTTCTTTTTTCGATGACCAATATATTCAGACTGGTTACCCTTAACGGAGTCGCCAGTTGGCAGGATTCGTTTCTGGGCAAGAGGTCACCGCTAACTCTCTATCTCGATATGCGCTCGCATATCTACCACTATGTGCTTGCCGACAGGCTGAATTTCTCGGTTTTCAGGATAATGGTCATGTTCTGGCATTTCTTTTTAAAACATAACCTTTCTTGTCACTATGGTAGCGCTATGGCTCAGTGTGTCGCCCTCGAGGATACCATGAGGCCCCCTGCTTTCTGGGTGGACAATATAGACATGTCTAATAAACGAGACGAGTTGTCGATTCTTTTGGATAAGGAAAAGCCCGGAGAACTGTCGGATGCCTCGGGGACAATCTACGATCGCGCTGATGAGCCGTTTTTGCGTAAAATATTACGCGGGGCGACTCTCAATGGACACATGCTTCCTCGCATACTCTTCAAATCGGCAGTTACTATACCCAAGACGCCCGGCATGCTCCGTGCCGGTTCGTTTGCGGCAAAAACAGTCTATGTGGATTGCCTTGATGAAAAAAGTATTTATACCTTAAGGCACTCTAAGCTCGACTTTTTCCACAACCTGGCCCGGGCTACCCAGCTGTCTATTCGATTTGTACTTCACTCGCGATCATTGAAAAGTCGAAAAGAAGAGCTGGAAACCTTCATGACTGCTGAGTTCTGGCAGCAACAATGCAACATCGACAAGCAATCAGGCAATGCCTAAAATATGAATAAGATCATTGGCGATAATTATATTTCAGGTTTCAGAAGATGAATATTCGAGGGCTTCTCAGGGCGACATTACCCCTTAAACGTTCAACACAAGCTCCAAGAACATTATATCTACATATCGGTAGTCACAAGACAGGCACTACATCGCTGCAAAACACGCTGCATAGTAATAGCGAAACACTTGCTCGCAATGGTTACAGCTATTATGCCCCTGCGGGGTGGAAGTGCATCCACCCCTTTATGCTGCGTAATAAGGCCAAGGGGCTCGTGCCAAACGGCATGCATTTTCATCACCTGCGCACACTTCTTTCTGAGATGAGCGCATTACAGGGCGACATCATTGCCTCTTCTGAGAACCTCTCCTTTGTTTTCGAACTAGCTCAACTGAGAAAATTACACCGGGTACTAGTGAGGGGATTTACCCAAATAAAAATTGTTTGCTACATCCGCAGGCAGGACAGCCACGTAGTATCACACCACCAGGAAGGAACCAAGCCGAGGAGACACGCGGAGACTGATCTCTTCGGCTTTGAGAGTAGAGCCATACCCCACTGGCACAAGCAGCACGACCTGTACCTTGACTACAACGCCAAACTTGCCATGTGGTCTGAAGTTTTTGGCCGAGAAAATATTATCGTTCGCGTATTCGACCACAGGTATTTGAAAGACGGCGACGCTGTCAAAGATTTTCTTGATATCGTGGGCATAGAAGGCCAAATCACATCACAGAAGCGTCTGAACGAAAGCGTTGGCTATGAGAAAAGCAAGCTAGGACACCTCATTAATCAATTCGCCGTTGATGAGCACTTAAAGGCTGCACTACTCAGGCATTGCGACAACTCAGGAAAGTTGCTCCCCACTCCTGAAGAAGCACGAGCCTACTACGCACGATATCGAGACAGCAATATCGCATTGAATCGACAGTTTTCACTATCTGAAATCGACAGTATTTTTCCAGAGGATGATTTTCAAAAAGGAACCTCGAATCAATCGATGGATTGGACGGAAGAGTCCGCCAATCGCGCAATGGAACATCTTATCGATAGCGTAAACCACCTGTTCTGCGATCTTTCTGTTGACGAATTACGTGATATTGCTATTAACATCGAGTCCAAAAACCTTGAACTCAGTCACCAACTAATGGCCGTCGCGGCCAAGCTTCTTCCCCAGGGAGAATACATCCAGAAAAAGCTGAATGATTACAAAGAGAAGTTACAGAACAGGGCCAATCCCTGAGGTGAGAATGGTATTCTCCAAATCCATTGAAATATCGACAGACAGCCGATTCCGTTAGCAGAGATAACATGCGCAGAGAGCTCATTATTCACATCGGAGACCCCAAGACGGGCAGCACCTCCATTCAGAAGGCCCTGGCATCAGGTATTGTACAGAGCCCAAATGCTGAAATATTCTATCCCGCCCCTCTGAACCATAATGGCATTGCAAAATCCTTAATGCTTAAACCAGTTCCTCTCAGGCCTTTTCCACAAGTTCTTAAGCAGATGGCGAAGAAGAGAAAGTTCGCATCCTGCGCTAGGAAAATTAAACATTCTTCCGCTGAGATCAACATTATCTCTGGCGAGAATTTTTGTGATGTGCCACCTCAAACATTGAAGGCATCAATAGAAAAACATTTTGACTCGACACGGTTTAATGTTCGAATCATTGCCTATGTACGCCCTCACGCTTCACGGATATTGTCAAGCTATGTTGAGCAAATAAAGGTCGGTTACTTCTCGGGGACACTAGAGGGGTTTCATCAAAAATTTCTCAAAAATCGTAAAATTTTTTACCACGCGAGATTCCAAAAATGGAGGGAGGTGTTTGGTCCCGCTTTCACTCTGCGCCCATTTGTTCGTAAGGAATTGCTTGAAGGCTGTGTCGTCACGGATTTTCTGAATTATGCCCTCCAAGGCAAACCGTTTTCTCTCGCTAAGGAGCTTTCGGAAAATAGCTCGCTTTCCCTTGAGGATCTTATGGTGATCATGGAAATACAAAAACTACTACCTCTTGAGGAACCCGAGCTGAGACATGCTATCGGGTATGGTTTTGATCGTATCTTGCAGAACTCCCCGCCAGCTTCTAATGGCAGAAAACTAGTATTACATGATGATCTGGCTATGAAGATTCGTGAGACATACACCAACGATGCCATGGCGACAGACGAGACCTTTTTCTCTGGCAAGCCAATACTGCAGCAGGCATTAGTGGCGCAGACCGACGATTGTTCAATTGAGGCGCAGTCAATACTCCCAGGAGATTATCTAAGCGAGACCGAACTCCGTCGCCTTCGGATGGTATCCCAATTGCTATCAGATACTGCAGGGCATCAACCAGCTGCTACCGCGCGCCATTTAAGAAATATTTGGGGAGATGTGCGATCTCCCAGAAGCCTTAAGCAGTAAAATGCCGTGCCAGCCCCCCTTCTTTAGATTAACCGGCCCCGGGCGATGAACAACAAGGAACTAGACTGCATCAGGGATGTTGCACAATGCATAAACGGGACTGCGCCCCTGGAATCCAGCGTACTCATCCGCATCGTGGATCGCTTCAAGCCAAACAGCAAGCCCCCCGGAATACACCAACCTGGCTCCAAGAGTATCTACAGAAAACCCAGGCTCTTCGCAAATTTTCGTAAGTTCAGCTCCAAACTGTCAGCGAAACTACGGGCTGTCCCTGCTCGAGTATTCAGACAAGGAATTTCGCGGCAGGAACTGTCTCTTTTAACCGAAACCGCTTCCAAACTTGAGAACGAATATCCTCGTGAAGCCTTTAAATTGTATTCCATTGCACGATCTCATGGCGCTGGCCATTTGAACGAGGCAATCGAACGTTTGCGCACCCAGTGTTTCGGCTACATGATATCTGCCAGAAAGGACGGAACCACAGAGCGCGTCAATAGTATTTTGACTGGCTACCTGCTTGCACAAAACCTCGACCTTCCATTTCGTTTCAGTTGGGCCACAGACGTGGGCGCGGCGCAGAACGAGTTGTGTTCAGTAACCAATCAGCTAGCTGATTTTATTCACCCTGACTTCGCTAGCAGATACTTTACTAAATTTGATGAAGTACGCGCCTTTGAGGTACCTGGCTACAAATCTGACGATTTCTTTTTTGCCGCGCAGAGAATCCACAACCCTGTGAGCAAGGGTGCCCTGGATGAAGTTTTGCGCAGCCGCCTCAACGTATGTCCACCTGCACGTCTTGAACAGCCATTGATAGAGGCCTGGGAGGGAGACATCCAGAACGCTATCAGGAAAATATTTCGGCCCTCTTATACTGAACTACTCGAAAGCTTTAAGCCAAAGGTGGGGCATTTTGTCGGGATACACTATCGAGGAGGAGATGTCATCTATGGCCAACACCGACATGCGGGACATTCCATTGGCTACAAATCTGCACCCCTACCTGTTATTGAGGATCTCATTAAGCGCAACGAGCGCCAGGCTATATTGCTTTTTGGCACTCCTATTGGCGAGACTCTGGACGACCTGCACTATCTTCGAGACAAATATGAGAATGTTACACTTTCACTAGAATACGCTGACCCTGCCATGGATGGCGTAATACAAGATTCTTTCCTTAGGTCCTGCTGTAGTACGCTTCACGCTTATCGCGGAACAGGAGTGGCTCGCCTCGCAGGCTTCATCAATACTCGCCTCAACACTGTCTCTTTCACAGATACCTATAGCCCCGAGAATATTTACCAGATTTACGTCGACAACCTGGATAATCGGGCCTATAACGATCTGCAGCGTTCCTTCATCAATATTAATGCGCTCGCACTTGCCATTACGCTCCGTAAGCCAAGAAAAAAACGCTCACAATATCTCGAGAATATTCGGCAACTCGACCCAGATAACAAGCTTCACTGGATGAAGACCACGCGTAGACCAGCTGAGGATTACGGCATGGAATATCTTCTCCAATAGAATTACTTCTGTCGGTTATAACAGCAGACCTGTCTCTGTTGTTTTTACATACACTTCCCTCCCTTTTGTAAGTCAACTGTTTGTAGCATCAATTTGATATGGAGGTTGCGCCTGTATCAGTGACTTAACGCTATGGCATAATAGCGGGCAATATAGTCACAGTAGGCCGGAAGAAGATTCAGATACCTTTTTTATCTTCTTGCTACCCAGGTCATAATCAGGTTTGAGAAAAGTATGTATCCAAGAGGCTATCTGCGAGAACACTCCAGTTTATTGCTTTGGCTGATGCGCCTGCTCGACCTGCTGGTATCCCTGACCTTCTGCTTTATTGCCTATTACCTCGTATTCAGGTTCAAGCCACTACTTCCCCACTACCAGGTGGCGGTACTGTTCTCGGTTCTGGTAGTAGTCCTGATATTTCATTTATTCGACCTGTACCGCACCTGGCGGGGCGTTGATTACATACAGGAGGTGGGCGCGGTAATCATGGCGTGGACCACTGTATTTGCCATACTTGCGTTTCTTTCTGTTATCACCAAGACATCGGCAGACTTCTCCCGTGCCTGGCTAGTGATGTGGTACACCTTTGGTGGCCTCGCGCTGCTACTGATTCGCTTTTTACTAAGGTATATTTTGCGCAGGATGCGTGCCCAGGGGTTTAACCTGCGCCACATCGTTATTATAGGCTCCGGCGACATTGGCACCCACGTACTTGAGACAATCACGCAGGCGCCGGAGAGCGGCTTCCATATCAACAGTTATTTTTCTGACCAGCCCTCCGCTTCAGCGCCAGAAAATGCAAAAGTGGGTCAGATCAACGACGGCCTTGCCTATCTGCAACAACAACCCGACATCGACCAGATATGGCTGGCAATGCCTCTGAGTGACAGTGACCGTATCCAGCAAGTACTCGATACTTTGAAAAACACTACCGTTGATATCCGCCTCATCCCGGACTTGTTCGGCTTTCGTCTGATCAATCACTCCATTAGCACTATAGCCGGAATGTCTGTTATCAATCTTTCTGTCACGCCAATGGACGGCATCAATAAATGGATGAAAGCTGTCGAAGACAAGATGCTCTCCTTCCTCATATTATTGCTAATAAGCCCCCTGCTACTAGTGATTGCAGTGCTGATTAAGCTAAGTAGCCCTGGACCCATTCTCTTCCGCCAAAACCGCCTGAGTTGGAATGGCAGGGAGTTTGCAATGCTCAAGTTTCGCACCATGCCGGTAGATACAGAGGCAGATTCCGGCCCCGTCTGGGCGACCAGTGGCGAGAACCGAGCCACTCCCCTGGGCGCATTTCTGCGCAGGACATCACTGGATGAACTTCCCCAGTTCTGGAATGTGCTCAAGGGCGACATGTCGATTGTAGGGCCCAGACCCGAGCGCAAAGTCTTTGTGGAACAATTTGCCGATGACATTCCCAGCTATATGCAAAAGCACATGGTGAAAGCCGGCATAACAGGCTGGGCCCAGGTAAACGGCTGGCGCGGTGATACAGACCTGAAAAAACGCATTGAACACGATCTCTATTACATTGACAATTGGTCCCTCTGGCTGGATCTCAAGATTATCTTGATGACGGTGTTCAAGGGATTCGTACACAAAAACGCTTATTAAGCACCTCCGCAAGTGAGAACCTGATGGAAAGAATTGCCGCTGTCGGCGCTGGATTCACTGGTGCTGTCATCTCCCGCGAACTGGCCGAAAAAGGGTACCTGGTCGATGTTGTCGACAGCCGGGACCATATTGCCGGCAATTGTCACACTGAGCGTGACGAGGAAACTGGTGTCATGGTGCACCGTTATGGCCCCCACATCTTCCATACAGATAACGAACAGGTCTGGCAGTATCTGAACCAGTACACCCAGTTCATGACCTATACCAACCGGGTAAAGACTACTTCCGGTGGCCAGGTTTATTCCCTACCCATTAACCTGCACACCATTAACCAGTTTTTCGGCAAGACGTTTTCCCCTGACGAGGCAAAGGCATTTATAGAATCACAGGCAGATATCAGTATCGAGAATCCGGAAACCTTTGAAGAGCAGGCCTTGCGTTTCGTAGGGAGGGATCTGTACGAGGCCTTCCTGAAGGGCTATACCCAGAAACAATGGGGCTGCTCACCTGACCAACTTCCCGCGAGTATTCTCAAGCGGCTTCCCCTACGCTTCAACTACGACGATAACTACTTCTTCCATCAGTATCAGGGCATGCCCAAAGACGGCTATACCGCAATTGTGGAAAAAATACTGGATCACAAAAACATCAAGCTCAGCCTGAACAGCCACTTCTCCCGGCAACAGGTCAGTAAATATGATCATGTGTTCTACAGTGGCCCCATTGACGGCTACTTCGATTTCAAGCTGGGGCGTCTTGGTTATCGCACACTCGATTTCAAGGAAATCAGGGCTGAGGGTGATTATCAGGGTTGTGCCGTTATGAATTACGGGGATGAATCTGTTCCCCATACACGTGTCAGTGAACACAAGTATTTCTCTCCCTGGGAAGAGCACAGCAAAAGTATCTGTTTCGCAGAATACGCCAGGGAATGCGGCGAAGGCGACATTCCCTACTACCCCATACGCCTCAATCAGGAGCAAGCCCTGCTGCAGCGCTATATAGACCTGGCAGCCAACGAACCGGGTGTTTCCTTTGTTGGACGCCTGGGGACTTATAGGTATCTGGATATGGACGTTACCATCGCGGAGGCACTGGATGCTGCCGCGGTATTTCTGGCGCGACGTGCTGATCAAGCCGCAGTGCCAGCTTTCTTTGTCTCCCCGCTGTAATCTGCCATGAACGGAAAACTTGTTGCAGTTATCGTTACGTTCAACCGTATGGACAAACTGCCGGAAACCGTACATCACACCCTGGCGCAGAATTTTCACCGCATCATAGTGGTCAATAATTGCTCAACCGACAGTACCGCTCAGTGGCTGGACGGGCTAGACGACAACCGACTGGTGATCATTCACAGTGTTAGCAACCAGGGCGGCGCTGGTGGCTTCCACCAGGGGTTTCGCTACGCGGCCCAGGAAATACCCGAGGCAGAGTGGCTGGTTTGTTTCGATGATGATGCCTACCCAAAAGCAGGCGTTGTCGAGAACTTCGATTTGCTGAATATCCCCGATGACGTGGGCAGCCTGGCCGCGGCGGTTTACCTGCCCGATGGCCGGATCAGTGAAATGAATCGTCCCAGCATGAACCCATTTTGGCATCTGAAGCAGCTATTTGGGGCGGCAAGTAAAGGCAGGCAAGGGTTTCATGTAGATGACAGCAGCTATGAAGGAACCACCACAGAAGAAGTGGACGCATCTTCATTCGTGGGCTGTTTTATACGCCTTTCCCTGATCAGGGAAATGAAAATCGGCCTGCCGCGCGCCGAACTATTCATTTACGCCGATGACATTATCTACCTGCTGGAACTTCGTAGGGCAGGATTCAGGCACTTGTTCGTACCTTCTATCACCTTTGTTCACGACTGCCAGACGCTGATAAATCAACGGGATGTGTACCACCCCCTGTGGAAGGTCTACTACACCTTCCGCAACCGCCTGGAAACATACCGTATCGCCGCAGGAGTATTCTATCCTCTGGTGCTACTGATCAAAGTTCCCCAGTTTTTCCTCACTTTCAGACACTACGAGCAACACGAGCGGAAATTGTTTCTGCGCATTGCCGCTACAGCTGTTTGGGATGGAATCTTGAGGATTTACACAAAAACCCACGCACAAGTGGTGGAACTCAGTACGCTAAAGGCCTGATGCTTTTAGTCGTCTCCCGGGAGTGTTTTAAGGTCCATTGATTGCCGGTATCGCTCAAGCACTACAGCAGGAATGCCAGGGGGTTAAGGTTCAACACCAATGCAACCTTTTCAGGGTCGGCGACAGCCCGTACATCCCGGAAAATACCAGAAGTAAAAAGCAGAAAGGCAAATTTGCCGCAGCCCAGAAGAGGCTCGAGAAACCACCACAAATATCCAAACAAAAATTTGGAGGAATCCGATTTAGGCTGCATGCGGGCCTGGATGTCGATGACACGTAGATATTGAGCAGGAGGCATCACATTTCGCCCGATTGGCTTTGGCTAGAGAGAGTCGCGAAGATATTGTCAAAGATGACGCCCAGCGGGAACTGGTCACATGCATGATGCCTCCAAGTTTACAGCCCTCTCGGGGAGAAATAGAATGGGAAGCGGTTGGCCTGAACTAACAGCCAGCTCCCTAACTCGCACCTGGCTTTGTAATGCGCCCAAAAACACTTCACATTGGCAAGTATTTTCCACCCTACTTCGGCGGCATGGAGAACTATCTACGGGACCTTATGGGCGCCCAGAGCAGGCAGGGCATTCAGTGTACGGCACTGGTTCATCAAACAAGGACTGGTTTCCGCTCTGATGCTGAGGAGATACCAGCAGGTGATACAACTTACAGCGTAATCCGGGTGGCGGTGTGGGCACGGCTCTTCTTTACCCCAATCAGCCCCTTGTTTCCCTGGCATCTGGGTAGGATCCTCAAGCAACACCGACCGGATGTTATTCACCTGCACATGCCCAATGTTTCAGCTTTCTGGTCGCTTTTTGTACCGCGCGCACGGAGAATTCCATGGGTTGTTCACTGGCATTCAGACGTACCTGAGAGTGAGCACAGCCTTTCTTTACGTATTTTCTACTGCCTCTATCGGCCTTTTGAAAGGGCCATCCTGAGGAGAGCTTCGAGGGTCATTGTTACTTCAGAGCCCTATTTACACAGCAGTGAGCCGCTTAAACCTTTTATCGGTAAATGCGTGGTAGTACCACTGGGTCTGGATCCACTGCACCTTGCTCCACTGCCAACCGAAGGTTCCCCTGGAGTAGACGCCGCTCTAAGAATACTGGCTGTAGGTCGCCTAACCTATTACAAGGGGTTCGAGTTTCTAATCAAAGCCGCGGCCCTCTGCCAGGATATTGATGTCCACCTGGTTGGAGACGGCGACCAGCGCCCCAGCCTGGAAGCACAGGTGCGTCACCTCGGTGTTCAGGATCGAGTACACTTCCATGGCTCCCTGCCCTCCTGGGCACTCGCTGCACAGTTCGCCGCTTGCGATTGTCTGTGTCTTCCTTCCATTGAACGCTCTGAGGCGTTCGGCCTGGTTCTTCTCGAAGCGATGTATTATGGCAAAGCTACCCTGGCAAGCTGGCTCTCTGGCTAGGGTATGTCACGGGTTTTAAAAGTCGCTGGAACCGGGGTGCAATTTCAACCGCAGTCTGCACAGGACCTGGCAATCGCCATACGCCAACTCCAATCCTCCAGTGAGTTATGCAAGAATATGGGCGCCAGGGGGAAAGAGAGATTCCAGGGTTTGTTTCACATTGATCACTCAGCCAAAAAAGTTGCCCAAGTCTATGATGAAGTCATCAAGTCCAGTGCAGTCTGAATTTCTCGGCTTCGGTCTACCGGGCCCTATAGAAGCTGCCGTAGGCTTGTCCTGTTACAAGCAGCGTAACCCCGAGACCTGAAGGTGGACTACTTGCGCCTTACACTGGCACTGCTGCTACCCTGGGTGGCAGGTTATCTGGTGCTGTTTGCACTGGAACTGCGGTTCAATCGTTCAAAGTCCAACGCCTTAAAACAAATCGGCTATGGCTTCTTTTTAGGCCATGGGGCCTTGTGCGGGCTTATTCTTCTGTGGGCAACTGTATTTCAAACCCTGGCTTTTTGGCCTCCTTTGGCGCTGATCTCATTTGCCGGGCTGACCGGCCTGGTTGTTCGGCCTGGATCTGCACCACCAGTGCCTAGAGTGAATCCAGTCCAAGAGGTATCAAGGGCAGAGCACTTTCTGTTTTGGGCTCTGCTGGTGGGTATTTTCCTTCATCTGGGACTGATTGCTATTGAAATATATTACCGCCCGGTTTTCCCCTGGGATGCATGGACTACCTGGGTCTATCGTGCGAAAGCGTGGTTTTTCTCCGGGAATATCATAGCCCTTGACTCCCCCGGCGCCTGGACTGATGGGCATCGCACATCTAAATACAACCTGCCGGGTGCAGGCTACCCCCCCCTGTCTTCGGTAATGTCTCTTTGGCCGGCAATGGCGCTGGGGCGGTGGAGCGAAACACTGGTCAATCTTCCCGTGTTATTAGCCGGTATTGCCTTGTGCAGTGCCATTTACGGCAGTTGCAGGCAGGCAGGCATACGCGCCTGGCACAGCGCCCTGGCCTGCTATCTGCTCATTTCTATACCCCTTGTAGGCACACACCTGGCCCTTGCAGGGCAAGCGGACATCTGGGTCACCTGCTATACAGGCCTGGGGTTTGTAGCCCTGCTGATAGGCATCTACCAAAAAAACCGCTTCGAAATTGGGCTGGGGCTGGCAATGTGTCTCATCGCCGTGGCCGCCAAGAACGAAGCACTGGTGTGGTTTTGTATCGCTTTAGTCACCCTGGCAGCCTCTTATCGCCTGCAATACACCGCTTTTTCCCTGTTCGTTGCAGTTGTCGCAGTCGTAGTTCTTACTGTTAGTGGTACCACCCTCGTGGATCTGCCCTTTCTCAGTGACCTGGGGGCCCACAACTACGACCTACTGGACGACTACTGGATTAACTTTTTCAAAAGTGGCACCTGGCATATCCTCTGGCCACTTTTAATCATGACAATAGTGGTAGCGCTGAAGGTGATCACTGGCCCTACCCGTATAGCAGTATTGTGTATTATCCTTCTGCCGCTGCTTGCACAGGCCATTCTCTTTACAAGTAGTTCGCAGGGCCGATGGGCGGAACAATGGACGGCCATTAACCGACTCCCCTTACAGCTCGCGCCAGCCCTGATCTTCTGTCTGGTGCTGATCCTGCATCATCTGCAATTATCGCCGCGCGCCCTGGCACCCAGGCCAACGGCTGGAGCCACACGCAGAATAATTACTCTTGTTCTCCCCCTGATCGTTGTTGGTGCCAGTCTCTCTGCCTATCTGTATACAAGCTACTCTTCCACGGAAGCAAAAGTACGAACTTTCCCCATCGAGGGCATGAAACTGCTCCTGGGTGGCAAGCAGTATACCGAGCACCCGGGCACTATTAGTCGCTATACAAATGGCCTGGCACTGCTGTCCAGTGGCACAATTTCCCTTGATGCTGAGTCTCTGCAACAACTACAGATAAAAACCGCAGGAGAAAACCGCGAGAAGGCCGTTTTCTTTTGGCGCAGAGCCCAAAAGCCAGAACAGCTGCACTCTGTGGAAATTCCTACCAGGGGAACTTTCCGGATCAACCTGGGGCAGAAGCGCGCCTGGTCAGGGAAAATCAGCGAAATTGGCGTTTCCTTTTTTGAGGGAGAAGGTCACAGGGTTGAGATTCATGAAGTTCGTCTCGCTCCGCAGTCTGTTAAAGAACAGGCCTTTACGCTCTGGAGCAACTGGACAACGTCCTGGAGGTGGACCCAGAAATCAATCAATTTTCACCCCGCGGCTAGAAATCCGGCCACCGTCCATGCCCCTACAGTGGTCACCTTCTGGATTCTGGTTTCTATTCTTGTTGCCTTGTTCCTGTTGCATACAAAACAGGAGCGCCTGCAATACACCCTTGCTCCCATACTCCTGGGATGGGTTCTTCTGGATATAGTGTGGACGACGAACCTCGCCTCGCTGGCTTCTGACACTGTTTACTACTATAGCGGCAGCGACAAAACTCACCTGGACATTGGTGGCGACAGGTACGTCAAAAAAACGGTAAGTGCCGTAGCGTCCCATCTGCAGGGCGATGGTGGGGACCTGGTTATTCTCGGGGAAGTATCAAAAATGAATTTTGAGGTCGAGAGGGCTAACTACCATTTCCTGCCAAGAGGCGCCTACGCCCACCTGTTCTCAATCGAGGATCTTCCTGAAGGCCTGGCTGACTACATTCTGATTCTCAGGAAGCCTGAGCTTACGATGGGTAATTCACCCGCCCCCGCCAGGGTGCTCGCCGGCAAACTTCCCGGAACAATGGGCAGCCCAGAGAAGCTAGTCTTCGACAAAATGGGCGCAATACTGCTGCGGGCGCGAGATTCCGACTGAACCGGCCAGGGCTTTATACCACGCCTTTTGTCAGGCACAGGAAGGCAACACCCCGGTAGTTCGTGTTAAACTCACGCGCTTAACCTAACGCGCCAACATCATCATCATCAAGAGCAGTATCCAAGATGATGAAATGGCAGTAATCGAGTATTTTCGGGCTATGACGGCAACATCCAATAATGACAGGGAATCACACCCTTCTGCCGTTGTTCTTATGCCTGCATTTAACGAAGCTGGCGCTATAGGCCAGGTGATTGCGGACATCCAGGCCTTTATCGACCTCCCCATTATCGTGATTGACGACGCCAGCACAGACGACACCATTGGCGAAGCACGCAGGGCTGGCGCTACGGTTCTTCCACTGTGTACACAATTGGGCGCCTGGGGTGCCACCCAGACGGGGCTACGCTATGCCGTACGCCATGGCTTTGACGTGGCGATAACCATGGACGCCGATGGTCAGCACGATGCAAGGTCACTGGACAAGCTAATACGCCCGGTCGCACAGGGGCTGTGCGACGTTTCTATCGGCGCTTGCACACGCCGAGGTTCAGCCCTCAGGCATGTGGCCTGGGTCTTGATGAAGCGCACCTCGGGCCTGGCACTGGAGGACATCACTTCTGGATTCCGGGTTTACAACCGCCAGGCCATCCGCCAACTGGCCAGTTGGCGCGCAAGCCTGCTGGACTACCAGGATGTAGGCGTACTCCTGTTACTGCAGGCCCAGGGCCTGAGAATCATGGACGTTAAAGTTGCCATGCAAGCTCGACAAAATGGCAAATCTCGCATTTTTCACTCCTGGCTTACTGTTTTTTATTATATGTATCACACTCTGCTGCTGGGCTTATCCAAACGGAAGCGGGCAAGGAAATACATGAACCCATCTGAAATTACAGGCTGATCGCATGGTATCACTGGTCACAGGTGCCATTGGGCTATCCGTTGCACTATTAATCATCCTATTGGTGCGCAAAGACCGCCTGCACGTCAATCATGGAATGCGCTGGGTTCTTATTGCAGCGGGATTTGCCATTCTCGGCTTCTCTCCTGAGTTTTTTGACCAAATTGCCGCAAAGCTTGGCCTTGCCTATCCACCGGTTCTCGCCCTCACCCTGGGGATCGCCGTGCTGGTGATAAAAATTCTGCTAATGGATATTGAGCGCTCTCATATTGAGCTTCGCAACCAGCGACTGATCCAACGGGTGGCCATGCTCGAGGCAGACATGAAGAAGCTTCGGGCCAAAGATGCCGAGTAAGCCCATTGTTGTTGTCCTGGGGATGCACCGAAGCGGTACCAGCGCCCTTACCCGAGGGCTGGATGCACTTGGGTTATCCCTGGGCAATCACCTTATCCCCGGCAGGTTCGACAACCAGAAGGGCTTCTGGGAAGACGCCCAGGTCAATGAATTCAACGAATCGCTGCTGTTGTCCCTGGGGTATCTATGGCACAGCAATACCAGCAACCTCTCGCTGGACTGGGAAGGCCCGCAGCTATGCCAGCGTAAAGACGATGCGGTAAAGTTACTCTCACAAAAGCTGCCTGCAGAGGGAATCTTCGCCTTTAAAGATCCCCGCACCGTAGTCCTTCTCGAATTCTGGCAGGCGGTATTTGCCGAGTTGGAGTTGGAACCTCGCTATATATTCTCTCACCGAAACCCACTGGATACCGCGCGCTCGCTAGCGGCGAGAGACGAACTCCCACTGGATAAATCGCTTTACCTCTGGGCGATCAGCCTACTGCTATTTCTACAGAACACGACCGAGTACCGCCGGGTTGTGGTCTGCTACGAAAACCTGCTTGAAGACCCAGCAAGAGAGCTACAGCGAATAGTACTGGGCCTGGATATTCCTTTTGAACTAAAGCCAGAGGCCCTGAAGGAGTTCGCAGACAAATTTCTCGATGGTGGTCTCAAGCATCATGCCAGTGGTCCTGAAGAAACCATTGAAGCAATGTCCTCGCTGAACGGGCTCCAGGCGCTGTATGAACTTGCTACAGGCCTTGGCACGGACCAACTCTCTTTCGGGTCTGAAGAATATGAGCAGCGCCTGAATACACTTCAAACCCGCTTTGAGCGTCAACAACCTTTACTGAAATTACATGCCCTCGCTGAGCAGCATGTGGTTGCTCTCGAACAGGAACGCGATGACCTCAACCAGAACGTGGCAGAGCTTACTGACCGCAGTACAGCGCTGAAATCCGATTTCGATGCTAGCAGTGCGCAATTACAATCAGCATATGCAGATTTAGGGCAAAGCAACCAGGCACTGGAAAAGGCCAACGAGGCCTTGACCGATGTTCACTCGGCGCTCGAAGAGCGCACCGCCGAAGCCAGGAAACTGAATCTTGAATTGGACCGCCTGGGTAGTGAAATAGATGCCCGAGACACCCACATTGAAGCCCTGAACAGCGAACAAGCTGCAACCAGGGAGGAACTTACCTCTACATACCAAACTCTGGCAACTCGAGACAGGGCACTTGAAACACGTAGCGCCGAATTTACAGCCGCCCAGTCGCAACAGCGAGTGCTCGAACACCAGGTCCACACACTGCAAATCCACGCAGATGAACTCCAGCGTAGTTTCTCCTGGCGTATCACCGCCCCCCTGAGGTGGCTGGTAAAAAACCTTGTTCTGCGGCCTGTATCGATTTTGAGGGCAGTAGCAGCCTCGATTATCACTATCATCTGGAGCCTGGTACCCGGTGGCAGCAACGGTGGAAAACGAGCCCTTAAGCGCGCCCTTTTTACTCTATTTCGCTTCCCACTCAAATACACCGGCTTCTATCGCGACTGGGTTGAGTACGAAGAAGCCCTGCGTCGCGCAGACATTGATGAGCTGCCCGAGGGAGACCAGACCGCTTTCTCCATAGAAGCGGCGGCACGTCGTTACGAAGAGGCCGCCTATTCCCAGGCCCCTGAAAGTCCAGCCGCCAAATTGATTGCCTTTTATCTGCCCCAGTTTCACCAGATTCCGGAGAACAACGATTGGTGGGGCGAGGGGTTTACCGAGTGGAGCAATGTAAAACCGGCCTTGCCCCAGTATGACGGGCACTATCAGCCACATGTTCCTGCCGAACTGGGATATTACGACCTGACAGACAACACCGTGATGCAGCGCCAGGCGGAAATGGCAAAACAGTTCGGCCTGGGCGGCTTCTGTTTCTATTTCTACTGGTTCAAGGGAAAAAGGCTGTTAGAAAGCCCAGTTCTGGATTACCTGGCAAACCAGGCTATCGACTTCCCCTTCTGCCTTTGCTGGGCCAACGAAAACTGGAGTCGAACCTGGGACGGACTGGACAAGGAACTGCTCATTGCCCAGGATCACTCGGAAGAGGACGACCTGGCGCTTATTGAGTACCTTTCGAAATACTTTCTCGACAATCGGTATATTCGAATCGACGGTAAGCCACTGCTTATGGTTTACCATCCTTCACTCCTGCCTGACCCGATAGCGACAGCAGGCCGCTGGCGAGAGTGGTGCCGCAACAACGGCATTGGAGAAATCTACCTGGTAACCACTCACTCCTTTGATGCGGTAGACCCCGCCACTTTCGGCTTCGATGCGGCGACAGAATTCCCTCCAAACAACACTGCCCCGGCAGTGATTACCGAACATACGCCAGGGCTGGCCAGCGATTTCGAAGGCATCATCTATGACTGGAACTCCATAGCCGAGCGCAGCAATAACTATGTAGACCCCGGTTATAAGTTATTCCCTGCTGTAAATCCCGCCTGGGATAACACCGCCAGACGTAAAAACAGAGGGGCTGTTTTTGCTGGCAGTACGCCCAGGCGCTACGAACGCTGGGTGGGCAATGCGGTAAATGAGACCAGGCGGCGTTTTGCTGAACCCTCCGAGCAACTGGTGTTCGTTAATGCCTGGAATGAATGGGCAGAAGGCGCACACCTGGAGCCAGATGCTACCTACGGTTTTTCATATCTCAACGCCACAAGGCGAGCACTCGATGCCGCACCGCGTAATGAAGGTGAGGGCCGCCCTCGTCTCCTTGTGGTCGGCCACGATGCGGCGCCCCACGGCGCCCAATATCTGGCGCTGAATATGGTGAAGTATCTCACCAGGGATTTCGCTTTTGACGTTGAGGTTGTCCTGCTTGAAGGCGGCACATTGATCGAGGACTACCGGCATCTCACCACCGTGCACTGCCTCGAAGGGGCCGACCCTGCCGGAAGTAGAGCCCGCGATCTCGCTATCGAGCTCAAGAATCGAGGCTTCTCGTCGGCCATAAGTAACACCTGCGTTTGCGGGCTCTTTACTCAAACCCTGAAAGAATCCGGTTTTCAAGTCATATCCCTGATACACGAGCTCGCCGGGGTACTGGAATCAAGAGGCCTGGCACCTGAAGCCAAAGCCATTGCCGGCTTTGCCGACCACGTTATAGTTCCCTCTGAGGTAGTCGCCCAGGGCTTCAGGCAATTCACTGATCTTCCAGACAGTAAATTAGTGTTGCGCCCGCAGGGATTGTACAAGCGGAACCGGTTCCGCACTCCGGAGCAGCGAGCGGCTGCTCGCCAAGAGTTAAGGCAACGTTACAACCTTTCCCAGGATCAAAAAATTGTTCTGTGCGCAGGCTATGCAGACAAGCGTAAAGGCATAGACTTGTTCGTGAAAGCCGGACTGCAAGTACTGAAAGAACGCCAGGATGTAACCTTCCTCTGGCTGGGCCATTGGGATACCACTCTGCGCGCGGGAATAGACAAAACTATCCAGGCCTCTGGCCTTGGCGAGAATTTCCTCTTTGTCGACCTCACCCAGGATACCGATCCGTACTTTGCAGGATCCGATATTTACGCTCTCACCTCGCGAGAAGACCCATTCCCCTCCGTGGTAATGGAATCACTGGACGTGGGTGTGCCGGTCGTCGGCTTCGACAAGGCTGGAGGGTTTACCGACTTACTGAACCGGGGCTGTGGCCTGCTGGCACCCCTGTTGGACAACAATAGTTATGCCGATTCCATTCTTGAGTTGCTGAATAATGAAGATCATCGAATCACACTAGGGGAATGCGGCGAGCGCATCGTCAGAGCAGAGTTTTCGTTCAGGCACTATTTATTTGATTTGCTGGACATGGTTGGCCACAAGCTAAAACGCGTTTCTGTTGTGCTACCGAACTACAACTATGAAAACTTTCTCCCTGCGCGAATTGACTCAATACTGCGGCAAACTTACCCCATTTATGAACTGATCGTGCTGGACGATGCCTCTACCGACGGGAGTATTGAAGTAATCCAGGAGCAGCTGTCTGAAGCGCACGTAGACTATCGGCTCATACTCAATGAGGAAAATTCCGGCTCTCCTTTTGCACAATGGATGCGGGGGGCTGATTTGGCGCAAGGAGAATTTCTCTGGATAGCAGAGGCCGACGATTCCGCCGAGCCTGACTTTCTGGAAACCGCCTTGAAGGCAATGTCTAACGAGCGAGTAGTTCTTAGTTATACCGAATCGAAACAAATAGATGAAAACGATTTACAGCTGGCCACCAATTATCGCTATTACACAGACGATATTTCTCGCGAGAAGTGGAAAACTGACTACGTAGAAACCGGTAAAAATGAGATCAGCCAGGCACTTGCCGTAAAAAATACCATTCCAAATGTAAGTGCGGTGGTATTTAAAGCAGCTGCCTTCAAACAGGCTCTGCATGAAAACTACGAAGAGATTATTTCATACCGAAATGCCGGAGACTGGGTTCTTTATATTCGCATGCTTCAGGGCGGTGATATCGCGTTTTTCAAGGAAGCATTAAACATACACCGGAGGCATTCTGAAAGCGTTACCATTTCCAGCTTTAACAGGACGCAGTATGACGAAATAGCAAAAGTGCAGTCTTTCGCTTCTGATTGTTACCCGCCCGATGAGAATATTAGTGATATCGCTGAAAACTACCTCTGTAGGCTGCGTGAACAATTCAGCTTGTCTGATACTTCTTGGTAAAATTCCAGAATATCTCTGTGATACGACACCTGGTTAATGCATCACTCCCAACAAGCCACTCAACGATAAATATTCAGGGTAAAATCATAACTCACCGATATTTCTTCAGGATATAAATCAGTCTACAATGAAGTACTACCCTTCAAGCATCTGTTGGCCAATCTAGAATCGTGAATAACCTATTCCTCCACATGGGCCCACACAAAACAGGCTCCAGTTATATCCAGAAAGTGTTCAGCGATAACCGATCTTTACTGCGTGAACATGGACTGGAATACCCGGATCAATTCTGCCACATCGGCGGCCATCATCAATTGTTTGAGCACTTTAAGGCCGGTGGAGAAAGTCCAGAATATCTTAAGTTTTGTGATGAAATAAAATCACTCAACGAAGATATTTTTCTCTCCAGCGAGCGGTTCAGCAAAATCAAACCAGGAATACTAAAAGAAGCGCTAAGTCCCTTTCAGTCCTATCGCGTAAAGATAATTTATCATTACCGAACGCCTTCAGTACGCTTTTATTCCAATTGGAAGGAAAGTATCAAACAGGGGAGATGTGAATCATTTGGAGAAGCCATCTCGAGGGACTTCATCAGACCTTTCTTATCCCGGCAATTAAACTCCATGTACAGTATCAACAGTTACTCGGATACCTTTGGCAAGGAGAATCTCATCATCCTCGACGCAGAGTCAGGGATGAAAAACGGAACTACTGCAACGGATTTACTCAGCGCTATTGAATGCAATGCCGGTCTTGTCGAACTTGAGGAGGATGTTAATGCCTCATTCCCCGTAGAGGTCATTGAGTTACTAAGGCAGCTCAACGCAATGCACATATGTGACGGCCATAGACCATCATCGGTGGTACGTGAGCGATTTTTCGAACGCAGCGTCGATTCCCATGCAACAACGAAAGAGTTAATTGAATTAATTTCGTCTGTTCACCACCTTGACATCACCTTAGGCAATACACCTGTCGACAAATTTGTATACGAAAAACTGCTGGAGGATTATCCCGGACAGCTCGCCAACTCTTTAACCGCCCCACAGGTTATTCGAGTTAAAGTTCCACGCAATAATTGGATCTGGCGTTCCAGCAGCCTGGGTTACGCCGCAAAAGCTCTGGAATCTATCTACAAAATGGTCGAAAGCTGAACCCATGCCAAAACTCCTACTTCACGTTGGGCCTGGGAAGTGTGGCTCTACATCAATACAACAGTTCTTTGTCAATTGCGCCTCCCCATGCAAAGAAAGTCTCCACTACGCGGTGTTGGACCCCAAGCACAGTACAGGCCTGGACCTGCCCAGCGCCGACTCCAAT